>ERZ1673752.97-NODE-97-length-153691-cov-48.454841_pt1 | contig 153691 bp, 115 predicted proteins | sample MGYA00580195_ERZ1673752 | MGnify/ENA primary metagenome ERZ1673752 (study PRJEB41218, sample SAMN15661744) | gut metagenome | host: Homo sapiens | place: Canada: London | collected 2015-08-20/2019-03-30 | study: EMG produced TPA metagenomics assembly of... | reverse complement strand
GTGCTTTCCATGCTGAACGCTTTGGGGCTGCTGGATGAAGACGGCAATTTCAAGGTGGATCAAACCATCACGCTGGACGGCCGGGTGTTGACACTGGCGGCTGTCATGGAGCTACTGGAAAATCCCGCCACGGATCTCACCCGTATCGCCGACGTGGATGGGACCCCGGTGGCGCTGGGCGATTTGAAGACCATGATCCAAATCGAACAGGAGCTGCAGCGGATCAAGGACACCTATTTCTCCGGCAGGGAGTTTACCGGGGAAGCAGTGGAGAATCTCAATAGCCTGATGGAGCAGCTGGAGCTGCAGGGCATCAGTTTGCAGTATTCCGCCTCTGCCACAAAGCCTGAGGGCGTTGAGACGGTGGATATGAGCAGCATGATGAGCCAAACGCTGGAGGTTCTCGCAAACAACAAATGGGAATCCGGGACTTTTACGGTATACCGCGGAAAACCGGTCGGCTTTTCCTACCGCATTCAAAAAGGCCAGCTCAGCAAGTATATCACCAATGTGGAGGTCTCGATAGACGGGGTGAGTGGGGTCGAGCAAAGCGACGGGTCCTACAAGCTGACCTATGACGCAGGCTCAACTTACAATTTAGGTGGTCGTAAAATCACTGTCAATGTTCAAACCAGAGGAGGGAACTCAGACTGGCTCGCGAATTCTTATTCCTATGGCGACCTGCTGGGGATGATCGAATTTTACGATGCGGAAAATCTGGTGTTCTATGACGGCGCCGGTTATGCCGACCACCATCAGCTCAAGCTAATCAAGACGGTTGGCGTCCCCGCAATACAAACAGTAATGACCGCGCCGAACTATGAGGAAAGATACGAAAGTACAGCCACAATACAGGGGGATATGTTTATTCCTTTGCTGGCAAATGAATACACTACAGCCCTTGGTGCCAACAATCCGGACTTCGTTGCGCTAAGCGATACCATCAGAATTCTGGAGGGCGCCCGCAACTCGGTGCTTCCCGCCGGCTCCGACCCATTTTATCAGCCATACCAAATCGACGCCAGCATCGAGTTTAACTGGAGTACCGAAAAAGCTGCCTATGCTGGCGATGCGCCGTATGGCTGGTATAAAGACCAGCCCTATGCCCCGTTCTATCTGACGGAGTACAAGTTCAATGGAAAATCTCTGGAGCTCAGCAACAACAGAACAAAAGCGCTGAACTGTACGATCAACAAGGGCAGTACGGTCAGCATCTCCCTGCAGTCTACCACGCAAAACAGAGGGGATCAGCGGTACTATCTGCCCTTCCGACTGTATATGAAAAGTGTACAGGGCGAAATCCAAAATTCCTGGGCCACCACCAAGAACAGCAACGTCACCGCCAGGCTGGTGGACACGGACGCCCCCACCATTCAAAGCGTCACGGCCCCGGCGGGAACCTATGCCAGCGGACAGTTCGTCCCCATCACAGTTACCTTTGACGAGTTCGTGGATCTTAGAAGCGCCAGCGTGACCATCAATGGCAAAGAGTATACCGCCGCTGAGCTTTCCATGAACAAATACGGTGTCACGGCAATGCTCTGGTATCCAGTGCAGGATACGGATGCCACCACAGTCACCGTCAATGGTATGACCGGCGTGAAGGATGTTTTCGGTCATACGCTGGATACCACGCCCTATCAAAGCAACTCGATTGCCGGCGTTGAGCTGAAGAGCGTCTTGATGCGCAACGCCCCCACCGCACTGACCGCCGACTACGACAACGGCAAGGCATCGTTCACGATGAACGCCAACATGGAGCAGGCCTACAAGACCGTATACAGCAATTATCACACCCCGGCAGGCACAGACCCGAAGCAAGCCCCATTCCGCCTCGAGCTGAGGTACGACTCCGCGGTTGAACCAATCCATCTGCAGGTCTATCTGGACACAGAGAAGGAAGCCTTCACCATTAGCGACTATGCAATCGCACCCGCGGCTTACACCCGCACCTATACGGTGACGCTGCAGGCCAACGAGGGCACGAAAGACGCTCCGAACTGGGTGAATGTTCTTCCCCTGACCCGGCAGTTCACGGTGGCAAAGAAAGTTTCCGCGCACACGGTGACCATCGTCCCGGAAGCGAATGACGCCGACTATACGATTTCCCTCGCCGAAGCCGCCCGCCCCACGCTTCAGGCAGAGGTTTTGGGGGAAAACGGTGAGCAGGCCACCTACACCACCGGCAAATGGAGCAGCAGTGACACGCTCATTGCCACCATCAACGAGGATACCGGCGTTGTTGCCACCACAGGAACCAAGGTGGGAGCCGTCACCTTTACCTTTACGGCGGACAACGGAACTGTGGACCCTGCCGATGATGTGACGGGCGAGTCAAAGCCCTATACCGTGACGGCAGGCAATTCCCTGGCACTGGTGATTCCCGGCGGCGCGTCCATCGTGACGCGGGTAAATCAGCCCGCCACCGTGCTGTGGAGCTCCAACGCCGCGCTGATGGCACCGAACAAAGAGTTCCATTACAGGATTGACCTGTATGCGGGCAACTACACGAATGAGGCGGAGCTGAGCGGCATCCAGCCCGTTGCGTCTTATACCGCTGGCAAAGAGGAAAACAGCGTGCGGATCCCGGAGAATGTGCTCTCCAATCTCTCCAGCGGAAATACCCCGGCCTACACGGTGCGGGTCTCCATGCCGCACCCCAACGCCGAGGGTGAGAACGTCCGCCTGTCGGCACTTGCCTGGATCATCGTGCAGGCACCACCTGCCACGGCCAAGCTGACACCGCCCCAGAGCATTTACCACAAGGATACCGACGGCACCGTCAATATCAACTGGTCGGTGGAAAACGCCACTGACGGCGCCTCTCAGCAGTCCACGCTGACCATTACCCGGGTCACAGAGGACAACAACACCCAAGAGGTGGCCCGTGAGCGCCTATCCGGTACCTCCGGAAGTTTCTCCCTGCCATTACAGCGTGTGAAAGCCGGCAATCTAAAGGACACCTATCAGGTGGTTTTGAGCGTGGAGAACCCTGTTGAGGAAGCTCCCAGCACGGACTCCTTCCCCCTGTATGTCTACGATGCCGACGCACTGAAGGTGCAGGACGGCAACGGAGCCACGATTTCTGCGCTGACCATGGACAATACCTCCAAGGTCAGCGGCCCCCTGCCTACCGATACAGCTAAAATTTTGCAGCTGCGCCAGGAGCTGGGGCTGATCGAGTACATCGGCATCAACTATGACGAGTACGGATGGAACTCCTTTAAAGACGGGATCCAGTGGCTCTCCAGCAACAACAATGCCATTTCCGTCAACTACAAGCAGGGCGGACTGTATGAGGACATCAGAAACTTCTCCTTTGATTCCTACCTTCCCGAAACCAAAATGGCGCTGTCCGCCTTGGCTAACGGCAGCGCAACCGTCACGGCTACCCATGCCGCCACGGGTATGCGTGCCGCCGTACAGGTGACAGCGAAAACGCTGCAAAACAAGTTCTATCTCTTCCAGCTGACGCCTGCAGCGGAAACGACACTGCAATACACCGACGGCAAAGGTGTGCCCAAAACGGTCACGACCAACAGGGAAGGCGTGCTGGCGCTTTACGAACCCAACGGAATCGCCAGTGAGGTGTCTCTGCGGTCCGGCTCCGGCGCGGATATTTATCTGGGCACCATCTATAAAGAAAATCTGCGTTCCGGCGAGCGGGATGCCACAAAACTGCAGCTTTATCCCTTGAATACCTTCAGCCTTCGGCGAGTCGCCCGGGCATCTGTGACGCTCATCACGCCGGGCGGCGATCCGCTGGCGAACAAGACGGTGACCGTTCGCGGCGGTGTTTATAAAAACGGAGGCTACTGCGAGACAGCTCTGCTGGGCTCCAGGGCAGGAGCACTTGTCAGCGGCATCACCGGCGACACCTATACCACGGATGCGGCGGGAAATATAACCGTCTATCTGGATTCCACCCAGTTCTGGTCGGCCGAAAAGGGCGAGAGCAACACCACGGCGCTTTCCGCTCTGGATCAGCTGGAGTACATTCTGGAGATCAGCGAAATTGACAGCAACAATTACTATCCGCTGCTGCTGACCGTCAACGGCAAGCTGGGCGTGGACGATGTAATGCGCACCGCAGAGGGCGTTGTCTCTCTGGAGCGCGTGCCGACGGGGGAGGCAAACAAGCCCTTCCTTGTGGCGCAAAGCGTTGATTACGGTCTTGCCAACGGTCAGAAGGTGGATGTCCGCAGCGCGACCGGGAAGATCGGCCCTAACAGCAGCTTCAAAACAGCCATCCTGCACACCACCATGCTCCTCTGGGGCGAGGATATTGCCAACGCGCAGAATTACCGTCTCAGGTTGGCGGACGAATACGGCGTTCTTCCTGCCGCCCAGAGCAGCAGTACCAAGCAGTATCCCTTCTCATCCATCCCTGTAGTGGAAAACGATCTGACCCTCACCGAGGCCACCATGACCACCTCTGGATGGATCGCCGACGGCAAGGATGTGGGTATGAAAACACAGCTGAGCCTGAACGGCAGCCTGCTGCAGGAGAAAATAATGCCCTTCCGGGTCGTTGATCTGACCCGAGTGCCCAAGGTGACAGAGGATGACCGCGTCACCGGTATTCTGGCGACGATGGGAGCCTCCAGTATAGTGAAGGGAGTCGACTTTGGTGGAGTGGGCGACAGTAACATTCTCAAGGTGCTGACCGGACGGCTGGATGATCTGAGCGGTCCGGTGGACACTTCCGTGTTCAAAATGATCATCACTCCCAGCGAAGACCCCTCCGTGTTCCGTGCCATGATTTGGGCCGGGTACAACACGCTGGAGATGGAGGACATGGACTATTCCGAGGACGGCGTGGCGTTGGGTGCGAATGTGCTGACGCAGAACCTGGAGGTGGGCGTGCCCAGTACCGGGGACCTGAGCCAGATGGCCCAGGGAACCTATGATCCCAAGGGGGACTACAAAACCAACTCCTTGGCCGACAATGTCACCAGCACGGATCTCAACTTGCAGTTGGAGGGCTTTTACGAAGCGGAGATCCGCTATAACGCCGAAAAAAAGGAGTGGGAGGTTTTCACCGTAGGCGGCGGCTTTACCGCCGGCGTTGGCGTGGGCTTCTCCTTCAGCGTGAACGCCATGGCCGGCCCCGTGCCGTTGACAGCAACCTTTGAGCTGGGCGGTGCCATTCAGCTGGATTTCCGTACCGCAGTGCGCTACGGCCAGCAGGGACAGGGCACAGAGCTTGCCTGGAGCGATCCCACGGCCACGGCAGTGAATGACTTTTTGACCACGCTGCGTATCAACGCCTATGTCCACGCGTTTGGCGGCATTGGCTTTGACTATTCGATCGTGGCGCTGAAGATCGGCCTATTCGGCAATTTGGATGTGGACAGTCAGAATAAGTTCCTTTCCCGCACCTATCTTGCCGACGAGACAAAGCGCCAGATCAACGGTCAGGCCCTGGGGATCCAAAGCGAAGTGGGAATCAAATTTGTGGCCAGATTCCTGTTTATCTCCTACGAGGCGGTGATCGCCTCCGGAACCTTTGGAGCCACCAAGACTTTTCATGACTGGGCAACAATCGACGAATACTGGAATAACGCCACCAGTGGGCTGAGCCTTGCCTCGCTGCGGATGGCGGCGGCTCAGAGCGGAATGCAGGTGACTTCTGGCAGTGCAACGCTCCAAAGCCGGGACTATCTGGAGCAATATGCCCGTACCTGGGGCCAGCCCCAGCAGCGGATGATGCTGTTCTCTCTGGACTCCACCAGTGGGCTGGAAAACATCCAGACCAATGCCAATCCCACATCCTATCCACAGCTCAGCGATGACGGGAAGGTATTGGCCTACATCAACGACGGCAACAGCAGCAGTATTTACGACAGCCGGGCGCATTTCTCCACCCTCAATGGCGGCGTCTATACTCCCTCCAGTGAAATTGACGCTCCCACAGAGTTCCCCGGCTACGGCGACACGAGCGTTTCTTTGTCTGGCACTGGCAGCTTCGCGGCGGCGGCTTGGGTTCGCATGGGCACCGACCTGCCGGGTAAAAATGCCGGGGATCCCGTGACATTGGAAGAGCAAAACCTGCTGATGAACAGCACGGAGATCGTAGTGTCCGTCTATAACGGCACAACCTGGACTTCCACCCGCCTAACCAACGACGGCACGCCGGATCTGGCCCCAGCCACGGCAGTGGGCGGCGACGGCAAGGCCATCGTGTTCTGGCGCAGCGTCTACACCCCCGATCCCGGTACGCAGGGCAGCAACCTGCTGAACTTCACGACCAGAGATTGTATCATGTACAGTTGCTATGACAGCAGGAACGGCGACTGGAGCAATGCCAAAATGCTTTATAACGGTGCTACTGGCAGCGTGAAGGCGTTGCAGGCGGCCATGCTGCCCGACGGAACCGCTATGGCGGTTTACTCGCTGGACCGCAGCGGAACCGGAGATATCTCCGCCTACGAGATCGCCTATTGTACCGTGGCTGCTGACGGAACTCCCGGTACAGCCATGCTGGCGACCTGTGACAGCAATCTTGACGAAAACGCCCAGGTCGTTGCCGCCAACTTCGGCAGCGGGGATGACCGATTTGTCATCGGTTGGCACAGTGTCCGAGACGGCAGCAGCGATATTCAGCTGTTGGCTGTGGACGGCAGCGGCACCATGTCCAACAGTTTCCCCGGCTCTTTGTCTGCCCTGACCAGCAGCGGCAACGCCGTCGTGGGCGGAGACTTCCGCTTCGCTTCCCTCAGTGGGGATCATCGCAGCCTCAATGATCTTACCATCGTCTGGAATGAGACTGTCAATAACGCCAACGGCGCGGTAGATCACGGCATTTTGAAGGCGGCCAAGCTGCGCTATGCCGAAAATACCTACACGCTCTCCGCACCATTGGAACTGGCAGAGCTGCCGGATCGCACGCTGGCTGACCACTTTGATGCCTATGTCAGCGGCAGCAATCAGGTGCAGGCTGTCATTCAGGCCACCCGGTATGACGATGAAAAACCGGAGGTAATCGGCGGCGTGACCGTTCCGGGTGAGAAAACGATCCTCTATACCGCTACCTCTGATTTTGTCACCGATGCGGTGGCAGTGGAACAGATCGGTGTGGATTATGCCATGCTGGCGCTGAACAGCCTGACACCCATTCGCTTTACCATCCGCAACACCGGGCTGAACGATGTGACAAACCTAACGGTCAAGCTTGGCAGCGGGGAAACCGCCACCCTTACGGAAAAACTGCTGCCCAATGAAAGCACCACCCTTACCGTCTGGCACCATGTGAAGGACCGCGTGACCGACCCGAGCTATACCATCACCGCCGCCGGCGGCATCAACGAAAACGGCACAGTGTATCTGGATTATCCCGACATTGGCATCTCGCAAATGGAAGTGATTGCGGAGAGCGCCGGCAAGCGCACGGTGCGCATGACCCTCTATAATTCCTCTGCCGCCACGCTGGCCGGCAAAAAGGATCGCGAGGTGAAGCTTGCGTTCTATGCGGATGATCTGCATACCAAACCTGCAGTGGTAGCCTGCGCCACAAACGGCGTATCGGTTCGCGATAATGAAATCACCATTTCCGAAGACAGCGCCCTCGCCCGCATCGATCAGGGAACCTTTACACTGGACCTGACCTATGATCTGGGCAAGTATATGAACTCCATTGGCAAAACCGAGATCCCCAATGTGGGTACCTATCTGTACGCCGAGGCGTGGGCGGAAGGTCAGATCGGTGGAACGGGAAGCACTCAGCGCCTGCCGGAGTATGACGGCAGTGACAGCGAGGCCACCGTCCATATGACCGGCGCACTGGCCCGCACCGGAGAGCGGATGACGATAGATGTGACACAGGGGAACGACGGCAACGGCCACAGCACCGCCGCCATTACCCTGCGCAACAACTCCCTGCAGTCTCAGACTGGCACAGTGCTGGTGGCCACGCTGCTGGATGCTGCCGGGACCGTTCTGGAAACGAAAAAAACCAGTATTGGCGGTGCCATCTCCGGGGAAACCTTCCAGACGGAAACCGTCACCTTCTCCCGGCTTGGCACCCGCGTAGTGGTGCGAGCCGCAGTGCCCGGTAATGACCTTCTGACCTTTGAAGGTCTGGCAGTGGGGCTCGGCGATTTTACCGCCAACGGAACGAACTATACCTATACGCTGCAAAATGATAGCGGAGCAACATCTACGCTAGTCACAGCGGTGTCTGGAAACGGCGAGCCCGTGAGCATCAACGGGCAGGCTCTGTCCACCGGCGGCAGCGCAACCGTTGCCATCCCCAACAGCGGCAAAACCGACATTGTCGTGGGAATCGGTGCTAAAACCTACACGCTGACGATTCTGCGCAATAGCGGCACAGGCGCGAATCCCTTTACCGATGTTTCCGAAAAGGATTGGTTCTATGGCGATGTGATGTTCGCCTATGAAAATGGGCTGATGATCGGCACGGGCAACGCGCAATTCCGTCCGCACGGGACGGCGACGCGCGGGATGATGGCGACCATTCTTTGGCGCATGGCGGGCAGCCCCGCGCCGAAGGGCAACAACAGCTTTACCGATGTGGAAGCCGGAACGTGGTACACAGACGCGATCACATGGACGGCGGAGAACGGCATCTTTTTGGGCTACGGCAACAACAAAGTCGGTCCGAACGATTCCATCACCCGCGAACAGCTTGCAGCCATCTTCTTCCGCTACGCAGACTACAAGGGCTGCGATATGACCGCCAAGGGAGAGCTTGACAAGTTCCGGGATGCGGGCAAGGTCTCAGATTATGCAAGGGCAGCGATGCAGTGGGCGGTCGGCAGCGGTCTGATCCAAGGGAAGCCAGACGGGGTGCTTGACCCGCAGGGCACGGCGACCCGCGCAGAGATCGCCGCGATGCTCCACCGCTTCCTTGAGAAGTAAGAGCTGGTGCAGGGCAAGGCTCCCGGCGTCTGATGCGCCGGAACAGCCCGAAGCAGCTGCAAGCCCCAAAGGCCGGCGACAGCAGCGTGTTCGGCTTGTGATGGCGCTCCTGCGCTGCACCTCTTGCCGGAAGCCTTTCGCTGAGCACATGGCAGATCAGGCGGCGTGAGGAAGAAGCGCTGCAAATCATCGAAAAGGAAACAGGCTCACCTTTCGGGGCGCGGGCAAATAGCCCCGCGCCCCTTTTCGGTTTCCTTCGTCAGGAAAGGCGGTTGTTTCTTTTGGCTCTATGCTCAACCTTTTTTCGTAAGAAAGGGGCCGGGCAGTGAGCCCCAACAGTTATTATAGAACCGCAATGCCTTCAAGTTTGTCATTGCGCTTGTCTCAAAATAAAATTTTCTAAAATTAGCCAAACAATTAAGCCGTGAAAATCCAAATGAACCTGGATTTTCACGGCTTTTATCTAACTTTTAAGGGGGGCTACACTCTTACAATCCGCATTTTGAGACAGCCCCAATCTCGGGGAGGCAGCTGCGTTTTCGCCGATGGCTTTCCCGCAATTCAGCCGGGTACTGCGAGATTGCACCCCAAGGGCACTTCCTCGCGCTTCGCGCTCAGGGCGCCACGTCGCTTCGCTCCTCGCAATGACAAATCGGAGGCGATCACCATTTTAACGGCGGCCGGTACGGACTGGAAGTGCGCAGCCGGGCCCGGCTGTCCGCTCCCCTGCGGCGGCCTTGTAAAACTTTCCGCTTTCCGGTTTCAAGTTTCCACTTGCCGCTCCCCTGCGTTTTACTTTTTATGCTTTGCAAACAGGAACGCACCGATGAGGGCGGACAGGGGCACGGCGAGGATAACGCCGACGGAGCTGGCGATGGCCTGCACCATCTCCACGGAGAAGAACGTGCCGCTCATGAGCTGGGAGAACGACGGCTCGAGCGACGAGAGATAGATCATCAGCACGAGCGAGCTGCCGACGAGGGCAAGGATGAGCGTATTGGTCATCGTGCCGACCATATCGCGGCCGATGTTCATGCCGGAGCGCAGGAGCTGGCGGCGCGTGAGGGCCGGGTTGACGGCCACAAGCTCATTCATGGCGGAGCTGATGCTCATGGCTACGTCATTCACCGCGCCGAGGGCCGCGATGACAATGCCGCCGACGAGCAGATCGCCGAGCTGGAGCGAGTGCATGGGATCCTGCCCCTGCTTGATCTGCAGCAGGGCCTCGATGGTCGGCTCGGCGGAATACATCTTATAGCCGTTCACGCGCAGCAGGGCGCAGGCCAGCTCGCCGAACAGGGCCGCGAAAGCAACGCCGGAGATCGTGCCGAGGATGGCGCAGAGCGTCTTACGGTTCACACCGCCGAGGATAACGAACTCCACGACCGTCACATAGGCGCACATGCCGAGAATGGTCGGCAGCGTCGGCCAGCCGCCGAGGAGCAGCGGGATGAGGATGGAGAAAATGCACACGACCGTCAGGCCGAGGCCGAGCAGCGACTTTGCGCCGACCCTCCGGCCGACGAGCACCGTGACAACAAGGAAGGCCAGCACCACGAGGGCCAGCGGCACGGTGCGGTCGTAGTCCTGCAGCGTCATGCTGCTGATCTCCCCGTCCTCCTCCGTAACGGCGACGGTCACGGCGTCGCCCGCCTTCAGGATCGTGCCATAGAGATAGCTCAGCTGGTTCGGCAGCTCATAGACCTGCCCGCGGTATTTGCCGGAGCGCAGCTCCACGCGGACGGTCTGCTTGCCGACGGGGATGTCCTCATAGTCCTGCTGGCCCTGATAGGCGTTATCCGTGACCTCGACGACGCGGCCGCGGACATAGTGCGTGGCCTGCTGCACCGTCGACATCGGTACCGAGGGGGTCTGCTGCGCAAGGCCATAGAACACAAGGAACACGACGGCCGCCGCCAGCAGCACCCACAGGCTGCGCCGCAGGCCTGGCGCGCGGGAGCGCAGCGCCAGCACGGTCAATGCCGCGCCGCCGCAGGCCGTGAGCACCAGCGCGGCGGCGTCCGTCAGCCCGGCCTCGCCGCGGACGAGCCGGACGGCGAGCACGATGCAGGCAGCAAGAAAAAACAGTGCGCCCAGAACGGCAGAGGCCAGACGCGGCAGGGTGAGCTTCTTCATGGGGCAACCTCCGAAAATGTTTATTAACGATTCTATTATACCGTCCGGCCCATGGGCTGTCAACCCTGCGGGCTGTATGAGACGCAGGGCCAAAAAGCGGAATAAAGCGGCATATCTTTGGCTATTTTGCCGAAAAACAGAAATCTCCGTGTGAGTATTCTGTTTTCTATGGCAATCGCAGAGAAAGTATGGTATCATAAACTCATCATACTGCCCTCTGCATATGCAGGGGGGACAGAAAAGGAGGATAATCTAATGAGGAAACACCTCAGTCGGGTCATGGCGGTGCTGCTCGTGCTGGCAATGGCCCTGACGATGCTGCCCGTCGTATCGGCTGCGAAGGAGCGCTTCACGGCCACGCCCATCGACGGCATCCCGGAGAGCGGGCAGACGTTCGTCATCTACAGCGCGCCCGCAGGCGGCGTGTTCTCACCGGAGGCCTCCGGCGGCGCAGTCGGCGTTTCGGCCGCTTCCGGCTCCGAGGAGTCTGCAAACCTGACCGTGCAGACGGGCGCAGGCGCCTATCAGGCCGTGAAGAACACGGACGGCACCTACTACCTGACGTGCGGCGGTCAGTATCTGACCGTGAACAGCGCCGAAAAGCTCACGTTCGAGAACGAGCCGAAGTCCGGCTCCTCCATGAGCTCGAAGTGGAAGATCGCCGACGCAGGCAAGGACTACGACGGCTTCTCCATTGCCAGTGCCGAGGTCAAGTACAACAACTACGAGATCTTCCTGGAGTTCTATACCTCCTTCAAGGCATGGACGTACAAACCGAACAGCGATTGGAGCATTTTCGTCTTCCGCTTCTTCTCCGTGGACGGCACGGCGGACCCGGACAACGACGGCTACATCGGCACGCGCCCCGAGGCCGGCGAGCTGCCGAAGGACGGCCAGACCGTCGTGATCTACAACGACAACGCGGGCGCCGTCATGGGCCCGCAGACGGATGACACCACCGCCCCCTCGCTGACGGGCGTCGAAGCCACGCCGAAGGGCAGCGGCATCGAGGTCGGCAACGGCGGCCTCATCTTCACCGTTCACACCGACGGCACCTACTACACGTTCGAAAATCAGGGCAAGTTCCTGCGCACGTCCGAGAACCAGTCCGACGGCTCGAACGCAGAGTGCCTGTACTTCGACACCGTCGAGAGCGACTACACGAAGTGGACGCTCGAGAAGACGTCGGAGGGCTACATCATCTATAACAAGACGGCAAAGTACAAGAACAAAGAGGTGTGCATCGAGTACTTCAGCAACGGCTTCAGCGGCTGGACCTACAACGGCAGCCTCGAGCTGTTTGCCATGAAGTTCTACCCTGTGCAGGACGAGCTGAACATCGGCTATGTCCTGAACCCGAAGGTCTCCTTCAAGGCGGCCGACGCCTATCAAGGCCTGGACTACACGTTCTCCGTCACACTGGACGACCTGTCCGATATCACGGAGATGACCGTGCAGTATCAGACGACCGGCGCAGCCGTCACCCTGACGGCCGCCTCCGTCGAGGGCAAGGTCTACACCTACACCGTCCCGATGGCCGCTCTGTCCGGCCGGACGAGCCTGAAGCTCACGGCCAGCGCAAAGAACAGCTTCGGCATGACCTATTCCGGCGAGACGACCGTGCAGGTCCTCGATGAGCCGGTGCTGACAAACGTCATGCCTGCGGCCAACGAGGCCACCGGCGCGAACAAGCGCCCGGAGATCGGCGCAGTCGCCGCCAACCTCGGCGAAGGCCCGACGTTCTCCATGAAGCTCAACGGCGAGAGCGTCACGCCCGTTCTGAAGGACGGCAGGCTCACCTACACCCCGGCGAAGGATCTGGCGGACGGCAAGTACGTCGTCGAGCTGAGCGTGACCCGCAAGGACGGCAAGAAGGCCGAGAAGATCTGGTCGTTCTTTGTCGGCGAATCCGGCCTCAGCCTGTATTTCGGCCAGATGCACTCCCACACCGCGGAGTATTCCGACGGCGCTGGCACGCTCGAGGACGCCTATGAGCATGCCATGCAGGCCAAGGACGTCGATTTCCTGATCGTCACGGACCACTCGAACTACTTCGATACGAAGAGCTCCGCCACGAAGACGAGCTACTACGACCTGTCCTCGCTCGAGAAGACCGCGGACGGCACCATGACGAAGTGGGAAGAGGCCAAAAAGACTGCCGAGAAGTACAACGCCCTGTCCACGGATTTCATCGCCGCCTACGGCTACGAGATGACGTGGTCCGGCGGCCCCGGCCACACGAACACCTTCAACACCTACGGCATCGTTTCCCGCAATAACGGCGAGCTCAATGAGAAGAGCAACAGCTATGCGGGCATGCACCTGTATAACGACCTGATGGTCAACGCGAACAAGGGCCTCGATGTCAACGGCGAAGCCGTCGCGGCTGGCGTGAAGACGAAGTGGCTCGAAAATGCTCCGGTCGTCTCCCAGTTCAACCATCCGGGCACGACGTTCGGCACGTTCGATGACTTCGCGGGCTATACCCCGTCGCGCGATGTCGTTCTGAACCTCGTCGAGGTCGGCAACGGCGAAGGCGCAGTCGGCGGCAGCTCCTATTGGCCGAGCTACTCCGAGTATGACAAGGCCCTGTCCAAGGGCTGGCATGTCGCGCCGACGAACAACCAGGATAACCACAAGGGCAAGTGGGGTGACTCCAACACCTGCCGCGACGTCATCGTGACCGACGACTTCACGGAGGCCGGCCTCTATGCCGCCATGGCCGAGCGCCGCGTCTACGCCACCGAGGACCAGAACCTTGCAATCTACTATTATCTGAACGACACCCTCATGGGCGGCATCATCTCGCTCGAGGACGGCCAGACGCTCGAGACCGTCCGCGTCAAAGCGAGCATCGCCGACCCCGACGGCGAGGAGCTGGGCAAGGTCGAGGTCATCGGCGCAAACGGCATCACCGTCAAGACGTTCGAGATCTCCGGCTCGACCTATGAGCTCGACGCCGAGCTGCCGAACACCGAGCCTTACTACTACCTGAAGGTCACGCAGGCCGACGGCAACAAGGCCGTGACGGCTCCGGTCTGGGTCGGCGAGGCCACGCCCATCACGGCGGACCTGAAGAACAGCACCGCCCTGAGCACGGTCGGCACCGCCGAGACCATCACCTCCACCATCACGAACGCGGCCACCGCGAACTACCAGATCAGCAAGGTCGAGCTGACCGTCACGGCGGGCGGCACGACGACGACCGTCGAGACCCAGACCCCGGCCAAGACGCTGGCTCCGGACCAGAAGGAGACGTTCTCCTTCACGTTCAAGCCCACCGCCGCCGGTGCGCAGACCCTGCGCGTGCTCTACACCGGCACCTACGAGGGCGAGGAATTCCAGTGTGCCGCAACGCTGGAGCTCAAGGTTTATGACGCGGCCGACCTCATCAACGTCGGCGTCGACCACGGCCACGACAACTACTACCTCTCCGGCGACTATGCCGGAAGCGCCGGCAACTTCATCAGCTTCTGCGCCGACAATGGCGTGAAGTGCAGCTACATCGAGGCCGGTCAGTTCACCTATGACAATCTGAAGAACTATACCCTCCTCGTTCTGACGGTCCCGTACCGCCGCAACACGGCCAAGGCCACGATGTACACCGAGGCCGAGATCGCCGCGCTGAAGCAGTACACGGACAACGGCGGCAAGGTCATCCTCTGCTCCAAGTCCGACCGCGACAACAAGTATGACAACTGCGCCGAGAACTCCAACGCCCTGCTCGCCGCCATCGGTGCACACTCCCGCATTGTCAACGGCATCATCGTCGACAATGACCTGAAGGCGAACGAGGCCTACCGTCTCTACCTCTCCTCCAAGGAGAACTTCAACACCGAGCATCCGTTCACCGCGGGCGCCTACACGTCCTCGAACGCCTTCGGCACCACCCCCGCGACGGACAACCAGACCGGCTTCCAGCTCTACAACGGCGGCCCGGTCGAGGTCCTCGACGAGAGCAAGGTGCAGGTCCTCGTGCGCGGCTACCAGAGCACCTGGGGCACGCACTACGACGGCTACTTTGACGGCAGCTCCTTCGTGCCGGAGTACGACGAGTCCGTCGACGGCCGCGTGACCGTCAAGAAGGGCGACGTCAATGTCATGACCTACGAGGATTTGCCCGGCGGCGGCTGGGTCATCACCTCCGGCGTGACGTTCTTCAGCAACTACGACATCAAGAGCGATCAGGATTATGCCAACCGCTTCATCCTGCGCAACATCCTCAACTCCCTGAAGCCCGCCGAGACCGTCACGAAGATTGCGGATGTTCACAAGGCTGCGGAGAAGGAAGAATTCACGGTCGAGGGCACCGTCACGGCCAATGCCTCCGGCTATGACAAGAACACCGCGTTCTTCGACTGCATCTATGTGCAGGACGACACGCGCGGCATCAACGTCTTCCCGGTCGCGGGCAACTATGCCGAGGGCATGAAGGTCCGCGTCCACGGCGGCGTGACCTACTACTGCGGCGAGATCGAGCTGAACCTCAGCAGCGATTACAACGGCAGCATCGAGATCATCTCCGACGATATCACCCCGCTCGAGCCGCAGCTCGTCACGGCGAAGGCCGCGATGGCGGACGAGAACATCGGCAACCTGATGCGCGTCGAGGGCAAGATCACCGAGATCCATAAGACGGCAGGCGTCGTTGACAAGATCTATGTGCAGGATGAGACCGGCACGGCCCTCCTGTTCATCAACGGCTACATCACGAGCACGGACACGAGCCTCGACAAGCTCACGGTCGGCATGACCGTCAGCGGCATCGGCATCGGCTCCCGCGACGTCGATGAAGAAAGCGCCGACAGCGCCATCTTTGCCCGCCTGCGCGTGCGCGACCGCGCGGACATCCACGAGATCTCCGCACCGCACACCCACACCTGGGGCCCGTGGGAGACCACAGAGCCGGCCGGCTGCTTCCACGAGGGCACGCAGACGCGCAGCTGCTCCGGCTGCGGCGCGACGGAGACCCGCACGATCCCGGCCAACTCCGATAACTGCCCGTCCAAGGCCTTCACCGACCGTCCGGACCGGGGCTGGTACCACGAGAGCGTGGACTATGTCCTCGAGACCGGCCTCATGAACGGCATGGGCAAGGGCAAGTTCGAGCCGGACACCACCCTCAACCGCGCCATGGTCGCCACGGTCCTCTATCGCCTCTCCGGCGACAAGGTCAGCGCGACGAACGCCTTCCCGGACGTCCCGGCGAACGAGTGGTACGGCGAGGCCGTGGCCTGGGCCCAGCAGAAGGGCATCGTCACGGGCTTCGAGGACGGCACGTTCCGCCCGATGGAGGAGATCAGCCGTCAGGACATGGCGCTCATGCTGCAGCGCTATGCGAAGACCGTCAAGGGAACGGACACGACCCCGACGGGCGACCTCAGCCGCTGGCCGGATGCAGGTCTGGTCGGCTCGTGGGCTGTTGACGCGCTGCGCTGGTGCGTCGGCGCGGGCATCATCAACGGCAAGGACGGCGGCCTCCAGCCGACCGGCAACGCCACCCGCGCAGAGTTCGCGACCATCCTCATGCGCTACGCGAAGCTGTAACAGGATAAAGCACAAGGGCAGGCCAATGGCCTGCCCTTGGTTTTTGCATATGTGTAATATGTAGGGGAGCGGCATGCCGGGCCCGGCGCAATGCTGCTGATAGGAACAGGCTGGCGATAAAACGGTGAAAGCCAAAGGTTTGTCATTGCGAGGCCCCAACGGGGCCGTGGCAATCTCAGGGAGGCACTGGCAGCCCGTACAAACCGCCGTCAAAATGGCAAACGCCACCAAGCTTGTCATTGCGAGGGCGCTTCGCGCCCGTGGCAATCTCGGGGAGGCAGTTGCGTTTTCGCCGATGGTTTTCCCGCAATTCAGCCGGGTACTGCGAGATTGCCACGTCGCTTTGCTCCTCGCAATGACACGTCAGGCAGCGTGGTGGTGCACCAGCGCCCCCATGCTGTTGCATGTTCCCCTACTGGGCGCTCACTGACCGCCGCTACAGACGCAATTGGTCCGTGCGTTTTATCGACGCCCTGTACGAACTGCAAGTGCCTTCCCGAGATTGCCACGTCGCTTTGCTCCTCGCAATGACAAATCGGAGGCGATCACCATTTTAACGGCGGCCGGTACGGATTGCAAGTGCGTCGCCGGGAGCGGCATGCCGCTCCCCTACAACGGCCGGTGCAGCTCGGCAGTGCATGCCCCGCCCCTACAAGGCTCCGCCGACTGCCCCTGTAATTTCTTCTCTTTCCCTTTGATCCATTCTGTGATATAATGGCAAAAAAGCCCGCGGCGCGGGCGGTGGGAGGTACTTTTCATGGAAAACTATGTGGATTTTGCCGTGCAGAAGGCGGTGGAGCTGCTGGCCATCGACAGCCCGACGGGCTACACTGCCGAGGCGGAGGAATTTGTCCTGCGCGGGTTCCGCGCGCTCGGCTTTGCGGCGGAGCGGACGGCCAAGGGCGGCATTCTCATCGATCTCGGCGGCGAAAGCACAGATGACGCCCTGCTGCTCGAGGCCCACGCCGATACGCTCGGCGGCATGGTCGCCGAGATCAAGGGCGACGGCCGCCTGCGCATCGTAAACGTCGGCGGCATGAACGCCAACAACGCTGAGGCCGAGAACTGCCGCGTCGTGACGAAGTTCTCCGGCAGCTACGAGGGCACGCTGCAGCTTATCAATGCCTCCGTCCATGTCAACGGCGATTATGCCTCCACAAAGCGCAGCTGGGACACCGTGGAGGTCGTGCTGGACGAGGCCGTCGAGTCCGCGGACGACGTGAAGGCCCTCGGCATCTCCGTCGGCGACTTTGTCTGCTTTGAGCCGCGCACCCGCGTGACGAAGAGCGGCTACATCAAGAGCCGCTTCCTCGACGACAAGCTGTCCGTCGGTATCCTGCTCGGCTTTGCCAAATATCTGCACGACGAGGGCAAAACACCCGCCCGCCGCGTCTACGCCCATGTGACGGTCTATGAAGAGGTCGGTCACGGCGGCTCCGCCTCGGTCCCGGCGGGAGTGACGGAGGCCATCTCCGTGGATATGGGCTGCGTCGGCGCAGGCCTGCAGTGCACGGAGCGGCAGGTCTCCATCTGCGCGAAGGACTCCGGCGGCCCGTACTCCTACGACGTCGTGAAGAAGCTCATCGCCGCCGCGCAGAAGGAGCACGCGGACTACGCCGTGGACATCTATCCCTACTATGGCTCTGACGTCGAGGCCACGCTCCGTGCGGGCTATGACATTCGCCACGGCCTCATCGGCGCGGGCGTCTATGCCTCGCACGGCTATGAGCGCAGTCACCGAGACGGCGTGCTCAACACGCTGCGTGTCCTGCGCGGCTATCTGTTCTGATGCGCGGGCGCTTCTGGGCGCCGGCGGCGGCGCTGCTGGCGCTGGGATTCGTGTTCTATTTCGCCGTCTACGGCTTCCGCTTCGCGGGCGTGCTGCTGTTTCTCGCAGCCGGGGTCGTGCTGGCCTTCGGCGTCGTGGACGCACTGCGCGGGCGATTTCCTCGTTTTTCGCGCTGGGCGACGCGCCTCGGCCTGATCCTCGTCTGTCTCGGCCTTGTGCTGGCCGCCGGAACGGCGGGCTGGGTCGTCTCCGCCGGGCACGGCGCGGACGATCCGGAGGCGCAGTGGGTCGTCGTGCTCGGCGCCGGCGTGAACGGGACCGTCCCGAGTCAGGCCCTGCGCGAGCGGCTCGAGGCAGCACGGGACTATCTTGCGCGCTATCCGGAGGCCGTTGCCGTCCTTTCCGGCGCGCAGGGCGACGGCGAGTCCATCACGGAAGCACGGTGCATGTATGACTGGCTGACGGCCCGCGGCGTCGATCCCGCCCGCCTGCGGCTGGAGACGAAGGCCACGACAACGGAGGAGAACCTCCGCTGCTCGCTCGACCTCATCGAGGCCGAGACCGGCACGCGCCCGGCGCAGATCGCCGTCATCTCAGGAGAATATCACCTGCTGCGCGCCGAGCTGCTGGCCCGCAGGGCCGGGACTGAAGCACTGGGCGTCCCGTCGTACACGCACGACCGCGCGTTTTACTGCCTCATGCTGGCGCGGGAGGTCTGCGGCGTCTGGGTCGCGCTCCTATTCTAGGGAAGCTCTGAATCAGAGCTTCCCTAACTGATCGGAGAAATCTATGAATCAGAAGTTTCGCTTTACGGCAGAGCCGCGCTCCGCGCTGTGCCTGCTCTCCATGGCGCTGATGCTGCTTTCGGCTGCGGCGCGCCTGTGGTACTATCTCGCCGACCCCGTCGCGACGGCCATGACGCTCTCGCAGGCGGGCATCTTCCTGCTCGTCGGCCTGCCGGTCTTCTCGGCGGCCCTCTATCCTGTGCTGCTGGCCCTGTTCGGCCGGAGGACCATCGTGCCGCTGACTGCGCCCGTGGCCGGATTCGTCGTGTTCTTTCTCTATAAGGCGCTGTCGTTTTCCAGCGTTCTGCACACGGTGCTGTGCAGCATCCTCTATCTTGCCGTGCTCGTTTTCTTCCTGCTGACGGCGCTTGGCGTGCTGCGCACGCGCATCTTTCTCATACTGCTGGCAGGGCTGCCGCTGCTCGTGCACATCATCATGGATCTTTCGGACTACGAGGGCTTCTTCCTCTTCCTGCCGGAGCTGTCCGTACTGCTGCTCATGGCCTCGCTGCTGTGCCTTGCCCTCCGGCTGCGCCCGTCCGGGAAAGGAGCAAAGCCATGACGCTCCTCTCCCTGCTCGACGCCCCGGAGCGGACCGGGCGCGTCTGAGTCCACCGCATGAAACAGGCATAGCAGCTTGTCAAAAAAGTCCCTTTGGGCTTTTTCGTCAAGCTGCTTTCCGAATTGCAAAATGGATTTTTGTAGTATTATTTTGCATCTCTGCCGCTGCGGCGGGTGATCGAACGCGAAAGGCAACCCTGACGGTTTCCTTTCACACTTTTCTTCCCTCCGAAACTTTTGGCTAAGCAGGTTTTTTGACAGTCTGAACGCCGCCCCGATCTTTCGGGGCGGCGTATCTTTTGAATTACGTTTCAAATTGTCTTTCATACTTGCAGGCGTTTTCCGGCGGGTGATCGTAGTAGGCCTCCTCGATGCGGGTCAGCCGGTAGCCGCAGGCGGCGAATGTGCGGCGCATGGCCTCATTCGAGAGACGCGTCTCGCCGCAGATCCGCGGCAGCCCGGCCGCCTGCAGCAGCTCCGTCGCCGCGCGCAGAAGTCCCGCCGCCAGCCTGCGCCCGCGGTACGCCGGGTGGACCGCGAGGTTCATGATCTTGCCGTAGTCCCGCTCGCCCTGCCAGTTGTAGACGAACACGTCGCCAACGATGCGCCCATCGTCCAGCAGGGCCAGATAGACCGCCCGCTCGTCCGCCAGCAGCTCCCGCCAGTCCTCCTCCGTCCAGTGATCCTGCGGGAAGCACAGCCGGTCAAAGGCAACGATGGCGTCATATTCCGAAAGTGTGAGTCGTTTTTGTTCCATATTCTTCTCCAAGCACCCTTTCCAGGAAATCCGTAACGGCCGCGAGGTATCTTTCCCGGTCGGCCATATAGCTCATGCCGTGCCCGGCGGCGGGAAAGGTCAGCAGGGTCTTATCTGCGGCGCGGCAGCAGGCACAGTTCTCCCGCCCCATGGCGCAGGGGACGAAGCAGTCGTCCTCGCCGTGGAGGAAGAGGACGGGCGTGTCGCAGCGTGACGCCAATGTACTTCACAGCCGCGCCCCCATTCACAGGCCCAGAATGCTGATGACGCCGTGCCGCGCAAAGCTGGCCTCTGCCCACGGCGCGGCCTCGTCGATGACGGCCCGCCAGTCTGCCTCGTCCCGGCTGCGCGCTGCGATGCGCTCCCACTGCCCGCGGGAGACGGGCGTGACGCCGAAATAGTCAAACTCCGGCAGGACGCCGCCGAACAGCTCCGTCAGGCGCAGTGCCTCCCACCGCTCGTCTGCGAGCAGGATGGAGCCGGGCAGCCAGCACCGCCCGCGCCAGCGCCCCGGCTGGAACTCAAAATAGCAGCTCCCCTGCCGCTCCGACGCCGGGATAAAATAGCGCATCAGCGGTTCAGCAGCGGGGAAACGACCGGCTTGCCGTCGCGGTCGAGCAGCGGCGTCAGGCCGCCCGCATTGCCGCTGGCGTGGAAGAGATCGTTCACGCCTGTCTCCTTGTCGACCCAGATCTCGGTAATCTGCAATGCTCCCTGTGTGTAAACGCGCTCAAAGCGCTGCTCCTTTGCCATGATCGGTCCCTCCGTTTGTTGATCTCTGCGTTCATCGTACCACAGAAGCGTGGATTTTGCAACGTGTTTTGTCCGGAGCGGCGTACAGGCACAAAGTTCATTGTATTCTCTCCATGGCACAAAGCAAGCCCCCTTCGCCGCATTGGCAAAGGGGGCTTGTTTGGTTTTCTTCGTCCCCGGCGGGACGTTTTAGGGGTTTTCTTTCTTCGGTCTCCATACGCGGCACAGCCAGAGGCATTCCGCCAGCAGGGAGGCCGTGATGAGCGCACCAGTAACGGAATAATTCCGGATGCCCAGCAGGAGCGGACCGAGCGAGACGAGGGCGCAGACGCCCGCTGCGATCCACGCTGCGGCGGCAAGTCCCCGCTTTCCGGTCGCGGCGTACAGCGCCAGCAGGACCAGCAGGACACAGGTGCCAAGTGCCGTAAAGAGCGGCGCAAAATTCGCATAGCCGAACGGCGTGAGATCAAAATAGGAGTACAGCTCCCGGAGCGGCGCTGCGGCCGGGCGCGCAAACTGCAGCACCGCACCATAGGGCAGGGCCTCCAAAACGAGCGTGAGCGCAGGGAGAAGCAGAAGCGGCAGGCGTTTCTTCATGGCGGGTCCTCCTAACTATATGGAATCAAATAAAATAAATCTACTTACGCCCGCAGGCACATTTCGCGCGAAGCGCATGCACAAATCCGGCAGCGTTGTTGAAAAAACCGGTTGTCCGCTGGACAACCGGTTTTTGGTGCGCGAGGCGGGACTTGAACCCGCACGTCCGGAGTGGACACTAGAACCTGAATCTAGCGAGTCTGCCAATTCCACCACTCGCGCATACGATATATACCGTCCGGAATTTCGGACTGCTCGCATATTATAGCACGGCGGCAATGGCTTGTCAATCCCTTTTTTCGGCGGGAAGCGGATTTTTCTGGTATGTTCTGGCAGCCATGGGGATATACTCCCTGTGGCGGGTGAGCGATTTGTAGGCCGGACGGTACAGGCGGCCGCCGGTGAGGACCTCCTCCATGCGGTGAGCGCACCAGCCCGTGATGCGCGCGACGGCGAACAGCGGCGTAAAGAGGTCAGGCGGGATATCCAGCATCTGATAAATGAGGCCGGAATACATATCCACATTGGCGCACATGACCTTTTCATGCCCCGTGACCTCGGCGAACACGCGCGGCGTTACGCGCTCGACCGCCTCCATCAGCTCCAGCTCGTCGAGCATGCCGCGCTGGGCGGCCAGCGTGCGGGCGCTCTGCCGCAGGATGACGGTGCGCGGATCGGACAGGGTATAGACCGCGTGGCCCATGCCGTAAATGAGGCCGCTGCCGTCGCCAAGCTCGCGGCGCAGGATGCGGCCGACGCAGTCAGCCACGGCGTCATCGTCCTTCCAGTCGCGGACGGTCTGCTTGATGAGGGAGAACTGCGCCAGCACCTGCCGGTTCGCACCGCCGTGCTTCGGACCCTTCAGCGAGCCGACGGCCGCGGCGATGGCGGAATAGGTGTCCGTCCCCGTGGACGAGACGGAACGGCAGGTGAACGTGGAGTTATTGCCGCCGCCGTGCTCTGCATGGCACACAAGGCACAGGTCGAGCAGCCGCGCCTCCTCGTGGGTGAAGCGCTTGTCCGGGCGGATCATGCGCAGGAAGTTCTCCGCCGTGGACAGCTCCGGCTCCGGCCGGTGGAGATAGAGGCTGTCGTTGTCAAAATAATGCCGCTTTACAACATAGGCATAGGCCGCGATGACCGGGAAGCGCGCAATGAGCTCGATGGACTGGCGCATCATATTCTCGACACTCAGGCTGTCCGGGTCCGGGTCGCAGGAATACAGGGCAAGGACGGACCGCCCGAGCTTGTTCATGACGTTGTGGCTTGGATTTTTCAGGATCATGTCCTCTGTAAAATTCTGCGGCAGATCCGTAAAATCATGCAGCAGCCGCTTGAACATGTCGTACTGCTCCTGATCGGGCAGGTGGCCGAAGAGCAGCAGGTACGCGACCTCCGGAAAGCCGAAGCGCTGCTCGCGGATGTAGCCGTCCACCAGGTCGGACAGGTCGTAGCCGCGGTAGATCAGGCGGCCGGGCATGGGTACGCGCTCGCCGTCCTCGATCGTATAGCCGAGGACATTGCCGACGGCCGTGCAGCCGACCATGACGCCGGTGCCGTCGTCGTTGCGCAGGCCGCGCTTGATGTTGCTGTTCGTCCGCGCCTCGAGATTCAGGTTGTTATGAATGCGGTAATCCGCGCATAGAGTGTGAAGGAGCTCGTCAAAGCGCTCATCGACCATGGGAATCGCCTCCTTGCCTGTCGTATAGTCGTATATTTATCCCTAATTGTACCAGCCCGTGCGCTCCACGTCAAGTGCGGGTTTTCGAACGCCGCGCCCTGCGCGGGGAAAGGAGCAAGCTATGATCCGGAAATTTTTCGCCGCCCTTGGCTGCGCCGTGCTCGGCGCGGCCGTGATGCTGCTGGCGCTGCCGCTGCTGCCGAAGCAGCTTCTGCCGCACGGGAGGGCCGAGACGCTCGCCGCGACGGAGACAGAGACCGCGCCCGCAGAGCCTGCGGACGAGCCGTTCGACGAGGCCGTGACGCTGCGCGTGCTTGTGGACGGGGCCGTGCGTGAGCAGACGCTGCACGACTACCTTGTCTGCGTGCTGCTGGCGGAGGTGCCGTCCGGCTTTGCGGCCGAGGCGCTCAAGGCGCAGGCCTGTGCCGCGCGGACATTCGCCCTGCGGCAGGCCGGGGCGGGCAAGCACGCGGAGGCCGACGTCTGCGCCAGCGCCGCCTGCTGCCAGGGCTGGTGCGCCCCGGAGCAGTGGCCGGAGCACGCGGCGGCGGAAACGGCCGTGACGGAAACGGACGGACTTGCCGTCGTCTATGACGGGCAGCTCATCGACGCGACGTATTTTTCCTGCTCCGGCGGGCGGACGGAGGCAGCCGTGGCCGTCTGGGGCGGTGAAATTCCATATCTGCAGTCCGTTCCCAGCCCCGGCGAGGAGGACGCGCCGCGCGAAACGGAAACGCTGACGTTCACGGCGGAGGAGTTTCGGGACCGCATCACGCCCGCGCGGCCGGACGCTGACCTTTCCGGTACGCCGGAGACCTGGTTCGGGACCGTCCGCTATACGGCGGGCGGCGGCATCGGGACGCTGGAGCTGGGCGGCGCGTCATTCACGGGTACGGAGCTGCGCCGCCTGCTCGGCCTGCGCTCGACGGACATCGAGTTTTCCCCGCAGGAGGACGGCGTGACGGTCACGACGCACGGTTTCGGCCACCGCGTCGGCCTGAGCCAGTATGGCGCGGAGGCCATGGCGCAGGCGGGCAGGCGCTTTGATGAGATTCTGCTGCACTACTATCAGGGCACGGAGATTCGAAGGCTGACGCTGGACGGCGAGAAATAATGATTATGGAATGGAAATCGCGGAGGCGGGGCGTGCCCCGCCCGGCGCATTGCTGCCGATTTGTACAGGTCACCGTTAAAATGAGGATGGCCCCCGATTTGTCATTGCGAGGAGCGAAGCGACGTGGCAATCTCGGGAAGGCACTTCCAGTTCGTTCAAGGTGCCGATAAAAACGCACCGACCGATTGCGTCTGTAGCGGCGGCGGCTGCGCGAGAGAAAAATGTAGCGGCGCTCACTGCGCAGCCGTTGGCGGCTTTGCCGCCTTACGGATGCGGCGTGCCCCTTGCGGGTAGCGAGCGCCTTGTACAGGGACATTCAACCGCTGGAGGGCGCTGGTGCACCGCTGCACTGCCTGATGTGTCATTGCGAGGCCCCAATGGGGCCGTGGCGCCCTGAGCGCGAAGCGCGAGGAAGTGCCCTTGGGGTGCAATCTCGGGAAGGCAGTTACGTTTTCGCCGGAGCTTTCGTGATATCCAACATGGTACTGCGAGATTGCCACGTCGGCCTGCGGCCTCCTCGCAATGACAAGTCGGGGGCTATTACCGTTTTATCGCCAACCTGTACGTATCGGCAGTATAGCGCCGGGCCCGGCTGTCCGCTCCCCTACAACGCGCTGCTGCTCCTCAGAACAGGTCCAGCATGGCATCGAGGTAAATGGCCTCACGGACGCGGAGCTGATATTCCGGCTTTGTCATGTAATACAGGAGAAACTCCAGCACCATCGCGCTGCCGAGGCCGCGGCCCTCGAGCTTGAACTCGGAAAAGCCCATCGGCAGACGCGTATCGCGGATGTCGCCGACGCTGAGGAAGCCGGGATTTTCCATTGCTCTGGAAAACCGGTAGCCCTGCGCGGCGTCCGGCGCGGTGCAGCGGTGCTCCGGTCCGGGCTCGCCGAGGTTCTTGCGGCTGACGGCCTCATAGCACGCGCGGCGGTCCGGGCAGCCGAAGCGGCAGCATTCGTTGCACAGGAATTCGACCTTCGCCTTCTCCTGCGGCGAGAGGGCGCGCAGCTGCTCCAGCGCCGGATTCAGGCGGAAATCCGGCACGACATACCGAAACTCCGGCCGCGCCAGCTCCTGACGGAACGCAGAGAAGTCCGTCAGGACCTTTGTCGTGGACGAGACGAGATACAGCCCCGGATAATGCTGCCGCACATGCTCTGCCAGCAGGTCGGAATGGACAATGATCCCGTTTTCTCCGCTCGATTCGAACAGGCGGCACAGCGCATTGCAGCGCGGGTCGGACAGGTGCTCCGGCCGCAGCAGGGAATTGCTGAACGTCAGGCGGGCGGAGATACCGTAGTCCCGCAGCAGGGCCAGCGCGTCGCGCGGGTCGCAGTCGCCGCAGCCGACGCGCCCGCCGCCCCAGAGGCAGCCCTCCGGCGCGCCGTAGATCGAGCCAATGCCGCACCAGTCATAAAAATACTCCCGGTGCTCAAAAAACAGCGGCAGAAACAGGCGGTAGAGCGCATAAAATTCAAACAGCCCGGGCAGATGATACTGCGCAGTGAACTGATCCATCGGTCCCCTCCATGGCATGGTATTTTTATTTTATTGTACCACGCGCGTCAATGCGGGGGATGCGCAGGGCCGCCAATTATGCGTTGTAGGGGAGCGGACAGCCGGGCCCGGCGCAGTGCTGCCGAAATGAACAGGCTGTCATTAAAATGACGATGGCTCCCGATTTGTCATTCTGAGGAGCGAAGCGACGTGGGAATCTCGTGCAGGCAGTTCCGTTTTCGCCGGGAGTGCCTTGTGATCCGGCCGAGTGCTGCTGAGATTGCACCCCAAGGGCACTTCCTCGCGCTTCGCGCTCAGGGCGCCACGGCCCCGTTGGGGCCTCGCAATGACAAATCTGGGAGCATTGCGCCATTGAACTCATGCCACCAATATTGCCAGCCTGCATGGCGCTCACTGAGCGCCGCTACAGACGCAATCGGTGCATACCGTTTTCACGGTGGCCGGTACGGGGCGTCAGTGCCTTCCCGAGATTGCCACGGGCGCAAAGCGCCCTCGCAATGACAAACCCGAGAGCTTCACGCCATATTACATTATAAAAAGGACCGGACGTGCAGTCCGGCCCTTCAGCTTGTCAAAAAAGTCCCTTTGGGCTTTTTCGCCAAGCTGCTTACAGAATTGCAAAATAAAATTCTGTAGTATGATTTTGCAATTCTGCCGCTGCGGCGGGTGATTGAACGCGAAAGGAAACCCTGACGGTTTCCTTTCACACTATCCTTCCCTCCGGGACTTTCGGCCAGGCAGGTTTTAGACAGTCTGAAGGGCCGGACGTGCAGTCCGGCCCTTCTCTATTATTATTTCATTTTCATTCAGCCCAGGATGTAGACGGTGCACATGCGCACGCCGAAGTCCCAACACTCGGCATAGGTGTCAAAATACAGGTCGATCTTATTGCCCTTGATGCCGCCGCCGATGTCCTCGGCCACGCAGTAGCCATAGACATACTGGCCGTCGTTTGAAACGACATACATCTTCGTGCCAAGCGGGATGACGGTCGGGTCGACCGCGATGGCGCCCACGCGGGCCAGCGTGCCGGAATAGGTGTGGCCGACATAGCCCTCGCAGGTGTAGGCCGTGGCGGAGCAGGTCATCACATCGACATAGGTGTAGCTCTCGCCGGAGGACGTCATGATGACGTTGCCGCTCGTCTCGGCGGAGCCGTCATAGCGTGAGCCGCCGGAGGACGACGAGCCGGACGAGGAGCTGCCGGAGGCCGTGCCGGACGAGGCGGCAGGGGCTGCCTGCTCCGCAGGCTCCGGATCGGCGGGCTGCTCCATGATGGTGCGGTCAACGCCGCGGATGACGAGCTGGGTGACGGGCTTCGTTTGGACCGTCTCCTGCACGATGACGCGGGAGACCTCCTTGCCGTTGCGGTAGGTGACCTCGCTCTTGACGTGGGTCAGGCCGTTCTGCCCGGCCACGAGGACGATCTCGGCGCCCGGCTCGAGATCGGGGTCCTCATAATAATTGACGGGGTAGGGAACGGTCGTGTCCTCCTCCTCGATGCGCGTCTCCGTGTGCACGAGCTCAATGGTCATGCCGTCGTAGGTCTGCGTCTCGCTGCTGCACGAGAGCGTGTCGCCCGCGCCCGGCGTGATGCCCATGCGGGCCAGCAGGGAGCCGGCCGTTTCGCCGTAGGTGCCGATGACGCTCTGCGCGCCGCGGTTGATGACCGTGACCATCTGCATGCGGCGGACGGTGATCTGATTCATGCCGTCGGCATAGCCGGTCTCATAGGTATCCTCCTCCTCGAGCTCGATGCCCGCCTCGGTGAGCACCTCATAGGGATCGGAGCTGTAGGAGCGGTGGACGGTGACGCGGTCGCCGTCCGTGATAATATAGCTGGTCTGGGCAAAGACGGTCTGCGAAAGCAGCGCGCCGACAGCGGCGGCCAGCACCGCGACAACGATGAGCCGCCGCAGCCACGCCCGGCGGCGCGGATGTTGTGTGCTTCTTTGCATGCTTGCCTCCTCCAATTTCTGAGAATTTTCGCTGCAGCGGCGGGTTTTGTTTGCGGGCTGCAACTATTGTTACTATATTGTAACTACCGCGCAATTATAACATTCTTTCACGATTTGTCAAGCTTTTTTCTTATTTTCCTGTTTTCGTCAAACTTTTTATGCTATTATTTCCGCTTTCCGGCGGACTAGATATCCGCATTCACGGCGCGCGGAGGCACAAGATATTGTGAAAGGATTACAAAACGGTTAACATAACGGCCACAAAACGCAACCGCCCCGCCGCAGGCAAAAAACTTTGCCCGCACCGCTTGACACGGCCGGGCAAACGTGCTATATTGGCGATATCAAAGAGGCTGTGACGAAGACCGGAGCAGGCCCGGTTGCCCAGAGAGGGAGCGGTTGGTGAAAGCTCCTGCACCCGCCTGCCGCCGAACCGCTTCCGAGCCGCTCCGCTGAACTTCCAGTAGGCTGAGCCGGGTGCGCCCGTTACCGCGCCAACGAGCGGCAGCGCCATGCGCTGCAAGCAGGGTGGAACCGTGGAATACAGGATCTGTATCTCACCCCTGATTGGATCAGGGGTGATTTTTTGAACCTCTGATAAAATCAACAAGAGTGAATGGCAAGATATTTTTTGTCAAGCCAAGGTTTGGGAAACGCCGGAATACTGGTATGTATTTCAAGTTTTCCGAACCGATGGATTGGCGAAAAAGATCTGGCAGGCACCGCAGTTGATTTTATACAGAGGTTCCCTTATTGCCCCTCAGAATGAAGGAGGAAACACCATGTCCGAAGAAAATCTGTACACGTTTGAAAACGAGGCCTACCGCAAGACGTACTGGCACACCTGCTCCCATGTGATGGCGCAGGCCGTCAAGCGCCTGTATCCGCAGGTCAAGCTGGCCATCGGCCCGTCCATCGACAGCGGCTGGTACTACGATTTTGATGCAGACTTCAGCTTCACGCAGGAGCACCTCGACGCCATCGAGGCCGAGATGAAAAAGATCTGCAAGGAAAAGCTCCCCCTCGTCCGCAGCGAGAAGCCGCGTGCCGAGGCCGTGGCCTATATGGAGTCGCTCGGTGAGCCGTATAAGGTCGAGCTCATCAACGACCTGCCTGAGGATGCCGTCATCTCGTTCTACACGCAGGGCGAGTTCACGGACCTGTGCGCAGGCCCGCATCTGGACAGCACCGGCCGCATCAAGGCAAACGCCTTCAAGCTGACGCAGTGCTGCGGCGCTTACTGGCGCGGCGATTCGAAGCGCAAGATGCTCCAGCGCATCTACGGCATTGCCTTCCCGAAGAAGGAGGAGCTGGACGAATACCTGCAGAAGCAGGAGGAGGCCCGCAAACGCGACCACAACAAGCTTGGCCGTGAGCTGGAATACTTCACGACCGTCGACGTTATCGGTCAGGGCCTGCCCATCCTGCTGCCGAAGGGCGCGCGCGTCATCCAGACGCTGCAGCGCTGGGTCGAGGACGAGGAGGAAAAGCGCGGCTACCTGCTGACAAAGACGCCGCTGCTGGCCAAGCGCGAGCTGTATAAGATCTCCGGCCACTGGGACCACTACCTCGACGGCATGTTCGTTCTCGGCGACCCGCACGACGAGACGAAGGAATGCTTCGCTCTGCGCCCGATGACCTGCCCGTTCCAGTATCAGGTCTACCTGAACCGCGCCCGCTCCTACCGCGACCTGCCGATGCGCCTCGGCGAGACGTCCACGCTGTTCCGCAACGAGGACTCCGGCGAAATGCACGGCCTCATCCGCGTGCGCCAGTTCACGATCTCCGAGGGCCACATCGTGCTGCGCCCGGATCAGCTGGAGGAGGAGTTCAAGCGCTGCCTCGATCTTGCCAAGTACTGCCTCGGTACCGTCGGCCTGCTCGAGGACTGCACGTTCCGCTTCTCGCAGTGGGATCCCGCGAACCCCAACAATAAATATGAGGGCACGGCCGAGCAGTGGAACGAGGCGCAGGAGATCATGGGGCGCATCCTCGACGACCTCGGCGTGAAGTACACCGTTGGCATCGACGAAGCCGCGTTCTACGGTCCGAAGCTCGACATCCAGTATAAGAACGTCTTCGGCAAGGAGGACACCCTCGTCACCATCCAGATCGACATGCTGCTGGCCGAGCGCTTCGGCATGGAATACACCGACCAGAACGGCCAGAAGGTCCGTCCCTATATCATTCACCGCACGAGCCTCGGCTGCTACGAGCGCACGCTGGCCTACCTCATCGAGAAGTACGCAGGCGCGCTGCCGCTGTGGATGATGCCGACGCAGGTCCGTGTTCTGCCGATCACCGACCGCGCGCACGACTATGCGCAGGAGATCGTCGACCGTCTGCGCGACGCGGGCATCCGTGCCGAGTCCGACTACCGCAGCGAGAAGCTCGGCTACAAGATCCGCGAGGCCCAGATGCAGAAGATCCCGTATATGCTCGTCGTCGGCGACCGCGACATGGAGAACCAGACCGTGTCCGTCCGCACGCGTGCCGGCGTGGATCTCGGCGCCATGAGTGTAGACGATTTCCGCACGAAGTGCCGTGCGGAGATCGACACGAAGGTCCGCGACTAAAAGGAACCGTTCCCCGGAGCACATGCTCCGGGGAATTTTTGGCGCTGCGAATGGCATATAATATGTAGGGGCGGGGCATGCCCCGCCCGGCGCTGCACTGTCGATTCGCACAGGCCACCGATAAAAACGTAAAAACCAATTGCGTCTGTAGCGGCGCTCCCTGAGCGCCATGCAGGCCGGCAATGATCACGGCACAAATTCATCGGCGCAAGGCTCCCAAGTTTGTCATTCCGAGGAGCAACGCGACGTGGGAATCTCGCAGAATATGGTCGGATAACAAGGCATTCCCGGCGAAATCGTAACTGCCTTCCCGAGATTGCCACGTCGGCTGCGCCTCCTCGCAATGACAAACCTGAAAGCTTGCACGCTCGACGGAGTCCCCGGTAATCTGCGACTGCCTTAGGCGCTCACTGAGCGCCGCTACAGACGCAATCGGTGCGTGCCATTTTAACGGCGGCTTGTACGGACTGCAAGTGTATCGCCGGTCGGGGCATGCCCCGACCCTACAATGGCGTTCTGCCGTCCCTTTTTCGGCAGAATTATGAACTTTTTGCAAAACGATAAAAAAGGATTGATTTTGTCCGAAAAAAATCGTAATATATAGACGCGAAACTACAGCAAATGTAGTGCAGAAGTAATTTAGCGGCTGCTCCGGCAGCCGGACAGTTCAAAGAAAGAGGTAATCCAAAATGGCTGAAATCGATCTGAAGCAGTATGGGATCACCGGCACCACCGAGATCGTGCACAATCCTTCCTACGAGATGCTCTTCGCGGAAGAGACCAAGCCCGAGCTCACCGGCTACGAAAAGGGCCAGGTCAGCGAGCTGGGTGCTGTGAACGTTATGACCGGTATCTACACCGGCCGTTCCCCCAAAGACAAGTACATCGTCGTGGACGAGAACTCCAAGGACACCGTGTGGTGGACGTCCGACGCCTACAAGAACGACAACCATCCCATGACCGAAGAGACCTGGAAGGCGGTCAAGGACATCGCTCTGAAGGAGCTGGGCAGCAAGCGCCTGTTCGTTGTCGACGCATTCTGCGGCGCGAACAAGGACACCCGCATGGCCATCCGCTTCATCGTCGAGGTCGCATGGCAGGCCCACTTCGTCACCAACATGTTCATCAAGCCGACGGAGGAAGAGCTGAAGAACTTCAAGCCGGACTTTGTCGTCTACAACGCCTCCAAGGCGAAGGTCGAAAACTATAAGGAGCTCGGCCTGAACTCCGAGACCTGTGTGGCCTTCAACATCACCTCCCGTGAGCAGGTCATCATCAACACCTGGTACGGCGGCGAGATGAAGAAGGGCATGTTCTCCATGATGAACTACTACCTGCCGCTCAAGGGCATGGCCTCCATGCACTGCTCCGCCAACACCGACATGAACGGCGAGAACACCGCCATCTTCTTCGGCCTGTCCGGCACCGGCAAGACCACGCTGTCCACCGATCCGAAGCGCCTTCTCATCGGCGACGACGAGCACGGCTGGGACGACAACGGCGTGTTCAACTTCGAGGGCGGCTGCTACGCCAAGGTCATCAACCTTGACAAGGACTCCGAGCCCGACATCTACAATGCCATCAAGCGCAACGCCCTGCTCGAGAACGTCACGCTCGACGAGAACGGCAAGATCGACTTTGCCGACAAGTCCGTCACCGAGAACACCCGCGTCTCCTACCCGATCAACCACATTCAGAACATTGTCCGCCCGATCTCCTCTGCGCCCGCTGCGAAGAACGTCATCTTCCTGTCCGCAGACGCCTTCGGCGTTCTGCCTCCCGTTTCCGTCCTGACCCCGGAGCAGACGAAGTACTACTTCCTCTCCGGCTTCACCGCGAAGCTGGCCGGCACCGAGCGCGGCATCACCGAGCCGACCCCGACGTTCTCCGCCTGCTTCGGTCAGGCCTTCCTCGAGCTGCATCCGACGAAGTACGCCGAAGAGCTCGTCAAGAAGATGGAAAAGAGCGGCGCAAAGGCCTATCTGGTCAACACCGGCTGGAACGGCACCGGCAAGCGCATCTCCATCAAGGACACCCGCGGCATCATTGACGCCATCCTGAGCGGCGCGATCCTGAACGCCCCCACGAAGAAGATCCCGTACTTCAATTTCGAGGTCCCCACGGAGCTGCCCGGCGTCGATCCGAAGATCCTCGATCCGCGCGACACCTATGCTGACGCTTCCCAGTGGGAAGAGAAGGCAAAGGATCTGGCCTCCCGCTTCGTCAAGAACTTCGTCAAGTACGAAGGCAACGAGGCCGGCAAGGCTCTGGTCGCCGCAGGCCCGAAGGCTGAGTAATTGCATATTTTCCGAACAGGCCGCAGCAATGCGGCCTGTTTTTTACTGCCGGAAAATCCCTTCCGGCTTTTCCGGCAATCGGACCGCAGTCCGCTGCGCGCACGGATCGTCCGCCTGCGGGCGGCGAACTCTGCGAGGCTTTTTTGCACACCGAAATGGACTTGCGATGCGCCTGCGCATCCCCTGTCACGCAAAATTCTCTGCGCCCGGGGCTACCATTTTCCCTTCGAAGCTGGTATAATGGAAAAAAATCTGCTTGCAGCAGGGAAGGGAGCATATTATGGGTCTGATCAAAGCCGGTGTCGGCTCGCTCGGCGGCACGCTCGCCGATCAATGGAAGGAATTTTTCTACTGCGACGCGTTGTCGCCGGAGGTGCTGGCCGTCAAGGGCCAAAAGCGCGTCTCCGGGCGCAGCTCCAACACGAAGGGCAGCGACAACATCATCTCCAACGGCTCCGTCATCGCCGTGGCGGACGGGCAGTGCATGATGATCGTGGAGCAGGGCAAGGTCGTGGAATTCTGCGCCGAGCCGGGCCAGTTCGTCTTTGACGCCTCGACGGAGCCGAGCATCTTTACCGGCTCATTCGGCAAGAGCCTGCTCGATACGTTCAAGACCGTCGGCCGCCGCTTCACGTTCGGCGGAGACACGGGCAAGGACCAGCGCGTTTACTACTTCAACACCAAGGAGATCGTGGACAACAAGTTCGGCACGGCCACCCCGATCCCCTTCCGCGTTGTCGACCGCAACATCGGGCTGGATATCGATGTGTCCGTCCGCTGCAACGGCGTGTATTCCTACAAAATCTCCGACCCCATGCTGTTCTACACGCATGTGTGCGGCAATGTCGAGGGCGACTACAAGCGCTCCGAGATCGACAGCATGCTCAAGACGGAGTTCATCAGCGCGCTGCAGCCCGCCTTTGCCCGCATCTCCGAGCTGGAGGTCCGCCCGAGCGCCCTGCCCGCCCACGCCGAGGAGCTTTCGACGTTCATGAACGAGACGCTCTCTCGCAAGTGGGGCGAGCTGCGCGGCCTGCAGGTCGTCTCCATTGCCATGAACCCCATCAGCCTCCCCGAGGAGGACGCAGAGCTCATCAAGCAGGCGCAGCGCACGGCCATGCTGCGCGATCCGTCCATGGCGGCTGCCACGCTCACGGGTGCACAGGCCGAGGCCATGAAGACCGCCGCCGGGAACAAGAACGGCGCGATGATGGGCTTCATGGGCATGGGCATGGCCCAGCAGGCAGGCGGCCTCAATGCGCAGGAGCTTTATGCCATGGGCCAGCAGCAGAAGGCTGCACCGGCTGCACCGGCTGCAGACGGCTGGAAATGCAGCTGCGGCGCAACGGCGACGGGCAACTTCTGCCCGAGCTGCGGGGCAAAGAAGCCGCAGCCTGCCGCAAACGGCTGGACGTGCACCTGCGGCCAGAGGAACACCGGAAAATTCTGCTCCGCCTGCGGCAAGCCGCGCCCTGCCGAGGGCTGGACCTGCGCCTGCGGCACGGTGAATCAGGGCAAGTTCTGCCAGAACTGCGGCGCGAAGAAGCCCGCGAACGAGCCGCAGTACCGCTGCGACAAGTGCGGCTGGCAGCCGGAGGATCCGCGCCATCCGCCGAAATTCTGCCCGGAGTGCGGCGATCCCTTTGACTTCAACGATCAGGTCTGACGAAAGGGTGGGAACCTCGCATGGCTGAAACGATCCAGTACAAATGCCCCTGCTGCGGCGGCCGCCTGGAATTCGACAGCGGCCTGCAGAAGATGAAGTGCCCGTACTGCGACACGACCTTCGACGTAGAGACGCTCGAGGGCTATGACGACGCGCTGAAGCAGGACGCCGCGGACGACATGCACTGGGACGCAGCGCAGCAGCCGTGGGACGACGTGCAGATGGGCGTTTACACCTGCAAGAGCTGCGGCGGCGAGCTGGTGTGCGACGAGAGCACCGCCGCGACGGCCTGCCCGTTCTGCGGCAATCCCATCGTGCTGACCGGCCGCCTGTCCGGCGACCTGAAGCCCGACTACGTCATTCCCTTCAAGCTCGACAAAAAGGCGGCCGAGGCCGCCCTGCGCAACCATATGAAGGGCAAGCGCCTGCTGCCGAACCTGTTCCGCAGCGAAAACCGCATCTCCGAGGTCAAGGGCGTGTATGTGCCGTTCTGGCTGTTCGATGCCGACGCCGACGCCCACATCCGCTACCACGCGACGCGCATCCGCACCTGGAGCGACCGCGACTATGACTACACCGAGACGCAGCACTATGCCATCCTGCGCAGCGGCGACCTCAGCTTCACCCACGTCCCGGTGGACGGCTCATCCCGCATGCCGGACGACCTGATGGAATCCATCGAGCCGTTCGACTTCTCCAGCGCGGTTGATTTTCAGACGGCCTACCTGTCCGGCTATCTCGCCGACCGCTATGATGTGAACGCAGACGACAGCATCGGCCGCGCGAACGAGCGTGTGAAAAAGAGCACGGAGTCCGTGTTCGCCTCGACCGTCGTGGGCTATCACACCGTCGTGCCCGAGAGCACATCCGTCCGCCTGGCAAACGGCAGGGTGCGCTATGCGCTCTACCCCGTGTGGCTGCTGAACACCGTATGGAACGGCAAAACGTTCTCGTTCGCCATGAACGGCCAGACCGGAAAATTCGTCGGCGACCTCCCCGTGGACAAGGGGAAGAAGTGGCGCTGGTTCAGCCTTGTCAGCGGCATCGCGGCAGCGGCAGCCTATGGCCTTGTGTGCCTGTGGCAGCTGCTGCAGTGAGGGAGGGCACGGATATGAAACGAACGCTTACCCTGCTCACGCTGCTGCTTGCCCTGCTGGCGCTGCTGGTCCTGCCCGCTGCAGCGGCGGATCTGCCCCGGCTGGTGGACAACGCAGACCTGCTGATGGCGGATGACGCGGAAGCGCTGCTGGCCGACCTCGACAGCCGCAGCGAGGCGCTGCAGTTCGACATCGTCATCGTGACCGTCGACTCGCTCGACGGCGAAACGCCGCGGAATTACGCGGAGGACTTCTTCTGGTACAACAACTACGGCCTCGGCGAGGACCGCGACGGCGCGCTCCTGCTCGTGGCCATGGACACGCGCGACTGGTACATCGCCACGCATGGCTTCGGCATCACCGCCATCACGCCCGCCGGGCGAGAGGCCATGGTGGACCGCTTCCTGCCCCAGCTCTCGAACGCTGAATATGCCGCGGCATTTTCCACATTCGCGGAGGAATGTGAGGATTATGTCAACCAAGCGAGGAACGGCTCCGCCTACGACACGGGGAACCTGCCTGACGAGCCGTTTGAAGCGCCGGGCTTCCTGTGGGTCGTGGCCTGCCTGCTGTTCGGCGCGCTCATCGGCGGCATCACGGTCGGCGTGATGGCAGCGAAGCACAAGACGGTGCGCCGCCAGCCCGCTGCGAACAGCTATGTTGTGCAGGACAGCCTGCACCTGACGCAGCAGTCCGATCTGTTCCTCTATGCCAACACGACGCGCACGGCGCGCCCGAAGGACAACGACCGCAGCGGAAGCGACGCGCATTCCGGCTCCGGCGGCTCGTCGTTCGGCGGCGGCGGGGGAAAGTTCTGAGGCAGCACCCGAGAAACCCAAATATACACCAAGCCGGAGGCAATGCCTCCGGCTTGCGGTGGTTTTATGGGAAAATGAGGGTATCGATGGAGCGTTGTAGGGGAGCGGCATGCCGCTCCCGGCGCAGCACCGGCACAATCAACAGGCTGTCGTTAAAATGGTAAAAGCCTCCGATTTGTCATTGCGAGGAGGCCGCAGGCCGACGTGGCAATCTCGCAGTACAATGGTAGATAGCAGGAAGGCCTCGGCGAATTCGCAAGCTGTTGCAGGAGATTGCCACGGGCGCAAAGCGCCCTCGCAATGACAAATCTGAAAGCTTTTCTCTCTTCACATTCTACTCTCAACCCTCCACACTCCACCGGCCTTGTCACATCATCCTCTGCAGCTTCTTCAGCGCATGCTCAAACTCCTCCGGCAGGGGGCAGGAGAGCGTCATCTCCTCGCCGGTGCGGGGGTGCAGGAACGTCAGCTCCTTCGCGTGGAGGCACTGCGAATGCAGGCCGAGCTCCGGCTTGCCGATGCCGTAGACCGGGTCTCCCGCGATGGGGTGGCGGATCCACGCCATATGCACGCGGATCTGGTGCGTGCGGCCGGTCTCGAGTCGGCAGCGCAGGTGCGTATACTGCCCGTAGCGCGCGATGACCTCCCAGTGCGTCACGGCCTCGCGGCTGTTCTTCTCCGTAACGGCCATGCGCTTGCGGTCGCGCGGGTCGCGGCCGATGGGCGCATTGACCGTGCCGCTGTCCTCGCGGAAGCCGCCGCGGACGATGCACTCATAGGTGCGGCGCAGCGTGTGGTCGCTGAGCTGGGCGGCAAGGCGCCGGTGGGCAAAATCGTTCTTCGCCACGATGAGTAGGCCGGTCGTGTCGCGGTCGATGCGGTGGACGATGCCGGGGCGGCGCTCGCCGCCCACGCCGGACAGGCTGTCGCCGCAGTGATAGAGCAGGGCGTTGACGAGCGTGCCGTCCTCGTGCCCGGCGGCCGGGTGAACGACGAGGCCCTTCGGCTTATTGATGACGAGCACGTCCCCGTCCTCATAGACAATGTCGAGCGGGATATCCTGTGCAGCGGTCTCCACGGGCCGCGCCTCCGGCAGGGTGACGGCGTAGACGGCTCCGGCCTCCGTGCGCGCGTTTTTCCGCACGGGCGCGCCGCCGCAGGTCACGCTGCCCTCAGCGAGCAGGCGCTGCACGGCGCTGCGGGTCAGCTCCGGCAGGCAGCCCGCCAGAAAGACATCCACGCGCAGGCCATCCTGCGCTGCTGTGAATTCCATAATAAGCCCCCTCAGAGCCGCAGCGTGTCGCGCACGTCGCCGGAGAGCGTCTTCCAGGTGAACACGCCGTCCTCCAGCGTCATATAGCCATGCCAGCTCCCGGCCTTCGGGATGGAGACGGAGCCGGGATTCAGGACATAGACGCCGTCGCGCAGGGTGCGGCGGGGGATGTGCGTGTGGCCGTGGAGCAGGACGTCGCCCGGATGCAGGGGCGGCAGATGGTCCTCGTTAAAATGGTGGCCGTGCGTGGCATAGATAAGATGGCCCGCCGACTCGAGCAGGCAGTAATCCGCCAGAACGGGGAAGGGCAGCACCATCTGATCGACCTCGGCCTCGCAGTTGCCGCGCACGCAGAAAATGTCTGCCTGCCGCTCCTGCAGCAGGGCGATGACCTCCTTCGGCGCATAGCCCTCGGGCAGGTCGTTGCGCGGGCCGTGATACAGCAGATCGCCGAGGAAGAGCATGCGCGGCGCTTCCTCCCGCTTCCAGGCCTCGAGGAGCCGGCGGCAGTAGTGGGCAGAGCCGTGCAGGTCCGAGGCAATGATCCATTTCATGGTTTCTTCGTTCCTTTCCGTTGCAATTCTCCCCCGATCATACCACAAATGCGGCAAAACGGCAAGGAAAAACCTCTGGGGCAACAGCGCACAATTGCAGCTTCGGCCTTCGACGGATCTTTTTCGCTGATCTGTCGGCTCGAAAGGCCTGATGTATTGCACAGCCGTTGGCGGCTTTTCCCCCTGCGGATACACAAAGCACTCTGCACGTTTCAAGCTTTGTCTCGACAAAAAGCTCTCGCCGAACGCTCTCGAGAAATAATGCGGTGCTTCCCGAAATATTTCGGGCGGCAGGGTTGACAAAGTCGCAGTTTTCCCCTATACTGGATATCAGATTTTACGAAAGGAGGCGCGCAGAATGTCCTATCTGTATTTTGCATCGGGTTCTATTTTGGTTCAGGGGACCGGTCTGTCGGTTTTGCGCGCCCGGAAGCGGGGATAAAAGGCCCTGTTTTGTTCCTTGTTGTGCGCTTCTCCGGCAGGAGAGGCGTTTTTTATTTATTGCGGCAGTGCCGCATGATCGCTGCTTCGGCCTTCGTCGGACCTTTTTCGCCGAATACTCTCGCTGAATCATGCGGTCCTACCTTTGAGAGAGAAGGCCGTTACAGTCAGCATATCAACATCCCCCGGCAATCAGAAAAAAGGAGAGATCTTCTATGGAAACGCAATCGATCCCGTGGCGGGAGAAGGTGCAGCTCATCGTGCGCTTTCTGCGCGGCAGCATCCACTATTTTGTCGTGGCCCTGCTGTGCGCCTGCCTCGGGATGGTATTCAATGCCCTCACACCGCAGGTCATCCGCCTGACGGTGGACTCCATCCTCGGCGCGGAGCAGCCGTCGCTCCCGGCGTTTCTGCAGCCGCTTCTGCCGCTGCTGCAGGCGCAGAAGCTCCACGCGCTGTGGCTCGCGGCCGCGGCCGTGCTGCTGCTGGCCCTGCTGCGCGGCTTCTGCAACTATGGCCAGCGCACGCAGCTTTCGCGCGGGTCGGAGTCGTTCGTCAAGCGCATCCGCGACGGGCTGTATGACCACATCCAGCACCTGAGCTTTTCGTGGCACACGGCCCACTCCACGGGCGAGATCATCCAGCGCTGCACCTCGGACGTCGACGTCATCCGCACGTTCGTGTGCAACCAGCTCGTCGAGGTCGTGCGCACGGTCTTCCTCATCATTTTATATCTCGTCATCATGTTCCGGATGAACGTGCAGCTGTCGTTCGTGGCGCTGGCGTTCATCCCGATCGTTGGTCTGTCGTCCGGTGTGTTCTACCGGCGCATCTCCGGCCGCTTTCAGGCGGCGGACGAGGCCGAGGGCGACCTGACGACCTGTGCGCAGGAGAACCTGACCGGCGTGCGCGTTGTGCGTGCCTTCGGCCGCGAGCGCTTCGAAACGGACCGCTTCTGCGAAAAGAACGAGAAATTTGCCAGCCTGTGGATCCGCCTCGGCCGCCTGCTCTCGGTCTACTGGGCCTCCGGCACGCTGCTGACGTGCCTGCAGGTCATGGTCATCATCGTCTGCGGCATCGTCGAAAGCGTGCACGGCAATATGACGCTCGGCGAATTTCTCGCCTTCATCAGCTATAACGAGGCCCTGTCGTGGCCGGTCCGTTCGCTCGGCCGCGTGCTTTCGGACATGAGTAAGGCGGGCGTGTCGCTCGACCGCGTGGGCTATATCCTGCGCGCGCCGGAGGAAAAGGACGCGCCCGAGGCCGCGCCGCACAGCGCAGCGGGCGACATCGTCTTCGACCATGTGACGTTCGGCTACGGCGAGACGCCCGTGCTGCAGGACGTCTCGTTCACGATTCCGCAGGGGAGCACGTTTGCCATCCTCGGCGGCACCGGCTCGGGCAAGAGCACGCTCGTGCATCTGCTCGACCGGCTGTACGACCTGCAGGAGGGCCGCATCACCATCGGCGGCGTGGACATCCGCAGCTTTACGCGCGAGAGCCTGCGCAGCCAGATCGGCCTTGTGCTGCAGGAGCCGTTCCTGTTCTCGCAGACCATCCGCGAGAACATCGCCGCCACGCGCCCCGGCGCGCCGCAGGAGGAGCTGCGCAGCGCCGCGGCCATCGCCTGCGTGGACGAGGCCATCTGCGAATTCCCGGAGGGCTATGAGACGCTCGTGGGCGAGCGCGGCGTGACGCTGTCCGGCGGGCAGAAGCAGCGCGTGGCCATTGCGCGCATGCTGATGCAGAGGGCGCCCATCATGGTGTTTGACGACTCGCTCTCGGCCGTGGACGCCGAGACGGACGCAAAGATCCGCGCCGCCCTGCACGAATCGCTCGGCAAGGCGACGGTGCTGCTCATCTCCCACCGCGTAACGACGCTCATGCAGGCCGACTGCATCCTCGTGCTCGACGGCGGCCGCGTCTCGGAGCTGGGCACACACGCCGAGCTCATCGCCAAGCCCGGCATTTACCGCGATATCTATGACATCCAGATGAGCAGCGACGACCGCCGCCTGCTCGGAAAGGAGGGAGTCTGATGCCTGCCTTTGATGAACAGGACTATACCAAATCGTTCCAATGGGGCATCTGGAAGCGCCTGATGCCCGTCATGCGGCCATACCGCCGCGATTTTGCGGGCATGTTCGCCTTCAACCTGATCACGGCCGCCATCGACGTCGTGCTGCCGCTGTTCCAGCGCTATGCCATCTCAAATTATATCGAGGCCGGGACGCTGTCGGGCCTGCTGCCCTACACGCTGTGCTATTTCGGCGTCATCCTGCTGCAGGCCCTGTCCGTTGTGGCCTTTGCGCGCAACTCCATGAAGATCGAGATGTGCGCCGGGCGCGACATGCGCGCGAACCTCTTCACGCACCTGCAGACACTGTCGTTCTCGTTCTATAACGTCACGCCGGTGGGCTATCTGCTCAGCCGCGTCATGAGCGACACCTCGCGCATTGCCTCCATGGTCGCGTGGAACCTGACAGATATCCTCTGGGCCATGTTCTATGTGCTCGGCACGTTCGCCGCGATGCTGCTGCTCAACTGGAAGCTCGCCCTTGTCGTTATCGTCATCGTGCCGGTCATCGCCATGCTCACGGGCTATTTTCAGAATCGCATCCTGCACTGGAACCGCCGCGTCCGCAAGCTGAACTCCCGCATCACCGGCGCGTTCAACGAGGGCATCACCGGCGCGAAGACGTCGAAGACCCTCGGCATCGAGGAGCAGAACACGGCCTCGTTCCGCGCGCTGACAAAGGAGATGCACGACTGCGGCATCCGTGCTGCGCGGCTGAACGCCGTGTATATCCCCCTCGTGCTGTTCTGCTCCACGGCGGCCGTGGCCATCGTGCTGCTGCGCGGCGGCTATATGGTGCAGGAGCAGGTGCTGCAGATCGCCACGCTCTCGGCCTTCACGACCTACGCCGTCGGCATTTTCGAGCCGATCCAGATGACGGCCGCAAACATCGCGGAATTCATCTCGCTGCAGGCCTCCATTGAGCGCGTGACAGGCCTGCTGGACGAAAAGCCGCAGATCGCCGACACACCGGAGGTCATCGCCCGCTACGGCGATGCCTTCCACCCCAAGCGCGAAAACTGGGAGCCGCTGCGCGGCGACATCGAGTTCCGCGACGTCACGTTCCGCTACCCGGACGGCGGCGAGGACGTGCTGTCGCACTTCTCGCTGAAAATTCCCGCCGGAACGACCGTCGCCATCGTCGGGGAGACCGGTGCGGGCAAGAGCACGCTCGTGAACCTCGCCTGCCGCTTTTTTGAGCCGACATCCGGCCAGATCCTCATCGACGGCCGGGACTACCGTGAGCGCAGCCAGCTGTGGCTGCACTCGAACATCGGCTATGTGCTGCAGAATCCGCACCTGTTCTCCGGCACGATCCGTGAGAACATCCGCTACGGCCGTCTGGACGCCACGGACGCCGAGGTCGAGGCAGCGGCGCGGACCGTTTCGGCCGATCAGGTCGCGGCCAAGCTCGAAAAGGGCTGGGACAGCGACGTCGGCGAGGGCGGCGACCGCCTGTCCACGGGCGAAAAGCAGCTGATCTCCTTTGCGCGCGCCGTGCTGGCCGATCCGCGCATCTTCGTGCTCGACGAGGCGACTTCCTCCATCGACACGCAGACGGAGCAGCTTATCCAGAACGCCATCGACCACCTGCTGCGCGACCGCACGTCGTTCCTGATCGCTCACCGCCTGTCCACCATCCGCAAGGCGGACCTCATCCTCGTCGTGCGCGACGGCCGCATCGTCGAGCAGGGCAGGCACCTGGAGCTGCTGCAGAAGGGCGGCTATTACCACGACCTCTATACCCGCCAGTTTGCCGAGGAAAGCGCCGCTAGAATTTTGAAGTAAGGCAGTGAAATTGTAGGGGCCGGGCTGTCCCCTCCCGGTGCCGCACCAGCGTAATAAACAGGCTGCCGTTAAAATGGTAACGGCCCCCGACTTGTCATTGCGAGGCCCCAACGGGGCCGTGGCAATCTCGGGAAGGCAGTTGCATTTTCGCCGGGACTTTTCCTGTGAACCAGCCGGGTACTGCGAGATTGCCACGTCGCTTCGCTCCTCGCAATGACACGTCAGGCGGGTGCTGTGGTGCACCAGTGCCCTTCTGCGGTTGAATTGTCCCCTACAAGGCGCTCAATGAGCGCCGCTACAGACGCAACCGGTTGGTACGTTTTATCGTTACCCTGTACGGGCTGCAAGTGCCTGCACGAGATTCCCACGTCGCTTCGCTCCTCGGAATGACAAACCTGAGGCCGGTTCCATTTTAACGGCGGCCGATGCGGACTGCAGGTGCACCGCCGGGAGGGGCATGCCCCTCCCCTACAATGGCGTGTGCGGCCGACGATGGTACCCGGATATTTGCAGCTGCCAATGGCGCTCAGGGAGCGCCGCTACAGACGCAATCGGTTGGTACGTTTTATCGTTGCCCTGTACGTCCTGCGAGTACCTCCCCGAGATTGCCACGTCGCTTCGCTCCTCGCAATGGCAAACCTGAGGCCGGTTCCATTTTAACGGCGGCCGATGCGGACTGCAGGTGCACCGCCGGGAGGGGCATGCCCCTCCCCTACAATGGCGTGTGCAATTGGCCGGGCGCCGCTGCAACGCGCCAACGAACCCCCTACAAAAAACCGGGGCGGGATGAGCTTTATCCCGTCCCGGTCGTTTTTTCAGGATTCCTGTTCGTCTGGGACGCGCGCCTGCTTCAGGGAACGGCCCGCGCTGCGGAAAAACACCCCTGCGGCATGGACGAGCAGCTTGCGCGTATCCTCGTCCAGCCCCTTGGCCGAGCGCAGCAGCGCCAGCGCGCGGGAAAAGCGGTTCTCCTTCAATTCATGCAGCGTCTCGGCGTTCGTTTCGCACAGCATGTGGTAGACCGTGTCGATCGTCCGCTCGCGCTGCTCCGGCTCCAGCCCGGCCAGCCACTGCTTGAGCGTCCGGTCGAGGAAGCGGCTGCCGTTCGTGACGGTCTCGAGCGTAACGAAGCGGTCGCGCAGCACCTCCCAGGTATAGAGATTGTGCTGGCCGAAGCCGTCACCCGTGCTGTGGATGATGGTATAGGCCTCCTCGTGCTCGAGCAGCATGCCGACGATGGACGACTGCGGCACGAACGTCTGCACCCGCGCGCAGATACGCTGGTAGCCCGGCAGGGCGATCACCTCGGCGTCGAAGCCGGGGCCGTCGTTGTTATACACCGCCGCGATGCGCTCCTGCAGGGCTGCGGGGCAGAACGCTGCGGCATAGACCGCGAGGTTGCCGCCCTTGGAGTGACCGCCGAGCAGGAACTCCCCCGGAAAGCGCAGCATGGCCGAGGCGGCATAATGCGCCGCGAGGCGCTGGGCCGGAACGGGGCAGGTGAAGGCCATATTGAAATCCTCCTTCCAGCCGACGAGCGTGCCGTCCGTCCCGCGGAAGGCAACAAAATGCCGCCCGTCGCCGAGGGCGACGGTAATGGCCGCAAACTGCGTCTGGCTCTCGAGGTCGATTTGGTTTACATAATCCATGATCCGCATCTCGCAGAAGCGCTGGCTTGCCGCAAGGGCAGGGATGAACCGCCCGTCCTCCGGCAGGAGCAGCGGCGGCTTCGAAGCGAGGAGCTGCCGCATGAGCGCGCCGACCGGCGCCCCCTCCGGCGGGACGAGCCCGTCGAGCGGCAGGTAGGACAGGCGGGACAGCACAACGGCATCCACGTCGCACAACGGCACGAGATCGAGCGTCAGATCGCCGCGCCAGTCAAGATAGTCAAACACATTCGCCATGCAGAGCACCTCCTGCGCCCATCATACCATATTTCGGGGGAAAAGAAAAGCGCGAGGCGGGGCGAATAGAAACGGAAAGTTTCCGGTTGTGCGTTGTAGAGTCGGGGCATGCCCCGACCGGCGCTGCACCGGCGAACGGAACAGGCTGACATTAAAATGATAATAGCCCCCGAATTGTCATTGCGAGGAGCGAAGCGACGTGGCAATCTCGGGAAGGCACTTCCAGTTCGTACAAGGTGCCGATAAAAACGTACCAACCGATTGCGTCTGTAGCGGCGCTCAGTGAGCGCCTTCGGCAGTTGCAAATTTCCGGGGATTCCCGCCGACCGCACGCGCCTTGTAGGGGGCGGCGTCCTCGACGCCCCGTCGCGTAAGGCTGCCGTATTCGCCGGGAGTACCCTGTTATCCGGCTGGGTACTGCGAGATTGCACCCCAAGGGCACTTCCTCGCGCTTCGCGCTCAGGGCGCCACGTCGGCCTGCGGCCTCCTCGCAATGACAATTCGGGGGTGCATACCATTTTCACGATGGCCTGTACCGGACCGTGAGTACCGTGCCGGGAGGGGCATGCTCCTCCCCTACAGACTACCGTCGATGGCCTTCCCACGGAATTATCATTGCACTTTCCGCTGCCCTATGATAAGATAAGAGAAACGAAAGGGGGAAGGCCGATGTTCCGCGAGATCGTTCGCTTTGCCGTGCCCGGCTGCGCGCTGGCAGCCGCCATCTGGATGCTGGCGCGGTATTTTACCGTGCTGCGCCCGCGCGCCGGGACGACGGAATGGATCGGCCGCCTGACGCCGCCGCCGTGGCAACCGGTTTCGGGCTGCCCGCTGCACGGGATGGACGCCCCGGCGGCCCTGCTGCTGTGCCTTGCCGGGACGGGCCTGCGCCTGCTGGAGCATTGGCTGCGCTTCCATGCCATGCCCGTGACGCCGGAGGCGCTGCTGCCGGTCCTGTTTGCCGGGCTGTCTGCGGGCTGCGCCCATTTGCTGCTGCGCCGTCTGCTGGGCGGGATGCTGCCCGCCCTGTCCGGCGCGCTGTTCTTCGGCCTGCTGCAGGATGGCTCCCCGGCCGTGACGGCAGCGCTGCTGGGCTATGTGCTCTGGCGCACGGCAAAGCGTCGCGGCGGGGGCTGGATCGTGCTGTCCGTGGTGTGCTTTGCCGCCGGGCTGCTGGAGGAGCGGGCGCTGCTTCTGCTGCTGCCGCTATATCCCATCGGCTATGTCTGCACGCGGCTCTCCCGCCGCACGGGCCTCGGCCGGTCGCTTGCGCTGACGCTCCCGCTGAGTCTGCTCGGCGCGCTGGGCGTGGCCGTGCTCGGCTGGTGGATGGCGGGGCGCGGCACGCCGCTTGAGGCGCTGCGTTCTTTCCGCTTCTATGAGGCGCTTTGGCCCGCGCTGTGCGGAGCTCTCCGCGCCGCCGTGACGCTGCCGGGACGATTTTCGCCGACGGAGCTGGCGCTCGGTGCGCTTGCCGTTCTGACGCTGCCGGAGCTGCTGCACGGGCTTTGCTGCGGGCGCGACCTTCGCTGCGCGATGATTCTGCTGCTGCTCGTCTCCGCTGCGGCGCTGTGGGCCCTCTCCGGCCTGTTCCTGCTGCCGCTGCCGCTGGCCATGGCCCTCGCGTGGGTCTGGCAGAGGCTGTGCGACCGCGGCGCGGCCGTCTCTGCGGCGGTCCCGGCCGCCGTGCTGGCGCTGTGCGCCGTCTCTTCCATACTTTTTATGTTCTGATACAGGAGGTTATCTTATGAAAATTGCAATTGCCTGTGACCACGGCGCGCTGGCGCTGAAGGAGGCCGTGAAGGCCCATCTGACCGCGCGCGATATGGAATGCGTGGATTTCGGCACGTTTACGAAGGACAGCTGCGACTATCCAGACTTTGCCCGCCCGGCGGCCGAGGCCGTCGCCTCCGGCGCATGTGAGCGCGGCATCGTGATGTGCACGACGGGCATCGGCGTTTCCATCACGGCGAACAAGGTGCACGGCATCCGCTGCGCCCTGCTGTCCGACCCGGTATCCGCCCGCCTGACGCGCGAGCACAACGACGCGAACATGATGGCCCTCGGCGCCGGCTTCGTCGGCGAGCTGCTGGCGCTGGAGATCGTCGACACGTTCCTTGACACCCCGTTTTCGAACGGAGAGCGCCATAAGCGCCGCATCGAAAAGCTGATGGCCGTGGAGCAGGGCTGAGACGGCTCCCCATGACTCCGTGATGCTGTAGGGGCGGGGACAGCCAGGCCCGTCCGCGAAGCGGCAATCGGACGGCCAATTCGGTGCAATGCACCGTTCCCGGCGCCATGCTCCCCTGATATGTCATTGCGAGGAGCGAAGCGACGTGGCTATCTCGGGAAGGCAGTTACGATTTTGCCGGGGCTTTCCTGTGATCCGGCCGGGTACTGCGAGATTGCCGCGGCCCCTTCGGGGCCTCGCAATGACACGTCAGGGTGGTACGGCGGTGCACCAGCGCCCTTACGCGGTTGAATTATCCCGTACAAGGCGCTCACTGAGCGCCGCTACAGGCCCCGTCGGAACCGGTTCCATTTTAACGATAGTCTGTGCGTATCGACAGCATTGCGCCGGGAGGGGCATGCCCCTCCCCTACAATGGCGTGTGCGGTCGACGATGGTGCCCGGGAATTTGCAGCTGCCAATGGCGGTCACTACCCGTAAAGGGCACGCCGCATCCGTAAGGCGGCAGAGCCGCCAACGGCTGCGCAGTGACCGCCGCTACAGACGCAATCGGTTTGTACGTTTTATCGGCAGCCGGTACGAATCGGCAGTGCCTCCCCGAGATTGCCACGGGCGCAAAGCGCCCTCGCAATGACAATTTTGGGGGGGCATTTACCATTTTAACGATAGCCTGTACGGGCGGCAGGTGCGTCGCCGGGCGAGGCATGCCTCGCCCCTACTTTTTCGCACATATCGAAGCGGCGGACAAATGTCCTTCTCCGCGGAGAAAACAGGCCGATTTTCGGGGAAAAAGTTTCAAAAAGCTCTTGCATTCCGGGTATTTCAGTGTTATAATAAGGACAATCTATAGTAGACTTTACTAAAGAGAGGGGTTTTCCCCTCTCTTTTCTTCTGAAATTCTGCGCCGGTCCCCGGCAGGAAGGAAGCATTTCCATGAAGATCACCGATCAGGTTTGGGAGTTCGCCGAGCCGCTGGTCCAGGCCTGCGGCTGCAGCCTCTGGGACGTGGAATACGTCCGCGAGGGTGGCGAGTGGTTCCTGCGGCTCTACCTCGACAAGGAGGGCGGCGTGGACATCGACGACTGCGAGGCCGTGTCCCGCGCGGTCGACCCGGTCCTTGACGAAAAGGACCCCATCCCCGAGAGCTACCGCTTTGAGGTCTGCTCCGCCGGGCTGGAGCGCCAGCTCAAGCGTCCGTCGGACTTCGAGCGCTATCTGGGCGAGCCGGTGCTCGTCAAGCTCTACCGCCCGCGCGACGGCCAGAAGGAGTTCCCCGGTCGCCTCGTGCGCTATGAGGACGGGGCAGTTACGATCGAGATGCGCGGCCGCGAGGTCACGTTTGACAAGGCGGAGGTCGCGCTCGTGCGGCTCCGCGTGGAGTTCTAATCACGAAGGAGAGAAATCATGAACGCTGAAATCTTTGCGGCGCTCCGCCAGCTGGAGAAGGAACGCGGCATCCCCGTGGATTACATGGTCGAAAAGATCACGCAGGCGCTTGTCGCCGCTTATAAAAAGGACCGCGACGGCTACACCGACAACGTCTACGTCGAGCTGACGGAGGACGCCATGCGCATGTATGCGCAGAAGGAGGTCGTCGACGAGGTCATCACCCCCGCCACCGAGGTCACGCTCGACGCCGCGCGCAAGGTCGACCCGCACGCACAGCTCGGCGATCTCGTGAACATGGAGATCAAGACGCAGGCCTTCGGCCGCATCGCCGCCCAGACGGCCAAGCAGGTCATCATTCAGGGCATCCGCGAGGCCGAGCGCGGCATGATCTTCGAGAGCTTCTCCTCGAAGGAGCACGAGATCCTCACCGGCTCGGTGCTGCGCTTCGAGCCGAACGGCGACATGACCATCCGCATCGGCCAGGGCACGGACAAGACCGACGCCCTGCTGCCCGTCGGTGAGCAGGTCAAGACGGAGCATTTCGTCGAGGGCGACATGATCCGCGTCTATGTCATCGAGGTCCGCCGCAGCAGCCGCGGCCCGCAGGTCATGGTCTCCCGCACGCATCCGGCGCTCGTCAAGCGCCTGTTTGAGCTGGAGGTCCCGGAGATCAGCTCCGGCGCCGTGGAGATCCGCTCCATCGCGCGTGAGCCCGGCTCCCGCACGAAGATTGCCGTCCACGCGGCCGAGGAGAACATCGATCCCGTCGGTGCCTGCGTCGGCGCCCGCGGCGCGCGTGTCGGCGCGGTCGTGGAGGAGCTGCAGGGCGAAAAAATGGACATCGTCGTGTGGTCCGAGGACATCTGCCAGTTCGTGGCCTCCGCGCTGTCCCCGGCGGACGTCATCTCCGTCACGCAGCTGCAGCAGGGCGCAAAGGCCTGCCGCGTCATCGTGCCGGACGACCAGCTGTCGCTCGCCATCGGCAAGGAGGGCCAGAACGCCCGCCTCGCCGCGCGCCTGACCGGCTGCAAGATCGACATCAAGCCCGCCTCGCAGGCCGAGGCGCTGGAAGAAGCAGCTGCCGAATAATTTTCGGGAACTGCACATCATTCTGTCAAATCGTTTTCTTGAAAGGCCTCGGGCCTTTCCACAGTAGGATCGGAGGGGATGTACCGTGCCGAAGAAAGTGCCGATGCGTCAATGCCTCGGCTGCCGCGAAATGAAGCCCAAGCGTGAGCTGGCCCGTGTGGTGCGCAGCCCGGAGGGGCAGGTCAGCCTCGACGCACGCGGAAAAGCGCCCGGACGCGGCGCTTATGTGTGCCGCAGCGCGGAATGCCTGAAGAAAGCAATGCGCTCGCACGCCATTGACCGCGCGCTGGGCGTAACGGTGCCGCAGGAGCTGTACGAGACCCTGCGTTTGGAAATGGAGGCGCTGCCGGATGGAACAGAATAGAAGTCTGGGTCTGCTGTCGCTCGCGCGCAAGGGCGGAAACATCGTCCTCGGCGAGGAGCAGGCGGGCGCAGCGGCCCGCGCCAGCCGCGCACGGCTGATGCTGCTGGCCTCGGATGCCGGCGGCCACACCGTGCGGCGGGCAAAGAGCTTCGTGGCCGGGACGGCGCAGCCGCTGCTGACGCTGCCCTATACGCGCGACGAGCTGGGCGACGCCCTCGGCACGACGAGCTGCGCCATTGCCGCCATCACGGATGTGCAGCTTGCGCTGGCGTTTGTCAAGACGCTCGGCGAGCCGGAAAAGTATGCGGACCTGCTGCAGGAGCTGGACGAGCGCGTCAAGCGCGTGGAAAAGCGGCGCGCCGAGGAAAAGGCCCACCGCAGGAACGTCCGGCATGGGAAATCGTAAGTGTGTCAATCAGGAGGTGGCGAGAATATGAGTTTTGTGAAATACCGCGTGAAGGAGGTCGCCGCTGACTTTGGCGTGACGCCGAAGGATATTGCGGAGATCGTTGGAAAATATTTTGAGAAGCCGCGCAGCAACACGCAGGTGCTGACGGACGAGCAGCTGAACGTCGTGTTCGACGTGATCACGCAGAAGCACCAGATCGCTTCGCTGGAGCAGGTGTTCGCCGTGGCCCCGCAGGCAAAGAAGCCCGAGCCGAAGAAGGCAGAGGCCCCGAAGCCCGCAGCCCAGCCCGCACAGGGCAGCGCTCCGGCCGCAAATGCCGCGCCCGCTGCGCAGAGCGCCGACAAGGCCGCCAAGCCCCAGCAGGAGCAGCGCAAGCGCGAGCGCCGCGTCGTCGATACCTCTGCCGTCACCGTCAATGCCGACCGCTTTGACGACCGCGTGGACGTGCTCATCTCCGAGCGCGCGCAGAATTTCTCCGGCGGCAAGCAGAAGATCGCCAGCAAGAACAAGAATAAGACCAAGGGCGGCAAGAAGCCGGCCTTCGGCTCGAAGCAGCGCAACGAGGAGCAGGAGAAGATGCGCCGCCTGCGCCTGGAGGTCATCAAGAAGACCCCGCTGACCGTGAAGATCCCCGATGAGATCACCGTCGGCGAGCTGGCCTCCCGCATGAAGAAGACCGCGACCGAGGTCATCAAGACCCTGCTCAAGAACGGCGTCATGGCCACGATCAACCAGACCATCGACTTCGACACGGCGGAATTCGTCGCCACGGAGATGGGCTGCAAGGTCGAGCGCGAGGTCGTTGTGACCATTGAGGAGCGCCTCATCGACGATCATCAGGACACCGAGGACGAGCTCGTCCCGCGCAGCCCGGTCGTCGTCGTCATGGGCCACGTCGACCACGGCAAGACGAGCCTGCTCGACGCCGTCCGCAAGACGAACGTCGTCTCCGGCGAGGCCGGCGGCATCACGCAGCACATCGGCGCCTACACCGTCGAGATCAACGGAAAGCCCATCACCTTCCTTGACACGCCGGGCCACGCCGCCTTCACCTCCATGCGTGCCCGCGGCGCCATGTGCACCGACATCGCCATTCTGGTCGTTGCGGCGGACGACGGCATCATGCCGCAGACCGTCGAGGCCATCAACCACGCCAAGGCCGCGAACATCCCCATTATCGTCGCGGTCAACAAAATGGATAAGCACGGCGCAAACGCCGAAAACATCAAGCAGGAGCTCACGAAATACGACCTCATCCCCGAGGAGTGGGGCGGCGACACCATCGTCTGCCCGATCTCTGCCAAGACGGGCATGGGCATTGATCAGCTGCTCGAGATGGTCATCCTGACCGCCGAGATGCAGGAGCTCAAGGCCAACCCGAACCGCGCCGCGAAGGGCACCGTCATCGAGGCCCGCCTCGACAAGAACCGCGGCCCCATCGCCACGCTGCTCGTGCAGAACGGCACGCTCCACAAGGGCGACCTCATCATCGCGGGCACGGCTGTCGGCCGCGTGCGTGTCATGACGGACGACAAGGGCCGCGCCATCCAGTCTGCCGGCCCGTCCATCCCGGTCGAGATCACCGGCCTTGCCGAAACGCCCACGCCGGGCGATGAGTTCGACGCCGTCGCCGACGAGCGCATGGCCCGCCAGCTCGTCGAGCAGCGCAAGCAGGCCGAGAAGGACGCCGCTGCAAAGCAGGCCAGCAAGGTCACGCTCGACAACCTCTTTGCCAAGATGCAGGAGGGCGAGATGAAGGAGCTGAACCTCATCGTCAAGGCCGACGTGCAGGGCTCTGCCGAGGCCGTCCGCGCCAGCCTCGAAAAGCTGTCGAACGAGGAGGTCCGCGTGCGCGTGATCCACGCAGGCGTCGGCGCGATCAACGAGTCCGATATCCTGCTGGCCTCCACGGCCAACGCCATCGTCGTCGGCTTCAACGTCCGTCCGGACGCCGCCGCACAGGCCTCGGCTCAGCGCGCCAATGTCGATATCCGCATGTACCGCGTCATCTACGACGCCATCGACGAGATCGAGGCCGCCATGAAGGGCATGCTCGCGCCGAAGTACCGCGAGGCCATCATCGGCCATGCCGAGGTCCGCCAGACCTACAAGGTCTCCGCCATCGGCACCATCGCGGGCTGCTATGTCAAGGACGGCAAGGTCACGCGCGACAGCAAGGTGCGCGTGCTGCGCGACAACATCGTCATCTACGAGGGTGAGATCGGCTCGCTGCAGCGCTTCAAGGACTCCGTCAAGGAGGTCGCACAGAACTACGAGTGCGGCATGTCCATCGACAAGTTCAACGACATCAAAGAGGGCGACATCTTCGAGTGCTACGTCATGGAGGAGATCCCCCGCTAAGGTCGACCGACCGTTTCTCACACGCGGGCGCGGGGAAAGTGCTTCTCCGCGCCCGCCCTTATATTTGCGCCGGGGTTCCCTGATTTGTCATTGCGAGGGCGCTTTGCGCCCGTGGCAATCTCGCGGCAGACGCCGCGGAACACGCTGACGGCTTCGGTGAATTCGCCGCAGGCCCGGAGTACCTGCTCCCTGACGCACGCGGCGCGCACCGGCGCGCCGGAAGGAGGAAATTTTTATGGCATCCAACCGCATCGGACGCATCAATGAGGAGATCCAGCGCGAGCTGGCCCAGCAGCTCCGCCTGCTGAAGGATCCCCGCGTCCAGAAGACCATGGTCTCCATCACCCATGTGGAGACGACGCCGGACCTGCGCTATGCCAAGGTCTACGTCTCGCTGCTCGACCGCAGCTGCGCCAAGGAAGTGCTCGCGGGGCTGAAGTCCTCGGGCGGCTTCCTGCGCCGCGCACTGGGCAAGAGCCTGCAGCTGCGCTACACGCCGGAGCTGCAGTGGCAGGAGGACGACTCCATCGTCCACGGCGCGCACATTCTCGACATTCTCTCCAAGCTCGACATTCCGGAGGACACGGAAGATGAAACAGCTGACCATTCGTGAAGCGGCGGATTTTCTGCTGCGCAATGACAACTACGTCCTCTTGACGCACCGCCGTCCGGACGGCGACACCATCGGCAGCGCGGCCGCCCTGTGCGCAGGCCTGCGCAGCCTCGGCAAGACGGCCCATGTTCTGGAAAATCCGCAGTTCACGGAGAAATTCCGCCCGTGGCTCGGCAAGCTGACGTGCGAGACGCTGCCGTCCAGCGCCTGCGTCGTGAGCGTGGACATTGCGGCGGAGAACCTGCTGCCGTTTGACCTGCCGGACTGCGCCATTGAGCTGCAGATCGACCACCACGCCGGGAACCGCCAGTTCGGCCTGCAGGCCTTTGTGGACGCAAGCGCAGCGGCCTGCGGCGAGATCATCCTGCGGCTGCTGCAGCTCATGGGCGTCAAGCTCGATGCCTCCATGGGCGCGGCCCTCTATGTCGCCATCTCGACGGACACCGGCTGCTTCCGCTTCAACAATACGACAGCCAACACCCTGCGCTGCGCCGCCGCCTGCAAGGACACCGGTGCGGACACGTTCGCCATCAACACGGCCCTGTTCATGACGAAGCGCCTGCCGCGCCTGCAGCTCGAGGCGCGCCTGACGGAGAAGATGGAATTCTACGCCGGCGGGGCCGTCGCCGTGAACACGCTCCCGAACGCCCTGCTCGTGGAGCTGGGCCTGACGGAGGACGACGTGGACGATATCTCCGGCTTCAGCCGTGAGATCGCAGGCGTCGAGATCGGCGTCATGCTGCGCGAAGGCCCGGATGGCGGCAAGATCTCCCTGCGCTGCTCACCGAAATATGACGCGGCCGCCATCTGCGCCCGGCTGGGCGGCGGCGGACACCGCGGCGCGGCCGGAGCCAGCGTGCCCGAGGGCCTCGACGCGGCCAAGAAGGCCATTCTGCAGGCCATCGCCGACAGCGGAGTCGAGCTCTGATGGCAAGCGGGATCCTGATCGTCGACAAGCCGGAGGACTGGACGTCGCAGGATGTCGTGGCCAAGCTGCGCGGGGCGCTGCACGAGCGCCGCGCCGGGCATGGCGGAACGCTCGATCCCATGGCCACGGGTGTGCTGCCCGTGTTCTTCGGGCGGGCGACGCGCGCCGTCGAGTTCTTTGAGCATGCCGAAAAGACGTATGAGACCGTTCTGCGCCTTGGCCTTGTGACCGACACGCAGGACATCACCGGCCGCGTGCTGGAGCAGCGCGATGCCGCCTCCGTGACGGAGGCGGACGTGCGCGCGGTCCTGCCGCGCTTCCTCGGCCCGCAGAAGCAGGTGCCGCCGATGTATTCCGCCATCAAGATCGGCGGGAAGAAGCTCTATGAGCTGGCGCGCGCCGGGCAGGAGGTCGCGCGGCCCGCGCGGGACATCACGATCCACGCGCTGGAGCTGCTTTCGTGCGCGCCGCCGGACTTTACCCTGCGCGTGCACTGCTCCAAGGGGACCTATGTCCGCACGCTGTGCCACGACCTCGGCGCGGCGCTCGGAACGGGCGGCTGCATGGCCGCGCTGCGGCGCACGGCGGCCGGAGCCTATACGGCGGCACAGGCCGTGCCGCTGGCGGACATTTTGGCCCACCCTGCGCCGGAGTCCCTGCTGCTGCCGGTCGACACGCTGTTTGCGGCCCATCCTGCGCTGACGCTGACGCCCGCGCAGGAAAAGTGCTGCCGCAACGGCGCTTCGTTCACGCTCCGCTTCACCCCCGGCCGCTATCGCCTGTATGCCGAAAGCGGCGAATTTCTCGCCCTCGGCGAGGTCCGGGACGGGCGCATGGAGACCGTGAAGAGCTTTTTTGCGATTTGAGAGGATGCATATGACACGACCCTGTGTATTGGCGCTCGGCTTTTTTGACGGCGTCCACATCGGCCACGGCGGCCTGCTGCGGCGCACGCGCGAAACGGCGGACCGCCTCGGCGTTCCTGCGGCAGCGCTGACCTTCGACACACATCCGGACACGCTTGTCTCCGGCCACAGCGTGCCGCTGCTGAACACGCCGGAGGACCGCGCCGCCCTCATGCGGGAATATTACGGCATCGACGAGGTGCTCACGCTGCATTTTGACCGCGAGACCATGACGCAGCCGTGGGAGCGCTTCGCGGAGGAAACGCTGCTCGGGCGCTACCACGCCGTGCACCTCGTCTGCGGCCACGATTTTCGCTTCGGCGACCGCGGCGCAGGCAATCCGGAGAAGCTCGCGGCCTTCTGCGCGCAGCGCGGCATCGGCTTTGACCGCATCGACGTCATCGAGCTGGACGGCGCGCCCGTCTCGTCCACGCGCATCCGCGCTCTGCTGGAGGCCGGGGACATGGCAGAGGCCGTGCGCTGCCTCGGCCACCCGCATGTGCTCACCGGCCCGGTTGTCTCCGGCCGCCACCTTGGCCGCACCATCGGCATCCCAACGGCGAATCTGGCCCTGCCGCCGCAGCTGCTGTGCCCGCGCCACGGCGTCTATGCCGCGCTGGCCTGCTTTGACGGCCGCCGCCTGCCCGCCGTGGTCAACATCGGCTCGCGCCCGACCGTCGGCGGCACGCATGTGACCGTGGAGCCGTGGATCCTGGATTTTGACGGCGACCTCTACGGCCGGACGCTGCGGCTGGAATTCTACACCTTCCTCCGCCCGGAGCGGAAGTTTGACAGCCTCGACGAGCTGCGCGCCGCCATCCTGCACAACGCCGAACAGACGCGGGAGTTTTTCCGCGATCGATAAACCACGACCGCCCGCCGGGGTTACCGGCGGGCGGTCATTTTATGGTATATTGGCAGAGGCGGGGCATGCCCGCCGACCGCACGCGCCTTGTAGGGGGCGGCGTCCTCGACGCCCCGCCGCGTAACGGTACCATATTCGCCGGAGGCTTTCCTGTTGTCCGGCCGGGTACTGCGAGATTGCCACGTCGCTTCGCTCCTCGCAATGACACGTCAGGGGAGTGCCGTGGTGCGCCGGTAGTCTTACTCCGCCGTATCCAGCTCCTGCAGGGTCTCGACCAGCTCGAGGCCGGGGTTGCGGCGGAGGGTGAAGTCGATGGCCCACGGGCTGGAGAAGACGAGCAGCTTATGGCCGCGGTAGTCCTCGAGCAGCTCAACGTCGGACGAGAGGTTCAGCTCCTTCTCCTCGACGGGGCTCTTGCGGATATAGCGCAGAACCTCATAGGGCAGGCCCTCCATGCGCAGCTCCACGCCGTACTCGCTCTGCATACGGTAGCGGAACACGTCGAACTGCAGCGTGCCGACGACGCCGACGATGACCTCCTCCATGCCGGTGTCCGGCACCTTGAAGATCTGGATGGCGCCCTCCTGGGCGATCTGCTCCGTGCCCTTGACGAACTGCTTGCGCTTCATGGTGTCCTTCGGGCTGACACGGGAGAAATGCTCCGGCGGGAACGTCGGGATGCCCGCAAAGCGGAACTTTTTGCCCGGCATGGTGATGGTGTCGCCGATGGAGAAGATGCCGGGATCGAACACGCCGATGATATCGCCGGCGTAGGCCTCGTCGATGATCTCGCGCTCCTGCGCCATGAGCTGCTGCGGCTGCGACAGGCGCAGCTTGCGGCCGCCCTGCACATGGAACACCTCTGCCTCGCGCTCGTACTTGCCGGAGCAGATGCGCAGGAAGGCGAGGCGGTCGCGGTGGGCCTTGTTCATATTTGCCTGAATTTTGAAGACGAAGGCGGAGAAGTCCGGGCTGAAGGCGTCGATCACGCCGCAGTCGGCCGTGCGCGACAGGGGCGGCGGCGTCATCTGCAGGAAGGCCTCGAGGAACGGCTCCACGCCGAAGTTCGTCAGGGCCGAGCCGAAGAACACCGGGCTGAGCCGGCCGCGGCGGACCTCGTCCATGTCGAACTCGCGGCCTGCTCCGAGCAGCTCGACATCGTCGCGCAGCTGCTGCCAGCGGTTCGCGCCGATAAGCTCGCCGACGCGCGGATCGTCGAGCAGGACCTCCTCGCGGTCGGCGCGGCGCTTGCCGGACACGCCGGAGAAGAAGTCGATGTGCTGCCCGCGGCGGTTATAGACGCCCTGGAACTCCTTGCCGCAGCCGATGGGCCAGTTCACGGCATAGGTCTCGATGCCGAGCTCGTTTTCCAGCTCGTCGAGCAGGTCGAACGGGTCCTTGGCCTCGCGGTCCATCTTGTTGACAAACGTGAAGATCGGGATATGGCGCATGGCGCAGACCTTGAACAGCTTGCGCGTCTGCGCCTCGACGCCCTTGCTGCCGTCGATGACCATGACGGCGGAGTCCGCCGCCATGAGCGTGCGGTAGGTATCCTCCGAGAAATCCTGATGGCCCGGCGTATCGAGGATGTTGATGCAGAAGCCCTCGTACTGGAACTGCATGACGGAGGAGGTGACGGAAATGCCGCGCTGCTTTTCGATCTCCATCCAGTCCGAGACGGCAGCGCGGGCGTTTTTCTTGCCCTTGACCGCGCCCGCCTGCGCGATGGCCCCGCCGTAGAGCAGGAATTTTTCCGTCAGCGTGGTTTTGCCGGCGTCCGGGTGCGAGATGATCGCAAACGTCCGGCGGCGGCTGATCTCTTCTTGTAAGGTTGACATAAGATTCCTCCGATTTTGCGCGCCTGCATTTGGGCGCACCACACGATTTTACTGATTATTTTACCATGTTTCCCCGGGTAATACAAGCAGGGAGCGGCATTTTTTCGGGAAGGGCCTTGGCGTGCGTTGTAGGGGAGGGGCAAGCCCCTCCCGGCGCCGCACGAACGATTGGTACAATGTGCCGTTAAAACGGCACGCACCGATTGCGTCTGTAGCGGCGCTCAGCGAGCGCCATGCGCACCCGAGAATTACCGAGCGCCCTCGTCGACCGCACGCGCCTTGTAGGGGAGGGGCATGCCCCTCCCGGCGCTGCACCGGCGTAATCAGCGGGCCGTCGATAAAACGAGGATGGCCCCCCCGCTTTGTCATTGCGAGGAGGCCGCAGGCCGACGTGGCAATCTCGGGGAGGCAGTTGCGATTTCGCCGATGGTTTTCCTGTTATCCGGCCGGGTACTGCGAGATTGCCACGTCGCTTCGCTCCTCGCAATGACACGTCAGGCGGGTACTGTGGTGCACCAGCGCCCTCCAGCGGTTTAATACCCCTTTGCAAGGCGCTCAATGAGCGCCGCTACAGACGCAATCGGTCGGTGCGTTTTTATCGGCACCTTGTACGAACTGGAAGTGCCTTCCCGAGATTGCCACGGCCCCGTTGGGGCCTCGCAATGACACGTCAGGGCAGCGCAGCAATGGGAACGGTGCGGCGCACCGCATCGGCGGTACTACTGCCGCTTCGCGGACGGGCCTAGCTGTCCCCGCCCCTACAGGGCCAGTGCGGATTGAACGGCGGTTGGTACAAATCGGCAATGCCTTCCCGAGATTGCCACGTCGCTTCGCTCCTCGCAATGACACGTCAGGGCAGCACAGCCATGGGAACGGTGCGGCGCACCGAATCGGCGGTACTACTGCCGCTTCGCGGACGGGCCTGGCTGTCCCCGCCCCTACAGGGCCAGTGCGGATTGAACGACGGCCGGCGTATGATCCATTCTTCATTCTTCATTCTTCCGTATTCATTATTCCTTATTTCATCCATCCCCCTGCGGGGGATGGCAAACCATATGACAAAACGTCCGGAAATTCCCTGCCTTTCGTGCAAATTTCCCCAGAGCCGCCGGATTTGTCATTGACAACAGGGGCTTTTATTGATAAAATCATATCGGAAAACAAGGGCGCAGTATGCCCCTTGCAGCAGGCTCGTCAGCCTGCAAAAAATCTTTTTGTGACCCACGATCCCAACACCCGAGATCAATACAGGAGGACTACCCAATGGATCAAGAACGCTTCGTTACCATAGAGGAGATGGAGGCCGCCACCGCTTCCCTGCTGGAAAACGGCAAGAAGGTCGGCGCCGACAGCTGGCAGCAGCGCGTCAAGAATCAGACGCCGCACTGCGGCTTCGGTGAGGCCGGCACCTGCTGCCGCATCTGCGCTATGGGCCCCTGCCGTATCACGCCGAAGAGCCCGCGCGGCATCTGCGGCTGCGACGTGCACGGCATCGTCGGCAGAAACTTCCTGAAGTTCACCGCCGGCGGCGCTGCCACCCACTCTGATCATGGCCGTGAGATCATGCACACCCTGCATCAGACGAAGGAAGGCGGCAACTATCAGGTCAAGGACCCCGAGAAGCTCATCCGCATCGCGCATGAGTGGGGCGTCGAGACCGAAGGCAAGGACATCTATGAGCTGGCGCACGAGATGGCCGAGATCGGCCTGATGGAATACGGCAAGCCCTTCGGCGTGCAGCGCTTCCTGAAGCGCGCTCCGGAGCACACGCAGGAGCTGTGGCACAAGGCGGAGATCGAGCCGCGCGCCATCGACCGCGAGGTCGCGACCGCTCTGCACATGACCCATATGGGCTGCTCCTCCCTGCCCGAAGCCCTGATCCGCCAGTCCCTCCGCAGCGGCCTGTCCGACGGCTGGGGCGGCTCCATGATGGGCACCGAATTCTCCGACGTCATGTTTGGCACGCCGAAGCCTGTGGACACTACGGCCAACATCGGCGTTATGGAGAAGGATATGGTCAATATCGTCGTCCACGGCCACGATCCTTCCCTGTCCGAGATGATCGTCTACTATGCCAATGATCCCGAAATGATCGCGCTTGCCAAGAGCGTCGGCGCGAAGGGCATCAACATCTGCGGCGTCTGCTGCACCGCGAATGAGGTCGCCATGCGCCACGGCATCCCGATGGCCGGCAACTTCCTGACGCAGGAGAACGTTGTCCTTACGGGCGCATGCGAAGCCATCGTCGTCGATGTGCAGTGCATCTTCCCGGCCCTCGGCCCGCTCTCGAAGTGCTTCCATACGAAGTTCGTCACCACCTCCCCCATCGCCCGCATGCCGGACTCCGAGTTCATCCGCTTCTCCGCCGACAACGCCGGTGAGAACGCCAAGTCCATTGTGAAGATGGCCGTTGAGAACTTCACGAACCGCAAGACCGATCTGGTCAACATTCCGAACCAGGTCTCCCACGCCCGCGTCGGCTATTCCCTCGAAGCCATCGTTAAGGTCCTCGACGGCGTTGCCAACAGCCAGGTCGACACCTTCGGCACCACGAAGCCCCTGCTCGAGTGCGTCACCTCCGGCGTTCTCCGCGGCGCCGTCGCCATGGTCGGCTGCAACAATCCGAAGGTCCGCCCCGACTATGCCCACATCGAGCTCATGAAGAAGCTCATCGCCAACGATATCATCCTCATCGTCTCCGGCTGCTCCGCGCAGGCCGCCGCCAAGGCCGGCCTCATGGACCCGGTGCACGCCAAGGAGCTCTGCGGCGCCGGCCTGAAGCGCGTGTGCGAGCTGGCCAACATCCCGCCCGTGCTGCACATGGGCTCCTGCGTTGATATCTCCCGTATGATGATCCTGGCCTCCGAGCTGTCGAAGGACTCCGGCCTGAACATCTCCCAGCTTCCCGTCGTGGGCTGCGCCCCGGAGTGGATGAGCGAGAAGGCCGTCTCCATCGGCAACTACGTCGTGGCCACCGGCATCGACACCTTCCTCGGCGTTGACCCGTACGTCAAGGGCTCCAGCGAGATCTGCGACCTGCTGACCGGCGAGCACGGCGTGAAGGATTGGGTCGAGGCCAACTACACCGTGGAAACTGACATCGAGAAGCTCGGCGATCTCATGATCGAGCGCATCGAGCAGAAGCGCGCTGCGCTGGGCATCTGAGTATGAAGCTCGCGATCACCGGCAAGGGCGGCGTCGGCAAAACGACGCTCGCCTCCACGCTGGCGCGGCTTTACGCCGACGAGGGCCGCCCCGTGCTGGCTGCGGACGTCGATCCGGACGCCAACCTGGGCCTTGCGCTTGGCATGAGCCAGGAGGAGGTCGATTCCATCGTCCCCATCTCCAAAATGCGCACGCTCGTCGAGGAGCGCACCGGCGCGAACGAGGCCAATAAATTCTTCAAGCTCAACCCCTTCGTTTCCGATATCCCCGAAAAATACGCCCACGAGATCAACGGCGTGAAGCTGCTCGTCATGGGCACGGTCGACGTCGGCGGCAGCGGCTGTGTGTGCCCGGAGCATGTGATGCTCAAGGCCCTGCTCAGCGCGCTGACCTACCGCAAGGACGACGTCGTCATCATGGATATGGAGGCAGGGCTGGAGCACCTTGGCCGCGGCACGGCAGCCAACATGGACCAGTTCCTCGTTGTGGTGGAGCCGGGCGCACGCAGCGTCCAGACCTACGGAAACGTCAAGCGTCTTGCCGCCGATCTCGGCGTGAAGCGCGTGCGCGTCGTGGCCAACAAGGTGCGCGACGAGCGCGACGAGTCGTATGTCCGCAGCGTCATCCCCGCAGAGGACTTCCTCGGCTGCATCCACTACAATCCGGAGATCATGGACGCTGACCGCAACGGAAAATCCCCGTACGATTTCAGCCGCACGGCTATGGAAGAGATTCGGAACATCAAGGCCATCCTGGATCGGGATGAAAAATAGGAGGAAAATCCCAGTGACTTTATTTGAACGTGTATTCGGCGGCAACGATGCCGTTTACGGCCTGACCGAGGCCGCCATTGACAATGCCATCGCCCAGTACGGCGAAGGCCAGGCCGTGTCCTTCCCCGACACTGCCTACTCCCTGCCCTGCTACTACGCCGTCACCGGCTCGAAGGTCGGCACCCTCGGCGAGCTGAAGCAGGCTCTCGGCGTCGTCAAGACGCTCATGACCCGCAATCCCCGCCTGAACGACGCCTTCATGTCCGGCGTGGCCACCGCACTGTGCGCCGAGTTCATCGAGGTCCTGAAGTACCTCAACGGCGCCACGCCCTATGAGCTGCCCTGCTACGGCCACCTGTCCGACGCCGTCATTCGTAACCTCGGCGTGCCGCTGGTCACGGGCGACATCCCCGGCGTTGCCGTTATCCTCGGCTCCGCTCCCTCTGCCGATGAGGCCGTCGCGCTCGTGAAGAGCTACCAGAGCCAGGGCATCCTCGTCACCCTCGTGGGCGGCGTCATCGACCAGCTCGAGGAGAAGGGCTACAAGACCGGTGACAATGTCCGCGTCATCCCGCTCGGCAAGGACGTCACCGCCGTCATCCATGTCGTCTCCGTCGCGCTGCGCGCGGCCCTGATCTTCGGCAACATCACCCCGGGCGACGCAGGCAGCCTGATGAAGTACACGATGGAGCGCGTTCCCGCGTTCGTCAACGCCTTCAAGCCCCTGGACGACGTCATCGTCGCCTGCGGCGCTGGCGCCATTGCCCTCGGCTTCCCGGTCGTTACGAACGAGACCGAGAACATCTACCGCGTCCCGAAGAGCCTCATCGTGCAGGAGGACGTCAGCAAGTTCAACGCCACCTCCCTCGAGGCGCGCGACATCAAGATCAAGATCACCACGATCGACATTCCTGTCTCCTTCGCTTCCGCGTTCGAAGGCGAGATCATCCGCAAGGGCGACATGCAGGTCGAGGTCGACGGCTCCCGCAAGGACTGCTTCGAGCTGGTCACCACGAGAGACGCCGCCGAGATTGAGGACCACAAGATCACGGTCGACGGCCCCGAGCTTGACGAGATCCCCGTCGGCTCCAAGATCTCCCTGTCCTACATCGTCGAGGTCGCGGGCAAGAACATGCAGTCCGACTTCGAGTCCGTTATGGAGCGCAAGATCCACTCCTTCCTCAACTGCATCGAGGGCGTCATGCACACCGGCCAGCGCGATATGATCCGTATCCGCGTCTCCAAGGCCGACTTTGAGGCGGGCTTCCGCTTCCGCCACATTGGCGAGGTCCTCTACGCCAAGATCAAGAGCGAGTTCGACACCGTCGTCGACAAGTGTCAGGTCAAGATCGTCGTGGACGAGGCGAAGAACAAGGAGCTGCGCGCGATGGCCAATGAGGTCTTCAACCGCCGCGACGACCGTCTGCGCAGCATGACGGACGAGTCCGTGCCCGTCTTCTACACCTGCATCATGTGCCAGGCCTTCTCCCCGAGCCATGTCTGCATCGTCACCCCGGAGCGCCTCGGCCTCTGCGGCGCCGTTTCCTGGCTGGACGCCAAGGCAACGAACGAGCTCGACCCGCAGGGTCCCTGCCAGGTCGTGCCGAAGGAGCACTGCATCGACGAGCGCCTCGGCCGCTACGAGGACGTGGACGAGGCCGTCCAGAAATACTCGCACGGTGCGCTCGAGCACGTCACGCTGTACTCCCTGTTCCAGGATCCGATGACGTCCTGCGGCTGCTTCGAATGCATCTGCGGCGTCGAGCCGGTCAGCATGGGCGTTGTCATCACGATGCGTGAGTACGCCGGCATGACCCCGCTGGGCATGACGTTCTCCGAGATGGCCTCCATGACGGGCGGCGGCGTGCAGACGCCGGGCTTTATGGGCCACGGCAAGCACTTCATCGCCTCCAAGAAGTTCATCGCTGCCGAAGGCGGCCTCGGCCGTATCGTCTGGCTGCCGAAGGAGCTCAAGGAGCAGATGCGCGACAAGCTGAACGAGGCTGCCAAGGAGCTCTACGATGTGGATAACTTCGCCGACATGATCGCCGACGAGACCATCTGCACCGAGGACCCCGAGGAGCTGCTGAACTACCTGACCGAGGTCGGCCACCCCGTCCTCTCCATGGAACCGTTCGATATGTAAGAGACCCGATCGGGGATGCCGGAAAATCCGGCATCCCCGGTTTTTTTGCATTTTGAGGGGCCATCGACGGCACGTTGTAGGGGAGCGGCATGCCGCTCCCGGCTGCGCACCTGCACAACAAACAGGCTATCGTTAAAATGGTAAAAGCCAAAGGTTTGTCATTGCGAGGGCGCTTTGCGCCCGTGGCAATCTCGGGAAGGCAGTTACGTTTTCGCCGACAGCTTCCCCACGATCCGGCCGGGTATTGCGAGATTGCCACGTCGGCCTGTGGCCTCCTCGCAATGACAAACTTGAAGGCCTCACGCCGCAGAATGCGTGCCGCAAAGATTGCCAGCATGCAAGGCGCTCGCTCCCCGTAAAGGGGACGCCGCATCCGTAAGGCGGCAAAGCCGCCAACGGCTGCGCAGTGAGCGCCGCTACAGACGCAATTGGTTTTTACCATTTTATCGATAGCCAATACGAATCGTCAGCGTGTCGCCGGGAGGGGACAGCCCGGCCCCTACAAACATGAATAACATTTTCGCGCAAAAAGCCGCTGCGGCAGAACCGCAGCGGCTCGTTCTGTTTTCTTACGCCTCGCCGGGGCGGGGGAAGGTGACGGTGACGGTCGTACCCGTGCCAAGGGTGCTCTCCAGTGCAACGCGGGCGTGATGATAGGCCGCAGCGTGCTTCACGATGGACAGGCCGAGGCCCGTGCCGCCGATGGCGCGCGAATGGCTCTTATCCACGCGGTAGAAGCGCTCGAACACGCGGTCCTGCTCCGCCGCCGGGATGCCGATGCCGGTATCCGCCACGCGGAGGACCGGCTGGCCGTTCTCCTCCGCCGTGCTGACGGTCACGCTGCCGTCCTTGCGGTTATACTTGATGGCGTTGTCGCAGAGATTGTAGATCAGCTCGTCCACGATCTGCGCAATGCCGTGCACGCGGCAGGGCTTCAGGTCCGTGCGGAGCGTGACGTCGTGCTGTGCGGCCGCGTCCTGCAGGCGGGAGACGACGCTTGCGGCCATGCCGTCGAGGCGCAGGTCCGTCTTTTCGCTGCCCACGCTGCCCTCGTCGAGCTGGGACAGGCGGATGATATCGCCGACCAGAGCGATGAGGCGCTGCGCCTCGGTGTAGATGTTCCCGGCGAAGTGCTGCACGTCCTGCGGCTTTGCGATGCCGTCGCGGATGAGCTCGGCAAAGCCGGAGATGGACGTCAGCGGCGTGCGCAGCTCGTGGGAGACGTTCGCCGTGAATTCGCGGCGGAGCTGCTCGCGATTCTCGCGCTCCGTCACGTCCAGCAGCACGAGCACCGCGCCCGCAAGGCGGCCGTCCTCCATAGCCGGGTTGGCCATGAGCTGGTAGATGCGGCCGTCGAGCGTCAGGGTGCGCAGGTCGTGCTCGCCCGACAGAGCGCGCTGCACGGCCTCCCGGAAGTCCTCGCTGCGGTTCACGGCCAGCACGGACTGCTTTTCGACATTTTCGATCTGCAGCAGGCGGCGCGCGCTCGGATTGCAGAACAGCAGGTTCGTCCGGGCGTCGACGATGAGCAGGCCTTCGTTCATGTGCTCCGTGATGGCGGTGAACTCCGTCTGGCGGCGGCGCAGCTCGTCCATCTGCGCGGCGATCTGCCGGTTCTGGGCGGAAATTTTCTCCAGCAGGGGGGAAAGCTCGTCATAGGCCTCCGCCTGCTCCGGATGCTCCAGGTCGAGAGCATTCAGCGGGCGGACGATGCGCTTCGACAGACGATAGGACAGCAGCCACGCCAGCGCAATGGCGACAAGCACGGCCGCAACGGCCGGGCGCAGCATGCGCACCAGGATGCCGAGCACGGAATCACGCGTTCCGGCCAGCCGGAGCACCGTGCCGTCCTGCAGGCGGCAGGCATAGTAGAACGTCTTCTGGGACAGCGTCGCGGAATAGCGCTCGCTCTCACCCGCGCCGTAGCGCAGGGCATCAGCCACCTCGGTGCGCGCGGCATGGTTCTCCATCTGCGCGGGGGCGGCCTCGTTGTCATAGCGGACGGTGCCGTCGGCGCCGATCCAGGTGATGCGGATCGGTGAGATCTTATCCTGCTCCAGCGAGCGCAGGTAGTCCTCCTCCGCAAGGCCGCCGTTGATGGCATGGGCCATGGAGAGGGCCTCGCTCTTCAGCTCCGAGCGGTACTGCACGGCATAGTCGTTATAAAACACGACGGACAGCAGCGCCACGCTCAGCAGGAGCACGACGAGGGCCACCAGAAAAATGGACCGGAAAATTCGTTTTGTCATACCGCAGTCTCCCGCAGGCGGTAGCCCACGCCGCGGACCGTCTCGATCTGGCCGCCCGCTGCGCCGAGCTTCAGGCGCAGGGAGCGGATATGGACGTCCACGGTTCGGCTCTCGCCGTCAAATTCATAGCCCCAGATGCTGGAAAGCAGCCGGTCACGCGTAAAGACCTGCATCGGATGCTCGAGCATCAGGTGCAGCAGCTCGTATTCCTTGAGCGTGAGCGTCAGCTCCTCGCCGCAGGCGCGCATGGTGTGCGTGGTGGTGTCGCACTCGATGTCCCCGCAGCGCAGCGTCTCGCGGCGCTCGCGGCCGAACTCCGCCCGGCGCAGCAGAGCGCGCACGCGGGAGATCAGCTCCATCATGCCGAACGGCTTTGTAAGATAATCATCCGCGCCGCCGTCCAGCCCGATGACCTTGTCATATTCGCTGCTGCGCGCAGTGAGCATCATGACGGGCAGGTGCTCCGTGCGCGGGCTGGCGCGCAGCCGGCGCAGGATGGAAAGCCCGTCCTCCTCCGGCAGCATGATGTCCAGGATCAGCAGCTCCGGCAAGGCGCGCTCCATGGCGTCATAAAACTCCGAGGGCGCGGCGAAGCCCGTGGCCTCCAGCCCGGTGCTGCAGAGCGTGTAGACAACAAGCTCGCGAATGGCGCTGTCGTCCTCCAGCAAATAGATCATAAAAAGTTCCCCTTACTCTCCGGCATGTGCGCCGGTGATGGAATATTCGACCCACTCTGCCACATTCACGGCATGGTCGCCGATGCGCTCGAGATACTTTGCGATCATCAAAAGATCGAGGCACTCGCCGCTCAGGTCCGGGTGCTCGGTGATCTGACCGACCAGCTCGTTTTTCACGGTGTCGAACAGGCCGTCGACGATGTCGTCCTCCTTCTGAACGGCACGGGCCTTGCCGAGATCCTTGCGGACGAAGGAGTCGACGCTGTCCGTGACCATGCGGCTGGCGGCGCGGGCCATTTCATAGATGTGCGTGCCCGACTTGAGCTGCTCATCCTCGATGTAGCCGGTGATGCCCGCGATGTCCGAGGCCTGGTCGCCGATGCGCTCCAGATCGGAGATCATTTTCAGGGCCGAGGAGATCGTGCGCAGGTCGCGCGCAACGGGCTGCTGCTGCAGCAGGAGCTTCATGCACAGGCTCTCGATCTCGCGCTCCTTGTGGTCGATCTCGCGCTCGAGGGCCGCGGCCTTCTCCGCGCTCTTCTTGTCTGCTTCGTTTTTCAGCGTGTGCATGGAGGCGGAGATTGCATCCTCACACAGCGCACCCATTTCAATGAGCTTTCGATTGAGCAGCTCCAGCTGCTCGTCAAACCGGATCCGCATCAGCCAAACCTCCCCGTGATGTAATCTTCGGTGCGACGGTCCTGCGGCATGGAGAAGATCTTCTCCGTCGGGCCGAATTCGACCATATCGCCCAGCAGGAAAAACGCCGTTTTGTCCGAGATGCGGGCGGCCTGCTGCATATTGTGCGTGACCATAACAATAGTATAATCCTTTTTCAGCTCCATGGCAAGCTCTTCGATGCGCGAAGTGGAGATCGGGTCGAGAGCGCTCGTCGGCTCGTCCATCAGCAGGACCTCCGGCTCAACCGCAAGAGCGCGTGCGATGCACAGACGCTGCTGCTGGCCGCCGGACATGCCGAGGGCGCTCTTTTTCAGGCGGTCCTTGACCTCGTCCCAGATGGCGGCGCCGCGCAGCGATTTCTCGACGATCTCGTCGAGCTTCACGCGGGAGCGGATGCCGTGGGTGCGCGGGCCATAGGCCACGTTGTCATAAATGCTCATGGGGAAGGGATTCGGCTTCTGGAAGACCATGCCGACGCGCTTGCGCAGCAGGTTCACATCCATTTTGCGGGAGAAAATGTCCTCGCCATCCAGCGTGACGGTTCCCTCGATGCGGCAGCCCTCTACGAGGTCGTTCATGCGGTTGAGGGACTTGAGCAGCGTCGACTTGCCGCAGCCGGACGGGCCGATGAAGGCCGTGATCTCATTGGCAGGCAGGCGGAGGTTGATGTCCTTCAGCGCCTGAAAGCTGCCGTACCAGAGATTGAGGTGCTCGATTACGATCTTATCCTGTTCCATATGGGAACTCCTTCCTGTTTCGGTCACTGCGTGCGCCGGGCAATGCGCTTTGCCACGGCGCCGGACAGCGCGTTGATGCCGATGACCATGACCAGCAGCACAACGGCCGTGGCGTAGGCCTCGCTGCGGTGCAGGCCCTCGTTGAGCAGGCAGTACATGTGCACCGCAAGCGTGCGGCCGGATTCCATCACGCCGCCTGCGACGCCGCTGAACGTACCGGCCGTAAAGATGAGGGCGGCCGTCTCGCCGACGATGCGGCCGATGGCCAGAATGATGCCGGAGAAGATGCCGGGCACGGCGGACGGCAGCACGATGCGGAACACCGTGCGCAGCTTGCCCGCGCCGAGGCCGAAGCTGCCCTCGCGGAACGAATCCGGCACAGCCTTCAGCGCCTCCTCCGTCGTGCGGAGGATGGTCGGCAGGACCATGATGGCCAGCGTGAGCGCACCTGCCAGCATGGACTTGTCCATGTTCAGGGCGATGACGAACATCAGGTAGCCGAACAGGCCGTAGACGATGGACGGGATGCCCGAAAGGGTCTCTGCCGTAAGGCGGACGACCTTGACGAGCTTATTGCCGCGCTTGGCATACTCCACGAGGTAGATGGCAGCGCCGATGCCGAACGGGACGGACAGCAGCAGAGACAGCACGACCATGAGGAGCGTATTGATGATAGCAGGCGTCATGGAGCAGTTGTCCGACGTATAATGCCAGGCAAACAGGCTCGGCTTCAGGTTCGGCACGCCCATGATGAGGATATAGGCCAGCAGCGCGACGAGAATGGCGAAGGTGATCACGGCAGAGGCCGTGACGGCGATGCGCTGGACAAGCGACATCGGATGGCGGCGGTAGGACGCGCGGCTCGTGCGCCCGGCGCTCGGTTTCGAACGTTCCGTTTTTTTCATGTTGCGTCAGCCTTTCGTTTCACGGCGGAGAAGCACAGATTGATGAGTAGGATGAACACGAACAGCACCACGCCGCAGGCGATGAGGGCCTCGCGGTGCAGGTCCGTGGCGTAGCCCATCTCCAGCACGATATTGGCCGTCAGGGTGCGCACGCCGCTGAGCAGGCTCTTGGGCAGGATGGGCTGGTTGCCCGCGATCATCACGACGGCCATGGTCTCGCCGATGGCGCGGCCGACGCCGAGGATGATGCCAGCGAGGATGCCGGAGCGCGCGGCGGGGAACACGGCGGAGAACACGCTGCGCTCATGCGTTGCGCCCAGCGCGAGCGAGCCCTCGTAATAGCTCTCCGGCACGGCGCGCAGCGACGATTCCGAGACGCTGATGATGGTCGGCAGGATCATGATGCCGAGCATGATGGAAGCCGTGACGATGCTCTTGCCGCTGCCGAACATGGCCTGCAGGGCCGGGACGAGCACGACAAGGCCGAAGAAGCCATAGACAATGGACGGGATGCCGGCCAGCAGATCAACGGCGGGCTTCAGCACGCTGTAGAGCCGCTTCGGGCAGAAGCGCGCCAGATACAGCGCGCACAGCAGGCCCAGCGGGACGCCGATGAGGATCGCGCCGCCCGTGACGAGGATGCTGGCGATGATCATGGGGAAGATGCCGTAGAGGTCCTGATTCGGCGCCCAGGTCATGCCGAACAGGAATTTGCCGAGGCCGATCTTATGCATGGTGGGGATGCCGTTGGCAAACAGGAAAATGCAGATGAGCGCCACGGCAAGGATGGAGATGCAGGCCGTCAGCAGGAAGACGACCTTCATGGTCCCTTCCCGAATGGCGTGGAGATTGTGTTTCATAGTTCCTCCTGAAAGAAGACAGGATCGTGGGAAAGTGGAAAATGCAGGGCTCTCAGATTTGTCATTGCGGGGAGGCCAACGGGCCGACGCGGCAATTGCTTGCAGTTGGCACAGAGTGCCGTCTAAATGGTGCGCACCGATTGCGTCTGTAGCGGCGCTCCCTGAGCGCCATGGAGGCCACTGGTTCGGTGGCACAAATTCATTGCCACAATGCCCCCAAGTTTGTCATTCCGAGGAGCGAAGCGACGTGGGAATCTCGCGGTATAATGGTGGATAACAGGAAAGCCATCGGCGAAAACGCAACTGCCTGCACGAGATTGCCACGGCCCCTTTGGGGCCTCGCAATGACAAACCTGAAGGCCTGTACGCTCGATGAGGATGCCGGGCAACCTGCAACTGCCAAAGGCGCTCACTGAGCGCCGCTACAGACGCAATTGGTTTGTACGGTTTTATCGGCAGCCTGTACGAACTGCAACTGCCTGCACGAGATTGCCACGTCGGCTGCGCTTCTCGCAATGACAAGCCTTTGGTTTTCACCGTTTTAACGATAGCCTGTCCGGGTCGGCAGCGTTGCGCCGGGCCCGGCTGTCCGCTCCCCTACAGCGCGCATCGATGGCTGCCTGCGAAACACGCAGGCAGCGGGAGCCCGGCTCCCGCTGTGCGTTACCTTTTGGAATTCCTTACTTCACGGCGCTCCAGTCGGTGACTTCGCCGGTGAAGATCTGGCGGATCTGCTCAAGGCTCAGGTTATCGACGGTGCTGTCGTTGTTCACGACCACTGCGATGCCGTCCATGCAGATCGTGGTGACGTCCAGACCCTGCTCCTTCTCGCTGTCCTTGACTTCACGGGAGGCCATGCCGATGTCGCACAGGCCCTCAATGGCGGAGGTCATGCCGGTGGAGGAATCGGACTGCTGGACCTTGACGGTCACGCCGCTGTTGATGGCCATGTAGGCCTCGGCGAGCTTTTCCATGACCGGGGTGACGGAGGAGGAGCCTTCGACGACGACGGTGCCGGTCGGATTGCCGGAGGTGAAGGCGCCGTTGGAGCCGGTGGAGACGCAGCCCTTATCGGTGATGACCTGCTGGCCCTCGTCGCTCTGGATGAAGGCGATGAAGTCCTTCGCAGCGTCGCTCAGGTCGCCCTTCGTGGCGATGTTGAACGGGCGGCAGATGGGGTAGGTGCCGTTCTTGACGTTGTCGGCCGTGGCCTCGACGCCGTCGACCTTCACGGCCTTGACGGTGTTGTCCAGAGAGCCGAGGGAGATGTAGCCGATGGCAGCCTTGTTGCCGGCGACGGTCTGCATGACGACTGCGGTGGAGCTGCTGATTTCGGCGGTGGCGACGGTCTTGTCGACCTTGTCGACCTCGACGCCGGTCAGCTCGACGAACGCGCCGCGGGTGCCGGAGCCTTCCTCACGGGAGATGACGGCAATGGCATCGCTGCCGCCGTTGCCGCCGCAGGCGGCGAAGCCCAGCGCCATGGCGCCGATAATGCTGATGGCAAGAATTGCTTTGAAGATCTTTTTCATAACTCAAAACTCCTTTTTGATTGTTTCCTTTGATTTCGGATCACGCGCTTATCATACCGGCTCGCTGTAAAGCCTGACACCGTGAAGATGTTAAATCCGCGTAAAATCATGGACTTCTTAACACAAAACACACTTGACGGGAGCGGCAAACTCCGCTACAATACCATCGTAACCGAATATCGACAGTTCGAGACCATCCTGTCGTAAAATAAAACTATGGACAGCTGCGCAGCGTCCAAGCTGCGCCTTTTTTGTCCCGGAATGGAGAAAACATGAAATCAAAACAGATCCGTATGATCACGCACGGCGCGATCCTGGCCGCGCTCTATGTGGCCCTGACCTACCTGCAGAATTGGCTGCTGCCCGGCACAACGTCGGCCGCCATTCAGTTCCGCGCGTCGGAGGCGCTGTGCATTTTTGCCCTGTTCACTCCGGCAGCCATCCCCGGCCTGACGGTCGGCTGTCTGCTGTTCAACATTTCCAACGCGGGCGCGCTGCCGCTGGACTGGCTCGTCGGCACCGGCGCGACGCTGCTGGCCACAACGTGCATGTATCTGCTGCGCCGCGCCACGCTCTGGAAGCTCCCGCTGCCCGCGCTGCTCATGCCCGCGGTCTGGAACGCCGTGCTCGTCGGCTGGGAGCTGACGTATTACATCGGCGAGATCCCGTTCTGGCTCAACGCGGTCTACGTTGCGGCCGGTGAGGCCGCCGTCCTGCTCGTGCTCGGCACGGCGCTGTATTTTGCCCTTGGCTCCCGCCGCCTGCAGGAGCGCCTGTTCCCGCAGGGCGTTTGAGAATTCCTCCCCGTCCGCCGCGTGTTCGGTTACCACGCTCCGGAGAGGCGCACTCCGCAAGGAAGTGCGCCTCCGTTATATTCGCCTGACGGCGAGTGAAATTGTCCTTCGGACAGTGATAGGATGCTTCGCATCGTGATATTGCCTGCGGCAGTTTCACCGGCGAATATAATATCACAAAAGCCGCGAGGCTTTTCTATCACTTTCCGAATAGGAAAATATCACTCCGGGCAAAGCCCGGAATATCACTTTTTTGTCCACAGGCGCAGCAAGCATCGGATTTTGTCAGCAAAAATCCGGTATCTGTCCGTTTTCAGATCGTACAGAAGGCAGCACAAATTTTGTACTGTCTTCTTTCTTATGAAACCTCTCAGGAGGGCATTTTTTGTCCGGCATGCCTCCGTTGGAGCGTTGCAGGGGCCCGGCTGTCCGCTCCCGGCAGCGCACGAACGATTCGTACAGAGTGACATGAAAAAGCAAACGCCCCCGACTTGTCATTGCGAGGCCCCGAAGGGGCCGTGGCAATCTCGGGAAGGCAGCTGCGATTTCGCCGATGGCTTTCCCACATTCCGATCGGGTACTGCGAGATTGCACCCCAAGGGCACTTCCTCGCGCTTCGCGCTCAGGACGCCACGTCGGCCTTCGGCCTCCTCGCAATGACAAATTTAGGGGCATTGCGCCACTGAATTTGTTCCGTAATCATTGCCAACCTGCATGGCGGTCACTGACCGCCGCTACAGACGCAATCGGTTTGTACGTTTTTATCGTCAGCCTGTTTCTTGCGCTGGTGCGGAGCCGGGCCCGGCTGTCCGCTCCCCTACATTTCCCTTTGCGGTGTCGAAAAATTCCCCCGGGGAGGGTTTTCATTCCAGCCGGAATGTGATATGATATGGTAGTAATGATTTAATCTCTGCAGCGAGGAATTCCGCCATGCATGAACCGAATGAATTTGGCGTGCCGACGCACGCGCATTCCCATACCGAAGCCCATTCCCACTCCCACCCGCACGTCCACGAGAGTAAGAAAAACGTCGTCAACCGTCTGGCCCGCGCCATCGGCCATCTGGAAAAGGTCAAGCGCATGGTCGAGGACGACTGCGACTGTGCCGAGGTGCTCATCCAGATCGCTGCGGTACGCGCCGCCATCGAGAACACCGGCAAGGTGATCCTGCAGGACCATATCCAGCACTGCATCGTCGACGCCGTGGAGGAGGGCGACGATCAGGCCATTGCAAGCCTGTGCGCCGCCATTGATAAATTCATGAAGTAAGAGGTTGCCCCATGACCGATTTGAACCACATCCGGAATTTTTCCATCGTCGCCCATATTGACCACGGCAAATCCACGCTGGCAGACCGCCTGCTCGAGGAGTGCAACACCGTGGACAAGCGTGAGATGGAGGACCAGATTCTCGACTCCATGGAGCTGGAGCGTGAGCGCGGCATCACCATCAAGGCCCGCGCCGTCAAGCTGACCTATCACGCCGACGACGGCGAGACCTATACCCTGAACCTCATCGACACGCCGGGCCATGTGGACTTCAACTACGAGGTCTCCCGGTCGCTGGCCGCCTGCGAGGGCGCCGTGCTCGTCGTGGATGCCTCGCAGGGCATCGAGGCCCAGACGCTGGCCAATACCTACCTTGCCATTGACGCCGGGCTGGAGGTCATCCCCGTGGTGAACAAGATCGACCTGCCGTCCGCCCGTCCGCTGGAGGTCAAGCACGAGATCGAGGACGTCATCGGCATCCCCGCCATGGAAGCGCCGGAAATTTCCGCCAAAAACGGCATCAACATCCACGCTGTGCTTGAGGACGTCGTGCGGAACATTCCCGCCCCGCAGGGCGACCGTGAGGCCCCCGTGCAGGCTCTGATCTTCGACAGTCAATACGACTCCTACCGCGGCGTGATTGTCTATCTCCGCGTGAAGAACGGCGTGCTGCGCCCCGGCATGGACATCCGCATGATGGCCACGGGTGCGGAATACAAAATCGTCGAGGTCGGCTACCTGCACCCGAACGGCATGATCCCTGCCGATGCTCTCGGCGCGGGCGAGGTCGGCTATCTCACGGCCTCCATCAAGACCGTGGCGGACACCCGCGTCGGCGACACCGTCACCGGCGTGGAGGACCCCTGCAGCGAGCCTCTGCCCGGCTACAAGGCCGTGCAGCCCATGGTCTACTCCGGCGTCTATCCGGCCGACGGCAGCAAATACGGCGACCTGCGCGACGCGCTGGAGAAGCTGAAGCTCAACGACGCTTCCATGTCCTATACACAGGAAAATTCCATTGCCCTCGGCTTCGGCTTCCGCTGCGGCTTTTTGGGCCTGCTGCACATGGAGATCATCATGGAGCGCCTGGAGCGCGAATACAACCTCGACCTCATCACGACCGCGCCGAACGTCGTCTACCGCATCACGAAGACGAGCGGCGAGACCATTGAGGTCTATACCCCGCTGAATTACCCCGACCCCGCCGAAATTCTGCAGTGCGAGGAGCCGTTCGTCCGCGCCAGCATCCTGACGCCGCCGGAATACGTCGGCAACATCATGGAGCTTTGCCAGCAGCGCCGCGGCGAATACCGCGACATGACCTACCTTGACGAGGGCCGCGTGGAGCTGCACTATTTCATGCCGCTCAATGAGATCATCTACGACTTCTTTGACGCGCTGAAGTCCCGCACGCGCGGCTACGGCTCGCTGGACTACGAGATGGACGGCTACCGTCCGTCGCGCCTTGTGAAGCTCGACATCCTGCTCAACGGCGAGATCGTCGACGCGCTGTCCTTCATCCTGTTTGCGGACAACGCCTACGCCCGCGCGCGCAAAATTTGCGAAAAGCTCAAGGAGAATATCCCGCGCCAGATGTTTGAAATTCCGGTGCAGGCGGCCGTCGGCGGCAAGATCATCGCCCGCGAGACCATCAAGGCCCTGCGCAAGGACGTGCTGGCCAAGTGCTACGGCGGCGACATCACCCGCAAGAAGAAGCTGCTTGAAAAGCAGAAGGAAGGCAAGAAGCGCATGCGCACGTTCGGCACGGTGTCCGTGCCCTCCGAGGCGTTCATGGCGGTTCTGAAAATGGACGAATGAAGCACATCACCATCTATACCGACGGGGCCTGCTCCGGCAACCCCGGCCCCGGCGGCTGGGGCGCGATTTTGGAGTGGAACGGCACGGAGAAGGAGCTTTCCGGCGGCGAGGCGCAGACGACGAACAACCGCATGGAGCTGACGGCCGTCATCTCCGCCCTGCGCGCACTGAAGGAGCCGTGCGAGGTGTCGCTCTACACCGACTCGAAATACGTCTGCGACGCCGTGCAGAAGCGCTGGGTCTATGGCTGGCGCGCGCGCGGCTGGATCAAGGCCGACAAAAAGCCCGCGCTGAACGTCGACCTGTGGCAGGAGCTGCTGCCCCTGCTCGAGACGCACCGCGTGAGCTGGAACTGGGTGAAGGGCCACGCCGACAACGCCAAAAACAACCGCTGCGACGAGCTCGCCGTGGCGCAGAGCCGGGCACACGCCCGCGCGTAACGGAGGGAGAACGCATGTTTTACGGAATTCTGGCCGCCCTTGCGGCCGTGATCGTCGGGCTGGACCAGTGGACGAAGTGGCTGACGGTGACGCACATTCCGAGCACGAACGGCTCGGCCGTCGTCAAGGCCATTCCGGGGTTTTTCCACATCACACACATCAAGAACACCGGCGCGGCGTGGTCGATGCTCGAGGGGCAGACGTGGCTGTTCGTGCTGGTGACGGCGGTGTTTTTCGCCATTGTCGGCGTGCTGATCTGGAAAAAGGTCCTGCAGAAGAGATTTGAGCTTGTATGTCTCGCGATGATCGCGGGCGGCGCGCTCGGCAACCTCATCGACCGCGTCGTCTCCGGCGCAGTGACGGACATGATCCGTCTGGAATTCGTCAATTTCCCCGTATTCAACGTGGCCGACTGCTTCGTGACAACGGGCTGCGCGCTGCTCATCGTGTATGTCCTGTTTTTCGACCGGCCGAAAAAAACGCCGCCCGAACAGGACGGCAAGGCGAAATAAATCACTCCGGGGCCCATACGGGTCCCGGAGCTTTTTGTGCAAGGGGACAGCGGCGCCTTGTAGGGGGCGGCGTCCTCGACGCCCCGTGGGGCACTCGCAAATTTCCACGTGCTCCGTCGTCCGCACACGCCGCCAAATTTAAATGTAGCGGCGCTCACTGCGCAGCCGTTGGCGGCTTTGCCGCCTTACGGATGCGGCGTCCCCTTTACGGGGGTTGAGCGCCATGGAGGCCGTCCAGTTATTGAGCGGCATCGCCGAGCATGCAAGGGTTTCGAATTGTCATTGCGAGGCCCCAAAGGGGCCGTGGCAATCTCGGGAAGGCAGTTACGATTTCGCCGATGGCTTTCCCACGATCCAGCCGGGTACTGCGAGATTGCCACGTCGGCCTTTGGCCTCCTCGCAATGACACATCAGGTGGTGCTGTGGTGCATCGGCGCTCTCGCGCGGTTGAATATTCCCCTACCGGGCGCTCAAAAAAGTGCCGCCGGGCGTTTGCCCGGCGGCTGCCTTTAATATCCGTACTTTTTCCGCTTCGCCAGCAGGAAGACCATCGTCACGAGCACGGCCATGGTTTCCGCAAACACGATGGAGAGCCAGATGCCGTCCAGCTCCAGCACGAGCGGCAGCAGGAGCACGGCCGCGATCTGGAACACGAGTGTCCGCAGAAACGAGATGAGTGCGGACGTCAGGCCGTCGTTCAGCGCCGTGAAGAACGACGAGCCAAGAATGGCTACGCCCGCGAGCAGGAACGAGAAGGAGTAGATCCGGAACGCGCGCACCGTCATGGCCAGCAGCGCCTCGTCGTAGCCGACGAAGATCTGCCCGAGCGGCCGCGCCAGCGCCTCGCCCGCCGCCAGCATCGCAATCGAGCTGCCGCCGATGAGCCGCAGGCTCTTGCGCAGCAGGCTGTGCAGCTCCGGCCGGTTCTGCGCGCCGAAGTGGAAGCTCACCACCGGCGACACGCCGACGGCGTAGCCGATGAAGCACGCGTGGAAGATCATGCTGACATACATCAGCACGCCGTAGGCCGCGATGCCGTTCTGCCCGCCGTAGCGCATGAGCTGCGCGTTATAGAGCATACCGACGAGAGACATGGAAATATTGCTCATCAGCTCCGACGAGCCGTTGCCGCAGATGCGGCCAAGCGCGCGCCCGTCAAAGCGAAAGCGCGTCAGATGCAGCTCGCTGCGGTTCCACTTTCCGAGAAAATAGAGGAGCGGCAGCAGCCCGCCGACGCACTGGCTCAGCGACGTGGCGACGGCCGCGCCCGCGATGCCCCAGCGGAACACGCCGACGAACAGCGCGTCGAGCACCATGTTCGTCACGCCCGCCGCCACGGTCACCGCGAGGCCGAGCTTCGGCTTGCCCGCTGTGGCAAACAGGCACTGAAATGCGAACTGCAGCACATAGGCCGGGTTCGCGATCAGGATGAGCCTGCCGTAGCGCACACAGTTCTCCAGCAGCTCGCCCTCCGCGCCGAGCAGCTCCGCCACGGGCCGCAGCAGCACGATGCCGAGCACACCGAGCGCCAGACCGGACAGGGCCGTCACGCAGATGACCATGGAAAACAGCCGGTCGGCGTGTTTTCTGTCGCCCTCGCCCATCGTCTTGCCGATGAGGGCGCTGCCGCCGGTGCCGAACAGGAAGCCGACGCAGCCGAGAATCATCAGATACGGCATGATGAAGTTCACGGCCGTGAATGCGGCCTTGCCCGCAAAATTCGAGACGAAAAAGCCGTCCGTCACGCAGTAGATCGACGTAAAGATCATCATCACGATGGACGGCAGCGTCACGCGCAGCAGGCGGCGGTAGCCGAAGTGGCCGGAAAATGTGCTGTTCATTCCTGCCCCCCCAGCTCCGGCAGCTTGCAGCGGAATGCCTGCAGATAGCGCTCCATCAGCCCGAGATATTGCTGCACATCCTCTGCGGGCCATTCGTCAAAGATGCTGTTTTCCAGCCGGATCAGGCGGCCGGCCGTGGCATCTGCCACGCGCAGCCCCGCCTCCGTCAGGCAGACGCGCTTGCTCCGCGCGCCGGACGGCTCCAGATATAAAATGCCGTCCGCCTCGAGCTTGCGCAGGGCGGAGTTGACGGTCTGCTTGCTCAGACCGGTGCTCTCACAGACGGCACGCAGCGACGCGGGCGAGCCAAGCTCGCACAGGGCATAGAGGATGCGGCTCGTGCTGTCATTCTGTCCCTGTCGCTGCGCGGCCTCGTGATAGGCCGCGTCCATTTCGCTCAGCAGGCAGTTGAGGCGCTTCAGCGCCGGGGAACGATATTCATGCATAATGACCTCCAATGTCCGAAATCATACTATATTATTATAGTACGATTTCGGACAGTTGTCAAGCCGTGATCGATGCTTTGTACGGACTGCAAGCGCCTGCGGCATAAACAAACCCCCGCACGGGATGCCAATGGCATCCCGTGCGGGGGAGATTCCCGTTCCGGATCAATAGCCGGGCTTACCCAGCAGGTGGAACATGTTCTTCTTATAGAACTCGACGCCGGGCTGGTTGAACGGGTTCACGCCCAGCATATAGGCAGAGATGCCGCACGACAGCTCGAAGAAGTAGAACAGCTCGCCGAGCGTATCGGCATCGACCTCGTCGGTCTGCAGCACGATGTTCGGCACGCCGCCGTCGACATGGGCGCTGAGCGTGCCCTGGAAGGCCTGCTCCTCGACGAAGTCGAGCGTCTTGCCCTCGAGGTAGTTCAGGCCGTCCAGATTCTTCCAGTCGACCTCGATGGTCGTGCGCTTGCGCGGCGGGGCAAAGCGGACGATGGTCTCGAAGAGGTTGCGCTGGCCCTGCTGGATCATCTGCCCGAGGGAGTGCAGGTCGGCCGTGAATTCCACGGTCGCGGGGAACAGGCCCTTGCCGTCCTTGCCCTCGCTTTCGCCGAACAGCTGCTGCCACCAGCCCGCGAAGTAGCGGAAGCTCGGCTCATAGCAGCCCAGCAGCTCGATGGCCTTGCCGCGGCGGTACAGCAGGTTGCGGATGGCGGCATACTGCCACGCGGGGTTTTCAAACGAGCGGATGTCCAGCTCCTTGCGCGCGCGGGCCGCGCCGAGCATAACATCCATCGGAGCGATGCCCGCAACGGCCATCGGCAGCAGGCCGACGGCGGTCAGCACGCTGTAGCGGCCGCCGACATTCGGCGGGATGATGAAGGACTCGTAGCCCTCCTCCGTGGCCATCTGGCGCAGCGCGCCGTGCTTCGGGTCCGTCGTGACGTAGATGCGCTTTTTGGCCTTCTCGGCGCCGTACTTGCGCTCGAGCATCCAGCGCAGGGCGCGGGTGGCGATGGCAGGCTCCGTCGTGGTGCCGGACTTCGAGATGATGTTGATGGAGAAATCCTTGCCCTCGAGCAGTTCGCACAGCTCCTGCCACGCGCGGGTGGACAGGTTATTGCCTGCGAAGAAGACCTGCGGGTCGGAATCCTTCAGGTTGTGGTTCTGGCCCTTGACCAGCTCAATGGCAGCGCGCGGGCCGAGGTACGAGCCGCCAATGCCGACGACGACGAACACGTCGGAATCCGCGCGGATGCGCTCCGCGGCGCGGCGGATGCGCTGCAGCTCCTCCGTCTCCTCAAACGTGGGCAGCTCCAGCCAGCCGAGAAAATCATTGCCGGGACCGCGGCCCTCGGCCAGCGTCTTGTGCGCGGCGAAGACCTCCTGCTCCGTGGCGAGCAGATCAGGCAGGGACAGGTCGCCCCAGACATTCGAAAGATCAACTTTTAACATGGACACCATGCTCCTTTGTTCAGTATCTCCCCCTTATGTTATCGCAAAACGGCCGAAAACGCAAGTCACGTCGGAAAAAAACTGCCGCAGCAGTAGAAAAAAATGCTGCGGCAGTGTATAATGAGAGCAACAGATCTCGCGGAAAGTTGTAGGGGAGCGGACAGCCGGGCCCGGTGATGCACCTGCGGAATAAACAGACTATCGTTAAAACGGTGAACGCCCCGAATTGTCATTGCGAGGAGCGAAGCGACGTGGCAATCTCGGGAAGGCACTTGCAGTTCGTACAGGGCGTCGATAAAATGCACGGACCAATTGCGTCTGTAGCGGCGCTCCCTGCGCAGCCGTTGGCGGCTTTGCCGCCTTACGGATGCGGCGTGCCCCTTGCGGGTAGTGAGCGCCTTGCAGGCTGGCAATATTTGCGGCATGGATTCAACGGCATGAGGCTTCCGGGGTTGTCATTGCGAGGCCCCAACGGGGCCGTGGCAATCTCGGGAAGGCAGTTGCGTTTTCGCTGGGGCTTTCCTGTTATCCACTCCGGTACTGCGAGATTGCCACGTCGCTTCGCTCCTCGCAATGACACATCAGGGGAGTGCGGCGGTGCACCAGCGCCCTCCAGCGGTTTAATGACCCCCTACAAGGCGCTCACCAACTGCCGCTACACCCCATACTTCGGTGCATACCGTTTAACGACAGCCGATACGAGTCGGCGGTGCTTTCCCGAGATTGCACCCCAAGGGCACTTCCTCGCGCTTCGCGCTCAGGGCGCCACGTCGGCCTGCGGCCTCCTCGCAACGACAATTCGGTGGCCAGTGCCATTTTAATGCGCCAATGCAGCGCCGGGCCGGGCTGTCCCCTCCCCTGCAACGCATGACATTATCTCTGCAAATACACACAACAAGTGAGGTAGCTTATGAAATACGGATTCGGTGTCGACGTCGGCGGAACGACGGTCAAGCTCGGTCTGCTCAGCGAGGCGGGCGAGCTTCTGGAAAAGTGGGAGCTTCCCTCGCGCACGGAAAACGGCGGCGAGAACATCCTGCCGGACATCGCGCGTAGCGTGCAGGACTGCATGGTCCGCCGCGGGCTTTCGCGGGACGACTGCCTTGGCCTCGGCATCGGCGTGCCGGGCCCGGTGGATGCCTCCGGCATGGTCAACCGCTGCGTGAACCTGAACTGGGGCGTATTCAACCTGCACGATGCCCTCGGCATTTTGACGGGCCTGCGCGTGCGCGCCGGGAACGACGCGAACTGTGCCGCCCTCGGCGAATTCTGGATGGGCGGCGGCTCCGGCTGCCGGTCCGCCATCTTCGTCACGCTCGGCACGGGCATCGGCGGCGGCGTCATCGTAGACGGCCGCCTGCTCACGGGCGCGCACGGCGTCGGCGGCGAGCTTGGCCATATCGAGATCAGTGCGCCGGACAAGGCCCCCTGCACCTGCGGCAAGCGCGGCTGCGTCGAGCAGTATGCCTCGGCGAACGGCATCGTCCGCGTGACGAAAAAGCGCCTTGCCGAATCGGCCGAGCCGTCCTGCCTGCGCGCGATGGAGCACTTTGCCTGCAAGGACGTGTTCGACGCCGCCCGCGGCGGCGACGCCTTCGCGGTCGAAACGCTCGAGCAGGTGTTTGACTATCTGGGCGAGGCGCTGGCGGACGCCTGCTGCGTCTGCGACCCGGAGCGCATCATCCTCGGCGGCGGCGTGTCCCGCGCGGGCGACTACCTGCTGCGCGGCGTCGAGCGCCATTTCCGCGCGCACATGTTCCACGCCTGCAAGGACACGCAGTTCGCGCTGGCTACGCTCGGCAACGACGCCGGGATGTACGGTGCGTTCCGTCTGCTGGCCTGATTTTTCCGCATAAAAAGAGCACCCTCCCGCCAAACTAGCGCGGGAGGGATTTTTTATGGAACGAAAAGGGCGAAAGAACGAGCTGGCGGACCCGCAGCTGCCCGCCATCCGCAGCATCGCGGACGGCCGCGCCATGCCGACGTGTCAGGCCCCCGTGCCGGAGAGGCTGGAGAAGCCTGAGGGATAAAACTGCAGGGGGTTATTTAACGGGAAAGGAAACCCTGACGGTTTCCTTTCACACGATCCTTCCCTCCGAGACTTTCGGCCAGGCAGGTTTTTGACAGTCTGAACTGCCAGACCGGCAAAACCGACTTACGCCGCGAACGGGTAGCTATGCTCATAATAGCTCGCACCGGCGAGGGAGCCGATGGGGGACAGGAGCATGAGCTTGCCGTTCTCATCAGGGTACATCATCATATCGGCATTGACATTTTCGGCGCTGCGTGTCCATTCGAGCTGCTCCTGCCAGAGCGCGTCGCCGTCCATGTTATCCGGATAGATGGAGCGGAAGCAGCGCTCGGCGGCATCGGCCGCGCCCGCCTCGAATTCCGCCTGCGTCACGCCGCACAGGTCGAGGATCTGCGCGTTCGTCAGACGCGTGCCGGTGATGCGGTCGAAGCAGTAGACCTGATGATAGGCGCAGTCGTTCGGGTAGGACGAGTGGGTGAGGAGCACGAGCACGTCGCCGCACCAGTGGCTCTCCCAGCCGATCTCGACGCACGTCGGGTCATAGCCCTGTGCCTGCGCGGTGTGGGCCTCGTCGACGAGCGGCATAAGCTCGTCGGAAATGGCGGTGTTGATGAGCTCGGCGTCCTGCGTCTGGCAGTTCAGCTGCGGGATGCGGTAGGAATAGCCCTCGCCGCTCTCGTTCAGCAGGTCGGTGACGGCGTTTTCCTTCTGCATCTGCTCGCCGGTCGGCGCCCACGGGCCGGTGGATTCAGGCGCCTCGCTTTCGACGGGCGTTTCGTCCGTCCCCATGGGGAGCGTGGCGGCAGGGGACGTGCCGCAGGACGCCAGCAGCAGGCAGAGCGCAGCCAGCAGCGCGGGAATGAGCTGTTTCATGAGAAAATTCCTCCTTGGATGTTCTATTAGACGGGAAAGAAAGCGGGATGTTCCGGCGAGCAGTGACAGAGTGGAGCGTGAAGCATACAAACCGATTGCGTCTGTAGCGGCGCTCGTTGCGCAAGGCCGCTGGGCGAGAGAAACATGTAGCGGCGCTCAGTGAGCGCCTTGCAGGGGAATATTCAACCGCAGGAGGGCACTGGTGCACCACCGCACCACCCTGACGTGTCATTGCGAGGAGCGAAGCGACGTGGCAATCTCGCAGTACCCTGCTGGATCACAGGGCACTCCCGGCGAATACGGTAACTTTACGCGGCGGGGCGTCGAGGACGCCGCCCCCTACAAGGCGCGTGCGGTCGGCGGGATGCCACCAAACCTGCAGCCTGCAAGGCGCTCACTGAGCGCCGCTACACCCATACTTCGGCGTTTGCCATTTAACGGCAGCCGGTACAAATCGGCAGTGCCTTCCCGAGATTGCCACGTCGGCCGTTGGCCTCCTCGCAATGACAAACTTGGGGGCATTACACGTTCGCCATGAATGCCTCCATCTTTGCAGCTGCCAAAGGCGGTCACTGACCGCCGCTACAGACGCAATCGGTGCATGCCGTTTTAACGGCAGCCGATACGGGGCGGCAGTGCGGCACGGGGCGTCGAGGACGCCGCTCCTCTACAACGCCCCAATGATACAGGCCGCTCGGGGTTATCCCGGGCGGCCCGTCAGCATTATTGGGAATTTGCCGTGCGCTCTGTCTTCGCCAGCCTGCGCTCCTCCTTCGTGCGGAAGAAGCGCTCGAAGACCGGGATGAAGAACATGCACACGAACGCCGCCGTGAAGCCGCCGTTATACAGGCAGAAGCCGCCGTGCAGCAGGGGCACGCTCGTGACGAGCGTGAAGTGCAGCATACCGGCGAGGATGCCGAACGGCCAGCCATAGCGGCCGGAGATCGGCGAAAGGCCGTTTGCAAAGCAGAGACCGACGACGATGGCCTGCGCGTTGATGGCCTGCGTATAGGCCTCGCCGACACAGAACCACTTGCCGAGGAACGACGCGGCAACATAGCCCACCATGATGGGCCAGACATTGCCTGGATGGCTGCCGGAGCAGCAGCAGGCCAGCATGCAGAAGATGCAGCCGAACGTCACGGCGTTGAACGTCGCGCCGATCAGGTTATAATACAGCACGATGAACAGGCCGTAGACGCCGACGTTCATCAGGAACGCGGCATTGCCGTACTTCTGCGAGAAGTCGACGCTGTAGCCGGGGTCGCGGAGCAGACGCCAGTAGTCCTTCGGGCGGCAGCCCAGCACGAGCGCGCCGACAATACACAGGCCGAACACGCCGAAGCAGAACACATTGGCCACATTCCAGCTCGAGACGCCGAGATCGGTGCTCGCGCCGCCGGGCAGCGTGCCGCCGAGCGCCTGATAGAGCAGGGCGCGGACGAAGAAGGCCGTCAGACCGACGGGCACCGCGGCGGAATAGAGGTCATAGCCCTTGTGCATCTTCGGCGAGTGAGCCAGCCCGGCGGGCAGGCAGAAGCCGATGAACAGGCCGATGGCGACCGCCAGCAGGATGCCCTGCCAGCGGAAGCCGACGACATCCGCATGGGGATAGCGGATCATCAGGTCCGTGAACAGCGGGCAGATGCCGGTCGTGAAGACCATGGCGTTGATCTGGTTCACGGGATTTTCGCGCTTGACCAGGCAGTACAGCAGCACGCCTAGGAAGCCGAACCAGAGGTTCAGGATGTTGACGCCCCAGAAGCAGAACCCGGCCGTCAGCAGGAAGGCGAGGCACGACGTGGCGTTGACCTTGACCTTCGGGAGGCTGTAGAGGGCCGTGAGGACGAGGCAGACGAGGCCCGCGTTCAGGAACGTTCCGGCGTAGCCGCCGTTATCAAAATAGTTGGTCGAGACCTTCGAGGACTCCGTCATGATGCGGCGCAGACCGGTGAACATCTCCGCGCGGTCCGGCGCGATGAAGGCGGAGCAGAAGAAGGCGAAGGTAAATGCGGCGAACAGAAGCCTGAGGAAGCTGCTCGCCGAAAGCTGCTTCAGCTTATGCATGATTCTCTCTCAACTTTCCCGTCCGAAAATCAGACGCGCTCGGCAGCTTCGATGACATGCTTCATGAGGACGGACGTCGTCACGCTGCCCACACCGCCGGGGACGGGGGTGATGGCCTCGACGATCGGCTCGACCTCGGCATAGACCGCATCGCCCGCAATGGCGCCCAGACCGCCGCGCGCGTTCGGCTTGTTCTCATCCCAGTTGATGGAGACGTCGATGACGACCTGACCGGGACGGACATAGTCCTTCGTCAGGGAGTTCAGCACGCCCGCTGCGGAGACGAGGATATCGGCCTTGCGGCAAACTTCAGCGGTGTTGACGGTCTTGGTGTGGCAGACGGTCACAGTGGCATTCTTGCCCATGAGCATCATCGCGGCAGGCTTGCCGACGACGAGGCTGCGCCCGATGACGACGGCGTTCTTGCCCTTGCAGTCGATGCCGTAGTAGTCCAGGATCTCCATGCAGGCGGCGGGGGTGCAGGGGGCAAAGCCCAGATCGCTGCGGCCCTCGAACACACCGGCGTTCGACAGGTCGGTCATGCAGTCGACATCCTTCTTCGGGTCGAGGCGGTTGCAGATCTCATTCTGGTCAGCCTTGAGATGCTTCGGCAGCGGACGGAACATCAGAACGCCGTGGATGGCGTCGTTGGCGTTGATCTCGTCGATGAGCTTGAGCAGGTCCTCCTTGGAGGCATCCTCCGGCAGGACAAACTTCTGTACGTTGATGCCGATGAGCTCGGCGCGCTTCGTTGCGCCCTTCTCATAGGACAGATCGCTGGGGTTCTCGCCCACGCGGACGATGCCGAGCGTGGGAACGACGCCCTTTTCCTTCAGCGCATTTGCGCGCTCGATGAGCTTTGCATTCAGCGCATCGGTAACTTCTTTGCCCAGTAACTGCTTTGCCATGATATATTTCTCCTTTTTGAGATAAGATTTGGGTTCGAGGGTGGGGCGGCGCAGGGCCGCCGGCGGAATGCAGCGGCATATTGTGTGGAAAGCCGCCGATGGAGTATGTAGCGGCGCTCAGTGAGCGCCTTGTAGGGGATCATTAAACCGTAGGAGTGCACTGGTGCACCGCAGCACTACCTGACGTGGCAATCTCGCAGTACTCGGTCGGATCACAGGGTACTTCCGGCGAAAACGTAACTGCCTTCCCGAGATTGCCACGGCCCCTTTGGGGCCTCGCAATGACAAGCTTGATGGCATTGCGGCAATGAATTGGTGCCACAATCATTGCCCGCCTGTATGGCGCTCAATGAGCGCCGCTACAGACGCAATCGTGCATGCCTTTTTAACGGCAGCCGGTACGAATCGTCAGCATTGCGCCGGGCGGGGCATGCCCCGCCCCTACAAGGGCAGTTGCCATTTTAACGATGCCCTGTACGAGTCGGCGGTTTACCGCCGGGCCCGGCTGTCCCCGCCCCTACGGAGGCTGCATTATGTTATATTACTTGAAGAAGCCGTTCTTGACGGTCTCGAAGATCTCGTCGGCCTTTTTGCCGCAGGTATCGAGCATCTTCAGGCAATAGGCGTTCATTTCCTCGGCCTTTTCGCGGTTCTGAAGCGTCTTGGTATTGATGAAGACGTTCAGGGACGCGGCCTGCAGGGCGGCCTTGACAATGACGGCGCCGCAGCCCGCGTCGGACACGGCGAGGCGGCTGCCCTTCGCAGCAAAGACGGCGATGGCATCCATGGACTCACAGCACAGCTCCATGATGTGCATCGGGACCCTGCAGGCGGTGACGGTGGCGTCCTCAAGCACCGCGGCGCGGTTGGGATCGTCCTTCGGGATGCCATAGGCCTTGGCCAGCGGGACGAAGCCCTCGGCATCGGCGGGGACCTGATCGAGCAGCTCGTTCTGCAGCAGGTCGCACTTGCCCTTCAGGGCGAGGATCTCGGCCTCGACATCGGCATACTTCTTCTTGCCGACAGTCAGGGAGCCGACCATGTTGCCCAGCGCGGTGCCGAGCGCCGCGACAAGGGCCGCCGCGCCGCCGCCGCCGGGAGCGGGCTCGTTGGAAGCAAGGACCGTGACAAACTCACGGCAGGATTTTGTCGTCATATCCATAAGAATATTCTCCTTTGAATTTGTGAGGGGGTTGAACCGGCCGCCGATGGAGTATGTAGCGGCGCTCAGTGAGCGCCATTGACAGCTGCACGTTTGATAGCACCATCGTCGACCGCGCAATGCTCCCAGATTTGTCATTGCGAGGGCGCTTTGCGCCCGTGGCAATCTCGTGCAGGCAGTCGCAATTTCGCCGATGGCTTTCCCGTAATCCAGCCGGGTACTGCGAGATTGCCACGTCGGCCTGCGGCCTCCTCGCAATGACACGTCAGGGTAGTACTGCGGTGCACCAGCGCCCTCGCGCGGTTAAATGGCCCTGTACAAGGCGGTCAGTGACCGCCGCTACAGACGCAATCGGTGCGTACCGTTTTATCGGCAGCCGATACGAATCGTCAGCATTGCGCCGTGGGCAGGGAATCCGAAAAACTCCGGCGGGGATTCCGCCGGAGTTTATGGAAATTTGATCATCAGGCAGCGCCGCGCAATTGATCGAGAGCATTCGGCGCGAGATTTTTCGTCGAGGCGAGATTCGGGAAGCGCAGGAATACTTTGTGTATTTCAAGCTTTCCGAACCGATGGATCGGCGGAAAATATCCGGCGAAGGCCGAGGATGCGATTGCGTGGGGTTGCCGCTATTAGAACAGGCCGGAGATCTTGCCGTTCTCGTCCACGTCGATGCGCTCGGCAGCGGGGACCTTCGGCAGGCCGGGCATGGTCATAATCTCACCGGTGAGGGCAACGAGGAAGCCTGCGCCCGCGGAGACCTTGACATTGCGCACGGTGACGGTGAAGCCCTTCGGCGCGCCCAGCTTCGTGGGATCGTCGGAGAAGGAATACTGCGTCTTGGCCATGCAGATGGGCATCTTGTCGTAGCCCAGCTCGGTCAGAGCCTTGATCTGCTTCTCGGCGTTCGGCGTGAAGGCCACGTCGTCGCCATGGTAGATCTTCGTGACGATGTCGCGGATCTTTTCCTTGATGGGCTTGTCGAGCTCATAGGAGAAGGTGAAGTCGTTCGGCTGGTCGCACAGACGGATGACCTCGTTGGCCAGCGCGATGCCGCCTTCGCCGCCCTTGCCCCAAACCTCGGACAGAGCAACGTTGACGCCCAGCTCGCGGCACTTATCCTCGACGAGCTTCAGCTCGGCCTCGGTGTCCTGCGGGAAGCGGTTGATGGCCACAACGCACGGCAGCTTGTAGACCTTGGTGATGTTCCCGACATGCTGCAGCAGGTTGGGCAGGCCCTTCTCCAGAGCCTCGAGGTTCTCGACGCCGGTCTCGGCCTTCGGCACGCCGCCGTTGTACTTCAGGGCGCGGACGGTGGCAACGAGGACGACGCAGCTCGGCTTCAGGCCGGCCATGCGGCACTTGATGTCGAGGAACTTCTCAGCACCCAGGTCAGCGCCGAAGCCGGCCTCGGTGATGGTGTAGTCGGACAGGTGCATGGCGATCTTCGTCGCGGTGACGGAGTTGCAGCCATGGGCGATGTTGGCGAACGGGCCGCCGTGGACGAAGGCCGGAGTGTGCTCGAGCGTCTGCACGAGGTTCGGCTTCAGAGCGTCCTTCAGCAGGGCGGTCATGGCGCCCTGGGCGTTCAGGTCACCGGCGGTGACGGGCTTCTCGTCGTAAGTATAGCCGACGACCAGGCGGGACAGGCGGGCCTTCAGGTCCGTGATGTCGGAGGCCAGGCAGAGAACTGCCATGATCTCGGAGGCGACGGTGATGTCGTAGCCGTCCTCACGCGGGGTGCCGTTGACGCGGCCGCCGAGGCCGTCGACGACGAAGCGGAGCTGACGGTCGTTCATATCGACGCAGCGGCGCCAGGTGATGCGGCGCGGGTCGATGTTCAGGCGATTGCCCTGATAAATATGGTTATCCAGCATGGCAGCCAGCAGGTTGTTGGCAGCGCCGATGGCGTGGAAGTCGCCGGTGAAGTGGAGGTTGATATCCTCCATCGGGACGACCTGCGCATAGCCGCCGCCGGCCGCGCCGCCCTTGACGCCGAAGACCGGGCCGAGGGACGGCTCACGCAGAGCGACAAGGACGTTCTTGCCGAGCTTGCGCATACCGTCGGCCAGGCCGACCGTCGTGGTGGTCTTGCCTTCGCCTGCGGGGGTGGGGTTGATGGCGGTGACGAGGACGAGCTTGCCCTGGGTGTGGGTCTCTTCCTTCAGGATGCTGTAGTCGACCTTGGCCTTGTACTTGCCGTACTGCTCCAGATACTTCTCGTCGATTCCCGCGGTCTTGGCGACCTCGGTGATGGGCTGCATGGTGGTTTCCTGTGCGATTTCGATGTCAGACTTAAAACTCATGATGGATGTTCTCCTTCCAAAAAATTTGCTCGGGGCCGTCGGAATGGCACCGGCGGGATGAGTTTTGTCATACCGCTGCCCGTTGGAGTGGTTCACGGTATCGTATAAAAACAATCGATATGTTTTTATCGGTTCGGATTATATCACCATATCCGGTTCTTGTCAACAAAAATTTGCGTAAAATTTTTCCTTTTTTTCGCGGATTTGCACGAATTCCGATGTCCGGCCGCCGGATGACGGATGGGCGGCACAATGTGCAAGATCAGGGGACAGGGGTGGGAAGATTTTGAAGGAGGAGGTGCAGAAATTGGGAAGCTGCACAGGGCATCGACGGGCGCTGTAGGGGAAGGGACAGCCGGGCCCGGCGCTGCACTGCCGAGCCGAACAGGGCAGCGTTAAAACGGAAACAGTCCCCCGAATTGTCATTGCGAGGCCCCAACGGGGCCGTGGCAATCTCGGGAAGGCAGTTGCGTTTTCGCCGATAGCTGCCCCACTATCCAACCGGGTACTGCGAGATTGCCACGGGCGCGAAGCGCCCTCGCAATGACAAGCTTGGGAGCCTTACACATTCGCCGGAAATACCTCCAGATTTGCAGCTGCCAAAGGCGGTCACTGACCGCCGCTACAGACGCAATTGGTGCATACCGTTTTCACGGTGGCCTGTACAAATCGGCAGTGCCTCCCCGAGATTGCCACGTCGGCTGCGCCTCCTCGCAATGACAAACCTGGAGGCCTTGACGGCGCATATTGCCAGCCTGCATGGCGGTCACTGTCCTATGGACAAAAGTGATATTCCGGGCTTTGCCCGGAGTGATATTTTCCTTTCGGAAAGTGATATAAAAGCCTCGCGGCTTTTGTGATATTATATTCGCCGGTGAAACTGCCGCAGGCAATATCACGATGCGAAGCATCCTATCACTGTCCGAAGGACAATTTCACTCGCCGTCAGGCGAATATAACGGAGGCGCACTTCCTTCCGGAGTGCGCCTCTCTGGCCTTCGCTTTTTTTACAGATTCGCCTTGATCTCGTTGCACAGCAGGTCCCCTGCGACGACGCGATCCTCGGCCGCGAAGCCGTCGACAAAGTTCGCGCTGTAGAGCAGCTGGGCGCTGGGCGGGAATTCGTCGTCGCCCGCCCACAGGAGCATGCGCAGGCGGTAGTTCCCCAGCAGGGTGAACTCGAAGCCTGCGTCGCCGGCCTGCAGGGGCAGGCCGCCCATGGCGGTGCAGGCGGCGCGGAAGGCCTCCAGCCGCGTACCGAAGCTGAACGCGGCGCGCTGCAGCACGCGGCCCGTGAATGGCTGGATATACAGCTCGCCCCACGGCATCTCGCGGAAGGTCAGGAAATCGCGTGATCCGGCGGTCTGCTTTCCCTCCAGCAGCCAGCGCATCAGGAACGTCTGCGCGGGCAGGCTCTTCAGGGCCGTGCCGCCCTCGCCGGAGATGGAGAACTCCGGGTGGGTGATGCGGTAGGGATGGCCGAGAAGGGTGATGCGGAACGCGCCGTTCTCAAACGGCGTGCCGGTGCGCGCGGCGGCCTCCTGCGGGTCGAGCGCGGCGAAGCGCTCGCAATAGTGGGCAAACGGGACTTCTTCCTTGTGATTTTCGATCTGCATAACGGCTCCTTATTCCGCCGAGGCGAAGCGCGCAGCGTCGGTGTGCGGGAGGAAGCAGGCCGCGACGAAGGCGTCCATGTAGCCCGGGTGCGTAGACAGCTCCATATAGGTCATGTTGCGGGCGACCTGCTCGACGCGGTCGTTGGCCTCGTCGGACAGGGCCATGGTATATGCGCCTGCGAGGGACGAGTTGCCGATGTAATGGAACAGCTCGAGCGGGACGTTCGGGAACATGCCGATGCGGACGGCATTGCGCATATTGATGCCGCTGCCGATGCCGCCTGCAACATAGAAGCTCTCGATGACGCTCTCGTCCATATCCATGGCAGCAAGCAGCGTGTCGATGGCGGAGTAGATCGCGCCCTTGGCGCGGATGAAGTTGTCGATATCGACCTCGTTCAGGGCGACCTCGCGGCCGGTGGCGGATTCCTCCGGCGTGGCGAGGATGTAGCGGCCGCAGCCGTGGCGGTCGTGGGCGACGCGCTTGCCCTCGCGGACGAAGATGCCCTTGGAATTCAGGATCCCGGCGTGGAACAGCTCGGCGATCGTATCGATGATGCCGCTGCCGCAGAGGCCGACGGGCTTCTGGCCCGGCTCGCCGATGATGCCGAACGTCGGCTCCATCGTCTCGGGATCGATGACGCAGGACTCGATCGCGCCGTCCGTTGCGCGCATGCCGCAGGAGATGTCGCCGCCCTCGAAGGCCGGGCCTGCCGAGCAGGCGCACGAGACCATGAAATCGCGGTTGCCGAAAACGATCTCGCCATTTGTGCCGAGGTCGATGAACAGGGACAGCTCGTCGCGGTCCCAGAGCATGCTGGCGAACGTACCGGCGGTGATATCGCCGCCGACATAAGAGCCGATGTTCGGCGCAAGGCGGATGGCGGCGTCCGGATGGGCGGGCAGGCCGAGGTCGTGCACGCGCAGGCCGTCCCAGTGGAAGAAGGCGGGAATATACGGCTCCATGCGGACGGGATCGGCGTCCACGCCGACGAACAGGTGGTTCATCGTCGTGTTGCCGGCAACGCACAGGCGCACGATGCGCGCGGGCGGCAGCTTGGCATCCTTGCACAGGGTCTGCATCAGCGGGACGAGCGTCTCCTTGAGGATGGCGTCCTGCAGCTTCTTGCGGCCGCCGGGCTTGCCCTGCTCGATGATACGGTTGATGACGTCCGCGCCGTAGCGGATCTGGCCGTTGCCGCCGGACGCCTTGGACAGCAGGCGGCCGTCCTTCATGTCAAACAGCACGGCGGAGACCGTCGTGGTGCCGATGTCGATGCCGACGCCGCACAGCGGGAGGGTGTCGTTCTGGCCGGTCACGTCGAAAACGGTGAAAATACCGTTCTGCAGCTCGCCGAGGACGCGCACGGCAAAGGCGTTGTCGCGCAGGGCCTTCGGCAGGCGGCGCATGGCGTACCACGGCAGACGGACGGCGTCGATGCCGTCCTGCGCCTCGAGCGCGCGGGTCAGGCGCTCGTTATCGGGCATGGTGTCGTCGAGCGTCGGCTCCTCGAGCTGAAGGTCGACGGCGCGGAAGCCGTTGCCGAGGCTGATGCCTGCACCTTGGACGCCCGCGAGCAGCTCCTCGAAGATACGGATCTCCTCGCCGCTGGACAGGTCGGCCGTCTTCATGCGGCTGCGGTAGGCCGAGGCGATGTCCGGCACGAGCACCACGGCGTCGGACGCCGCGTGCATGCAGCACGAAAGGCGCCAGCCGTCTGCATACTCCTCGTCGGAGATATGGGCCGTCTGCGGGCCGGTCAGCTCGCCGGAGACGAGCTTCACGCGGCACTTGCCGCACGAGCCGTTGCCGGAGCACGGCGCATCGATGGCGACGTTGGCCTTGCGCGCGGCGTCGAGCACGCTCTCCTCCGGGGAGACCGAGATCACGACGGGCTTTTCATCGTTTTCAAATTGGAAGGTCAGTTCAAACATGAGCAGTGATTCTCCTAAATTCTATATTCCGCCGGGGCGGGAGGGTTCAGATTATGCAGGGAGAGGCAAATGGAAAAGTTGAGCGAGGCCGCCGGTCATGCGATGTAGGGGAGCGGCATGCCGCTCCCGGCGCAATGCTGCCGATTCGTACAGGCTGCCGATAAAACGGTGTGCGCCAATTGCGTCTGTAGCGGCGCTCACTGCGCAGCCGTTGGCGGCTTTGCCGCCTTACGGATGCGGCGTGCCCCTTGCGGGTAGTGAGCGCCTTGTACAGGAATATTCAATCGCGTAAGGGCGCTGGTGCACCGCCGCACCACCCTGATGTGTCATTCCGAGGAGCGAAGCGACGTGGGAATCTCCTGCAACCGGTTACGTTTTCGCCGAGGCCTACTTGTTATCCAATATGGTACTGCGAGATTGCCACGGCCCCGTTGGGGCCTCGCAATGACAATTTGGGAGTGCTTGCCATTTTAGCGACAGCCGGTACGAGTCGTTCGTGCAGCGCCGGGCGGGGCATGCCCCGCCCCTACAACGGCGGGTACGGTCGGCGGAGCAGCCGGAAATTTGCAACTGCCATAGGCGCTCAGTGAGCGCCGCTACAGACGCAATCGGTGCACACCATTTTAACGACAGCTTGTACGAGCTGCACTGCCTTCCCGAGATTGCCACGTCGGCCTACGGCCTCCTCGCAATGACAAGTCGGGGGCTGTCACCATTTTAACGATACACTGTGCCAACCGTCCGTGCAGCGCCGGGCCTGGCTGTCCCCTCCCCTACAAGGTGCAGCCGGGGCGTCAATATCGGTACTGTTATATCGATTCTGATTATAGCATCGGACAGGGCGGCTGTCAACCGGGAAACGACGCCGGGACTCAATAATAATATACCGCGCTCGGGTCGCAGAGACGGATGAACAGCTTGCCATCCTCGATCCACATGCAGCCGTCGGCGGGGTAGTTCGGGGCAGCGGCAATGCTGTCTGCGTACTGCGCCAGCTCGTCGTCTGTGGCGTAGCGCGTTCCCATGCCGGTGGACATCACGATCATGCGCAGGCGGCCGTATTCGTTGATCTGGACGGAGGCTGTGCTGCGGCCGCCCATGATGAACGGCGTGCCGCTCCACAGGTCGCACAGTGTCGGGTCCTCCACATATTGGCCTACAAACACGATCTCGAGATCGGGCGTGTAGCCCTCCATCGAGCGCGCGCGCGTGAGCATGGAGGTGTAATAGCTCGCCATGATCTCATTGGAATAGTAATTCGTGCGGTAGCAGCCGTTGCAGAACCATGCATACCCTGCCGACGCACCGGCAAGACACAGGCAGGTCAGCAGGCTGACCCACCGGCGCACGGCGTCGCGCCTCCAGCGCAGGCCGTCGCCCACGATGAGCGGCAGGTAGAACAGCGTGACGACGCCGTAGGTCATGAGCGTATGCGTCGCCGTTTCCGGGGCCATGATGAAAATGCCGTTTGCCGCAATGGGCAGGGCAGCCAGCAGGAGCACGACCGTGACGATCTTCTTCCAGTCGCGGTCCCGCCATGCCAGCGCAAGGCTGACGGCGGACAGCAGCAGGGAGGCCCACATGGCCCAGCGGATGAGCCGCGAATTCGTCAGGAAGGCATAGCCGGTCTTCGGCAGCAGGTAGAAGCAGCGCACGCAGCGCACGAGCATCTGCGGCAGCTCGGCAAAATTCAGCTTGCCCATGTTGTTGATGCCGCGATAGGCCGTGAGCGTCTCGTGATAGAGGCGCAGGCACAGATGCAGCAGCAGGAAATACACGACCATTGCCGCCGCGAGCACCCCGACAAAGCGCAGCGCGCGCAGGGCGACGGTCTTCCACGGAGTCTCGCTGTCGAGGCACTGCTGCAGCAGGCGCAGCACAAGCAGGGCGGCGGCAAGGGGGAAATAGGCCTGATAGACACCGATGGAGCAGGCGAGCGTCAGCGACGCGCCGACGAACCAGCCCCAGCCGCGCCGGTCCGCCATCCAGACGGCCACGGCCGCCAGCAGGACAGCGAAGAGGTAATAGTGTACGGTGAAGGAAAACAGCATGGCCGAGGCCGCGGCGGGCCATGCCGCCGTGATGGCCGTGAGCACGGCGCACTGCCACGGCTTCTGCAAATGCAGCGCGCGCCAGAGGAACTGGCAGGCAAGGCCAAGAAAGGCGAGGCCGAGCAGGCCGTTGAACAGGGGCAGGTTGAAGTTGCCCATGGCGTGCCCGACGGTATCACCCAGAAGCGTCAGCATCCAGCGGCCGGAACGCAGGCCCGTTCCGTAGCCCTCCGGTGTGCAGACGATGTTGTCGTAGTTATTGATGTTGCCGACCAGCACATAGAGATAGCAGGCAAGCGCCGTCAGCACAAAGGCAGCGGCGCTGAGCTGGGTGCGGCGGTCGCGCAGGGCAGCGGCAAGGCCGCGCTGCACGCGGGGCAGCGGATCTCTCATCCTAATATCCTCCAATCTCTTCCCTTCGGATATTGCCCGGCAAGGGGACCGGCAGGCCGGTCCCCCGCGCGGGGTCTTGCGCAGCGGAGGCACGCCGCGCGGTTAAGCAGCACCGCATCATTCCGTTATGCGGTGCTGCCCTTACTGTTCCGTAACGACAGCGAAGAACACGAGCGGCTCGCCGCCGCGGTTCTGGAGCATATGCGTGCCGCCCTTCGGGCAATAGTGGCACTGCCCGGCCTGCACGGTCTCTACGGTGTCGCCGACGGTGAACGTGGCCGTGCCGGAGACGATGTACATGATCTCGCTGTTCGTCTCATGGGTGTGCCTGCCGATGGAAGCACCGGGCATGAGGCGGTCGAGCATGATGCAGTTCCGGCCGTCGGCATAGGCCTTCTTCAGCAGCTCCTTCTCGCCGCCCTTAAAATTGGGAACGCGAACTTCTTCGATCTTCGAAAAATCGATCAGCATGATAAATGGAACTCCTTTGGTGGGTTGGTTTTGTGGGATACGCGGACGCAAACGCCGTGTAGGGGAGCGGCATGCCGCTCCCGGCGACGCACTTGCAGTCCGTACAAACCGCCGTCAAAATGGCAAACGCCCCCGGTGGGGCCTGTAGCGGCGGTCACTGCGCAGCCGTTGGCGGCTTTGCCGCCTTACGGATGCGGCGTGCCCCTTGCGGGTAGTGACCGCCTTGTACAGGATAATTCAACCGCGTAAGGGCGCTGGTGCACCACGGCACCACCCTGACGTGTCATTGCGAGGAGCGCAGCGACGTGGCAATCTCGGGAAGGCAGTTACGATTTCGCCGGAGCTTTCCCACGATTCAACCGGGTTCTGCGAGATTGCCACGGCCCCGTTGGGGCCTCGCAATGACAAATCTGGAGGCTTTGCGCCGCTGAATTTGTGCCGCAACCATTGCCAGCCTGCATGGCGCTCACTGAGCGCCGCTACATTTTCTCTCGCGCGGCGGCCTTGTACAACGAGCGCCGCTGCCTTCCCGAGATTGCCACGGCCCCTTCGGGGCCTCGCAATGACAATTCGGGGGTGCTTGCCATTTTAGCGGCAGCCGGTACGAATCGTTCGTGCAGCGCCGGGAGCGGCATGCCGCTCCCCTACAACGCACGACTGACGGCCTTGCGAAATTTTTCGCTTTCCTTTTTCAATTTTCCATTTGTCGCATGTCCCGCCCCTGCAAAGTGCGCATATTTCGAAAAATGCGGCGGGCGGGATGGGCCGCCCGCCGCGCTGCGGGTCTTACATCAGCGGCTCGAGGCCGAGGACCGGGTGGTTCTTCTCGGTCAGGAAGTCCATGAGGGCATCGCAGTCCTCGCAGATCGTCTCGTCGGCGATCATATCGGCGAAGTTGTCGATGCCGTACAGCTCCTTGGCGGTGCGGTTCAGGCGCTCGGCGACGTCGTCCTTCAGCTCCTTCGGCATCCAGACGATACGCTCGATGCCGCCCTCGGCGGCGATGAACTTCTTCGAGGAGATGAAGTGACGGCCGTGGCCCATGTAGCCCGGCGTCTGCACGCCGCCGCCGGTGCAGGAGGCCAGCTCGCCGAACGTCATGCCGACGGGGGTCATGCCCTTATACTCGCGGTTGACGACGATGAAGCCGTTCGAGACCGGCTCGATGCCGCAGATGCATTCGAAGCAGCCGCAGGAGGTCATCGGGTCCTCGAGAATGGAGTAGAGCGTGACGTTCTCGACCGCACCGTGCGTGGCTTCCTGGATCATCTTGTTGACGGACTCATAGCGGCCGGTGCGCTCGTCGAGGCAGCCCTCCTTGAAGATCGGCTGGCACGGGCCCTGCGGGTTCAGCTCGTTCGTCGCCTTGGCATCGAGCCAGGAAACGGCGCCGCACAGGCCGAGACGCTCCGGGGTGACGACGCAGCAGTGCGCCGGGGCGAAGCTCTGGCAGAGGATGCAGGTGTAGAAGCGGTCGACGGACTCATCCGTCATGGACAGCAGGCGGTCGTCGCGCTCGTTGTAGCGCGGCATGGCGACCTCGTCGCGGAACTTCTCGGCAGCGGCCTCGTCCGTGATGAGCGTGACCTGGCACTTATCGACGACGGCGTCGAATTCGTCCATGATCATATGGTACAGGACCTCGCCGAAGTGCTTCAGGCGCAGCCCCTTGGCGAAGGCGTCGTTCGAGACGCGCACGCGGACCTGATTGCGCTGGCCGGTGTGCATGACGCCCTCCATGTAGTTGAACCAGGCGTGGATCTTGCGCTCGATGACGGACTCGAAATCGGCCTGCATCTTCGCGCCCGCGACCTCGATGAACGTGCACAGGGCGTAGTTCTTCTCGCCGCCGTCCATATCGTCGCCGAGGATGGTGATCTTGTGGTCCTCGATCTCGGACGGATCGCGCATGAGCACGAGCTCAGCCGTGGCGTTCTTGCCGGACCAGTATTCGGTGTGCATGTCGGCCTTGCGGATGATCTCGCCCTCAAAGGCGGCCGCGAAGGCGACGGGGATGGGCAGCTCCTTCGTCTTGATCTTGATGTTGCGCAGCTCGAGGGAGTGCTTGACGGTCAGGCTGTGATCCAGCACGGATTCCAGCGCGCCGGGGACCTGATTCTCGCCGAGGTCGATGTCGACGACGACCGGGAAGCCCAGGGCGATGGCGCCTGCGCCCGCGGAGACGACGACATTGTCGATCGCGCCGAAGGTATTGACGAACGCGGGGACGCGCTCCTTCGTGTACTTCAGCAGGCCGGGCAGGTCGCCGGGCTGGACATTGCCGAAGATCAGGGCCGCGCGGATGGCGACGGTGACGACGTGGATGACGGCGGTGACGTCATGGCCGAGCGGCACGACGCGCAGCTCGAGGCCCATCTTCACGCCGCCCTCGGCGCACTGGTCGATGACGCCGCCGATGAGGAACGTCAGGATGCCCTTTGACTGGTAGTCCTTGACGACGGACACGACGTCAGCGGCATTGTCGGCCTTGCCGAGCACGACGGCCACGCCGGGGATATCGCCCGTGACGAGCGGGACGCCCAGCGAGCGGATGACGGGATCGGGCACAAAGCCGATGCCGGTCTCGGCGGCATAGGGGTCCGCGCCGTCCAGATACTTCAGGCCCTCGATGATCTCCGCGCCGACGGCAGTGGCGAGGCCGGCGTTCAGCGCCTGGCCGAGGTCCTCCTGATCGGTGATGAGGCTCTTGAGCACGCCCACGCAGGCGGGCAGGTCGCCGAGCTTGGCCACCTTCACGCCCGTTGCGGCGTAGATGGTGGGGAAGAAGTAGGCCGTGTCGGGGAAGGCGATGGCCTTGTCTGCGCCGTGCTTGGCGATTGCGTCGTTGACGGCGCCCTCAGTCAGACCGGCTACGGCATGCGAGCCGCCATAGATGAGATCGGTTAATACACTCATTTCGGTTTCCTCCTGATGAAAAATATCAAATTTGCAGGTGCAAATCAGATGTTACAATTTGTTAAATAATGCGTTTTATGTAGGGGCGGGGCATGCCCCGCCCGTCCGCGAAGCGGCAAACGTAAGGCCAATCCGGTGCAGCGCACCGTTTCCAGCGCAGCACCGCCTGATGTGTCATTGCGAGGAGCGAAGCGACGTGGGAATCTCGCAGTACAAGGATGGATAACAGGCAGGCTATGGCGAAAACGCAGCTGCCTTCCCGAGATTGCCACGTCGGCCGTTGGCCTCCTCGCAATGACAAATCGGGACTGGTGCCGTTTTAACGATGGCTTGTACGGGCTGCCAGTGCGTCGCCGGGAGCGGCATGCCGCTCCCCTACAGGGTCGGTGCGGTCGGCGGAGTGCCACCAATGCTACCGCCTGCATGGCGCTCAGGGAACGCCGCTACATTTTTCTCTCGCGCGGTGGCCCCGTTGGGGCCTCGCAATGACAAGCCGCGATCTAGCGCGCAAATGACGGGACGCCGTCGCGGATGCGGATGGTGCAGGTCTCCCCTGCGGAAAAATCCATGGTATCCAGCGGCTCCTGCTGGTCCCGGTCCCGGAGCACGACGGTAAACGGGGCATCCTGCGCGGTGAAATATCCCTTTTTGCCGTCCCGTTCATAGCGGACGCGGCTCTCGCCGCTGCCCGTTACCTCCAGATAGGTTCTCGTGCCGGTCGAAATACCCACTTCATACTGCATATTTTCGCCGGTCGCCTCGACGGTGGAGCGGGTGTATTCCACGTTCTGAAGGCCGGGGCCCTCCACGGCGCGGAAATCGTCGCCGTCGAAGGAGAGGCAGATCGAGCGGTCTTTCGCCCGCTCCGGTTCAAACCGGACGGAAAACGACTCGCTGAAGCGGACCTGCGCAGAAGTCGATCCCGGCACAAAGTCCACTGTGAAATGGCCGTCCAGCACCGGCATCGTACCGCTCCATACTTTGTCTGCAAAATGAAGCTCCTGCCCCTCCGCATTGACTATGGTGAGGCTGTCCTCGCTCACAAAGCTGAACCGCGTCTCTTTTGGTTTGGATTCGCTTCGGCAGGCCGTGCACAGGAGAAGGCAGAAAAGCAGGAGGCAAGCCCGGATTATGTGTTTTCTTTTCATTCGGTTTCCTCCTGATGAAAAATATCAAATTTGCAGGTGCAAATCAGATGTTATGATTGGATGGGCTTCTGTAGGGTGAAAGCCCACATGTTTTCGTCCCGTCATTTACGAGTTAACTTTTACCACTACGTCTTCCTGTGCGCCCCATGGGTCCCGGATCGTCAGTTCAGTCTGTGCGGGAACGGTATCTGCAAGAAATGTCTCGGTATAATCCTCGTTCAAAGCATATTGGAACGCCGCATCGCTTTCCGCCGTCAGACGCCTGCGCCCGGAGGAAACGGTCAGCTCCCCTGCGCCGTCCCCCTCCAGCACAAGCAGGCGATTTGCCGCATTGTCCCGGAAGAATCGCAGCTCATAGGTCATCTCCGTGCCGCAGATACTCGCCTCGTCCGGCGTCATCCGGACCGTTTCGATCCCGCTGCCGTACAGCTTCTGGAACCTGACGTCCCAATCCGCAAGGAAGGCCTCCCTGCCCGTATTGCTGCCGCAGGTCACGCGCAGCTCTCTGGCATACGGGACGCGGAAATAGTCCAGCGGCGACTCGGCGAGATAATCGCAGGTCGTCTCATAAACAGGCATATCCCCATTGCAGGCGCCGTCCTCATAGAGCAGGACCTGCCCCTTTTCGTTCCGGACCTGATACGAGCCGCCTGCATACACCGCGATCCACATGGTGTCCGCGTGGCCGAAGGATAGGGGAACTTTTTCACACAGAAAGGCGAAAGCAACGAGCAGGCAGAGAAACAGTATCAGGGTTACTGGTATCATTTTCTTCATTGATTTGCCTCCACGCTGTCATCCCTCACCCGTTATCTGACAAGGTTCCGCGCTCCAGCGAAATGCTCGCCTCTGCACCGGCGGGATAGGTCTGCTCGGCAACAATATCGCCGTTCCCGTTTTTCAGGGTGCAGGTATATTCGGCATTGCAGCGGAGAAGGGTCTCTCCCTTCTGCGTCAGCGTAAGATTTCCGGCAGTTGATACGAGCAGGCGGTTTCCGTTGTCGCCCGGCATGCGGACCGTCAGGGTATATGCCTCCCCGGCAGTCTCGACGGAAGTCGTCTTGTCGCTCAGGACGATCTTCCGGACGCTGCCTTCGATTTGGCGGAATTGGCTCTCGTCCTCCCATGAGGCCGAAAACAGGCTGCCGTCTGTGACTTCAACAGTAAGCGTCTCCGTCCGCGGCACGCAAAGCGACGCAGAGTACGCAGCCTCCCCGCCGTTCAGGTGGGTCTTTTCCACCGGCATCGTGCCGTCATATTGCAGCAGATCGAAATAGCGGAGCGTCTGGCCCGCCGCGTTGGTCAGCGCATACTGTCCGTCCAGCGACAGCTCCACCCACATGGTTCCGCTGATCTCGGGGTCTGCGGTTTTGCAGGAGCAGAGGAGGGCGGCAAGCAGGAGCACGGTCAGTAAAATCGGAACAGCTTTTTTCATAACGGACACCTCCGTTCTCAGTGCCGCACTCCCTGAGGTGTCATTCTGGGGAGCGGAGCGACGTGGGAATCTCGCAGTACAAGGATGGATAACAGGTAGACTATGGCGAAAACGCAGCTGCCTTCCCGAGATTGCACCCCAAGGGCACTTCCTCGCGCTGCGCGCTCAGGGCGCCACGTCGGCCGTTGGCCTCCTCGCAATGACAAATCGGGGCTGGTGCCGTTTTAACGATGGCTTGTACGGGCTGCCAGTGCGTCGCCGGGAGGGGCATGCCCCTCCCCTACAACGCGAGGCCGGAGGCCAGCGTATTCTCCATAATTCATTTTTCATATGCCCCGCCCCTACAAGGGCGCGCGGCTGGGCGCATCGGGGCATGGGGAAAATGCGGGCTTTTTTCTTCATTTTCCTGCATTTTCTCCATGCTCCGAGAATGCGGCTGCACCCAGCCCCGAATGATCGGGGCTGGGTGACAGGGTTCGCGGATCAGATCTCCAGATAGCTGTCGGAATACAGCTCGTTGTTCTTGAAGATATCGCAGGACTTGATGGTCTCCATCAGGCGCAGGTCGTTCGGGTTGACGATGGCAGAGGTCAGGCCCTGCATCATCGCCATGGCGACGAGGGCGGAGTCCATGATCGGGCGGAGGGTCTTCGGCGCGCCGTTGGAGTTGTTGGACAGGCCGCCGGTGGACTTCAGGCCTTCATCGGAGAAGAGCTTGATGGCGTTCAGGACGTCCATCTGCTTATCCTGCATGCCCTTGACGACAAGGAACAGCGGGTCGAACCACAGGTCCTCGGCCTCCATGCCGAGCGCCATGCCGCGATCGAGCATGGTGTGGCAGTGGTGCATACGCTCGTCGTTGTCCTTCGCGATGCCGTCGGCGGAGCAGAGGGCGATGACGATGGCGTCGTTGGCGGCTGCCAGGTCGATGTTGGAGATACGGGAGCCTGCATCGGCGGAGTTGACGATGGGCTTGCCGTTCGTGCGGTTATAGACGCGGATACCGGCTTCGATGGCCTTCTTGTTGGCGGTATCGAGGGCCAGCGGGACGTTGTTGAAGTTCTCCTGCAGGAGCTTGACCGCCCAGGTCATGAGCTCGGGACCGTTGGACTCGGCAGGGCCGATGTTGACGTCCAGATAGGTGGCGCCGGCCTTGATCTGCTGCGCGGCACGCTCGAGGATGGGATCCGGGTTGAACGTGGCCATGGCCTCGCGGATGACCGGGCTGATGCAGTGGATGCGCTCGCCGATGGTGACGAACTTCTTGGACTCGACATTGCGCTGCTTGTAGGTCACGCCGAGATCCTTGTGCGGGATCTCCGGAATGACGATCTTGGAATAGTCGATGGGAGCGTCGGCGTCGACGACTTCCTTCTTCTCTTCCTTCGGCTTCTTCGTGGCGGCGACGGCCTCTGCAGCCTTGATGTGCTCGCCGTCCTTGAGGAACTTGACGATCTCAACAGCCTCGCGGGTGCCGACGACGACGTTCCAGTCGGGCAGCTTGTCCTGGATCTCGCCCTTCATGACGGCGACCTTGCCGGGGATGACGAGCGTGCGGTTGTTGATCTTCTTATCCAGCTCGAACTCGTCGAAGAACTTCTTGATGGAGCTGGAGGAGAACTTGCCGGCGGCCCATGCCGTCAAGACGGACATGCCGGAGGCGTCGGTGATGAGCAGGTTGACCGGCACATTGGAGCGCTCGATCTCGCCGGAGACGAGGAAGTAGGTCAGCGCGAAGTCGACGGTCAGCATGCAGGGATCGTCGGGCGTTGCGCCGTTCATCGGGTAGATGCCGGGCGCGACCTTCATCGGCTTCTGCGGGTCGGTGAAGACGTTCTGGCGCAGGCCGTACAGAGGCAGGGCCTCGGCATAGCCGATGCGCTCCATGACGATGATGGAGCCGTACTTCAGGGTGAAGACGGCGGCCAGAGCGGTCTCGAGGTGCTCGTCGCCCGCGGCCAGCTTGGCCAGATCGACGATGGAGGGATAGCCGAACGTGCGGTCGCCGTCCTTCAGCGCGGTGCGGCGGACGAGCACGGTGTTGGCGAACGTCTCCTTGACGGTCTTGCCGGTGACGTCGATGATGAGGTTCTTGTTGCCCGCGGCCTCGAGCTTGGCGATGAGGTCATGCAGCTCGGACAGGCTGTCGGCATGGACGCCGAGGGTCACGCCCGCCTCAGTGGCGATGGCGCTCATCTCCTCGTAGTTCTCCGGCGTGGCGCCGTTGAGGATGGGCTTGCCGTCCTTGCAGATGGCAAGGGCCTTCTTGGCGCACTCGGGGCAGGTGCAGTTGAGAATGAGGGTGCGGCCCGTTGCGGCGGCCTTCTTGACGAGGTCTTCCCACTTGCCGGCGGAATCCTTCTCGCAGCGGACCATGACGAACTCGATGTACTCGCGCTCGCCGATGCGCTCATAGTCGACCTTCTGGATGTCGGCCAGCTTCTGATCGGCAGCGGCCTCGTCCATGCAGGTGCAGACGGGAACGGCGAAGCGGTTGCGGTTGACAAGGGTCTTCTCGTGGCGGAACAGGACGGTCTCGCCGCCGAGCTTGATGTCATTGCCGACCGTGATGGTCTTCATGGGAGGCGCAGTGGCCTCGGAGAGCTTTGCCTTGGCTTCTTCGGAGAAGTACGGGCATTTATCCAGAGCGACGGCGCCCTGTGCGACCTTCATGCAGAAGGCCATGCAGGTGGGGCTGCCGCATTCCTTACAGTTTTTCTTGGGAGAGAGCTTAAAGATATCCAAGCCTTTCAGTGCCATTGTATGTTCCTCCTTCCGCTCAGACCAGCGCTTCGATCATCTCGCTGATGGCCTTGATGGCCGCGGGATGACGCATGATGACGGCATCGGAGCCGCCGGCGAGGCAGGCGGCAGCCGTGGTGATCTCCATCTCAATGCCGCGCTCCTCGGCGCTGCCCCATTCGGGCATATCGGCCTCGCTGACCATGGATTCCTTGACGGACCAGGTCTCGGGGGAGACGGGCGTGAGGATGGGCATCTGGAGCTGCGTGTCGCTCTGGGCGAGGGCAGCCGCACGGATGCGGTCGAGGGTAGAGGCAACGTACTCATAGCCGTAGCCCGCTGCGGCGGAACCGGCGTTCATGACGATGGACGTCGGAGCGACGCCGAGCTGCGTCATCAGGACGTTGAGCTGCTTGGCAAGGTTGATGTCGACGGCGGACTCTGCGCCGACCTTCTGGCTATAGGCCATGACGGCGGAGGCGCCGACGGACTTGTAGTTCTCCTCACGGGCGGAGAAGACGAGGATGTTCTTGCCCTGCAGGGCCTCGGAGACCTTCGTGAAGAGCTCCGCATCCTTCTCGATGTTCTTGCAGCCCATGATGACGAGGGGCAGATCCGTTGCATCGGCAACGGACTTGGCGATCTCGACGCACTCCTCGATGGAGCGGTTATCGCCGTTGGGGTCAGCGCCTTCGAAGTGGAGGCAGATGAACGATGCGCCGTGCATCGTCTCCACGCGCTTTGCCATGTCGGCCACGGTCTGGCAGCCGGCATAGAATTCCTGCAGACCGGCCTGCGGATAAGCCGCCATGCCGTGGTCGGTGATCTCTACGCCGATCTTCGGCGCATTGGTGATGGGCGCGTCGAATGCGTAGAAGGGCAGAACGTTAATGCCGCCGAGCGTGACTGCCTTGTCACCAGTGCCGATGGTAACAGAGCTGATCGACGAATTGAACGCCTGCGTTTTGGGTTCAAAAGACATTGTGTTTTCCTCCTGAAATGGTTGATCGGGAAGCCGGACCGGACGGCCGGGCCTCCGTTGGTTCTCCGATAAGAAAGAAAAATGGATTTTTCGGCAGCGCCGCACAATTCAGCGGGAGCATGCAATTGTGCGGGGCTGCCTCACAGGCTCAGGTCCTGCATGATCCCGTGCAGCGCCCGCTTGACCGGGCTGGCATCGGGGATCTTCGAGCTGGGCTTGCCGTCGCAGTCCGCTTCGTAGACGGCATCGTCCTGTGGGAGGACGCCGGCGAGCTCCAGATGATGGGCCTCGATCTCCTCGCGCACGCCGTCGGAGAGAACGCCGCCGGGCGCGCGGTTGATGATGAGCTTCATGAGGCCGGGCTTCAGGTCCAGCTCGCGGACCATCTCGGCGATGCGGGCAACGGCCTGCACGCCGCGGCGCGAGCAGTCGGAGACGAGCAGCAGCGCATCGACATGCGGGAGCGTCCCGCGGGCGATGTGCTCCATACCGGCCTCGTTGTCGATGACGACATAGCGGTAAGCGCCGATATACTTGTCGAGCAGGGTCTTGAGCACGCCGTTGACGTAGCAGTAGCAGCCCTTGCCCTGTGTACGGCCCATGACGAGCATGTCGAAATCGTCCTCCTCCGCCAGCGCGGATTCGAAGCGGTATTCGGCATAATCCGCCTTTGTCATGCTCTTGGGGATCGTATCGCCGCGGAGCTCCGCCTGCGCGATCTCCTCGCGGATCTGGCCGAGGGAGACACCGGCTTCGACGCCGAGGACCTCGTTCAGATTGGAATTGGCATCCGCGTCGACGACGAGCAGCGGACCCTTGCCGCCCTTGATGAGGGCGTCGATCATCATGCCGCAGACCGTCGTTTTTCCGACGCCGCCCTTTCCGGCGACAGCAATGGTATAGGCCATGGGGAAACCTCCTTTGTGCAGTGGGGGAACTGCCGGACGGCGGAGCCGCCCGGCAGCGCGAAAAGGTGAGCAAATTTTGGGGCAGCTCCGGAAATCCGGCAGCCCAAACCGACAGCAGCGCACAATTCAGCAATTGCGCGGTACCGCCAAATACCCGATCCTTAGATCAGGTCGACGATGCCGGACTCCTTGACGATGCGGGCGACGTCGTCATACTTGTTCAGGGCATACAGATGGATGCCGTTGATGCCGCAGACGCGATACTCGTCGATGAGCTTGATGGTATACTCGATGCCGGCTTCCTTGAAGGACGCCTTCTTGGCAGCGATGGACTCCTCGGACTCGTTCGGAGCGAACGGATTCGGGAAGATCCAGTTCTTGGAGATGATCTCGCACAGGTCGCGGGACATCACGCAGCCGTTGCGGGAGAGCGCCATGTTGATGGTGGCGGCGGCGTCGAGGACGGGCATGATACCCACATCGACCGGCATCCAGATGCCGGCGGCGCGGATGGCGTCCATCCAGTAACGGAACTGGTCCATATCCCAGCAGAGCTGGGTCATGATGTAGTCTGCGCCCTCATCCTGCTTCTGCTTCAGGAAGGAGATGTCGGCTTCCAGAGAACGGCAGGCAATGTGGCCCTCGGGGGAGCCTGCGACGGCGATGGTGAACTTGTCGCCGAATTCCTTGCGGACGAACTTCACCAGCTCGGTGGCATAGTGCAGGTCGCCGTTCGTGCCGGTCCAGCCAAAGGGGATGTCGCCGCGAAGCGCGAGCATGTGGTCGATCCCGTTGTCCAGATAGGTCTGGAGCTGGTCCTTGATGCCTTCCTTGGTGTTGGCCACGCAGGTGAAGTGCGTCACGGGGGTGCACTTGCCGTCGGCCTTGATCTTCTTCAGGACCTCAAGGTTCTTGCCGACGTTCGTGCCGCCAGCGCCGTAGGTGCAGGAGATGTAATCCGGATTGAGCGTATAGAGCTTCTCAAGCACGCCGCCCTCGCCGCACAGCTTCTCCATGCCAACGTCCGTCTTCGGGGGGAAGACTTCAAAGGAAAATGCGTTGCGCTGTTCCATGATCTCTGCTACATTCATGGTGTTTGCCTCCTAATATTGTGGTATCTGTGTGCAAATGAAGCCCGCGCCTGCGCGCAGTACACTCATTTTGATACAAATTTATCGTATCACAAAAGGGTCCGGTTTTCAAGCGCTTTTCCATAGATTTTACGGAGAGAGACCGCTTTTTTCCGACAGGGTGGATTTTTCCCGGGGAATATGGTACAATGGAGAAAATCCGGCAGGCCGCTGGGTGCTGTAGGGGAGGGGACAGCCGGGCCCGGCGACGCACGAACGATTCGTACCGGCCGCCGTTAAAACGGCAACTGCCCTTGTAGGGGCGGGGCATGCCCCTCCCGGCGCTGCACGAACGATTCGTACCGGGTATCGTTAAAAAGGGAAAAACCAATTGCGTCTGTAGCGGCGCTCACTGCGCAGCCGTTGGCGGCTTTGCCGCCTTACGGATGCGGCGTGCCCCCTTGCGGGTAGTGAGCGCCTTGTACTGGGCAATTCAACCGCGTGAGGGCGCTGGTGCACCTCGCGCTTCCCTGATGTGTCATTGCGAGGAGGCCAACGGCCGACGTGGCAATCTCGGGAAGGCAGTTACGTTTTCGCCGGGAGTACCATGTGATCCAACCGGGTTCTGCGAGATTCCCACGTCGCTTCGCTCCTCGGAATGACAATTCGGAAGTGCATACCATTTTAACGATGGCCTGTACGGATCGGCAGCATTGCGCCGGGAGGGGCATGCCCCTCCCCTACAATGGCGTGTACAATCGCCGAGAGTACCCGGAAATTTGCAGCTGCCAATGGCGGTCACTACCCGCAAGGGGTACGCCGCATCCGTAAGGCGGCAGAGCCGCCAACGGCTGCGCAGTGACCGCCGCTACAGACGCAATCGGTACATACCATTTTAACGATAGTCTTTCCAAATCGGCAGTGCCTTCCCGAGATTGCCACGGGCGCGAAGCGCCCTCGCAATGACAATTCCGGGAGCCTGCAATTCCAATTCCTAACTTCTCATTTCTAATTCCCAACTATTATAAAAAGGAGCGATTATCCATGTCTGACATGTCTGAATTCTGCACCGAGCTGATGCACTGGCTGGACGGCGGGCGTTCGCCGTGGCATACCGTCGCCATGGCGGAGCAGGCCCTCACCGCGCAGGGCTTCACCCCGCTGGAGCTGGGCGCGCCGTTTGCCGTGAAGCGCGGCGGCCGCTACTTTGTGAGCAGCGGCACGTTCCTCGCCGCCATCACCGTCGGCGCGCGCGATGTGTTCCGCATCGCCGCCTCGCATACGGACTGGCCCTGCATGCGCATCAAGCCGCAGCCGGAGCTCGTTTCCGGCGGCTGCTGCCGTCTGAGCGTTGAGCCCTACGGCGGCGCGATCCTGAACACCTGGCTCGACCGCCCGCTCGGCCTTGCCGGTGTGGCCCTCGTCCGGACGGACGACCCCATGCGCCCGGCGCGCCGCCTTGTTGCGTGGGACGAGCCGCTGGCCATCATCCCGAACGTCGCCATCCACCTCAACCGCGAGGTGAACAAGGGCGTTCCCACGAAGCCGAACGTCGACATGCTGCCGCTGTGCCGCACGGTGCAGGACGCATGGGAGAAAAAGGGCTATCTCGTGGGCAAGCTGGCCGAGCGCCTCGGTGCAGCGGCGGAGGACATTCTGTCCTTTGAGCTGTGCGCCTACTGCCACGAGCCTGCGCAGCTCGTCGGCTTTGAGCAGGACCTGCTCTCCTCGGCCCGGCTGGACAACCTGACGTCCGTCCACGCCTGCCTGCGCGGCCTGCTGGACGCGGACGGCGACACGATCAACCTCGCCGTGCTCTATGACAACGAGGAGATCGGCAGCAACACCCGCCGCGGCGCGGACAGCAGCACGCTGACGGTCATTCTCGAAAAGCTGGCCGGCGCCCTCGGCCTGAGCCGCGCGCAGTATCTCGATGCCTGCGTAAACGGCATGCTGCTTTCGTGCGACGCCGCGCACGCCGTGCACCCGAACCACCCGGAGCTGGCCGACGTGACGTGCGGCGCACTGCTCGGCCGCGGCGTGGCCCTGAAGCGCAGCCCGCGCTATTCCTCGGACGCCGACACCTGCGCCGTGATCTCCGGCCTGTGCGGTGCGGCGAACATCCCGCTGCAGACCTACATGAACCGTGCCGATCTGCCCGGCGGCAGCACGGTCGGCTCGATGGCCTCGTCGCTGCTGGCCATGCCCGCAGCCGATATCGGCGTGCCGCTCCTTGCGATGCACTCCGCCCGCGAGCTGATGGCCGCCGCCGATCAGGATGCGTTCGTCCGCCTGTGCACGGCGTTCTATTCCGCGAAGTAAGATACCGTACAAAACCGCCCGGTGGGGAATCCCATCGGGCGGTGTTTTTCAGGTATGGGATTGTAGGGGGGACGATATGCAGAAAGTGGAAAACGGAAAGCACCGGCTTTCAGATTTGTCATTGCGAGGAGCGAAGCGACGTGGCAATCTCGCAGTAACGGGATAGGCAACAGGAAAGCCCCGGCAAAAACGTAACTGCCTTCCCGAGATTGCCACGTCGGCCTCCGGCCTCCTCGCAATGACAATTCGGGGGACATACCATTTTCACGATGGCCTGTACCGGTCGTGAGTGCGGCGCCGGGAGCGGCATGCCGCTCCCCTACAATGGCGGGTGCGGTCGGCGGGAATGCACGGAAATTTGTGAGTACCCATGGCGCTCACTGAGCGCCGCTACAGACACAATCGGTACGCACCATTTTAACGGCGGCTTGTACGAACTGCAAATGCCTTCCCGAGATTGCACCCCAAGGGCACTTCCTCGCGCTGCGCGCTCAGGGCGCCACGTCGGCCTACGGCCTCCTCGCAATGACAATTCGGGGGGACATACCATTTGCACGATGGCCTGTACCGGTCGTGAGTGCGGCGCCGAGCCCGGCTGTCCGTTCCCCTGCAATGATCACACCGTCAGGTCCGCCAGCGTGACGGGAACGACACTCTGCAGAACCGCGAGCGTCGTTTCGATCTGCAGGCCGACGCGGCCGCCGCTGAAGCAGACGGTCTCGCCGTCCGCGATCGTTGCATCCGCGAACGTGGGGAACTGCTTTTTCATGCCGATGGGGCTGCAGCCGCCGTGGACATAGCCCGTGAGGGGCAGAAGCTCCTTCTGCGGGAGCATGGCGACGGATTTTTCGCCCGCGGCGGACGCCGCCTTGCGCAGGTCCAGCTCGGCTGCGACGGGGATCATAAAGACATAATGCCCGCCGGTTTTGCCGACGGTGACGAGCGTCTTAAAGCAGCGCTCCGGATCCTTCCCGAGCGCGGAGGCGACCTCCGTGCCGCTGAGCGCGCCGCCGTCATAGGAATAGACGGTGTAGACGGCCTTTTTGCGGTCGAGCTGACGCATGGCATTGGTTTTTTCGTGTTTTTCGTGCATGGGAATGCCTCCTGTGGAAATTCAGAAAATTCTGTGATATAATGAAGAAAACGGACGGATCATGGGGGGATTCTTCGGATGAGCAAATACATCCTCTGCGCCCTGCTGGGCTATTTTGCCGGATGCTTCAGCCCTTCGTATCTGCTGTCGCGGCGGCGGGGCTTTGACATCCGCACGTTTGGCAGCGGCAACGCCGGGGCCACGAACATGATGCTGGCTGCCGGGCTGAAGCCGGGCCTGGTCGTGATGGCGCTGGACGTCTCCAAGGCTTTTGTCGTGACGTTCCCGCTGCGCCTGCTGCTGCCGCCGCTGTGCGCGGCGCTGGCCGGGCTGTTCTGCGTGCTGGGGCACATTTTCCCCGTGTTTCTGCGCTTCCGCGGCGGGAAGGGGACGGCCTGCCTGTGCGGCACGGTGCTCGGGCTGACGCCGGAGCTCGTGCTGCCGCTGCTGGCGCTGATGTTTATCATCGGCATGATCTGGAACCGGGCGAGCATCCTGCCGCTGCTGACGGCGCTGGTCTATGCGCCGCTCTACCTGCTGCGGACGGGCGACTGGCGCGGCACGATCGCGCTGGCGCTAATCTTCCCGGCCATGCTCTGGGCGCACCGGTCGAACTTTGCCCGCTGGCGTGAGGGCAAGGAGCAGACATTCCGGCAGTTTCTGTTCGGCCGCCACGAGCCGCAGCGCGAGGAGGCGGGGAAATGAATCCGCTGTTTCACGCCCACTGCCCGCAGCGCGGGTATCTGACGAAGCTGTGCGATCACAGCTACTGCAGCATTCTGTCCGTGGCGGAGCTGCGGCGCTCGCCCGATCAGGTCGTCGCGCCGTTCACGCACAGCCACGCGGCCTATGAATTCCTGCTGCCGCTGGCGCCCATGCCCATCATCCTGCAGGGGACGGACGTCTATTTTGGCCGCCCCGGCATGGTCTATCCCGTGCAGAGCGGCGTGCGCCACGGGCAGGCGCTGGAGCAATGCGACGTTGCGAACATCAGCCTCGAGGTCTCGCCGAATTTTATGGTGCAGCGCCTGCGCGAAAAGGGCCTCGACGGCGCGCAGTTCGGGCCGGTGTTTGCGGTGTCGGAGCGGCTGCGCCGCTTCCTGCGCCTGTTTCAGGAGGAATTTCATGGGCGGCGCGACGAGGCGGACCTGCGCTGTCTGGCGGCCCTCGTCATCTCGGAGCTGATCGAATGCGGCTGCCGCCCGCAGCCGCGCCCCGCGCAGGCGGAGGAGCAGTCCGCCGACACACTGGGGGCGATGGAGGAATTCATCTACCTGCACTACACGCAGCCGCTGACGATCGACGGCCTTTCGGCCCAGTGCGGCATGCAGCGCAACCACTTTATCACGGCGTTCAAGCGCCGCTTCGGCGAGACGCCCTATGCGCGCATCGTGCGCCTGCGGCTGGCGAAGGCCAAGGTCCTGCTGCGCGGCACGGACGACACCGTGCGGCACATTTCCGCGCTGTGCGGCTTCCCGTCCTCGACGGCCTTCGCCAATGCGTTCCGCAAGGATACCGGCCGCACGCCGGGCGAGTTCCGCGATATGCAGCCGTATGAAAGATTGTAACGGGACCCGGCGGACGGCAAATGGAAAGTGGATAGTTGATAATTTGCAAGGCTGCCAACGGAGCGTTGTAGGGGAGCGGCATGCCGCTCCCGGCGGTAAACCGCCGACTCGTACAGGGCATCGTTAAAATGGTGTGCACCAATTGCGTCTGTAGCGGCGGTCACTGCGCAGCCGTTGGCGGCTTTGCCGCCTTACGGATGCGGCGTGCCCTTTACGGGCGGTGACCGCCCTGCACGGTGTAATTCAACCGCAGGAGGGCACTGGTGCACCGCCGCACCACCCTGACGTGTCATTGCGAGGAGCGAAGCGACGTGGCAATCTCGGGAAGGCACTGCCGATATACACAGAGTGCCGCCGAACGCAATCGCTATCAAATTTGACTGTAGCGGCGCTCAGTGAGCGCCATGGAGGCTTGCAATATGCGCCGCTACAGACGCAATCGGTACGTGCTATTTTATCGATGCCTTGTACGGGCTACAAATGCCTGCCCGAGATTGCCACGTCGGCCTACGGCCTCCTCGCAATGACAAACCTTTGGCTTCCACCATTTTAACGGCGGCTTATACGAACTGCAAGTGCCTTCCCGAGATTGCCACGGGCGCGAAGCGCCCTCGCAATGACAAACCTTTGGTTTCCACCATTTTAACGGCGGCCTGTTGATTGCGCCGGTGCGCAGCCGGGAGGGGCATGCCCCTCCCCTACATATTAGATTTCACTTGACCCGCTCCAGCCTGCACACTGTTTCCACATGGGCGCAGCGGGGGAAGAGGTCGACGGCCTCGGCGTGCGTGAGGGCGTAGCCCTGCTGCGTGAGGCTGCGGACATCGCGCGCGAGGGTAGCCGGATCACAGGAGACATAGACGATACGCTGCGGGGCCATGCGGACCATGGCCTCGATGACATCGGCGGAAAGGCCCTTGCGCGGCGGATCGACGACGATGACATCCGGCGTCTCCCCGGCGGCGCAGAGGCGCTGGGCGGCCTGCCCGGCATCCGCGCAGAAGAATTCCGCGTTTCCGATGCCGTTGCGGCGGGCGTTTTCCTGCGCATCGCGGATGGCGGCCCCGACAAGCTCGACGCCGACGGCGCGCTTCGCCTGCCGCGCAAGGCAGAGCGTGATGGTACCCGTGCCGCAATAGAGGTCAAGGACCGTCTCGGTCCCGGTCAGGCCGGCTGCTGCCAGCGCTTTGCCGTAGAGCCGCTCTGCCTGCGTGCGGTTGACCTGATAGAACGAGCGCGGCGAGATGCGGAAGCGCAGGCCGCACAGGATATCCTCGATGGCATCGTCGCCCCAGAGCGTGCGCATGGTCTCGCCGAGGACGGCGTTGCCGCTGCGCGTGTTCGTATTGAGAACGACGGAGCGCAGGCCGGGCACGGCTTTGCGCAGCGTATCGACAAGGGCGTCCTCGTGCGGGAGACGCTCGCCGTTGACGACAAGGCAGACAAGCACCTGCTCCGTAGCCTCGGCATGGCGGACATAGATATGCCGCAGAAGGCCGGTGCGGGCGGTCTCATCATAGGCCGGAACGCTCCAGCGGCGGGCATAGCGCAGGACGGCGCTGCGCGCCTGCTCGGCGCAGGCAGGCTGGATGCGGCAGTGCTCCACGGGGACGACGTTGTGCGTTCCCTTTTCAAAAAAACCCGCCTCGATGCCGGTCTTCCCCATGGCGACGGGGAACTGGGCCTTGTTGCGGTAGCCCTCGCACGTCGGCGCGGGCGTCAGGGCGACGAGCGGCAGGTTCTGCCCGCCGATGCGGTTCAGGGCGTCCGTCACGCGCTGCGCCTTGATGCGGCACTCCGCCGGATAGCGCAGGTGCCAGAAATCGCAGCCGCCGCAGCGCTTGGCATCCGGACAGAGCCGGGTGCAGCGGTCCGGCGAGGCCGTGAGGATACGCTCGATGCGGCCATAGGCCGCGTGCCTGCCGACGTGCGTGATGCGCAGGTCGTATTCCTCGTCCGGCGCGGCGTTCGGCACGAAGACGGCGCAGCCGTCCACCCGGCAGACGCCGAGGCCCTCGCTCGTGAAGCCGGAGACGGCGGTACGGTAAATTTCGTTCTTTTTCAGCATACGATTCCCCTGTTTCGGATCGCGGAATGGGCCGGGCGAGTACCGACGGCGCTCTGTAGGGGAGGGGCATGCCCCTCCCGGCTTTGCGCTACCGGTTCGTACAAGCTAACGTTACAATGGTAAACGCCCCGATTGTCATTGCGAGGAGCGAAGCGACGTGGCTATCTCACGCAGCCGGTTACGTATTCGCCGGGGCCTTCCAGTTATCTGCCATTATGCTGCGAGATTGCCACGGGCGCGTAGCGCCCTCGCAATGACAAATCTGATAGCCTCGCGCCGCAGAATGCGTGCCGCAAAGATTGCCAACCTGCAAGGCGCTCACAACCCGCAAGGGGCACGCCGCATCCGTAAGGCGGCAAAGCCGCCAACGGCTGCGCAGTGAGCGCCGCTACGGACGCAATCGGTGCACACCATTTTAACGACAGCTTGTACGAGCTGCAACTGCCTTCCCGAGATTGCACCCCAAGGGCACTTCCTCGCGCTTCGCGCTCAGGGCGCCACGTCGGCCTGCGGCCTCCTCGCAATGACAAATCTGGGGCCGGTACCGTTTTAACGATAGCCTGTGCCAATCGGCGGTTTACCGCCGGGAGGGGCATGCCCCTCCCCTACAACGCGCCATCGACGGCCGGTTCCTATATCGAGCCCTATACTCAGCGATCCATATTTTTAACCCTATTCTAGCACAAATTACGCGCGGCGGCAACACCGCAGCGCAGGGAGGTCCCATGCTTTCTTATCGATCCTGTACGCTCTGCCCGCGGCGGTGCGGCGTTGACCGCGAAGCGGGTGAGCTCGGCTTCTGCCGGATGCCGGGGCAGCTGCGCGCGGCGCGCGCCATGCTCCATTACGGTGAGGAGCCGCCGATCTGTGCCAATTACGGCACGGGCGCGGTGTTTTTCAGCGGCTGCACGCTGCGCTGCCGCTATTGCCAGAACGGCGTCATCTCGACCGGCGGCGCGGGCGAGGTGCTGACGCCGGAGGCCCTGCGCGAAACCTTTCTGCGCCTCATCGACGAGGGCGCGCAGTCCATCGACCTTGTCACGCCGACGCATTTTCTGCCGTCCATCCTCCCGGCGCTGACGCCGAGGCTTCCCGTACCCGTCATCTACAACTGCGGCGGCTATGAATCCGTTGAGACGCTGCGGGAGCTGGAGGGCCTGATCGACATCTATCTGCCGGACTACAAATACGCCGACCCGGAGCTGGCGGCACGGCTGTCCGGCGCGCGGGACTACCCGGCCGTCGCGGCGGCGGCCCTGCGCGAGATGTACCGGCAGGTCGGCGGGACGGAGCTGAACGAAGACGGGCAGATGATAAAGGGAATGCTTGTGCGGCACCTTGTGCTGCCGGGGTATCTCTCGAACACGCTGGCCGCGCTCGACACCATCGCGGCGCTGTTCCCGGCGCGGGACGTTTCCGTTTCGCTCATGAGCCAGTATGTGCCGATGGGCAATCTGCCCGCGCCGCTCGACCGCGGCATCACCCGGGAGGAATATGACGGGGCGCTGAGCTGGATGGAGCTGTGCGGCCTGACGGGCTATTGGCAGGATTTTTCCAGCGCAACGACGGAATACCTGCCGGATTTCGGGGACAAGGGACTGCTTTACTCTGGCTGATGAATGAAATCGTGAAAAAATTCAGGAGCCTCTGAGGAAATCAACAAGAGCGGATGGCGAGAGATTTTTTGGCAAGACAAGGTTTGGAAAGCGCAGGCGTACTTTGTGTACTCCAAGCTTTTCGAACCGATGGATTGGCGAAAAAGATCCGCCAGCCGCCGCAGGGGATTTCATCAGAGGTTCCGTGTACAAAAACAAATGTTTGCATTGTTGCTGCCGCCGTGCTATAATAATAAAATAATAAGGCAAAGGCAGCACCACACAATTCAGCGAGAGCATTCGGCGAAAAATATCCGCCGAAGGTGCAATTGTGCGGGGCTGCCCCAATGGAGGGACGAACATGGGGCGCAGCAGCAGCAAGCGGGAGGAGATCTACGCTTTTCTGAAGGACTATATCGCTTCGCACGGCTATCCGCCGACGACGCGCGAGATCATGGTCGGGGTCGGTCTGCGCTCCACAGCCTCCGTGCACTATCACCTGTCGGAGCTGAGCCGCAGCGGCGCCATTGAGATGGACGGCGGCAAGAACCGCGCCATTTCGCTCGGGGCCGAGGCCGCGCCGCAGGGCGTGCCGCTCGTCGGCGTCGTGACGGCCGGTCAGCCGATCCTCGCCGTGGAGAATATCGAGGGCTATGTGCCGTGGGAGGCCGAGGCAGGGTGCTTTGCGCTGCGTGTGCGCGGCGATTCCATGATCGAGGCGGGCATTTTTGACGGCGACAAGGTCGTCGTGCGGCCGCAGCAGACGGCGGAAAACGGTGAGATCGTCGTGGCGCTGCTCGGCGACTCGGCGACAGTCAAGCGCCTGCGCCGGCGCGGCGGCGAGGTCTGGCTCATTCCGGAGAATCCGGCCTACGACCCCATCGACGGCCGCGAGGCGCAGATCCTCGGCAAGGTCAAGGCCGTCATTCGCGAATATTGAGCAACAGACTGTCAAAAAACCTGCCCAGCCAAAAGTTTCGGAGGGAAGGATAGTGTGAAAGGAAACCGTCAGGGTTTCCTTTCGCGTCAAATAACCCGCCGCAGCGGCAGAATTGCAAAATAGTACTACAAAAATTGATTTTGCAATTCTGAAAGCAGCTTGGCGAAAAAGGCCCGAAGGGACTTTTTTGACAAGCTGAAACGGACCCGAGAGGGTCCGTTTTTTTGCGTATGGAACATTGTAATTGTAGGAGAGGGGCATGCCCCTCCCGGCGCAATGCTGCCGACCAGTACAGGCCAACGTTAAAACAGTAAAAGCCAAAAGTTTGTCATTGCGAGGCCCCAACGGGGCCGTGGCAATCTCGGGTAGGCATTGCCAACCCATAACAGCTGCCGATAAAAACGTACAAACCGATTGCGTCTGTAGCGGCGCTCAGTGAGCGCCTTGTAGGGGAACATTCAACTGCAGAAGTGCTCTGGTGCACCACCGCACCACCCTAACGTGTCATTCCGAGGAGCGAAGCGACGTGGGAATCTCGCAGTACCCGGCCGCATCGTGGGAAAGCGATCGGCAAAATCGCAACTGCCTGCCCGAGATTGCCACGGGCGCAAAGCGCCCTCGCAATGACAAACTTGTTAGCCTTGCGCCACCGAATTCGCGCTGCAAAGCCTACGGCCTGCATGGCGGTCACTGACCGCCGCTACAGACGCAATCGGTTGGTACGTTTTATCGGTACCTTGTACGAACCGGAAGTGCCTTCCCGAGATTGCCACGTCGGCCTCCGGCCTCCTCGCAATGACAAACCTGTTGGCCTTGCGCCAATGAATTTGTGCCTCAAACATTGCCAGCCTGCATGGCGGTCACTACCCGCAAGGGGCACGCCGCATCCGTAAGGCGGCAAAGCCGCCAACGGCTGCGCAGTGAGCGCCGCTACAGACGCAATCGGTTGGTACGCTTTTATCGACAGCCTGTGCGAATCGGCAGTGCCTTCCCGAGATTGCACCCCAAGGGCACTTCCTCGCGCTGCGCGCTCAGGGCGCCACGTCGGCCTGCGGCCTCCTCGCAATGACAAGCTTGGGAGCCTTACACATTCGCCGGAAATACCTCCAGATTTGCAGCTGCCAAAGGCGGTCACTGACCGCCGCTACAGACGCAATTGGTGCATACCGTTTTCACGGCGGCCGGTACGAATCAGCAGCATTGCGAAACTTTCCACTTTCCATTTTCTATTTTCCACTCGCCGCATGCCGTCCCCCTACAACGCTCCATCGATGCCCCCGCCATTCCCCTCCGCCAGCTCCCACACCTGCTTTGCAAGCAGCACGGCGAGAGGCAGGAGGATCATCCCCGCAAGACCGAACAGGCGATAGCCAGCGTAGAGCGACAGGAGCGTCAGCAGCGGCGGCAGGCCGATCTGCCGCCCGAGCAGGCGCGGCTCAAGAGCCGAGCGGGCGAAGGCCGCGGCGGCATAGGTGACGGTCAGGCCGAGGGCAAGGCCGCCGGACCCGCGCAGCAGGGAGACGGCCGCCCACGGCAGCAGCACCGTCCCGGAGCCGAGGACGGGCAGGGCATCGACCACGGCGATGAGCGCGCCCAAAAGCACGGCGTGCGGCCGCCGCAGCGCGGCGAGCAGGCCGAGCGAAACGACGCCGAACGTTACGAGCAGGAGCTTTCCCTGTGCGAGGACATAGCCCCGCAGGGCAGCGCGCAGACGCACAAGGAGTTGCCCGCCGCGCGCCCGCCATTCCTCCGGCACATGGCGCGCCGCAAGGGCGCGGAGCCTCGGCGCATCGCCCGCGAGGAAATAGGCTGACAGCAGGGCCGTCAGCCCGAAGAGCAGCAGCTGCGGCATCCAGCCGAGCACGCGCGTGACGCAGCCGAACACGCCCTGCGACACGGAGTCGGCCACGACACTCCCGCCCGCAAACAGCCGGTCGACCCACTGGGCTGCGGCCTCTCCCATGCCGTCCGGCAGGCGGCTGGCCAGATGCAGGGCCGCGGTATGCAGGCGCTGCAGCGGCTCGGCCAGCGTGGAGAGCAGACCGGGCAGACGGGCGCACAGGGCAGCGCAACCCTGCCACAGCGCCCAGCCGAGGCCCGTGAGCACGGCGGCCGCGGCGAGGCACACGGCCGTCACGCTGAGAAAAGCAGCCAGCCCGCGCGGCAGGCGGCGCAGGCGCGCGGCAAGCGGCCGGGCCAGCCGGGCAAGGCCGAGACCAAGCAGGAACGGCAAGCCGACGGGCAGGAGGATGCGCGCCGTGAGCCACAGGCCCGCCAGCACCCCGGCGGCGCAGGCGCACAGCTGCCAGAGCTTTTTCATTTCATCGACTCCTTTCGACCGCGCCGCGCGGATTGCGCTTGCATTTTCGGGGCGCTTATGTTAGAATGCACTTGTTCGGGAAACATCTGCACATCTCTTGTGAACAGGAGGAGCCATATATGGCACAGCTTCCGAAATACTATATTGTAGAGGCCAAGGCGCTGCCGGAGGTTTTTCTCAAGGTCGCCGAGGCAAAGTGGCTGCTGGAGACCGGTGAGGTCGCAACGGTGAATGACGCCGCGCGCGCCACGGGCATCAGCCGCAGTGCATTTTACAAGTATCGCGATTCCATCTCGCCGTTCCAGAACCTGATGGCTGGCCGCATTCTGACCTTCCAGTTGCTGCTGCGGGACATGACGGGCCTGCTTTCCAGCATACTCACCATTTTTGCCCAATTCGGCGCAAATATACTGACGATCAATCAGGCAATTCCGACAAACGGCTGTGCCTCCGTGACGATCTCGGCCGAGACGGGCGGCATCTCGCAGGGCGTTGAGGCGCTGATGCGCGCGCTTTCTCAGGTGGACGGCGTGCGGAAGGTCGAGGTCCTCGCGGGCTGAAAACAGCGCCCGATGCGCAGCGGAAATTTTTGCCGGATTCCATGCGCTTGCCTCTTGCATTTCCCTGTTAGAGCCTGTATACTTGTAGCGGGCAATTCACAGGGGGGAGGTGTTATCCATGGTTTTTGAAACGATCCGCGAATTTCTTTGTGAGCAGCTGGCATGCGACGAGAGCCGCGTAACGCCAGACACCGTGATGCTGGAGGATCTGGAGATGGAGCCGTCGGATCTCGGCGATCTGATGCTTTCCCTGGAGCAGGAATTCGGCATCGAATGGACGGATGACGACCTGCAGGGGATCCGCACGGTGGGCGATCTGACTGCCTTTGTGGAAAATCAGGAATAAGCAAAGCCTGCGCAGGAAACGACCTGTGCAGGCTTTTTTTATGGTGTTGCGCGCCAATGCTGGGAAGCAGCATACGGCGGGCGGAAAATTGAAAATGGAAAGTGGAAGGTTGCACAAGGCCTCCGGCCGCGCGTTGTAGGGGAGGGACATGTCCCTCCCGGCGCAGAGCTGCCGAAATGAACAGGCTGTCGTTAAAATGGCAGACGCCCCCGATTTGTCATTGCGAGGGCGCTTTGCGCCCGTTGCAATCTCGGGAAGGCAGTTGCGTTTTCGCCGAAGGCTTTCCAATGATTCAACCGGGCTCTGCGAGATTGCCACGGCCACTTCGTGGCCTCGCAATGACAAATCTGGGGGCCTGCAATAATTACCGTAATTTTCTCACAAACGCGCAAATTGATACTTGACTTTTTCTCTGTGTATGTTACGATATCAATGTGGAAACCCGCCGTCCATGGTTGATCCCGATTGACGGTGTACGGTTCAGAGACGGTTGCCTGTCATCCCGCAGGAGCGGAATGGAGGCAGACATGTATAGCCCCTGCAGGAAATATCCCGAAGGAGGTGATACATATAACAGCTTGTCAAAAAGCCCTGACGTGCTTTTCGCCAAGCTGTTTGCAAAATTGCAAAATTATTTATTTGTGAATTTACTAATTTTGCAATTTCCCGCTGCGGCGGGTTATTGAACGTGAAAGGACACCCTGACGGTTTCCTTTCACTCTTTTCTTCCCTCCGTAGTCGATTTTCTCTTCCAATCTGGCTGATTTGCCAGATCATCGACTGGCTCCGAAATGGTAAAAAGTGAGCCGTCTGTTGCAACCAGACGGCTCACTGATTTGTGATGAGCGACTCACAAATCGGTTGACATGTATATGGTTGTGGCAACCGTCCGGGTTTCCACATCTTTATTATATCCACCCTTGCCAGAAATGTCAAATACATTTTGACAGAAACTGTCCCGGTGAAACGGTTTGCGTTTTCGCCGAAGGTTTTCCAATGATTCAACCGGGCACTGCGAGATTGCCACGGCCACTTCGTGGCCTCGCAATGACAAACTTGTTAGCCTTGCGCCATCGAATTCGCACTGCAAAGCCTACGGCCTGCATGGCGCTCACTGAGCGCCGCTACAGACGCAATCGGTTTGTGCGTTATTATCGACGCTCTGTACGAATCGGCAGTGTCTTCCCGAGATTGCCACGTCGGCCTTTGGCCTCCTCGCAATGACAAACTTGTTAACCTTACGCCACCGAATTCGTGCTGCAAAGCCTACGGCCTGCAAGGCGCTCAACCCCCGTAAAGGGGACGCCGCATCCGTAAGGCGGCAAAGCCGCCAACGGCTGCGCAGTGAGCGCCGCTACAGACGCGATCGGTTGGTACGTTTTATCGGCACCTTGTACGAACTGGAAGTGCCTTCCCGAGATTGCCACGGGCGCAAAGCGCCCTCGCAATGACACGTCAGGGCGCGTGAGGTGCACCAGCGCCCTCCTGCGGTTGAATTTTCCTGTACAAGGCGCTCCCTGAGCGCCGCTACAGGCACAATTGGTGCATACCGTATGAACGGCAGCCGGGGGCTTGCCTTTTTTCATTTTACGATATCAAAAGCGGAGAGCCTGCGCTCTCCGCTTGTGTTTTCTTCAGCTGAACAGGTTCAGATTCACGGCGCTGAGGTCAAGGTACCAGTGCCCGCCGGTTTGGTAGCACACGGCGCGGACATTGAGCTGGCCATCCAGCTCGCCCGTGAACGAAACGCGGAACTTGACGAGCCGTGCCTCGTCGACGGTCATGATCCAGTCGTACTGCTGGCGGAAATAATCCTCGAGCACGCGGCAGCCGCTCTCGGGGATGCGGCGGCTGTCCAGCTCCTTTGGCGTGATGTCATAGTCGTTGCTGCTGCCCTTGGCGAACGAATCGCGCACATTGGCCAGCTCACCGGCATCAAAGCCGTCCGCATTGAGCACGGCGGGGGGATGGCCTCCTGCAGGCGGGTGAAATCGTCGTCCTGCAGGGCGGCACAGTAGGTGCGGACCGGCTCCATATAGGGCGCGTCGGCCAGGCCGCAGGCGCCGAGCAGGAGGGCAGCCAGCAGGCAGAGGATGCAGATTCGCTTCATATCGGGCGCTCCCTTCGGCTCACTTTTTGAGCAGGTCGCGGATCTCCGTGAGTAGCTGCTCCTCCTTCGTCGGCTCGGGAGGCGCGGCAGGGGCCTCTGCCTCCTTCTTGCGGTGCTTTTCCCCGGCCTCACGCAGGCGATTGACGGTCTTGACGATCAGGAATACGACAAAAGCCATGATGACGAAGTTGATGAACGCGGACAGGAAGTCGCCGAAACGCAGGTAGTTTACGATGACCTCTCCGTTTTCGTCCAGCTTTTCGCCGAAGAACTGCGGCAGACGGATCTTCCACTCCTCAAAGCTGAGGCCGCCGAGGAACATGGACACGACCGGCATGATGACGCTGTTCGTCAGGGCATCGACGACCGTCTTGAACGCACCGCCGACGATGACGCCGACTGCAAGGTCGAGCATATTGCCCTTCATGGCAAATTCCTTAAATTCCTTCAGAAATCCGCTCTTTTTCTTCCCCATAGTATCCTCTCTCCTTCTCAGAAGTTCTTCTTTTCGAGTACTTCCAGACCGCCGAGGTACTTGCGCAGGACCTCCGGCACAACGACGGAGCCGTCGGCACGCTGGTTCTGCTCGACCATGGCGGGGAAGATGCGGGACGTGGCCAGACCGGAGCCGTTGAGGGTGTGGACGAATTCCGTCTTGCCCGTGGCCTCGCGGCGGAAGCGGATGTTGCCGCGGCGCGCCTGATAGTCGCGCGCGTTCGAAACGGAGGAGACCTCCTTGTAGCCGTTCATGGACGGGATCTGAATTTCAATGTCATACGTCCGCGCCATGGAGGCCGAGCAGTCGCCCGCGGCGAGCTTGACGGTGCGGAAGTGGAAGCCCAGCCCCTTGACCAGGCGCTCGGCCTTGCCGACCAGCTCCTCGAAGGCCTCGTCCGACTTCTCGGGCAGGGTGTACTGGAACATCTCGATCTTGTTGAACTGGTGGCCGCGGACCATGCCGCGCTCATCGGCGCGGTGGGAGCCTGCCTCGCGGCGGAAGCACGGCGTATAGGCGAACAGCTTATGCGGCAGGTCGCTCTCGGCGAGAATCTCGCCGCGGTGCAGGGAGGCGAGGGCCGTCTCGGCCGTCGGGAGCATGAAGTGCATGCGGTCGTCCGTCGGATTTTCGATCTTATAGACCTCGTCGGCGAACTTCGGGAACTGCCCCGCGGTCTCGCCGCACTGGTACTCGAGCATCAGGGGCAGGCCGACCATCTCGTAGCCGTCCTTCAGGTGCTCGTCGATGAAATAGTTGAGCAGGGCCCACTCGAGGCGCGCGCCCATGCCGCGGTAGATCCAGAAGCCGGAGCCCGCCAGACGCGTGCCGCGCTCATAGTCGATGAGGCCGAGGTCCGTGCACAGGTCCACATGGTGCTTCGGCTCGAAGTCGAAGTGATGCGGCTCGCCGTAGTAGCGCAGCGGCTCATTGTTCTCCTTGCCGCCCGGCTTGAGGTCGGGGTCCGGCAGGTTCGGCAGAGACAGCATCAGCGTGCGGTACTCCGCCTCGACGTCCGTCAGCTTCTGGTCGTTCTGGGCGATCTGGGCCTTCAGCTCGGCCATACGCTCGAAGATCGGCGCTACATCCTCGCCCGCCTTCTTGCGCTTCGGAATTTCCTTCGAGACGCGGTTCTGCTCGGCCTTATCCGTCTCCGTTGAGAGGATGAGGGCGCGGCGCTGAGCGTCCAGCTCCAGAATGCGGTCGACGGCAGCGTCGCAGTCGACCTCCTTGGCCCGCAGACCGGCCTTGACCGCCTCGGGATCGTCCTTGATTCGTTTGATATCCAGCATTATTCAGTCACCTCAATAAAATCAGTCAATGTAGGAACGCAGGATCTCATAGAGCGCGGCGCCGTCGTCCTTCAGGGCGTCGGCATAGGCCCCGAGCGCCTCGAGATGGCTGCGGAGGGCGGCATAATCGCCCTGCTCCAGCGCGGCCTGCGCCGAGACGAGCAGCTCATTGGCCTGCGCGCGGCGGGAGAGCGTGTCGTTTTCCTTCTGCGCACTCTCAAGCGTCTTCTCAAGCGTTTCGCGGGCCTTTTCGGCCTCGCTTAAGCGGGTCTCGGCCTCCGAGAGCTTGTCTGCTGCCTCGGAGGACGCGGCGTTGGCCTCGTCGAGCTTGGTCTGCAGCTCTGCGGACTCGGCGCGGGCGGCGTCCAGATCCTTCTGCAGCAGCGCGATGTTCTCTCGCGCGCCCGTGTTGGCCGCCTCCATCTCGCCCTTCATGTCAATGACCTTGATGAGCAGGGAGATCGCCACGAGCAGGAAGGCCGCCGCGAACATGATGGCCATGTATTCGAGCATGGCGCGCTTTTTCTTTGTGGTCAGCGGCTGCTCCGTTGTTGTTTCTGCCGCTTCCTGCGGCTGCTTCAGTTCAGGCATTCAGGCTTTTCCTCCGTTTTTCCGAGAGCGAGGAGGGCGTCATACAGGCGCTGCAGGTCCTCCTGCCCATAAAATTCCAGTTCAAAGCGTCCCTTGCGCTTTCCGTTGACGATGCGGACCTTGCGGTCGAGGCGGCGCGTGAGGGATTTTTCGCACTCGGCGACATAGTCGACCGTCAGGGGAGCGGGCTTCGGCTCCGGCTTTTCCTCCTCCTGCAGCATCCGCTTGCACATGGCCTCGGCCTGCCGCACGGACAGGCGCAGGGCGACGATCTTCTGCGCGGCCGCCTTCTGCAGGCGGGCCGCCGGGAGCGACAGAATAGCGCGGGCGTGCCCGGCCGAAATCGTGCCGTCCTCCACGAGAGAGCGGACCTCCTCCGGCAGGAGCAGCAGGCGCAAGGCGTTGGCCACGGCCGGGCGGGACTTGCCGACGCGCGCGGCAGCCTCCTCCTGCGTCAGGCCGTATTCCTTCATCAGGCGCTGATAGCCCTCGGCCTCCTCCATGGGGTTGAGGTCCTGCCGCTGCAGGTTCTCCACAAGGGCCAGCTCCATGACGGTGCGGTCGTCGGCCTCGAGCACGACGACGGGCACCTCGCTCAGGCCCGCCATCCGGGCCGCGCGCCAACGGCGCTCGCCCGCAATGATCTGATAAAAGCCGCCGCCGCTTGCGCGGACGGCCAGCGGCTGCAGGATGCCGTGGGCGGCAATGGAATCCGCCAGAGCCTGCAGCTCCTCCTCGTCAAACGTGCGGCGGGGCTGATCCGGATTCGGCTCCACCTTCTGCAGAGGCAGCTTCGTCACCGCGCCGCTCTCGGGTTCTTCCGGAAAATCGCCGATCAGCGCGCCAAGCCCGCGGCCCAGCCCACGCTGCTTTGCACTCATAAGCTTCCGTCCTTTCTGCGAATCTCCTCGGCAACGGCGAGATAGGCCGCCGCACCGCGGGAGCTTCGGTCATAGGCAATGACCGGCAGGCCGTGGCTTGGGGCCTCGGCGAGGCGGACATTGCGGGGGATGGCGTTGGCATAGACCTTGCCGGGGAAGTGCCGCCGCACCTCCTGCGCCACCTGGTTGGAGAAGTTTGTTCTTCCGTCGTACATGGTCAGCAGCACGCCGAACACGGAAATTTTCGGGTTCAGCCGCCGCTTGATGGCCCGGAGCGTGCCCATCAGATCGGACAGGCCCTCGAGGGCGTAATACTCGCACTGCACCGGAATGAGCACGCTGTCCGCCGCGCAGAGGGCGTTGAGCGTCAGCAGCTCCAGCGAGGGCGGGCAGTCGATGAAGATGTAGTCATAGGCCGCGCGCAGCGGGTCGAGCGCGTTTTTCAGCTGGTATTCCCGCTTGTCCACGCCGATGAGCTCGACGGTCGCACCGGCCAGCTCCGCGCCGGACGGGATGACGTCGCCGTAGTCCGTGTGGATGACGGCCTTCTCGGCGCTGACGCCGTCGAGAATGAGATCGTAGGATGCGTAGGGGGCCTTACGCTTGTCCACGCCGAGGCCGGAGGTCGCGTTGGCCTGCGGATCGAAGTCACACAGCAGCACCCGCGCGCCGGTCGCGGCCAGCGCCGCCGTCAGGTTTACGGCAGTCGTCGTTTTTCCCACGCCGCCCTTCTGATTGACGATCGCGATGATCTGCGCCAAGCTGCCACCTCCTTTGGTTGTCGATACGGTGCTATTCTAGCACATGCAGGGGAAGATTGCAACCGTGCAGGAGCGTTCTGTAAAAAATTCCTGTTTCACGTGAAACATTTGGAAAGCGGCCTGCCGTTTTGCGCCATACCGCATCTGGTACACCGGTTCAGTTGGGTGCGCCGGCATTGTGAAGCTTCTGTTCCCCGCTTTCCATGTTTCATTCGTGTCTGCCTCATCCTGATCGATGCATCTATTATAATAGTATATAGCCATGCGTTGGGCAGAAAAGCCTGTGTTTCACGTGAAACACAGAACTTGCGTCTCTGTTCCTTCTCAGCCGTCGAAAAGCGGTCTTTTGCCGCTGCTCATCAAAAAATCCGGCAGCGCTTGCAATTCCGGCCTCAGCGTGCTATGATACGCAGGTGTTAACAAGCTAAAGCAAAAAAGTTAGGAGCCTTGAACCATGCGAATTGTACTCAAGCTGGGGACGTCCACGCTCACGCACCCGACGGGGAATCTGAACATTCGCCGCGTGGAGGAGCTGTGCAAGGTCTGCAGCGATCTCAAAAATGCAGGACATGAGCTGGTGCTGGTATCGTCCGGCGCCGTCGCCATGGGTGTCGGCAAGCTGTCGCTGGCCGAGCGGCCGAAGGATATTCCCGGCAAGCAGGCGGCTGCGGCCGTCGGCCAGTGCGAGCTGATGTACATTTATGATAAGCTCTTCTCGCAGTACCACCACGTCGTGGCGCAGCTGCTCATCACGGCGGACGACATCGAGACGCCGGAGCGCGCGAAAAACTTCCACAACACGCTTGCGCGGCTGCTGCAGCTGCGCACGCTGCCGATCATCAACGAAAACGACACCGTCGCCACGCAGGAGCTGGGCATTGGCGACAACGACACGCTGGCCGCCATCGTCGCCCGGACGATCCGGGCAGACCTCCTCATCCTGTTTTCGGACATCGACGGTCTGTTCACGGCCGATCCGCACAGCGATCCCGCGGCGAAGCTCATCCCCGTCGTCGAGAGGCTCACGCCGGAGATCGAGCGGCTGGCCTGCGGCGCGGGCAGCAAATTCGGCACGGGCGGCATGCAGACGAAGCTCCATGCCGCGCACATCGCCACGGAGGCCGGTGTGCCCATGGTCATTGCCAACGGCGCGCAGCCCGCTGCGCTCTACGATCTGATGGACGGCAAGCCCGTCGGCACAAAATTTCTGGCACGGGAGGAGAAGGCATAATGGAATTCACCCCGACGGAAGTCATTCTGCAGCGCGCGAAGGCCGCGGCGTCCTGTCCGGCCCTGCGCAACACCGAGGCGAAAAACCGCGCCCTTGCCGCCATGGCGCAGGAGCTGCGCGCGGAGGCACCTGCCATTCTGGCGGAGAACGCCGCCGATCTCGAGGCCTCGCGCGGCAAAGTCTCGAACGTCATGCTCGACCGCCTCGCGCTGAATGAGGCACGGCTCGAGGGCATGGCAGCCGGCATCGAGGCCGTTGCTGCCCTGCCGGACCCGGTCGGTCGGACGCTGGACGAATTCGTCCGCCCGGACGGCCTTCGCATCTGCAAGCGCAGCGTGCCGATGGGCGTCATCGCCATCATCTATGAGAGCCGCCCGAACGTCACGTCGGACGCCGCCGCGCTCGCGCTGAAGTCCGGCAATGTCTGCGTGCTGCGCTCCGGGCGCGAGGCCTACCGCTCCGCCGCTGCCATCACGGCAGCGCTGCGCCGCGGGCTGGAGCGGACCGGTCTGACGCCGGATCTCGTGAACCTTGTGGAGGACACGTCACACGCAGGGGCCGCCGCTCTCATGACAGCCACGGGCTATGTTGACCTGCTCATCCCGCGCGGCGGGGCGGGCCTTATCCGCGCGTGCGTCGAGCACGCGACCGTGCCGTGCATCCAGACCGGCACGGGCATCTGCCATGTCTATGTCGACGAGAGCGCCGATCTTGATATGGCGCTTAACATCATCGAAAATGCGAAAACGAGCCGCCCGTCCGTCTGCAATGCGGCCGAGGTCCTGCTCGTCCACCGCGCAGCCGCTCCGAGGTTCCTGCCCATGCTGCAAAAGCGCCTGTGCGCCCCCGGTGCAAAGCACCCCGTCCGCCTGCGCTGCGACGAAGAAGCCGCAGCCATCCTGGGCATCGCGCCGGACCCGGAGTTCGACACGGAATTTTTGGACTATGTGCTGGCTGTCGGCGTCGTAGACGACGTGGAGGGGGCCATCCGCCATATTGCGCAGCATTCCACGCACCACAGCGAGGCCATTGTCACGCAAAGTGAGGAAAGCGCCGCCCGCTTCACGGCGGGAGTGGACAGCGCGGCCGTCTATGTCAACGCCTCGACGCGCTTCACGGACGGCGGCGAATTCGGCCTCGGCTGCGAGATGGGCATCTCGACGCAGAAGCTCCACGCGCGCGGGCCGATCGGCCTGAACGAGCTGACGACCTATCAGTATGTTATCACCGGAAACGGTCAGATCAGGAGGTAAGCGCATGAAGATTGGATTCATCGGGACCGGAAATATGGGCGGCGCGCTGGCGCGGGCCGCAGCGAAGGGCGGCCACACGCTGCTGCTTGCCAACCGAACCCCGGCCAAGGCCGCGGCGTTGGCAAAGGAGCTGGGCGGGACAGTCTGCCCGAACGCGGAGGCTGCGGAAACGGCCGAGCTGCTGTTTCTCGGCGTGAAGCCGCAGGGCCTGCCGGGTCTGGCAGGAGAGCTGGCTCCCGTGCTGCAGGCGCGGAAGGGGAATGCACCCGTCGTCGTCAGCATGGCGACGGCCGTGACGCTCCGGGAACTGGACGCCATGCTCGGCGGGGGACTGCCGCTCATCCGCATCATGCCGAACACGCCCGCAGCCGTCGGCGCGGGCACGATCCTCTATGCCGCGCAGAACGTGACGGACGCGCAGCTGAATGCCTTCCGCGCCGTTCTGGCACAGGCCGGGCTGCTGCTGCCCCTGCCGGAGGCGCAGATCGACGCCGCAAGCGCCATCTCGGGCTGCGGGCCGGCCTTCTGCTTCCAGTTTGCGGACGCACTGGCCCTCGGCGGTGTGCGCGCGGGCCTGTCGTACCCGGACGCCTGCCGTCTGGCGGCGCAGACCATGCTCGGCGCGGCGGAGATGCTCCTGCAGGGTGGGGAAGCGCCGGACGTGCTGAAAATGCGCGTGTGCAGCCCGGCCGGAACGACCATCGAGGGCGTTCTGGCACTCGAGCAGGGCGGATTTTCCTACACCGTGCAGAACGCCGTCACGGCCGCCTACCGCAGAACGGTCGAAATGACGAGGAAGGGGTGATCCGATGCAGCTTCTCCTGACCATCGTCGTCTGCCTGTTCGCAGGTGCGGGGGCCGGCCTCGGCACGGGCTTTGCCGGAATGAGTGCCGCTGCCGTCATCACACCCATGCTCGTCACATTCCTGCATATCGAGCCTTACACGGCCGTCGGCATCGCACTGGCATCCGATGTGCTGGCAAGCGCCGTCTCGGCCTATACCTACGGCCGCAACAGGAATCTGGACATCCGCAACGGCCTCATCATGATGATCACGGTGCTGGCATTCACCGTTGTCGGAAGCCTTGTCTCGAGTCTTGTGCCATCCGTTGCAATGGGCAATTTCTCCGTGATCATGACACTGCTGCTCGGCATCAAGTTCATCGTCCGCCCGGTGATGACCACGAAGGAGGACATGCAGCAGATCCCGAAGCGCACACGTATCATCAAGTCCATTGTCTGCGGCGCAATCGTCGGCTTTATCTGCGGCTTTATCGGTGCGGGCGGCGGCATGATGATGCTCCTGCTGCTCACGGGCGTCATGGGCTATGAGCTCAAGACCGCCGTCGGCACAAGCGTGTTCATCATGACGTTCACGGCCCTGACCGGCTCCGTTTCGCACTTCGCCATCGGCGGCGCGCCGCAGTGGCTGCCGTTTTTCCTGTGCATCATCTTTACGTTCGGCTTTGCCCAGCTGGCTGCACGCATCGCCAACCGGGCCAGCGCCAAAACACTCAACCGCGCCACGGGCGTTATTCTCGTCATTCTCGGCGTCGTGATTCTGGGCTTTTCACTGCTGGAATAATGGTTTATAAAAATAACACCGCGATCCGATCGCGGTGTTATTTCCTTATTACGATTTACGATATTGCAATCTCAGAACGGTTTTCCTCAGGGCAGAGGGCGGGCAGGTGACCGGAGAGGCTGCAAATGCCGGCATTGACACCCTGCATGTCCGGGCGGCGAAATCGCACCGCAAACTCTTTTCTTCCCGATTCTTCCCTTTTCCCGGGAAATATGGTATGATAAATTATGATAAATTGGAATCAGGGCAGCACCGCACAATGCCATGAGAGCCTTCGGTGAAGGCCGAGGGTGCGCTGCCGCCTTAGAATCTGGATCAGGAGCGAAAAAACTATGGACATCCATCTTCTGGAACGTTTGAAGGACATCGTCCGCTCGGCGGGCACGACGGTCCGTTCGGCGCAGGATGCCGCCATGGGCATCCGCGAAAAATCCTCGCATGTCGACCTCGTCACGCTGTATGACCCCATGGTGCAGGAATTCCTGCGCAGCCGCCTGCTGACACTGCTGCCGGAGGCGGGCTTCCTCGGGGAGGAGGACGCGACGCATGACATCGCGGGCAGGCGTCAGCTGTTCATCGTCGACCCCATCGACGGCACGATGAACTTTATCCGCGGCCTGCACCACAGCGCCATCTCCGTCGCACTGGCGGTCGACGGCGTCGTGACGCACGCCGTGGTCTACAATCCCTATTACGACGAGATGTTCTCCGCCCAGCGCGGCAAGGGCGCGTGGCTCAACGGCCAGCGCCTGCATGTCACGCAGCACGCCGTCCACGACAGCCTCGTGCTGTTCGGCAGCGCCATCTATTACCGCGAGACCATCCCCGAGACGCTCCGCTTCGTCGAGGCCCTTCTGCCGAACTGCCTTGATTTCCGCCGCGGCGGCTCGGCCGCGCTGGACTGCTGCTATGTGGCCGCGGGCCGGGCGGACCTGTTTTTTGAGTGCAAGCTGTGCCCGTGGGACTATGCCGCGGGCGGCCTGATCGTCACGGAGGCGGGCGGCATCGCCACCCAGCTCGACGGCAGCCCGCTGGCCTTGACGCAGCGCGGCTCCGTCGCCATGGGCAACGCCGTGAATCATCCGGAGCTGCTGGCCGTTGCCCGCCGCATCCGGGAAGGAGGCGACGCATGAAAAAGCGCTGCTTTGCTCTGCTGCTGGCCCTGTCGCTGCTGCTGACGGGCTGCAGCCCCCTGTTTGACCTCTATTCCGCCTTCCGCGGCGAATATACCCGCCCGGATTATTCGGACGGCGCGATCTCGTACCGCGATTTTCAGCGGCCGTATCAGCCCCGCGTGAAATACACGGCCGAGCCGGACATCGAATACGTCCGTCCGGACGTCGACAGCCTCTGCAGCACGCTCAAGTCCATCGGCGCATCCGCGACCGGCGGCAAGGCCGCTGCGGCCGACATCATCAATCAGTTCGACGCGGCCTATGACGACTATGTTCTTTTCAACACCATGGGCGAGCTTGCCTACCTGCGCTACACCCGCGACCTGAGCGACAGCTACTACGAGGCGGAGTACACCTGGTGCACGGACCAGACGACGCGCGTGGAAAAGGCCATGGAGGACTGCTACACGACCATGGCCAAAAGCAGCCTGCGCAGCGCGCTCGAGGAGCAGTATTTCGGCGAGGACTTCTTTGCGTCCTACGACTCGGACGGCGTGTATTCCGACGCCCGGACCGTCGCCCTCCTGCAGCAGGAATCCGAGCTGCAGGCGCAGTATGTCGCCCTGCAGAACGACCCGTCGATCGAGTGGAACGGCGCAGTGCGCTCCGTCTCGGAGCTGCTGGAAAACGCCGTGACGGCCGACCTCTATTACGAGGTCCTCGGTGCGTATTACGACGCCTACGGCGCGCAGGCGGGCGAAATTTACATCAAGCTCATCCAGACGCGCCGCGAGCTTGCCGGGCGGCTGGGCTACGGCAGCTACGCCGACTATGCCTATGACGCGCTCTATTACCGCGACTACACCCCGGCGCAGGCAGAGCGCTATGTTGAGCGCGTGCGCACGGAGCTGGCCCCCGTCTACACGGAGGCGGCCGAGCCGATGCAGCTTTCCGCCCTTTCCGCCGACGAGACGATGCAGCACCTGCATGAGGCGGCCGACACGCTCGGCGGCGAGGTGCAGACGGCCATGGGCTTCCTCGATGCCTATTCGCTTTATGACATCACGAGCTCCGCGAATAAAATGCCCGGCTCGTACACAACGTACCTTGAGTCCTACGAGATGCCCTACATCTATATCTCGCCCGAGGGGACGCTGGCGGATCTGCTGACGGCCGCGCATGAGTTCGGCCACTTTGTCGACGGCTATGTGAACTGCAATCAGACGTTCTCCATCGACTGCTCCGAGGTCTTCTCGCAGGCGCTGGAGTACCTGACGCTCGGCAGCACGTCGCTGGGCTTTTCCCGCGCGGCAGAGCTGCGGCAGTACAAGCTCTATGACTCGCTCGAGACCTTCCTCACGCAGGCGTGCTACTATGCCTTTGAGTGCAAGGCCTATGCCCTGCCGGACAGCGAGCTGACGGTCGAGAAGCTCAATGAGCTGTTTGCGGAATGCTGCGTGGACTTCGGCCTGTTTGACGAGGCGTCGGCGGAGCAGGCCGCGCGCAGCTGGATCGACGTGCAGCACTTTTTCTCCGCGCCGTATTATGTCATCAGCTACTGCGTCTCGAACGATGCGGCCCTTCAAATTTACCAGCTGGAGCAGGAAACGCCCGGCGCGGGTCTGAAGGCCTTCAGCGACCTGCTGTATGCCGCGCCGGAGTCGACGTTCCTCGCCATGCTGCAGGACGGGAGCCTGACCTCGCCGTTTGACGAGAACCGGATGCAGGATCTGGCGGCATATTTTAAGGAAGCGCTGTAATTTGTAAATTTTTGCGCGGACATCGATAGCGCGCTGTAGGGGAGCGGCATGCCGGGCCCGGCTGCGCACTGCCGAGCGAAACAGGCCTCCGTTAAAATGGTAACCGCTCCCGAATTGTCATTGCGAGGAGCGAAGCGACGTGGCAATCTCGCGGTACACAGCCGGATAACAGGGTACTCCCGGCGAAATCGTAACTGCCTTCCCGAGATTGCCACGGGCGCGAAGCGCCCTCGCAATGACAATTCTGATAGCCTCGCGCCGCCGAATCACTGCTGCAATACCTGCAGCTGCCAAAGGCGCTCAGTGAGCGCCGCTACAGACGCAATTGGTGCATGCCGTTTTAACGGCGGCCTGTACGGGCTGCAAGTGCCTTCCCGAGATTGCCACGGGCGCGAAGCGCCCTCGCAATGACAAATCGGGGCCATCCTCGTTTTATCAACAGCCTGTTCGGATCGGCAGCATTGCGCCGGGCCGGGCTGTCCCCGCAATGACAAATTTGGGAGCCTTACGCATTCCGCTCTCAACTCTCCACATTTCACCCTCCTTTTCCCGCACTTACCGAAAGGATCACATCATGTCTGACATCATTGCTGCCATTGCGACGGGGCGTGCGCCCTGCGCCATCGGCATTCTCCGCCTGTCCGGGCCCGGCTGCGCCGCGCTGACGGGCCGCGTTTTCACCCCGAAGCAGCCGTTTGCGGACGCGCCGGACCGCCGTCTCGTCCTCGGCCTGCTGCACGACCGGCAGGGGCGCGTCATTGACGAGTGCCTCGGTGTCGTGTGCCGCGCACCGCACAGCTACACCGGCGAGGAGACCGTTGAGCTGCAGTGCCACGGCTCGCCCGCCATGCTGGCCGCCGGGCTGGAGGCGCTGCTGGCCGCCGGGGCGCGGCAGGCGGGACCCGGCGAATTCACGCGCCGGGCCTTCCTGAACGGCAAGCTCGACCTGACGCAGGCCGAGGCCGTCGTCGACCTCATCGACGCCGAGACGGCAGACGCCGCTGCGAACGCCGCCGGGCAGCTCGGCGGGGCGCTCAAGCGCTCCATCGGGCCGGTCTACGACGGGCTGACGGACCTGTGCAGCCATTTCCACGCCGTGCTCGACTATCCGGACGAGGACATCGAGGACTTCGGCGCGGCGGAGCTGAGCGGAGCACTGGACCGCGCGGGCGCGGCCCTGCGGGAGCTGCTTGCAACCTACGAAAAGGGCCGCCACCTGCGGCAGGGTGTGCGCGCCGTGCTGCTCGGCAAGCCGAATGCGGGTAAATCATCGCTGCTGAACCGGCTGGCGGGCTATGACCGCGTCATCGTCACGGACATTGCCGGAACAACGCGCGACACCGTCGAAGAGCCGGTGCGCGTCGGACGCGTGCTGCTGCGCCTGACGGACACGGCCGGCATCCGCGAGGCCGGAGACGCCATCGAGGCCCTCGGCGTGGCCCGCTCGGAGCAGGCCGCGCGCGAAGCGGAGCTGGCTCTGTTCGTCTGCGACGCCTCGCAGCCCCTGACGGGCGAGGACCGCCGCGCCATCGAAGCGGCCAAATGCGCCCCGCGCAGTCTGGCCCTGTGCAACAAATCAGACCTGCCCGCCGCCATCTCGCCGGACGAGCTGCCGTTCGACACCGTTCTGACCGTCTCAGCCCGCACGGGCGCAGGGCTGGACGCCCTGCCAGCCCTGCTCGAGGGCTGGTTCCTCGGCGAAAACGCCTGTGACGGCTCCCTCCTGACCAACCCGCGCCAGTTCGGCGCGCTCGACCGCGCCTCCCGCTCCATCGAACGGGCGAAAACCGGCCTCAGCCTCGGCGTCACGCCGGACGCCGTTCTCACGGACGTGGAGGAGGCCATGGCCGCCCTCGGTGAGGTCACGGGCCGGACGGTCCGCGAGGATATCACAAATCGCATCTTTGAGCGTTTCTGCGTCGGAAAGTGAGCGAATATGAAAGAAAAGATCGAGGAAATTTCCCTCTCCATGGAGCGCGGGCACCAGCGCATCCTGCGGGTGCTCTCCGCGCTCGCGGTCATCGGCCTGTTTGCCGCGCTCTGGAAATGGCGCGGCCTTGCTGCGATGGAGCCGATCGTCGAAGGCGGGCAGCGCAGGTGGCTGCTCGCCATTGGGGAGAGCATCGCCGTGTCGCTCGCGGCGCAGTGGGTGCTCTATCTGCTGCCGTGGCCGCTGCTGGCCCTGTTCGGCCGGATGACCCCGTTCTGCTCCATCTTTGCGCGGCGCCCGTGCGTCGGCTCGAATGCGGAGCTGAGCCGCGCCGCCGTGCTTGCCGTGCGGCTGCTCCCGCCCGTGCTCGTAGGCGCGGCGCTGTGGTTCGCGCTGGCGCGCGTGCCGCTCGTGTGGTTCTGGCCCGTGGCGATGGCAAGCGCCGGCTGCACCGTCGCGGCGCTTGGCATGGTGTATGACGCCGTGCGCGTGCTGCAGGTCCCCGGCCGGGCGACGTTCTGCGACCTCGGCATTGTTATTCAGGTTTACCGGGAGGTATCGTAATATGCTGCAAACCCTGTTGGATTCCTGCGCAGCGCTCGGTGTGCCGCTGACGGCGGCGCAGGCGGAGCAGCTGTGCGACTTCGGCGCGCGCCTGCTCGAGCAGAACCGCGTTATGAATCTGACGGCCATCACGGAGCCGCAGGCCGTGGCGAAGCTGCACTTTGCCGACTGCCTCGCGCTGCTGCGCATCGTGCCGTTTTCAGGCAAGCGCGTCATCGACGTCGGCTGCGGGGCGGGCTTCCCCGGCGTGCCGCTGAAGCTCGGCGAGCCGAGCCTCGATCTGACGCTGCTCGACAGCCTCGGCAAGCGCGTGACGTGGCTGGAGGCAACGCTGCGGGACATGGGCGTCCCGGCGCAGTGCGTCTGCTCCCGCGCGGAGGACTATGCCGCCAAGGCGCGCGAGCAATATGACATCGCGACGTCCCGCGCGGTGGCACGGCTGAACATTCTGGCGGAGCTGTGCCTGCCGTTCGTGAAGCCGGGCGGGTATTTCCTCGCCATGAAGGCCGCCGCTGCGGCCGAGGAGCTGGAGGAGGCGAAGCGCGGCATCGCAAGGCTGGGCGGCCGCGTGGAAAAAACGGAGACCTACGACATCGACGGCGCGCCGCGCTGCGTCATCGTCATCCGCAAGGAGCGCCCGACGCCCCCGGCCTATCCCCGCCGCTATGCAAAGATCAAGCAGTCACCGCTGTGATTTGAAAGAAAGATGAGCGTAAATGAGCTATTTTGCAGGAAATTATGACATTGCCGTCATCGGCGCGGGCCATGCCGGGATCGAAGCCGGTCTCGCGGCCGCGCGGCTGGGGCTGCAGGCCGTCGTGTTCACGATCAATCTGGACGCCGTGGGCAACATGCCCTGCAACCCAGCCATCGGCGGCACGGGCAAGGGCCATCTCGTGCGCGAGCTCGACGCCCTCGGCGGCGAGATGGGCCGCGCGGCGGACGCCTGCTGCATCCAGTACCGCATGCTCAACCGCGGCAAGGGCCCGGCCGTGCACTCCCTGCGCGCGCAGGCAGACCGCCGCCGCTATCAGGAGCACATGAAGCGCCTGCTCGAGCGCGAGCCGAACCTCTATCTCAAGCAGGCCGCCGTCACGGAGATCCGGACGGAGGACGGACACGTCAGCGGCGTCGTGACGCAGCTCGGCGCGGAATACCGCGTGCGCGCCGTCGTCGTCGCGGCCGGGACGTACCTCGACAGCACCGTCATCACCGGGCAGTGCGTCCTGCACTCCGGGCCGGACGGCCTGCGCCCCGCGCCGGAGCTGAGCCAGTGCCTGCGCGCCCTCGGCCTGCGCATGCGCCGGTTCAAGACCGGAACGCCTCCGCGCATCAACGCGCGCAGCGTCGATTTTTCGAAAATGGAGGTCCAGCGCGGCGACGACGATCCGGAGCCGTTCTCGTTTTCCACCCGCGAGCCGCCGAAAAATCAGGCCGTGTGCTGGCTGACGTGGACGAACGAGCGCACGCACGCCGTCATCCGCGAAAATCTGCACCGCAGCCCGCTGTTCGACGGCTCCATCACCGGCGTCGGCCCGCGCTACTGCCCGAGCATCGAGACGAAGATCGTCCGCTTTGCCGACAAGCCGCGCCACCAGCTCTTTCTGGAGCCGTGCGGCCTCGGGACGGACGAGCTGTACCTGCAGGGCCTGTCCACGAGCCTGCCGGAGGAGGTGCAGCTTGCCATGCTGCACACCATCGCGGGGCTGGAGCACGCCGAAATGCTGCGCCCGGCCTACGCCATCGAATATGACTGCATCGACCCGACGGAGCTTTCCGCGACGCTCGAGTGCAAAAAGCTGCCCGGCCTCTACGGCGCGGGGCAGTTCAACGGCACGTCCGGCTATGAGGAGGCGGCCGTGCAGGGCTTTGTGGCGGGCGTGAACGCCGCGCTGAAGCTGCTCGGGCGCGAGCCGCTGGTGCTCAGGCGTTCGGACGGCTACATCGGCACCCTCATCGACGACCTCGTCACGAAGGGCACGGAGGAGCCGTACCGCATCATGACCTCGCGCAGCGAATACCGGCTGCTGCACCGGCAGGACAACGCCGACGAGCGGCTTACGCCCATCGGCTATCGCATCGGCCTCATTCCCGCCGAACAGGCACAGGCCGTCGCGGAGAAATACGAGGCCGTCCGGCGCGAGCAGCGCAGGCTGGAGCACACCGGCGTGCCCGCCGGTCCGGCGCTGAACGGGTTTCTGCAGGCGCGCGGCTCGGCGGAGGTCGTCAGCTCCGCGCGGCTGGCGGACCTGCTGCGCCGCCCGGAGCTGCACTATGCAGAGCTTGCTCCCTTCGACCCGGAGCGGCCGGAGCTTCCGGCGGCCGTGACGCGTCAGGTCGAGATCCGGGTGAAATATGCGGGGTACCTGCAGCGGCAGGAGCAGCAGATCGAGGCGTTCCGCCGCGAGGAATCGCGCCTGCTGCCGGAGGATGCGGACTATGCCTCCATCGCCGGTCTGCGCCTCGAGGCGCGGCAGAAGCTGGCCGACATCCGCCCGCGATCCATCGGGCAGGCCGGGCGCATCTCCGGCGTTTCGCCCGCGGACATTGCCGTGCTGCTGATCTGGCTCAGCCAGCGCAATGAAAATTCGACCGATCACGCGGAATAACGGGACGTCTCACGGTAATTCCGTGAATAAGAATATTTTTTCACCTTTTTCCTCTTAGAGTATCATATTTTCTGCCGTTTCCGCATGTTTGTCGAAGAACGTCGACGAAAAAGCAGACATTTTCAGGGAAAGTCATTGCAAAAGCGGGCCGAATATGTTAAATTAGAAGCACCGCTTGTACATCCATGCGGAAATGAGAGAATCTACGAGGAGGAGAGTTGTTACATGGAAAAAATGTATCGGGTCCTGCTGGCAAACGGCAGCGAAGAGTTTTGTGGGAAGCTCGGCGTTGCCCTGAAGCAGACGAATCGGTATTCCGTGGTCGGCTCGGCTTGCGACGGCGTTCGCGCCATCAGCCTGCTGAAAGAGCTGAAACCGGATCTGCTGGTCGTCGACCTCATGCTGCCGCAGGCGGACGGCCTGTCCGTGCTGAAGGCAGCGGCCGGGCTGGATCCAAAGCCAAAGCTTCTGGTTTTGGTGGAGTTCGTAACGGAATATGTGTCTTCAATGTTTATGACGCTCGGCGTGCAATATATCATGCTGAAACCATGCAGCTGCCGTGCCGTCGTGGAGCGTCTCGACGAGATCTGCGAGAGCGCCGTTTCGCGCAAACCCGCCATCGCAGCAAAGCGCAACGCCAACATCGAGTCCATGGTCACCTCGATCATTCACGAGATCGGCGTCCCTGCGCACATCAAGGGCTATCAGTATCTCAGGGAGGCGATCCTGATTGCCGTCAATGACATGGATGTTATCAACGCCATCACCAAGGTGCTCTATCCGCAGGTGGCCAAGACGTTCGCCACGACGCCCTCGCGCGTCGAGCGCGCCATCCGCCACGCCATCGAGGTCGCGTGGGACCGCGGCGACCTGGAGACGCTGCAGCGCTTCTTCGGCTACACAGTGTCGAACACGAAGGGCAAGCCGACGAACAGCGAGTTCATCGCCCTCATCGCCGACCGCCTGCAGCTCCAGCTCCGCAGCCCCGAGGCTGCGGCCATGTGAGCCGGGGGATGGAGAAAAACTCCCGAACACAAAAGAGAGCAAAAATTTTCCCGCCTGCTTGTGCAGGCGGGGCTTTTTTACGGCATAGACGCACGGGTTTATTACGAAAAAGCAATCCGCCTCTGTATCGCACAGGGGCGGATCTGTTTATTGGTCATACGGGACTCGGAAATAGTCCAAATACTTCTTAAATCTGTCCTGTGCAGCTAGACAAGTATCACGCAGATAGCCGCGCTCATTCTGCCACTCCTTCAAGCCACGGTAGTAGAACATCTTGATGTCGTCCTCAATGATAAACGGCACGATGTTGTTCCGCAGGCATTCTTTGAAAAGGAGCAGGCGCCCGACTCTGCCGTTGCCGTCCTGGAACGGATGGATGCGCTCAAAGCGGTAGTGAAAGTCAAGCAAATCGTCAAAGGTTTTGTGCGTGATAGCGTTGTACTCGGCAAGCAGCGTCTTCATCTCAGCACCGACATTCTCGGGCGCAGTGGTGTCCATGCCGCCGACCTCGTTGGGCAGTTTCTTGTAATTCCCGACGGCAAACCAGTCAAGGCGGGAATCGGAAGTTCCGCTTTTCAGAACGGCGTGCAGCTGCTTGATGAACGCCTCGCTCGGAGCGTAATTAGCATTGTCGATCACCATATCAATGCACTTGAAATGGTTGGCGGTCTCGACCACATCGTCAACCTTGACCGTCCCGTCCGATGCGCCGATGGTGTTCGTCTCAAAGATATAGCGCGTCTGATCGTGGGTAAGGCGACTGCCCTCCATGTGGTTGGAGTTATAGGTCAGATCGATTTGGATTTTATGATAAATACCGCCGTGCAGCTTCGCCGCTTTTTCGGCTTTCAGCACCGCAAGAAGGGTCTTTGGTGTATCGGTTTTCTTGTTCATGCGATCGGGCTTCTCCGCGGTTTCGGGTATGTTCCATGTCTTTCCGGTCAGAAATGCACCGTCGATTTTTCCTTCGGCACAGTACCCTCGCACGCTGCGTTCGGAAACGCCCCACCTTTTCGCCGTTTCCGCGACAGAAATATATTTCATAGAGATCCCTCCCTTTCTGCACAGGGATAGTATAGCACATTATCGGCAAAATATAAAGAACAATTTATGAAACAATATTTGAATTTTGCCGATAACGGCAATTGTACGCGCACGGAGCAGGCGCAGTACATTTTCACGGAGTTCGTCCCGACGCACCGGGACAATGGAAGTGGGGGACAGATACACAGAGGAACGGGAAAACGGCAAAAAGCACCGCCTGCCGAACGGACAGGCGGTGCTGATTTGGCAAACCTACCGCTCGTGGATACCATGCACCATGTTTTGACGGCATGGTGCATTAATTTATGGGTTCGATTTTGATGCACTGGGACAACGAGGACAGAAAGGACAGAATATAACCCACTTTATTGTTCCATTCCGCGGTATCCATGTTTTTCGGCGTTCCCCAGCAAATACAGGAAAGCAAACGCAGGAATTCGTAGCAGATCTTTACCGCACTTTGTGTTATGAACTCCATAATCGTCCGCATTCTTGGTTATAATTATTGCTGCCGACGATTCTTCACACAATTCTACGATGGCATCATCATCCGCAATTGGCGCACCTTCTCTGTATTTAACTTCAATGAGGATGTTTTTCGTATTAGGATAGTCCACCACAATATCAATTTCTTTGCCCTTTTTTCCACCTCTAAAATAGCCCACCGAAGTAGCATATTGATAATAAAACGCTGCGACATGCTTGTAAACAGCCGTTTCAACAATCTTTCCCATCTCAACGGGGTCCGTCAAAACAGAATCATCCATCAAAACAGCATTCCGAATTGCCGCATCGGCGATATAAATTTTAGGACGCGCCTTTAATACCTTTTTCCCTGCCATATCAACCGGCCAACTCTGATAAATCAAATTTGCACTTTCCAGATACTGAATATAGTTTTCTACAGTTGTGCGAGATACACCGTTCAGTTCTTTCGTTATTGCCTCAATCGATACAATTTCCGAAGATACATTGCAGAGGTATAAGAAAATTCTCTCCAGCTCCGTTGCGTTACGGATATTGTACAGCGAGGGAAGATCACGCTTAAGAACTTTATCCACAACATCTTCTCGCATGATCTGCTGCGCCATCAAATCATTGTCAGCCAATGCCAACTCCGGAAAACCGCCAACCTGCAAATACCGCATAAAATGATTTTGAACCTTGGAAAGCTGCATCATAATTTGAGTCCGCTCGATCTGACTTTTACGGAGCATAGTTGTTACTTTCAGATCCGGAGCGATATTGGGTCGATCCAAATCCAGCAGTTCACAATATTCATAAAAAGACATCGTTGGGACTTGTATAACGGTCCAACGACCGGCACCACTTTCTCTACTGCCTTTCATCAGCGCTGGGCTGGCCGAGCCGGTTGCAACAACACGGGTGTTGGGTTGTGTATCATAGATGATCTTTAACCATCGATCCCAGTCCTGTGCGTACTGCACCTCATCAAAGAAATAATAGGCATCCTGCTCTGCATAGATATTTTCATGATAGCACTCCAGAACATCCTGAAATTGGCTGAGCTTCAGCATAGGATGATCCAAAGAAATAAAAACAATTTTCTGCGGTGCCACACCTGACTTTAACAGCGCTTCGATCATTTGGTATTGGATGGTTGTTTTTCCAACGCGTCTCGTCCCGGTCAAAACCACAGAGCGGCGAATTCCTTTATCCGTCAATCGCTTCATCGCTTCGTGGAATGCAAACCTCTTGTAGGTTTTTGACATCTGCGGGCTAACTGTCCCGGTTTTCCACCACGGATTATAAGCACTCAGAACTTTGAGGATGCTTTCTTTTGTTGTAATCGCCATTGAGATCAGCTCCTTTTTCAATATAATATCCGCAAAATCAATTTTTGTCAAGGATTATTGATAGTACACTATGAATGTTTTCCTAAAAATATTGATTTTTTCTGCTGGAATCCGCATTAAAAAACTTTTTCCGTTCCAGTTTTCAGATAATATTTTCGTGGAGTCAGATTTCTGAGGCACACTTTCGATCAAGCAATAGTGCAATCAGTTTTTGCTGTTTGCACTTTGGTATTTTGTTTGCTGATTCGGATGGCTCTTTGATGAATCAGGTGATACCGATGTTCAATGTGCAAAGTAAGTCAAAGTCTCTTTGCTGATTCAAGCAAATTTTTCCGAATCAGCAAAGAGACTTCGAATATTTCATCATAGTCAAGCCGTAACAATCCATAATTATGGGCAGGGGATGTCAAGTTTCTGTGCACTTTCGTTTTGTACGGAAACTTCGTAAATGATAACTTTCTGATAACTCTCCTCCCCAGCCATTGACTATCCCAGACCCGAAAATATACTGTCATATCGGAAGGAGGTGTCACTATGACGCAGGCAGAATATGAAGCCGAAACGTGTTTTCGGCTCTGCAAGAGTATTTTCTCTACGCTGGCCGCTATGGGGCACATTTCAGAAAATAATGTGCAGGCCTTGCTCCGTGCTGCCGCAGAGAAATACAGCGCCCCCATTGGCGAATTGGAGGTGAACAGCATTGCCTCAGAAAAAGATTACAAGGGTTGAGTTCCCCACCAAACCGCTCTCGCCGTCCCAACCGACCCCCACGAAGCGGGTTGCCGCTTATGCCAGAGTGTCCACCGTGAAGGATGCCCAGGAGAACAGTCTTCAATCGCAGCAGGAGTATTTCGCGGAATATATCCGGCAGCACTCGGACTGGGTCTTTGCCGGAATGTACACCGATGACGGCGTTTCCGGCTTGTCCATCCGCAGGCGGGACGGTTTCAACCGCATGCTGAATGATGCGCTGGACGGTAAAATCGATCTGATCCTCACAAAATCGCTGTCCCGTTTTGCCCGAAATACCGTAGATGCCCTCACGACCATCCGCAAGCTGAAAGCCGCCGGGGTGGCGGTTTATTTTCAACGGGAGAACATCAACACCATATTCTTATAACGATTTCTATTTTACCAATCCATGTCTTTTCAGGCCATGGCTGCATCAAATCCGGGCATACAATTTGCTTATGGCCGGATTTGTTCAAAATATCCCCAGTTTCATTCCAAAAACATTCCCAGACCGGCAAAAAATAAAAAATTACCGTTGTTGATATGGTATCAACAACGGTAACTGATTTGGTCCGGAAGCGTGATACGGAAGTGTGAGCAACACCCGAAAACACATTGAAAATTCTACATTTTTACGGCATAGACGCACGGGTTTATTACGAAAAAGCAATCCGCCTCTGTATCGCACAGGGGCGGATCTGTTTATTGGTCATACGGGACTCGGAAATAGTCCAAATACTTCTTAAATCTGTCCTGTGCAGCTAGACAAGTATCACGCAGATAGCCGCGCTCATTCTGCCACTCCTTCAAGCCACGGTAGTAGAACATCTTGATGTCGTCCTCAATGATAAACGGCACGATGTTGTTCCGCAGGCATTCTTTGAAAAGGAGCAGGCGCCCGACTCTGCCGTTGCCGTCCTGGAACGGATGGATGCGCTCAAAGCGGTAGTGAAAGCCAAGCAAATCGTCAAAGGTTTTGTGCGTGATAGCGTTGTACTCGGCAAGCAGCTTCTTCATCTCAGCACCGACATTCTCCGGCGCAGTGGTATCCATGCCGCCGACCTCGTTGGGCAGTCTCTTGTAATCCCCGACGGCAAACCAATCGAGGCGGGAATCGGAAGTTCCGTTTTTCAGAACGGCGTGCAGCTGCTTGATGAACGCCTCGCTCAGCATATGATTTGCGCTATCGATCATCATATCAATGCACTTGAAATGGTTGGCGGTCTCGACCACATCGTCAACCTTGACCGTCCCGTCCGATGCGCCGATGGTGTTCGTCTCAAAGATATAGCGCGTCTGATCGTGGGTAAGGCGACTGCCCTCCATGTGGTTGGAGTTATAGGTCAGATCGATTTGGATTTTATGATAAATACCGCCGTGCAGCTTCGCCGCTTTTTCGGCTTTCAGCACCGCAAGAAGGGTCTTTGGTGTATCGGTTTTCTTGTTCATGCGATCGGGCTTCTCCGCGGTTTCGGGTATGTTCCATGTCTTTCCGGTCAGAAATGCACCGTCGATTTTTCCTTCGGCACAGTACCCTCGCACGCTGCGTTCGGAAACGCCCCACCTTTTCGCCGTTTCCGCGACAGAAATATATTTCATAGAGATCCCTCCCTTTCTGCACAGGGATAGTATAGCACATTATCGGCAAAATATAAAGAACAATTTATGAAACAATATTTGAATTTTGCCGATAACGGCAATTGTACGCGCACGGAGCAGGCGCAGTACATTTTCACGGAGTTCGTCCCGACGCACCGGGACAATGGAAGTGGGGGACAGATACACAGAGGAACGGGAAAACGGCAAAAAGCACCGCCTGCCGAACGGACAGGCGGTGCTGATTTGGCAAACCTACCGCTCGTGGATACCATGCACCATGCTTTGCAGGCGTGGTGCATTAATTTATGGGTTTTGTTTTGATGGGCTGGGACAATGAGGACAGAAAGGACAAAAGCAGCCTGTGAAATTTATTCCCGTTTCTCTGCTTTTTTCTCCCGTTCCAGAATTTCCCGGAGGACTCTGACACCTTTTTCTGTGTAATCCTCTTCTTCGCTTCCGTTGCTTTCCAATATTCGCTCAATGGCCTGCGCGGGATCCAGAGAATGATACGGATAATACAGCTTGCGGAGCTCCTTTGCTTTCATTTGCTTATACACCTGTTTACTACTCTTTTCATAGGTGTAGGCCCAGTAGCGATACAGGTATCCCAACCAATAAAGTTCTTCCCGGCCGTATCGTTCTTTTCCGTAGGAAGTCGGTCCGTATTGTGCCTCCACTTCGTTGAGAATGCTGACGGCATCGCTGGCTTCCAATAAAAAGCCTCTATGGTCCATTCTGGCTGCAACCTGGGAATTCATGAATCTACGGATAAAAATGGGAGAGCTGCACTGAGTTGTTTCAAGGGACTCTGCAAAAATATCAGCCTGTAATGCACATAGCTTCAGACCCTCTTCGTCGATCTTCTTCATAGCAAAATTTCCTCAATATACTGACCCTGCCCACGATACTGCTTGCGGGCAATTTTGACCTTGTCGTTGCTGACCTTTGCATCCTCACTCCGCACGGAGATATATGCTTCCTTCTCAATCGATGCAAGATAACATTTGCGTAGAATTTCTATCCGATCTGCCGCCCTCTGTGTAAGGAAAACATACTGGTTGCCCAGATTGGTAGCAGAAAGGCAGTGTCGGCACTGGACATCTGTTATTTCGCCCTCAATAAAACTGTCGATGATCTGGAACATCCGGTTGTCCGCAATCGGTGCTACCACATAATCGATTCCGTTCAGCCGATTCAGAATATTCTGAATCATCGGATGCTCGGCATAGCCGGTCAATTTGCCACGGAAGAATGCGATCATCAGCATCCAATCCTGTTCTACACCCAGTTTCAGCTCTGTCATACCGGATTTGTCGAAATCCAGCATATACAAGCTCGAGTGCGGAAAGTTGGAAACGAACATCGCAGACTGTTCCAGATTTTCTCCACAATAGAAGCCCTGACCAAAATCGTTGTTTTTTCTTGACTTCTCAATGGAAATATCGCCTGAAATATCAGTTTTGGCTCCGTGAAACAGCAGGACATGGTTCTCCAGACATTCTTCCCGAAACAACTGCTCCTTAATCTTGTTCAGACGAATTTTCTTTTTGAACGCATACTCATAAATTTTTTCAAGATTGGCGGGTGAAACTGTTTCTCCTGGCTCTTTCCAGCGGGAAACCGTGCTGGTGCTTACCCCAAGTTCCTGTGCAAATTCCTGAATGGTCATCCCCAGTAACTCCAGTATGACCTCGATATCCTCATGTACACGAAAGTCCATGTGAATCCCCCTTATGTTCTGCATGAACTTGATTATAGCACATCGGAGAAACAAGTTCAATGTTTTTCAAACTTATTTATCGCATATCGGATGAACAAGTTGACTGGATGCAAAAAGCATCTCTATTCATACAAAATCAAATGCTCGAGGTATTCCTTTACTTTATGGAAGGATCGATATATGGTTGACAACATACAGGTTTCTGTGGAATTTAGTATCTCAACATACTCATTCACCACCGATACCGCCCCTCATTACTTCCAGCATCATTCTGCCGCCCAGGCGAAAGCTGTTCTGAACAGTAGACACTCGGCCATAACCTGGTATTCCCTGACGCAATCCGCATACTTGGTAAACAGTTCCTTCTGCTCATCGGTCATTGCCCTAAACTTAACTGTTTTTATTCGGCAACTCCGTGTTTTCATAACAAATTGGGAGGCTATCAAAATATGCCTGTAACTGTGCGTACTCAGGGTGGTCAAGTAAGTCCAGTCCATTTACTGTCCCAAGTTTAATTAAATCTCGGCACCTTTTTAAACGAGCGAGCATCGGGATAACAATTTTGGCATCATGGTTGATAAAGTCGTATAATTCTGATTGCTTTGATGGAATTTTATACCCCTTCTGAGAACTTGCCAGAATAACGCCTTTATCGCGTAGTTTCCCGATAACCCGCATACGGAAAGTGCTATCAGAGATGTTGTGCAAATCAGTATTAGCGAGTTGCTTCTTAAGCTCATAGGTATAAATGTAACCCCTTGTGTCGTTATTCATAAAACGGAAGAGAAGATATTTCACTACTGCTACTTGGGCCTGCACCTCTGAATCATCGCTATCTGAATTGTGTTCAACAAATTTGACGGCTTGGGCGAAACACAATTTTGCAATGTCCTCATCATAGTCATCAGCAATAGCGCTGTTCTCCAAAATATATGTGTCATAGGTTTTGGGATAAAGCTCAATCCGGATAATTTTGTTTTTGAGAATCTGATAATAATCCGGGTTTTGGCCTGACCGCTTGTGCCGGTCATAGACATACGAAAGGGTTCCACTTACCAAATCTGCAATTTGAATGCACACAGCCTCCTTGCTGTTCTGGAAGCAAAATTGTGCATCCCCGAATAAATCGGGTAGATCCTGATGATTGTTGACATACTGGCAAAAACTCTGCATATACTCGCTGCCGCCAATTTCATCTGCTACAACGGTTATTTGCTTAAATGCTCGCCGCAATTCCTTGTGAACAATATTGTTCATAAACTTATAAAAAGTTTTCTTGTATTGCAGCCCTTTTGAGTTCATGTTGGTCTGACATACTTTTTTATCAATACATACGGCGAAGATGTTGAAAGGAAGCCCCTGTAAATCTGCCAGGATTCTAACTCTACGGTCATGCGCGCCACCGATTTTACTTGATTTGATTTCACCTGTTTGGAAATGTTTTTTTCTCAGGGCTTCTGCTTTTTGCGTGAAAATTTCCAAGTCGGATTCTTTTACAATAATCGCAGCAATAATAAAATGCGATGAAACACTCGGATTATCAAGATCCCATCCGAATGCACCGGATTCATCTGTAAAAGCATATACTCTTTCCACAGAGGCACCCCCCTATATATATTGACTTATTATACCACAAAAGTGTTGATTTTTCAATGATTACGCTCTGAGGTAATCTTTCCACTACGCTCTGAGGCAATCTTTCCACTACTCCTCTGAATCTTTTAAACGAAATGCATAAAGAGATATTTTTCCCATCTCGAGATATTTTCCCCCATAAAGAGAAATGATAGCTTTTGGGGTAAATAAAAAAGCACCGCTTGACCGGGAATTTACCTGGTCAGGCGGTGCTTCTTCGCTTCTGAATAGGACTTAAACCTCGAAAAACGCTTAAAATGGGTAAAAAAGAACTCTGTTTCACTACATCGGTAGTAAAAACAGAGTCTTTATTTGGTGCGAGTGGTGATACAGCATTTTTCAAAAAACACAGTAATATCAATGGTTTTAGGACACCCAAACAGCGAAATTACTTGTATTCCGCCCTCTTGAAGCAGTCAATTTCAGCAGCTATTGCTCGGTTCATCTCCCGGTAAGGAGACGACATCCTTGCAATCATCAGTACATAGCGCGTCTGTTTACCCAAAGTGGCGCTTGGGTCGGCAGGCGCGCTATTTTTATGCCCAGATGCGGGCGAAGGAGGTGTTATTGTGAAAGCATATGGGAAGTCGTGGGGCTACAACGTATATGACTGCCGGTACTGCCTGTACCGGAAAGGGAAGCTAAAGGGCTGCGTCTACCCGGACGGCTGCTGCTGTCCCGTCCCGCAGAAGCCCGCAAGACGGAACGGCATAGAACAAGTTTACGAAGCAAATGCGGACAATGCCGCTCCCGTTTCGGAGTGCGAGGGCTGTCCCTACGGAAGGGCTGCCCCCTGCATCGGATGGTGTACCAAAGAGGTCATGCGCGCCGCAGGGCTTCCAAAGGAGCGTGACAGAAGCCATGTATGACTATTTCTACGGCGCGGAAGCGGAACAGTTCTCCTTCTATCGTATCCCCAAGGTGCTGTTCACGGAGGAACGGTTCAGAAGCGTTTCCGCAGAAGCCAAGGTGCTCTACGGTCTGCTCCTTGACCGCATGAGCCTGAGCTGCAAGAACGGCTGGCTGGATAAAGAAGGACGTGTGTATATCATCTTCACCATCGAGGAGGTCATGACCGCCCTGGGCTGCGCCGACCAAAAGGCCGGAAAGCTGCTGCATGAGCTGGAGAGCAAATGCCGCCTCATCGAGCGCAAGCGGCAGGGGCTGGGCAAGCCCAACCTCATCTACGTCAAGAACTTTGTGGATAAAGCTGCGGATAACCCTGTGGATAACGCATCGGGCAGCACCGCGCCCTCCCCGGAATCACGATTCCAGAACCGTGAAAATCACGATTCAGGAGCAGTGAAAATCACGGATCAAGAATCGTTAAAATCACGATCTAATAATACTGAGAATAATGATACTGATTTTAGTGATACGGATTCCTTTCCCTTCACTTCGTTCAGGAGGGATCACGGTCGGGAAGCGAAAGGAAACGAAGCGGCTCTGAGAGAGCGGTACAGAGAGCTTATTGCGGAGAACATCGCCTACGACGCACTCCTGACAGACTATCCATACGAGCAGGACACGCTGGAAGAAATCCTGGAGCTGCTGGTGGATGTTGTCTGTACGACAAAAAGCTCCGTCCGCATTTCCGGGGACGATAAGCCCGCCGAGGTGGTTAGGAGCCGGTTTTTGAAGCTGAACAGTGAGCACATCCGCTTTGTGGTGGGCGGGCTGAAGGAAAACACCACCCGCATCCGCAATATGCGCCAGTATCTTTTAGCCACGCTGTATAACGCCCCTCTGACCATCGGGAACTACTACCGAAGCCTTGTGAGCCACGATATGTCGGAGGGATTCATCTGAGCCGCAGGTTATTGCCTGCGGCTTTGGCATTTTCAGGAGGTGATGCGACCGTGCCGAAACAGAAACCCAACGAACAGGTACAGCAGATACCGCTGTCAGAGATTCGTCCCTTCAAGAACCACCCCTTCAAGGTGACGGACGACGAGCTCATGCAGCAGACCATCGACAGCATCATGCAGGTGGGCGTTCTCAACCCCGCCATCATCCGCCCCGCACCGGAGGGAGGATATGAGATGGTATCCGGACACAGGCGGCTCCATGCCGCAGACCTTGCGGGGCTGAAAACCATACCGGCCATAGTCCGCAATCTTGACGATGACGAGGCGGTGATCCTCATGGTGGACAGCAATTTGCAGCGGGAAACCATCAGCCCCATGGAGCGGGCGCAGGCGTACAAAATGAAGCTGGAAGCGTTGAAGCATCAGGGGAAAAAGCTGGAATTGCAAACTGATTCAACTTCTCCCCAAGTTGGGGAGAAGTCATCGTGGGCTGTCAGCATCGTAGCGAATGACGCTAACGCCAGCCGAAGTCAGGTACAAAGGTTTGTTCGTCTCAATGAGCTTGTTCCTGAGATTCAGGAAAAGGTGGACAGCAAGGAGATCGCGTTCAGCCCCGCCGTGGAGCTGTCGTATCTCACCCGTGACGAGCAGAAGCAGTTTCTGGACGCAATGGACTATTCCCAGAACACGCCCTCGCTTTCCCAGGCACAGCGGCTCAAGAAGCTCAGCCGGGAGGGAAAATGCACGAAGGAGGCCATGCGCTCCATCATGTCCGAGGAAAAGAAGGAGGAACAGGAGCGCATCACGCTGAGCAGCGATACCCTCCGCAAATATTTCCCCCGAAGCTACACGCCCCTGCAAATGCAGCAGACCATCATCAAGCTGCTGGAGCAGTGGCAGAAAAAACAGCAGCGCCAAAACGAGCGCTGAGAAAGGCAGGTTTATCCATGAACGTAACCATCAACATCTACGGCGACGTACACATCCATTGCGACTGCTGCGACGAACGCGGCGTATATGACGACGACCTTGAGAAAAGCCCCGAAGCCCCATATGAAGATGCACCCGATACGGAGGATGGCAGCGAGGAAACCGAGCTGTCCATTGCGGAAGCGGAAGCTGTGGTCAAGGCAGTGGCGGAGCTGCTCTTTCCCTTTCTTCCGGCTGAAATTGACGAGGGAGGCGGCGCGCATGAAGGAATTTGACGTGACCATCACCGAAACGCTGAAGCTCACCGTGTCCGTGGAGGCTTCTTCCAAAGAGGAAGCCCAACAGATGGTAAGCGACCAGTGGCACGCCGGGGATCATATTCTGGACGCGGACAATTTCGTGGAGGTGGAGTTTGAGAGCAATGACGGCAAAGAAATATCCGTCGAAAGAGCGCAGGACGACACCCTCGAGGTGCTCATGGTGGAACCGGGACAGTACCCGCGCGTGGAGCGTATCGGCTCCGACCTTGCCTCCTTGCAGAAGGCGGTGGACGGCTATATCGAAGCGATTTACCCATATGACGACCCCGTGGCGCTGATCTGCGGGGAGGAAGCCAAGCTGGAGGGCAAGCCCCTGAACCGCGCCCTGCGGGACGGGGACGGCGATATCTACGATATTGTGGCCGGTAAATTCTTCCTCTGCGGTCTGGGGGATGAGAACTTTGCGTCTCTGCCGAAGGAGCTGCAACAGAAATACGAGGAAAAGTTCCGTCAGCCGGAAGCCTTTTTGAAGATGGGCAGCAAAATTATGGCGATCCCCACCGAGCCCGCCAAGGCTGCGGGCAAGGGCAAGACCGCTCCGGTGACAGAGCGATGACAACATCAATCCCACTGCGAACGGAAGGAGGGAAAACTCATGCAGGAAGAAATTGAAAACAGAACTGTCACTCTGATCATCTCCGCCGTCAAGCTGACCGCACGGGAGCTGAAGGCCGGGATGGATAAATATCTTTCCGAAAAGAAGAGCAAAGCCATGGAAAAGGCGCGTGCCGCGCCTGAAAAGCCCACCGGCAAGCAGACGGTGAAGCAGCTCATAGGGCAGAATCAGGGCGTATCCAACATTGAGATCACCAACAGCAATATCAAAGGCTTTGAGCGCATAGCCCGGAAATACGGCGTGGATTTTGCCGTTAAGAAAGACCGCAGCGTTTCACCGCCGAAATACTTTGTGTTCTTTAAGGCGAGGGACGCGGATGCACTGACGGCGGCGTTCAAGGAATACACGGCATATGAGCTTAAACGCGCCGCCAAAGCGCAGAACCGTCCCTCCGTGCTGGCGCATCTGCAAGCACTCAAGGCAAAGGTTCAGGCTATTACGCCGGGTAAATCCCGAAACCAGAACAGGGGCATCACGATATGAAGAAACCTCTGAATATCAAGAAGTTCCTGCTGCCCAATATCCCGTATGTCTTTATCGCCCTCTTTGCCACCAAGCTGGGGCAGGCGTGGAGGCTTGCGCCCGGCACGGACTTTTCGGGGAAGGCGCTGCACCTCATGGAGGGCTTCGCCGCCGCGTTCCAATCGGCGCTGCCCAGCTTCCACCCCATCGACCTGTGCGTGGGCGTTGCTGCCGCTCTGCTCATTCGTCTTATCGTGTACGTCAAGGGCAAAAACGCCAAGAAATTCCGCAAGAATCTGGAATACGGCTCTGCCCGTTGGGGCAAGCCCGAGGATATCGCCCCTTACGTCGATCCGAAGTTTGAGAACAACGTCATTCTCACCCGGACAGAACGGCTCATGATGTCCAACCGCCCCAAAGACCCCAAGACGGCGCGGAACAAAAACGTGCTGGTGGTGGGCGGCTCCGGCAGCGGCAAGACGAGGTTTTTCATTAAGCCAAATCTCATGCAATTACACAGTTCATACGTTGTGACCGACCCGAAGGGCAGCATCGCCGTGGAGTGCGGAAAGCTCATGCTCCGTAATGGCTACAAGGTGAAGATATTCAATTCCATCAACTTCAAGAAGTCCCACCACTACAACCCCTTTGCGTATATCCACAGTGAGAAGGATATTTTGAAGCTGGTCACGACCCTAATCGCCAACACCAAGGGGGACGGGAAATCCGGAGACGACTTCTGGCAGAAGGCCGAGACGCTGCTCTACACGGCGCTCATCGGCTATATCCACTACGAAGCCCCCGAGGAGGAACAGAACTTCGCCACGCTCATCGAGTTCATCAACGCCATGGAGGTGCGTGAGGACGATGAGACCTTTGAGAACAACGTGGATCTGGCCTTCAAGGAACTGGCAAGCCGTGAGCCGAATCACTTTGCCGTGCGGCAATATAAAAAATACAAATTAGCGGCGGGCAAAACAGCTAAGTCGATCAATATTTCCTGCGGCGCACGCCTTGCACCCTTCGATATCCAGGAACTGCGGGAGATCACCATGTACGACGAGCTGGAGCTGGACACCCTTGGCGACCGGAAAACGGCGCTGTTTCTCATCATGAGCGACACCGACAGCACCTTCAACTTTCTCATTTCCATGATATACAGCCAGTTATTTAACCTGCTGTGTGAAAAGGCCGACGACGTATACGGCGGCAGGCTCCCCGTCCATGTGCGCTGCCTCATCGATGAGTGCGCCAACATCGGGCAGATACCGAACCTGGAAAAGCTCATGGCCACCATCCGCAGCCGCGAGATTTCCGCCTGTCTCGTCTTGCAAGCCCAAAGCCAGCTAAAGGCGCTGTACAAGGACAACGCCGACACCATCATCGGCAACTGCGACAGCTCCATCTTCTTAGGCGGTAAGGAGCCCGGCACGCTGAAGGAGCTGAATCAGGTGCTGGGGAAAGAGACCATCGACACCTTCAACACCGGCGAGAGCCGTGGACGGGAGGTGTCCCACAGCCTGAACTATCAGAAGCTGGGCAAAGACCTTGCCACGATAGACGAGCTGGCGGTGCTGGACGGCGGCAAGTGCATCTTGCAGCTTCGGGGCGTGCGCCCCTTCCTCTCGGACAAGTATGACATCACCAAGCACCCCAATTATAAGTATCTGTCGGACGCGAACCCAAGGAACGCCTTTGATATCGAGAAATACCTCTCCACAAGGCTGGTGCCGAAAGCGGATGAGGTCTACGAGGTGTTCGATGCGGGCCGCGTCTGAGCGCACAAGCCCGCCGCCCTCATGCGGCGGCTTTTCATATAGATACGGATGAGAAAAGACGCTTCCTCGCTTGCAGGGTCGGAACGAATCCACGAACTAAAATTTGAAAGGAGAAGCCGGAATCGGGGCTGCATCGCAGCTTTCGCTCCGGCTCCTGCTGTATCCGCGAGATTTCAACACAACCAACACCCAATGATTCCGGCAACACAAATATGGAATTTTTCAACTCTGCTGTCGGCGTTCTTCAAACTTTGGTTATTGCCCTTGGTGCCGGCCTCGGCATCTGGGGAGCCATCAACCTGCTGGAAGGCTACGGAAACGACAACCCCGGCGCAAAGAGCCAGGGCATGAAGCAGTTCATGGCTAATTAAAGGGAACAAAAAGAAAGGAAAAACC
>ERZ1673752.95-NODE-95-length-155319-cov-12.056549_pt1 | contig 155319 bp, 132 predicted proteins | sample MGYA00580195_ERZ1673752 | MGnify/ENA primary metagenome ERZ1673752 (study PRJEB41218, sample SAMN15661744) | gut metagenome | host: Homo sapiens | place: Canada: London | collected 2015-08-20/2019-03-30 | study: EMG produced TPA metagenomics assembly of... | reverse complement strand
AAATCCCCGCGTTTCGGGTGGTAAATCCCCGCGTTTCGGGTGGTAAATCCCCGCGTTTCGGGTGGTAAATCCCCGCGCAACACCGAGTTTTCCCTTATAATACAAGGTATGTTGCGCGTTACAGAGGAACTGCCTCGACACGGGGGTTCGGTTGCCAGAGACATTCTGAAATATGCTCCGCTTCTAGTCGTGCAGGGAGCTCGTCAAGTTGGCAAATCCACCTTGATGCGCCAAGCCTTGCCTCCTGATGACACCGTGTTTGTAACTCTGGATAACCCAGAAACTCTGCTGTTTGCTAAAAACGACCCGCGTGGATTCGTGGAACAGGCTCCACAAAAAATTCTGGCTATAGACGAGGCACAGCGTGCCCCGGAACTGGCGCTTGCCCTAAAAGCCTCCATTGATGAGGACCGGCGCCCAGGGCGCTTTGCTATCACCGGCTCGACAGATTTGTTAAAGACTCCAGAGATTTCAGATTCTTTAGCCGGTCGAGCTGAGTCGCTAACCGTTTACCCTCTTAGCCAGGGTGAAATCGAGAAACGCCTTGAACCCGAGGATTGGGTGGAATGGATTATCCGCGATTGTGCGGGAGGATACATCCCCGCAGCCGAGACACGGGACAACCCAGAAACAATCGCTACCCCGCAGACAGCTGAAGAAATGCGTCAGATTGTGCTGGCTGGCGGATATCCCGAACCATTGAAACGGCCTGATCCGCAAGCGAATCGCTGGTTTCGCAGTTATATTGAACGACTCGCCACTCATGATGCCAAAGAACTTGCCGGTGCCAGCACCTATCCCCTGCATTTGGAAAACCTGTTGCGGGTTTTGGCATCTCGCGGCGCTTCCGAACTGGTTAAGGCCAAAATTGCCAGGTCTTTGGGGATTTCTGAGACAGCTCTCGGTGATTATCTGCAGCTGGCTGAAAGCATGTATCTGATAAATATCCTGCCGTCATGGGGTATGGGATTTTCGGGTCGGGCGGTGCGTCGGCCCAAGATTTCAGTGGCAGATTGCGGCATGGCGAGTTTCTTCTCCGGTCTAACACCGCAAAAGGCGCGACAGAGTGGAGGATTCGAACTCTTCGGCAGCATCTTGGAGGCTTTTGTACTGGCGGAACTACAAAAACAGAACACCTGGCGAGAGGAGCCCTATCGTCTGTTCCATCTGCGGGAGCGGAACACCGAAGTGGATATAGTTATCGAACTGGCAGACGGCAGAGTCATATTAGTCGAGGTAAAGAGCGCTGTTAACGTAGATAATCGAGCCACGAGACACCTTGAAACCCTGATGGAACGGCTGGGGACACGTGCCGTGGCAGGAACTGTACTGTACTTGGGACAGGAGCACCTATCCATGAATCTCGCCGCCGGGCGGATAGTGATTACACCTATCCCAACACTTTGGCGCCACGCTAAGTTATCAGCCCCGGCTCGAAAATCTATCTAAAACGCGACCGCACAGCGGCAAATTTACTTGATTCTCGACCGTATCAGCTCTCGGAGACCGGGTTACCGGCGACAACCGTGATGGCTTGCGGAACGACCTGGAAAACCCAGTGCCGCGCCGCCGCTTCGGGGTCACCGTCCATCTCCCACACCGCCGGCTTATGCAACAGGACTTCGAAGCGTTTGCCGCTGAAATACTCCAGCGTGCTGTTGTGCCGTCCCAGCCTCAAAACCACGTTCTTAACCACGCGCCACCAGCCGCCGACCCCCTGCGGGGCCCCAATCAGCAAATCTAGGGAACCGTCAAAGGGAGTGGCATCGGGAAATAGCTGGATTCCGCCGGTCAGCTCCGAGGTATTGCCGACCATGAAAATAATCACGTTACGTTTCAAAATCTGCTTGCCGTCAATGCGGAACCGGCAGCGATGCACAGAGTTGTTGACCTGCCTGAAAAAGGACATGACGTAGGCCACGGGACCGACCACCTTTTTCAGCCCCTCATCCACGTGATGCATGACTTCGGCGTCTATCCCAATCCCTGCCATACCCGTGAAATACCATGGTCTACGGGAAGTTTCGTTATGCACCTTCACGATGTCCATCGAGACTTTTTGCCCCGTGAACGCCAGTTCCATGGCAGCTTTCATATCCAAAGGCACATTGAGGTTTCGCGCCAAAAGGTTCGTGGTTCCCGCCGGCAATACCGCCACCGGAATCTCGCTGTGACGCATCTCGGTGCTGACCACGCGTACGGTGCCGTCCCCGCCCGCGGCGATTACCAGGTCTGGATGCATCTCTCGAGCCTGCGCTGCCATCGCAAAGCCGGGGTCGTCAACGCTGGTGGTGAGGTATTCCACGGTGAAATCGTGCTGTTGGGCCGCCGCGTTCAAACCGGCCGTAAACTCGTCTTCGTCCCCGACTTTCACGGGGTTATAAATGACTATCGCTTTTTTCAACTTAGGCTCCTCATCTGAAACTTCTCACCGGTTCAGGCATCATCGCGCGAGAACGAATTGTGCATATTGAGGCTGGCGTCAAACAGGACCTTATCCAGCAGGTCGTCCGTTTCCCGTTTCAGCAGGTCTGCAATTTCGGCATTAGCGGCCTCCAGCAGTTCGTAAACGCGGGAATCTTCCATGTTATTCGCCGCGTCCTCACCCAGCTCAGCCACCGCCCGGTCGGTACGCGCCACAATCTGCAAAGCCGCCCCCACGACCTTCTGCTGATAACGCTCCACGTGCGGAATCGTCTGATGATAGTGGGCGTCCACCAGGGCGGCAATAATCCGATTGGCCCAATAGTGATGTTCGGTGGTGACTCGTTGAGTCGTCGCCTCCAGATACTCCGGGGTGTGCCGCACGTTGGCGTAGAACGGCACCAGGGCGTTGAACGGCATTGCTCCGTAGGCTATCCAGTTCAGTCCGGTGGTGGTGGCGGGTTTTTCGGGACGAATCTGAAGGGCGGCCACGAAATTCGTGCGGTTAATCCCGATCGGGCGATACATACCGCGCTGGTCAGCGCCGCCGATCAGAGCTTGTTCCGCCCGCGCGTAAGGGTTAAACGGGGTGCCTTGATAGTGGTAGGACTGGGTGTATTTCACGTCCTCCATAGTGATGAGGCGTTCTGGAATCAGGCACCAATCCAAGTCGTCTGAATCCGGGCGGGAATCCCCGTGGAAACCAAACCGTGACACGTCCGTAGGATTGAGGAACCGTTGCAACGCCCACACTCGCGGTGTGTTGTAGGTGTGGTCCGAATCCGAACGTGACCCGAAAGCCAGGCGAGGATTGAAACGCTGAGCCGGCTGGCCGTCAGTTTGCGCGGTATCCAGGTGGTTGTCCGCCACAAACTCCCGCAAATCGGGCGAACACAGGTAATCGCGCCCCTCCCCGAGGGCATCGTCAAAATCGAAGTCGTCCAAACTGAACTGGTTAGCGATGACGGCATAGCATTCCTCCGGCAGGCGCCGCGCCAACCAATGATGCCCCCCCACCGTCTCAAGCCACCACACGTCGTCGTTATCGGCAAAACCGATGCCGTTCATTTCGTAAGTACCGTACTGTTGCAGCAACTCCCCCAAACGCAGCACGCCTTCACGAGCCGTCTTAATGTAGGGCAGCACCAACACCACCATGTCTTCTTCACCGATACCGCCGGGCTGTTCCGGCACGAAACCATCCTGGCCCTCCTCACCTTGGGCTTCGCGCAACTCAACCAGCGGATCGGCGCCCAGCACACGCTCGTTCGAGGTCAGCGTCTCGGTGGCGGTCATCGAGACGCGAGCCGAGTTGATCCCCGCGCCCGCCCACAGGCCTTTGTGGGTATCAGCATCGGGGAAACGGGTGTAGCGCAAACCGGTTTCCGGCAGGGGAATCTCCACGTGGGACAGGACCGAACGGTAGGTTTTTGGCAGGTCCTCGGGCGCGATGACCTCAAATCGTTTCGCTTCAAAAGAGCCGTGCCCCGAGTCGTCGGTCCGAGCCATAATCGTCGACCCGTCCGCCGAAGCCTTTTTCCCAACCAAAATCGTCGTGCAACCCATGTGTTTTCGCCTTTCTAATACTTGCTGGTGACTGTACCCAGTCTGCCAATATCTTAAAACGTTTCGCCATCTGATGCTGAGGGAAAGTCTATCTGAGGAACTATTGCCAGCGGCAAAGTCATAGGATGTATAGGGACAGACTCAAGGAGTGACTATGCACAAAGATAATCCAGACATTGGCCCCAAGCCCGGAAAACCGTTTCGCGTCCAGCACGTCCAGCAATACTTTGCTGCCGGACGTCCGCTGACGATGCTGACCGCCTACGATGCGATTACCGCGCGGATTATTGATTCGGCCGAAATCGACATGATTTTGGTCGGGGATTCTTACGGGACCACTATGTTGGGAATGTCCTCCACTGTCGGGGTGACCTTAGACGATATGGTTCGCGCCACTGCCGCGGTCGCGGCGGGGGCTTCCCGAGCTTTGGTTGTGGCGGATATGCCTTTTGGGTCTTACGAGTCCAGTCCCGCCCAAGCCGTGGATACTGCGGTCGCGCTGATGCGAGCCGGAGCTGCCGCGGTGAAGTTGGAGGGGGGACGTCGTATCCTACCCCAGGTCAAAGCCATTGTGGATGCGGGTATCAACGTGATGGGGCATCTCGGTTTCACCCCGCAGTCCGAAAACCACTTGGGCGGCAAACGCATGCAGGGGCGCGCCGACGCCGCTCCGGCCTTGGTTGCGGACGCGTTGGCTTTGCAAGAGGCGGGGGTGTTCTCGATTGTGTTTGAGATGGTTCCCGCCGCGACCACTCGCGCCGCCATTGATCAGCTCAACGTGCCCATCATCGGTATCGGCGCTGGTCCAGACGCTGCCGGACAGGTCCTGGTGTGGACTGACATGTCGGGAATGCAGGACTGGAAACCCTCGTTCGCTCAGGTGTTCGGTCAAGTCGGGGCGGAGCTGAAACACGCTGCCCAAAGCTACCGTGACGCCGTGGTGAACCGGACTTTCCCGGCCCCGGAAAACTACCATGAAAACTAGGCTGTCCCCGTGAGGCGACCTGAGAACTTTTGAATCGAAAGAATGACTACCGTGTTACACAAGAAAACTCGAACTGACGAACTGGCCCGCCGTGCGCCCTTGGGAAACCTGAAACCGGGACGCATTTCCGCTACCTTGCCAGTGCCCTCTCATATTGACCGCCCGGAATATATGTTTCACGACGGACCGGAACGGGTCACGGCCTCCGATGTTAAGAGCGAGGAAACGATTGAAAAAATCCGCCAAGCTGGGCGTATCGCGGCCGATGCCATCGTGGAAACCGCCAAGTACATCGCTCCTGGCGTGACTACCGATGCTTTGGACCGGGTGGCGCACGAGTTTATTTGCGATCACGGCGCCTATCCGTCTTGCTTGGGCTATATGGGATTTCGCAAATCCATCTGCACCTCGATCAATGAATGTATCTGCCACGGAATCCCGGACGACCGGCCGCTGGAGGAAGGCGACATCATCAACCTGGACATCACCGCTTATAAGGACGGGGTTCACGGCGATACTTGTGCCATGTTCCCGGTCGGGACGATTGACCCCGAATCCCAGCAGCTCATCGACTGCACCAAAGAAGCCATGATGCGCGCCATTAAGGTCTGCAAACCGGGTCGATCCATCAACGTTATCGGGCGGATTATCGAGTCCTATGCCAGCCGGTTTGAATACGGAGTGGTGCAGGATTTCACCGGCCACGGCGTCGGCGAGGCCTTCCACAGCGGGCTGATTATTCCGCACTACGATTCCCCCCGCTATGACACGGTTATGGAAGAGGGCATGGTTTTCACCATTGAACCGATGCTGACTATGGGCTCAATCGCTTGGGAACAGTGGCGGGACGGCTGGACCGTAGTGACCCGCGACCGGGGACGTACCGCCCAATTTGAACACACCCTCGTGGTGCGCGAGGACGGCGGAGAGATTCTCACCTGGCCCAGCAACCATCAGGATTGATTTTCTTTTGTACTGTCCAAGGTCCCTGGCGAGTACGTGATTTTTACCGGTACCAGGCTGTGATTTGGTGAAATCACAGCCTTTACCCTAGAGTATTTGCCAGTTCATCCCCACGCGAAAGGGACTTTTGTGGCAACTGGATTTGGGATTGATGTTGGCGGCTCCGGTATTAAAGGCGCTTATGTAGATTTGGAAACTGGCGATTTCATTGGCGATCGTCTGAGAATTAAAACCCCCGCACACTCGACCCCCCAGGCCGTGGCGGAAGTGTGCCGTCAGATTATTGAGGAAAAGGGCGTTCCCGAAGACATGCCGCTGGGGATGACGATTCCGGCTCCGGTTAAGAATGATTTGGTTCCGTTTATGGCTAACCTTGACCAGGAATGGGCTGGGGTTGATGTCCGCGTCCTGATGCGCAAGTACACCGGTCACATGGTCAAGTGTGTGAATGACGCTGATGCTGCAGGTTACGCAGAAGTCCGTTACGGAGCGGCCCGCGATGTGCCCGGCCTGGTCATCGTCACCACCTTGGGCACCGGGATTGGCACCGCGCTCATTTATAACGGGATTCTGGTTCCTAACAGCGAACTGGGTCACATCGAGATTGACGGCAAAGACGCGGAGAGACGCGCTTCTTCCGGGGTAAAGTCAGCCAAGAAACTGTCCTTTAAGCAGTGGTCCAAGCGCCTGCAAAAATATTATTCTCAGCTCGAGATGCTGTTCAGCCCGGACTTGTTCGTGGTTGGCGGCGGCGTGTCCCGCCAGCACGACAAGTTCCTGCCCCTGCTGGACCTGAAGACCCCGATTATTCCCGCTCAACTGCGTAACCAGGCTGGCATTGCGGGGGCTGCCGCGCTGGCGGCTGGGGTGTAAACCGAGCTAACTGCTGTTTCGCTCCGGGATGCTGCGGCGTCCCGGAGCATTTTACATTCGGCATTGCCGGCGAACCCGAAACTGCCATTGCCCGGCGAGGCCGCCTCCCCCGCTTGTGCCCCGGCAGTTGCGAACCGGCTGATTTGAGCGGAAAAGCCGGGCATAAGCCGGATTCTGTAACGCGCTTTGTTGCCGCCGCGCGCCGGTAGCCATTTCTCTGGAAGGCCGGTTACCCGACCTCTCTAGCAAGTAGTCTGGGGATTTTTTGAGGAGGCGAGGGTTGACAAGGAGACCAATCTGTGATATAAAGAGCCATCATGAGTATCGAGGAGGAATCATGAAATCAATGTTCTTTTCTATATCTACTTTGACTCTAATGGCCTTGCTTTGCACAGGAACGAGTATAGCTTCAGGTGCAACCAATGACTCAGATAAAATCAATACTAATGACAGTAGTCAAAGTATTGGAATGATAGATCAACTACCTGTAACTGAGGATTACAGCCTGGATTCTGTAATGACAGAGCAGGAGTCGCATTCATTCCTAAATAAGTTAAATCTCGCAGTAGCAGGTGGGACAATGAGCTTAGAAGAGGCTCAGCAAGAAGCCTTGAAAGAAAGCTTAGTATTTCATAGTCATCCTCTAAGAGCTAATCCTGATTTCCCTAATTCTGAGACTCTATCAAATACGCCTTATGTAAGTCAGGGGCAAAATGGAAAATATTGCGGCCCCGCAAGTGGAACAATGATAGCACGCCAATGGGGCAAACCCATTTCGATTGGAACCATGGCTGATTATATGAAAACCGATAAATACCAAGTGACGGACTGGAGCAGGGGGCAATTCGTAAGTGGATTAAATCTCGCTTTGGGAAAGAGCTTTTATTCGCAACATAATAGTCCTAGCGCTATTTCGATAACTACCGCATTTCAAACAACGGTTGGACACTATAAGCATCCTATCGCAGCCGACACCGTAGAATTCAAAGGCGGCATAACTTATAACAACCACGCACAACCTACGAACAATCCTCGTGGTCACTGGATAGTAGGCTACGGCTATCGCAATAATGGAAGTTCAGGATTCTGGTACGATCCGGGAGCAGCATACCTCAATAGTCATGGCTCTAATGGCGTTAACACATCGTTTATTGCAAACAGTAATTTTATGTATCAATTTTTACAAAGCAACGGTATCGTTTTTTAAAGAATGATAAACTATGCTTACAAAACAAACTGCAGTACTTTTTTTAGTAGGCTTTTTGCTGTTGTTACTGACGGGTTGTGCATCTACGAGTACTGTAACTACGGCACCTAAAACCGGTACAGACCAAGCAGAAAATAAAATTCTTTCTAAGGATAAGGCGACAAATATCCTTAGTGAAGGCACTTATTTTTTTGACCAGCGTCTTAATTACACACCCGATTCCGAGGCAATACAAGATGCATACGAACTCATGGATAGTAACGGTGTATTCCCCTGTTACCGTAAAGCCCAAGAAACTTCGCCATTTACCAATAACGAACCCAACGGCGAATTTTGGTGGTGCCAAGCTACAGAGGGAGGATTAAAGCAATTATCTCAAATACCATTCCCACCAAACGTTCCACCAAAAGGTCAACAGATTTCATACATTTCCAGGCTTGGTAACCAGCTCCTATTCATTATTTCAGGAGCCTATAACGAAACTGCTGAAAGCAACTGGCAACTCGCCTTTTTTGATGGTCAAACCACCCGAACCGTTGTGTCAAGCAAAGACTACACTGGTAAACCAATCAAGATGGCTGCGGAGCCCTGGCACATCGGACTGTGCGATGGCAAAGCCTATTGGGCCACCTTTGATATGCTGCAAGCAGACAACCGTCCAAAGAACTCTGCGTACATCTATGCAACTCCAGTCAACAGCAAATCCAGTCCTCAAATTGTTGCGAAAAATGTTACGTCCTTTAAGCTTAGTAAACAATGCGATTTAGCCATATACTACCAGCAAGATACAGCAAAAAAATCCCGGACCTCACCTAAGATCGACCTTTTTCACGGAAAATCAAAAATCGAATCTATTATTTTACATAGCAACATTAGCAACCTCTACGGTTTTGCTCATGATTACTTTATATATCGGTCCACTGAAACAACTTCACAAAATGATCTAATTATAGAGAACCTGCTAAATCATCACAAAATCACTTTTCGAGACACGCCTTGCAAGAACATTCCAAATATAAACGAAGTTGGCACCAGTTACTTCTATTTTACCTGCGCAGACTCTAATTACTCTTCAGTTGATACATTTTTATATGACCTAAACTCTAACAATTATTATATTGTGCCAGATTCCTATGCCGGTTTTGCTTCGACCAACAGCGAGAAATGTATGAATACAAGCGATTGTTTTTTGGTGTCTTGGAGCAAAACTGATTATGTTATACCAATCGCAGAACATCGGAAAAACAAATTGTTTTCGATAACCCAAAGCTACGCCTACTGGTCACCAGATTTACATAACCGTCTCTGATTACCATTTCCCCGCACTCCGTGCGTCACGTCGCACCCGATCGAGTGCTCCTGAATCAAGGGGCGGAAAAGCCGGGCATAAGCCGGATTCTGTAACGCGCTTTGTTGCCGCCGCGCGCCGGTAGCCATTTCTCTGGAAGGCCGGTTACCCGACCTCTCTAGCAGCCTACCCGCAGGCTTTGAACGGGCCGCCCAGCCTGCTGCTTGGCCTTGCTCCGGGTGGGGTTTACCCTGCCACGACTGTCGCCAGCCGCGCGGTGAGCTCTTACCTCGCCTTTTCACCCTTACCCCGCCGTGCATAAGCCCGGTGGGGCGGTTTCGCTTTCTGTGGCACTGTCCCGCGGGTCATCCCGGGTGGCCGTTAGCCATCACCCTGCCCTGTGGAGTCCGGACTTTCCTCGGGCTCATCGAATGACTCGCCCGCGGCTACCTGCCCGGCTTTTCCGCCCGATTATTGTACTACTTACGCACCAAAATGACTTCGTGGTCCTCGCTGACGATGACATCGTCGGGAGCCGCGACGTTTAAACGCGAGATTTCCGCCACCGAAAATTCCAAATCCATCCCAACCGATTGGTTCCCGCTGACCGCTACTACCCCAATTCCCCCGGTCGCCCGCTTGCAAGTTTCGTATTCCCGCAGCAAATCGGCGGGTAGGGTGGCGGCCAGTTCGTCTCGCTGGGTTTGCTGGCCGGTCAGTTCCTGCTGCAGTTCGCCGGCAGCGCTGCCCGCTTCGGCTTGTGCTTCGTCGAACTCACCAGCCAGTTCCGCCCGGCGGTTTTCCACCAGTTTCACTTTTTCACTAGCGCGTTCCAGCGCGTCCAACGCGTCCAGGGCGCTATCTTCCAGTTCGCCCTGACGCGTCGCCAACTGAGCGAGTTCAGCTTGGATGCGTTCCATTTCTTTGGGGCTCAACTGGCCCGAATCCAAGCGTTCACGTTGAGTTTTCACCCGCTCCTGAACTTTGCTGACCTCCCCTTCGGCTTGTTTCAAAGCCCGGTTCAAGTCGTTGCGGGCGGAAGTCGCCAAAGCCAGCCCGTTGCGCAGCTTGTCCTGCTCAGCTTTGATTTGTTCCAGACGCGCCGCGGCCGGAATGCTGTCCAGAGAGTGTTTCAACCCAGCAATCTTTCGATCCAGGACCTGCAGGTCCAAAAGTTTTTCCTGGTCTTCGGGCGCAGCTTTCATTGACTTCTTCCTTGCAGATTCTCGGGGTCTTTTTCTAAATCGTAGCTTGATTTCAGCTATTAGTTTATCGAACCACAGCCGGCATCGTCCGGCTCAGTTTCGTCCTCGGTGACGGTGGGGATATAGGCGTCCCAGGGTTCGGAAATGACCGTGCTGATTTTTGTTTCCAGGGGTTTGTCGATTTCACCGGCCCACAGGTTCAACGAGGTTTCTAAGCGGGGCAGCCACATCCATTCACTGGCCCAATGCGACGGCATAATGAGGGCGGGAGCCCCGTCCATCTCCAGGAAATCTAGCGCCGGATGGTGACGCAAATCGGCGGTCACGAACACATCCGCGCCAGCATCTAAGGCTGCGGGCAGCAGGGATTGACCCGACCCGCCACTGACCGCCACCGTCTTGACGGCGCGGTCAAAGTCACCCGCCACCAGCAAACCTGCTGGTGAATCGGGTAATAGGTTCGCCAGTCGGCTGGCGACCTCACCCACGGTGGTGGGCGTGACCGGACCGACTCGTCCGATGCCCAAGGACGTGTCGGCCGGGGCGGGCTGCAGCGGCCGCCAGGTCTGCGGGTCTAGTCCCGCTGCTTGGGCCAGGGCTTCCGCCACCCCATCACGCGCCGAGTCCGCGTTGGTGTGGGCGTTAAACAGGGCTGCCCCGCCGCGAATCAGGCGATGTACCACCCGACCTTTGGCAGTATCCGTGGACACAAAAGAGGTGCCGCGCAGGAACAAGGGGTGGTGTGTAATAACCAGCTGCGCCCCCCACTCGAGGGCCTCGTCCACGACCGGCTCGACCGGGTCCACGGCGAGCAGAATCCGCGTCACCGGGTCGCCCCGGTCCCCGCAAATCAGCCCGACCCGATCCCAATCTTCCTGCAGCTCGGGAGCAAAACGCGCGTCCATCCACTCACAAATTTCACCTACGGTCAATCCGGTATTTCGCATACTCTCATCCTAGCGAACTTCGATTTGTCCCTGTTGATAACCTAGAACAGTGGTCGATTATTCTCCGATGAAATTCCTGCAAGCAGCCGCTTTACGCCATCCTGGGCGCACTTCGATGATTTGGATTGCCCAGGGAGTCAGCGCTGAAACCATCGCTGCGCCCAGTTTTGCCCCGCCAACTTGGAATGTGGCCCAGACACTGGCGCGCGCCACCCAGCTGGCAGCCCAGTTTCGGTCTTGGGGCGTTGCGCCCGGCGAGCGCGTGGTCGTGATTGGGAAAAACTCCCCGTGGCACCTACTGACTTTCGTGGCCGCCGCGGCCATTCCGGCGATTACAGTACCGCTGGATCAAAACCTCCCAGCCCCGGAGCTGGCAAAAATCCTGGCCCATTGCGACCCGAAAATCATCATTTGCGACCCCGCCCAGCACGAAAAACTGGCTGGCTGCGGCCCCACCGCGGACCCTCGCCCCCGCCTGGTGACGTACTGGGACCTGGAGGATTGCCTAGAGCCGCGCGACGATTCGACCCCGCCCGTGACGTTGGCGCTCGCGGCCACCAAAATGCTGGACGAACTGCCCGAATGCGGGGAAGACGTGCCCGGCGCGATTATCTATACCTCCGGCACCGCCGCTCACCCGAAAGGCACCCTGCTGACGTACAAAAATATGTGGTGGGGCTGCACGAATTTCCGCGAAGTGTTTGAGTACTCTCCGGCCACCGTCGAGGCGGTCACGGCTCCCCTGTCGCATATCGGCGGGTTCAACGGCACGACGACGGATATTTTTTCCCACGGCGGCACGGTCGTCATTTTTGAAAAGTTTGATTCGGCCGCTGTCCTCGCCGCTATCGAGAAGTATCGGGTCGAGATGATGTTCGCGGTGCCGACCATGTACCGGATGCTGGTGCGCGAGGTCCGGCAGGCGGCACAATCCGGGCGGCCAGTGGACACCTCTCGGTTCACAAAAGCCCTGGTGGGCGGCGCGCCGTGGGATGAACAGCTGGCCGCTGACATGATTGGCTTGGGGTGGAACCCCATCAACATTTGGGGCATGACCGAGCAAAGCGCTTCGGGAGCCGCCCTGACCACGGACGTCATGGCGGGGCGCGAACTGGCGGTAGGCCGGGCGTTTCCGCATACCGAGCTGCGTATCGTTGACGGAGCGGGAAAACCGGTCGAACCTGGGGTCATCGGTCAGCTGGAATGCCGCGGCCCCAGCGTGACGCGGGAATACTTCCGTAATCCGGAACTGAACGCCGCCCTCATTGACCCGCAAACGGGTTGGTTACGGACCGGGGATCTGGGATTTTTTGATGCTGACGGTTTCCTTCACCTGGTGGGACGCCTGACCGACACGATCAACTCTGGCGGGGAAAAGGTCTTTTCGCAGCGGGTCGCCGCGGTACTCTCGCGTCATCCGGGGGTGTCAGAAGCGCGGGTCGTCGGGGTTCCCGACCCGACTTGGGGTGAAATCGTGGCTGCGGTGGTGGTGCAAACCCCCGACACGCCCGAAAACGCGGAACCACTCAGCTTGGAACAACTCCAAGACTTCGCCCGCCCTTACCTGACGAAAGCGGAACTCCCCCGAGCCTTGCGCCTCGTGAGCCACATACCGTTGAACTCGAACGGAAAACCTGACCGGCAAGGGCTTTTGGCACTGTTCCAATAACTCCCGAGACACCCGCCCACACACTCAGGCACGCGTTTACCGCTGTTTTTCCCGTTCCACGACCGCTTCGGCTTCTTGACGAGCCGGCGGGCGGTCCTGCTCCAGATGCGCAAACTGGGGCGGAATGAAACGTTCGTAGTGCCGCATCGCCTGCGCCCACAGCTTGCCGGCACGATACGAAGAGCGCACCAGCGGCCCCGACATGCACGCGGCGAACCCCATATCCAACGCCAGCTCCTTGAGCTGCACAAACTCTTCAGGCTTGACCCAGCGCACCACCGGCAGGTACCGCTCGGAGGGGCGCAGGTATTGGGTCAGGGTTAAGATATCTACCCCCGCGTCGAGCATATCGCGCATGGTCGCTTCGATTTCCTCGGGTTCTTCACCCAGCCCCAGCATCAGGTTCGACTTCGTGATGAGCCCGAACTGTTTGGCTTGGGTGATGACGTCCAAGGAACGCGCGTAGGTGAACGCGGGACGCACCGTGTGCATCAGGCGTGCCACCGTTTCCAAGTTGTGGCCAAAGACCTGGGGCTCGCTGGCAAAGACTTCCTCCAGGGCGGCGGATTTGCCTTGAAAATCATCGACCAGCAGTTCCACTCCGGTTTCGGGACAGAGCGCGCGAATCTGGCGTACCGACTCGGCGTAAAGCCACGACGCCCCGTTTTCCAGGTCGTCGCGAGACACCCCGGTGACCGTCACATACTTCAGCCCCAGATGTTTGACCGTTTCGGCGAGGCGGCGCGGCTCGTCACGGTCGTAGCCCTCCGGCTTGCCCGAAGCCACATCACAAAACCCGCACCGGCGGGTACACACGGCCCCGCCAATGAGGAAAGTCGCCTCCCGGTCTTCCCAACATTCAAAAATGTTGGGGCATCCCGCTTCGGCGCAAACCGTGTGCAGCCCCGCCCCCTGCATGAGGGAACGCATTTCCTGGTATTCCGGCCCGGCTTTTGCCACCACCCGCAGCCAGCGCGGATGGTCCTCACGAGGTTGGCGCGCGTTGGCCACTTCCAGGCGCAACGGTTTTCGGTGCTGCGCGGACTCCAACGTGGACATGGCGGCTCTCTCTCAGTCGGTTTGGGGACATTCTCTGTCCATTTTACCCACGTTTTCCGCCGGCCTCACCACCGTTCCCGCGACAGTACACACGCGACAAAACAATCCGGGAACCTCACCACGCAGTGAAGTTCCCGGAAAGTCTGTTGGCCCGGTCGGGCTAGCGCGCTACGAACACCGGATTGTCGGCGAAAGCCTCGTCAGCAGCGGTGTTGGCGGCGATGTAACCAAAGACCAGCGCGGCCCCGATGGAGGTGCCTCCGGCCGTATAGGTGTGGCCGATGACCGACTTGGTCGTGTTGCCAGCCGCCATCAGACCGGGGATAACACTGCCGTCCTCACGAGTGACGCGGGCTTTGGTGTCGATGACCAAACCGCCGGCCGTGCCTATGTCGCCGGGGTACACCTGGGTGGCATAGAACGGACCCTTCTCCAAGCGTCCCAGCGAGGGGTTCGGCTGATGGTAGCGGTTGGCATAGAACTTGTCGTGTTCGTTTTCACCACGGTGGAAGTCCTCGTCGATGCCGCAGTCAGCGAAACCGTTGAACCGCTCAATTGTCTCGGCCAGGGCTGTTGGCGGCACGTCGATGGCTTCGGCCAGCTCATCTAGGGTGTCGCGGCGCACCAGGGCGCCCGATTCGTAATAAATGTCGGGCAGTTCCACGCGGGGCATGTGACCGTAGGCAAAGAAGTATTTGTCACGGAACTGCTGATCGAAAATCAGCCATGCCGGCATGTTCTCGGCATCGCCCTCGCCTTTCCCAAAGATGCCGCCGTACAGGCCTTGACCTGCCGCGCAATAGGGCAGAGCTTCGTTCATGAACCGCTTGCCCTTGCCGTTGACCATGAGGGTATGCGGCAGGGAACGGTCGGGAATGATGAAGCGTTCCTCGTCCTCAATCACGATGGGCTGGAACCCTTCGGTGCGCGGCAGCTTGATGACCGGCGACCAGATGGCGTCAGCCATGTTGTCGATGGCCGCGCCATGTCTCATGCCCAGTTCGATGCCGTCGCCCGTGTTGCCTTCCACGCCCACGGTCCAAGTGCCGGTGATGGGGTGGCGTTGGTACTTTTGCCGCATTGCCTCGTTGCGTTCAAAGCCGCCACAAGCCAGGATGATGCCGTGGGTCGCGTTGATTTGGTACCGGGTGCCGTTGTGTTCCAGCACGACACCGGTCACGCGCTCCTCCCCTTTGCCTTTCTTGCCCGCATCGCCGCCCTCGGTGAGGAAGTCGACCAGGGCGTTTTGCAGTTTCACTTCCACTCCCTCACGCAAGACGGAGTACATAATGGCAGCGGTCAAGCCCGCGCCCATAGTGAGCGGGCGCTCGCCTTTGGCAAAGTGTTTCAGGTTGCGCCACAACAGTTTCATGCCTCGCACCCAGGGGCGCAGGTCGGTCATGGCCAGCAGCAAATCGGCCGAATCATAGGAGTTCATATCCACCGGAGACATCGGACGGAAGTACGCTTTGACGTGCGTTTTCTCCCACGGTCCCAACAGGCGGGTATCGAAAGCGCCCGCTTCGACGCCGCGCCCGGTTTTGGCCGCGCCCGGTGCGTCCAGCCAATAGTCGGGGTAGCCTTCCATCCGCCTAAACTCCAGGTAGGGGCACGAAGCGGTGAGGAAGTCCATGCACTTCTTGCCTTCCTCCAGGAAGGTGTCAATCATTTCATCGCTGGTGCAGTCCCCCACCGTTGCTTTCATGTATTGGCGGCCCAGGTCAGTGGAATCCGAGCCCCCGAGTCGGGCGAAAACGTTGTTTCCGGGCACCCACACCATGCCGGCGGATTTGGAGGTCGAACCTCCCCACTGGTCGCTTTTTTCGACCATCAATACTTTCAGACCACGCCTCGCGGCGGTCAGAGAAGCGGACAGGCCGGCAGCTCCGGAACCAACGACGATGACGTCATAGGTATCTTTGCTGGGACGGCCAAAGGGTTTACGAGCTGAAGACTTCTTTGTGTTCATAAGCTAAATGCTAGACCACTTCGACGGCTCGCGTCAGGGTCTTCAGTCCCTAATTTTTTCAAAACGGAGCCAGCAGAGGGGTGAGTTTCGCGGTGAGCTGGCCCACCAGGACTTTTGCGGCGGTGTCGAAGTCCGTTTCGATACCCTCCTCGAACAGGGAGGTGACCCCGGCATCGTTGAGCCCGCAGGGAATAATGCCCGTGAAAGCGCGGTTGAAATCCGGGTGAATGTTGAGCGCCAGCCCGTGCAGGGTTGCGTTTTGTACGACTTTCAAGCCGATGGCGCACAGTTTGCGGTCGCGTCCCGTCCCCCGCTCGGCGGCGGTGCGCCCCGAGGCGTCACGGTAGCGCAGCCACACTCCCGCACGGCCCTTCACGATCTCAACGTCCAAGCCCCAAGTGCCGCGAACCGCGTCGATGACCGCGCCTTCCACCGCGCGAATGTAGGCAATCAGGTCCACCGGCTCGCGCAGCCTCACCACCGGATAGACCACCAGCTGACCCGGCCCGTGCCAGGTGAGCGACCCGGCTCGGTCGGTGCGAATGACCGGCAAGTCTTTGTTGATGAGGTCACTGTCGTGGGTGTTGCGCCCGGCGGTATAGGTCGGTTCGAACTGTCCCAAGATGAGGGTGTGGTCCAGTTCCCCGTCCCGCACCCGCGCCCAGGTGTCTCGCTGAATCCGGTCCGCTTCCTGGTAAGACACCAGCCCTCTGGGCAGCAAATTTTCCACTCGCACGGGGTTTACTCTATCGCGTCGAGGGTGTTCGAGCGCGAATTGGACAAACCGGGCAGGGTTTTGCCCGCAATCTGGTGGGGAATTACAAGCAAAAATGTTTGGAGAGGACACGGTTAACAATCAACGTTAGTCCGCTTTCTCCTGATTACTCTGATACCCAGAGTATCCATGCTAACTACTATCGGGAAACAGAGCTTTTTGTAGGTTTCTATCCAATGCCTTGTTGCAGTCGATTAAGCACGTCAGCAGCGGATGCATCGTCTGCAGTAAAACGCACATGACCCTGTTCACAAATCGCCAACGTATCCCGAACGATCTTTTGCTCCGACAAGGTCAGGGGACGTTCAAAGTGTTCCTGAAAGATATCCACCGCATCCGCGCAGGCGGCACCGTCATAGAGGATTTCCCCGCTGCGATTCGTAACCGTAAAACGGTCAATCATCGGCTCACCGCTAAACGTGGCGTTCACAATCTCGCCAACGTTTTGCACCAGGCTATCCACGGTCACATCGTGCGCGGTAGGCGGTGTCCACCGAGCCGGAAACCCCCGCAGCATATCCCGATAGAAACGCTCCGCAATACCCGCCAACGAAACCAAGGGAGGAACCGCAAGCACCACGGCGTGAGTTTGACGCCCCAGCTCTTTGGCGCGGCGCGCAGTGTCGAGAACAGTTGCGGCATTGCGCCACGTGCCCTCAACGAGAAACGAAATCCCGTTCGCTTCTGCATATTCCACACACATCCCGACCCACGCGCCGGACGCTGGAGCGGTGGCGTGGGGCATCTTCAAAGGCTCGTGGGTAATGAGATACTCGTAATCTGGGTGGTGGCGGCGAAAGTCATCACCGATGATTTCAGCAACAGTGTCAGGGGGATACTGCGCCAGGGCATAATTCTTGCCTTGGGTTTTCCCGGCCCCCGGCTGACCGCCCAGAAAAATCGTCACCGGGTGATTTGCTGCTAACACGTCAGCAAAGACCAACGGCTTAATGCGCATTTCCCAGCGCGTGCGTAAGTATTGATCGTCCATCAGACGGCGATTGGAATCTGCTTGGTGCTGAGTTCAGCACGGCGAGCATGCCACTTCTTGATTTTCTCGATTTGCGCCACTCTGTCGTGAGCATCCACTCCAGCTCGCTCACGGTTCAGATTAAGTTGCTCCGCAAAGAATTGCCGCGCCAAAGTATCGTTCCCCTCCGCCTCAGCTTTATCCTGTGCAGACGAAAGCCAACCTCCCAGCATGGTTCCGGCTTCATAGAACACGTCATAGAGAACCGAATCGGAATAGTCCTCATATTCATTGCTTACCATCGCCACGTCCCTTCCCTTTACTGACATTTTACCAGCCCCCTCTGGCTTTGTCGCCGGTGCGGTACCCCTGACGTATATTGAGCAAAACAGCATTTTCCCCGGCGCTGCCCCTCACGGGTTCGAGTCCCCAACCCCTTTAAATATTTTCGGACGGGATGAACCCGCCCGACAAAAAAGTGGACCCAGAAGGACTCAGTGATTTCGCTACGCAAAATCACCACCCGCTCGAAATCTGCGATTTCTCGCGCCAGCGCCTGAAAACGCTGTCGCGTCTTCGGGCGGCGCTGCCCCTCACGGGTTCGAGTCCCCAACCCCTTTAAATATTTTCGGACGGGATAAACCCGCCCGAAAATATTTGTGGACCTAGAGGGACTCGAACCCCCGACATCCACGGTGTAAACGTGGCGCTCTAGCCAACTGAGCTATAGGTCCTAAAGGTTTGCGCGAAACGCCAACACAAGACTATTGAGAATAACATTTGCCACGGCAAGTTGCGAAACGACCGACCCGAATCACTCCGCAAAAATAATGTCTCCACCACCTCTGGGCTCCCCCAGCGGTAGGCTTGTATCAGAAGGCCACCCCACGTCTTCTGCGGTTCCCGCGACAACGACTCTTTTACCGTTGTAAGGAACCCACTCTGGGGTGGTGTCAACGCTATCTACGCCCGCATAATATGCGCCCACACAGAGCAGCTTCGCCGTACCGGTTTGCATGCCGCTTCCATCCCCGCTCATGCCAGTCACTGTTTGTGTCCCATCTAAGACCAGAATCGCGTACTTTTCATACTTAAATGTCCCGCTATAGTCGGGATTTGGCTCTGGGACACCTTGAAAACCAACTAGCTCCGCGTGATTCATAATCCGGATGGTACCTTCAAACACCTGCTTGCCTTGGGCTTTGGCCGCTGCAATAGCCTTGGCTTTCTGGTCCGCAGACTTACCACCCGAGGGCTGCTTAGTCCCCGCAGTACCGGCCGGACCCGCCAGCTTCTGCAAAGCGGAACGATCCGAAACATCCAACCACTGCAGTTCGGCTCCGTCCCCGTCCAAAACTGGAGTGGAGTCACCATACGTGAAGTCACAATTTTCACTCTTTACAAGTTCGGAGCCTTGCAACACCATACGATTGCAGTACCACTGGGGATTCGAGGCGCTGCCAAGGACTTGAATAATCCCATTCCCAGCTTTGCTCCCCATAATGGAGGCCCGCGTTCCTCCACCCGAGGCAACCCCATCCAAGAGGACATCCGACGGTGCTATAAACGGATTTCCCGACCCGTCCGCAGAGAAAACTTGCACACTGAGTAGGCCATTACCATCATCAGCACCGAATAGCAGTTCAGGAATACCGTCCCCATTCATCTCAGTCAGGGCGTATTTATACGCTCCGCTTGAATTATCCAGATCTAAAGCAGTCAGATACTTGGCAGGGGCATCCAGTATTTCGGTGTACTGTTCAAAGGCTGTTTGCAGTTTCTGAGCCTGTGAACCCTTCTGGACTGTCGCGGTTTTTCCTGCAGCCGAGGACGTACCGGCAGCTCCCTCACCGCCGGCGGACCCCTTCCCGAGCAACACCACCAACAAAATAATCCCGGCAACCAATAACAGTGCCAACGCAATTATGATGCCAATCAACGGCACATTACGGCTCTTTGTGACCGCATCCCCCTCAGGAAGTGAGGTCGGCGTGGGGTTGGATTCAGACGGAATCGGTGCGGGTGGCATCGGGTCAGACATAACTTCCTGCTTTCTGCATGACGGCATGTTTATGTTAGCATCACCAAAACGCCCTCCGTTACAGTCTGGCAGACGATTTTCCGCAGCCTGAGAATCTGGACGACACTAGGCCACGGTTTTCGCGTGGTGAAAAATCTCTGGGGCGCAAAAATCGGTTTCCCGCTGAAACTTCGCAGTATCCTAATCGTGATGGTTAAAGTATCCGCCCGCAGTCTATTTCCCCAGTACGGCGAAGCATTCTTCCGTATTCCGGCCCTCGTGCTCACCTCCGAGGATTCGGTGCATCCACATCGCTTGCTGGCATTCTTTGATTCACGGCCCGACTTCCATGACCTTCCCGGCCCCATCTCCTTGCTGACCTGCTCTAGTGATGACTTGGGGATTTCCTGGACACCCTATGTTCCGTTGATTTCAGCCCGTGACGGGTGGGGTTTTGGCGATGCTTGCCCGGTGGCCCTGCATGATGGAGGGATTCTTTGCGGTTACGTGGCAAGTCAGGGAATGAATTTCTGGGATGATGCCACTGCAGGAAGTAATTGGAAACTTTACGTCTGTTTGAGCGAGGACACAGAAACCTGGACCCACCGAGACATCACCGCGCAGCTGTGGACGGAGGAGACTGGGAACCTTTTCTTTGCATCCGGAAATGGCATTCAGCTCACAACTGGCTCGCACCGGGGACGGATCCTTTTGCCGATGGTGGAACGTCGGGTTAACTCCTCAGACATCAAAGCCCTCATCGTGTTTTCTGATGACGGCGGAGCCACCTGGCAACGTGGCGGGACCTTGCTTGGTGGGGACGAAAGCAAGCTGTTGGAACTTCCCCACGGAGATATTTTGATGAGCTCCCGCGCTTATCCGCAACGCCTGTGGGCGCTCTCAACCGATGGCGGGCAAACTTTGACGATGCGGACCTTGCAGGTAAAGGACCCCGGTTGCAACGCAGGATTAGCGATGTATCAAGGAACACTGGTCCTCACCAGCCTCGACCCGCCCGAGGAGCCTCCGGAGGCACGTCCCCACCAGGATCTGGACCCGTCTCGCGGAAAGAGCCACGACCAATTGCAAGACTGGTTTTCTCGCAAGAACTTGGTTGTCCGACTGGGAACCCTCCCGGAGCCACCCACGAGCCCTCTCGACCCCGCTGAGATTAGCTGGGGTGAGCCCCACGTCATCGACCCGGGTCCCGCCGCCTACTCCGTGTGCGCCGCGCTTGGCGACCGGATTGCCGTGATGTGGGAGACCGGTCAGCAGAGCGGGGGGTCGCGCTCCCCCTACGGGTCCATTGCCTTCACCACTCTCGAATAGGCTATATCACCGATAGACCGCAACCGCACCTCGGTTCGATTCACGCCCCGAATCATCGTAAAAGGCAGGTCATTTCACTCAGCGCGACTGTAACCGGCATGGATATACTTGCTCTTTGTGTCTCATTCTCACTCGATTTCTCGGATTTCTCGGACTCAAGAGGCTTCGACAACTTCGCCCGCCTCGCGCCTGGCAATGATGGTTGCCCTAGGCTTGATTACGGTCTTGACCTTGGCAGGAGTGGTTTGGCTCTGGCCCGATTGGCACCATCTACAGGAAGTCCGCCAGATGAACTTCAGTTTTGCGACTACTCCGGGAGTTTCCTACGAACGGGCCAACATCGTGAAACTCGAACCGAAGTGTCGAGACACCGACATCGCCCCTTCTTACGTACAAAGCCACCTAGACGACTGCGTTCGCCTGACGGTGCGCCTGACCAGCGGACCGGATTCCAACCAAGTCACCACCCTGGAAACGGTCGGACCCGGCGCACATTCGAACCTAGCGCCCGGCGACACCATCCAAGTCATGCGCTCACCAGGGGAAAAACCCGGCACTTCCACCTATACTTTCACCGGCGTCCCCCACGACCTGCCGATTATCCTCTTTGCCATCCTGTTCGCCGTGGTAGTTCTGGCGGTCGCCCGCGTCAAAGGAGCGCTTTCGCTGGTGGGACTGGCTTTCGCGACCGTGGTGATTGTGTACTTCATGCTACCTTCTCTAGCTAGCGGACGGCCCGGCATCTGGGTCGGAGTGGTCGGATCGTGTGCCATCATGCTCATCGTCATTCACGTCGCCCACGGCATATCCATGCGGACCGCATCCGCACTGCTGGGCACCGTGTGTGGTTTGGTACTTTCGGCCTTGCTGGGCGCCATCGCGGTGAAAAGCGCGCACATTTCGGGTTACATCGACGAAACCTCCTTTGACCTGGCCGCCGCCATTCCGCACCTCAACATGAGCCAGCTGTTCGTTGCTGCCACTATCCTGGCGGGGCTGGGGGTACTCAACGACGTGACCATCACCCAAGCCTCGGCGGTGTGGGAGCTGCGATTGGCCGCCCCGACCTATACCCGCCGCGAAATCTATCAAAGCGCTATGCGCATCGGCCGGGACCACATCGCTTCGACGATTTACACCATTGTTTTTGCCTACACCGGTGCGGCGCTCTCTACGGTGATGCTCATCGTTTTGTTCTTTGAACGCTCGCTCAGCGACCTCTTCACGACGGAGGCTCTCGCCGCCCAAGCCTTGCAAATATTGGCTTCCGGCTCCGCCCTCATCGCCAGCGTCCCCATCACCACCGCTATCGCCACCTTGGCGGTACGCAAGCCCAACCCGCCGGTGAATGTAATTCGCGATTAAATCGGGGTTGGTGGTCTATATAGCCACCTACCCCGATTTAATCCCCAATTTCTAACGCCCCCGCCCAGTAACGCCCGACACGCCCGACAGCGGGCACAAAAATCCCCCGTTTGCGGCACGTTTGCAAGACTGCGAGGAATCTTGAATGTGCATCGTCAAAAGTCACACCGGAGATGCTCCTGGAATATGTTTCAGCGAGACCGTGGCGGTCGGAAACACGCCACAGCTATTACGCCTCTCTGAAACAATTTTTCGCCTGGTATAGCCGCATCTATTAGGTGTGAGAACCCGGAACTTGACATTCATAGCTATCGGAATATCTATGTATAGATTCGATTAGGAAAATGCTTTTTTATTATCCCGATGTAGTCGATTGGCTTTACACCGCGTTCATAGGCTGTAATTGAGCTCACATTCTGCATAACCCATTTCTGCTTGGAGAGCATTGACAAAGAGAGACATTGGGATTCTACTTTGTCACTCTCGTTGGCTTTCCATGTGCCACGCGCCAGCCGAGTCACTCCGTAGTGCTGTACCGCCTGGTTCGCGCACTCGTAAAGATCGTCAACATCGTAACCGTTACGCGCAGCCTTCTCAGCGTCAAATTCGATTGTAAAACTCCAAGGCATAACATCTGCCATTACAATCACCTCACGAAAATCAAGTTGCACAGTGGTAAAAACATCCTACCGTACCGATTCACTCTTCCTCTCAGCTTTCTTGCCTACTCCCACCAGATGCCGCGTTGAGCATGATCCTGAGGGGGTGCCAAGCGCGGCACTCCCTCAAACTCCCCCAGCGCAAAAATGAATCTACCCCAGCCAACCATGGGGTTAGGTAGTGTCTTCCGAACTCAGTACTGTTCCTCGTCTCAGACGTGGTTGACGAGTTTGGGCAAGCCTAAAAACAGGAAAGTCAGGACATCTTTTATCGAAATTTCAGGGAAAAGTAGTAAAATCAAGTGAGGGCTAGGAGTGAAGTCATGGAACTGACCGAAGAAGAAGTCAAAGTCAAGAACAAGGCTCTCGGAATCATGGGAGCCGCCGGGTTCAAGTGTGAAGACCCGGAAATCTTTAACCTTGCCTTCCGATTTGCACGAGGCGAAATTAGTGAAGCAGAACTGAATCAATTGGTCAGAGACTACGTTAAAGACCCGCTAGTCGCATGACAGTTTTCAAGTCGTGGAATGATTATTTTATCCCTGGAACGACTACTCTAAGAAACAAAATTGTATCCCGGCAAGAACCTTACGGAATCAGTGACCCAGCCAAGTTAAGAGCGGCAGAAGACTTACTCGTTTCAGCCAGACTAATAGACCTGCTATTACATCCGATTGCCGGTATGTTCGACTACAACCATATGAAAGCGATACACCAGTACTTGTTCCAGGACGTGTACGAATGGGCAGGACAGGAACGTGTCGCGCCAGTCGCCCCGCAGTTCTTGGATAAGGACGGACACTTGTACTATCCGGCTGGGGAGACATTGGCTATGGCAGCGAATGAGCAATACAGGCTCATTGCGAAAGCAAACTACCTGCGGGGTTTGAGTCAGGGTGACTTTGTAGCCGAGTTGGCCGAGCGGTGGGGAGAAATCAACGTGATTCATTCTTTCCGTGAAGGAAACACTAGAAGCCAGCTGGTATTTTTCTCGCAGCTCTGCGAACAGGCCGGATACGAGCTGAGGTTAGATCAGCTCGCTTACGGGACAGAGATTAACCAGGAATTTATTGCGGCCAGATTTCGCTCACAAGATACGGGAAGTAATCGCGCACTGGCAGAGGTGCTAAATAAAACAGTTTCGCCTTTGGAAGTGAAACGACCACCGCAAAACGGGCATTTAAGTCTACTCATGCTATCAAGCATGAAATACCAAACTTAAAACCGGACCTTAAGCCGCCACCCCAACAAAAACCCGGATAAAAAACACACAATTTGTCCTTTAACCCTTATGCGGAGCCTTACTCAACCTTCAAGAGTTGTCTGTATGCTTCCCCAGGTTGATAACGATCGACTTCCATTGATTGCGGTCATTAATCTCAATGGTCACGCTAACTATAAGGGAGAGCGTCTTAAAAGTAATTTCTTAGTGAGCTACTACGGGCGTTCAGACGCGGTTAACTTCCTCCGAAGAGCCAATAGCCAAGGGGCGATTATCGCCTATGATGCCAAACAACTTGAAAGGCTCGAGCCGTTATCCGCGCTACAATTGCTCGGGACGTTCTCAAGCCTTACTAATAATATACCACCGCAGCGGGGGAAAAGTCAAGAGTTGAAACCGCAAACCAGGCAAGATCTCGCGGATAGCCTGAAAACTCGGCTAGAGGCTAAGAACGGGACACTTCCCGAAAAGAGTATCGGGGAGCGGAAGCCTCCTAAGCGAGGATTCGGTAGATGATTCCTATTGTGTTTTGAGGGGGTGCCAAGCGCGGCACCCCCTCAAACTCCCCCAGCGCAAAAATGAATCTACCCCAGCCAATCGTGAGGGTAGGTAGTGTCTTCCGAACTCGGTGCAGTACCTCACCTCACTGCGAGGTTACGAACGTGGGGACAAGTTTTAGGACGTTTGAATGGGAAAGATTTTATCTTGAAGGACGCTTTTTACCCCGGTCAGGTGACGGTGTACCTTTCGGCTTTCTTTCCTCAAGTTTCGCCTTAACCGCTTCCGCGATACTCTTGGCAACATCCTCACGGGACTGCGGAACACCAGGCGCGTCACTCTGTAGAGCTTGTTCAGGCATTGTATGCTGCTTATCTACTGTCTGCGCCCTCAGGTACTCCAGCACGTCGTAACGCTCACCAATTTCAGTCAGCGTCGCCGCCTGGGCACACCGTAAAAACCAAGGAAAATTTCTCCTTAAACTGTTCAATATTACGTAGGCATCAGCGTAAGACATTTTAACTGTAGATTCATAACCAGAATACTGGGTGTGGACAAAACCTCTTGCCTCCATGAAAGAGCACACATCCGACCATGCCTTTTTGTATCCTGTGCTTGTCTCGGACGGGTAGAGCTCTCTTAGCCTGGCCTCATCCAAATCAAAATGAAACGCGAAACGAAACACCCGAGGTTGCTCATCCATGACAGTTTTTTCACGCATAGAGTAGCTCAGGGCACCGCTTCCTAAGTATCGCAATAAAGTCAATGGGAGCCGTGTTCACCTCGTAGGCCGTAAAACTGCGAATGTTCTGCATAACCCACTTCTCCTCTGAGAGTAAAGACATCGTAAGGCACTGAGACCCTACCCGATCCTCCTCGTTGGCTTTCCAAGTACCACGCGCCAGACGAGTTAGACCGTAGCGCTGCACATTCTCATCCACACACTCATACAGAGCGTCAACATCGTAACCGTTACGCGCAGCCTTCTCAGGGTCAAATTCAATTGTGAAACTCCAAGGCATAACATCCGTCATCACAATCACCTCACGAAAATCGACTTCCACAGTGATAAGAACATTCTACCGTACCGATTTTGCCCAGGCCTGTTTGTATCCAGTAGCCGACTCCGATGGATAGCGTTCCTTCAACTTGGCTTCGGCTAGGTCGAAGTGGAATGCGAAACGGAACTGAGTTTTTTCGGCCATGTCGGTATTGGTTTTATGCGTAGATTCGTTCAGGGAAAAGCTCTTGGACGATTTCTATGTAGTCGATGGGGTCGGTGCCGCGCTCGTATGCAGTAAGGGAGCGTATGTTTTGCATCACCCATTTTTGTCTGGACAGTAGGGAAAGCGAGAGGCATTGAGATTCTACTTTCTCGTCCTCTTTAGCCTTCCACGTGCCACGCGCCAGCCGAGTCAGACCGTACTGCTGCACATTCTTATCCACATACTCGTACAGGGTGTCAACATCGTAACCGTTACGCGCGGCCTTCTCGGCGTCAAATTCGATTGTAAAACTCCAAGGCATAACATCCGCCATCACACTCACCTCACGAAAATCGACTTCCACAGTGATAAGAACATTCTACCGTACCGATTTTGCCCAGGCCTGTTTATACCCGGAAGCTGATTGTGATGGATAGTGTGCCTTCAACCTGGCTTCGGCTAGGTCGAAATGGAACGCGAATCGCAGCCTCCGATTTTGCTCATCCATTACAGCTAACAGCCTAGTCATAGACGCGTTCTGGGTTGCGCTTCCTTAGACTTGCAATTATGTCGATGGGGTCGGTACCGCGTTCATAGGCTGTAATTGAGCGCACATTCTGCATAACCCATTTCTGATCACTAAGCAGCAGTAACGACATGCATTGAGACTCTACCTGGTTATCTTCGTTGGCTTTCCATGTGCCACGAGCCAGGCGAGTTAGACCGTAGCGCTGCACATTCTCATCCACACAGTCATACAGGGCATCAACTTCGTAACCGTTACGCGCAGCCTTCTCAGGGTCAAATTCAATTGTGAAACTCCAAGGCATAACATCCGTCATCGCACGCACCTCCGATTGTATGTTCTTCCCCTCGTATTCAATTCTACCAGTTTTGAGCCAGTCCATCGCTGACCGTGCTTGTCGCGTTGAGGCTTCGTGGGCTTGCCAAGGCTCTTGTCCTCGCGCTGTCCCGACTGGCAGGCTTCCATTTTTGCTTTTGACCGCTCTTTGATGGAGGAGCCTAGATCCTTCCTTGTTTGAGGTTTTATCTGCGCCTCCCATTGGGGAGCTTCACCGATACTCTGACGGATTCGATCTATGACTTTGGCGGCCGACAGATTGTTAGCGGTGAACCGGTGGTGTCCTGCTTCCAGCACCGGAAGCGTGTCTGTTATCAAGCGTGCTTCTGGCAAGGCGAGTTTGCGCTCAAAGTTTTCAACAAACACTTGCACCGCAGCCTGGCGCGGGACTCCGCTGTAAAGTAGCTCGCCTTGACGATTAGTGATGGTAACCTCGTCCATAAGAGATTGGGCGTTTTCAGGGGTGAGAATCAAGCGCACCGTGTTCGTGAGATTCTTTATTGTCTCGTCGTGGGCGGTGGGAGGAGTCCACCGCGCGGGCTTACCTCCGAGCATATCGCGATAGAACCGCTCCGCGATTCCGGTTAAGGAAAGCGCGGGCGGGACAGCAACCAGTACGGCGCGCGTTGCCCTACCGAGAGCCTTGGCCTCGCTAGCAGTGTTTAGAACAGTGTCAGGGTTACGCCAAGTGCCCTCGATAATGCAAGAAATCTGATTTTCGTGAGCATATTGAACACTCATTCTCACCCAGGCTCCCGCTGCGGGAGCCGTCACTTCTGGCATACGAAGCGGGTCAGTTTCCAATAGATGCCGGTAATCGGGATGAAATAATCTGAAATCGTCTCCCACTATCTGAGCAATACGCTTTGAGCCGAACTGCCTTTTAATTATTGCCTGACCCTTGGTTTTACCTGCGCCAGGTTGCCCGCCAAGAAAAACAGTGGTCGGATTTTCGCTTTGCGTTGTATTTCCAAAAACCTGCGGCTTAATTGATTCATTCCATAGTGATTGAAGAAGTTTCGAGTCCATCACATCGCCATTGCTAGCGGATTATTGTCAATTTCAGCACGGCGAGTGTCCCATTTTTTAATCCAAGCTATTTGAGTCTCACGGTCAAAAGGATCAACAGAATCACGGTCAACACTCATTGAGAGTCGCTCATTCTCGTAGAGCCTCGCCGTTCTGTAATCCCCGTTTTCGCGCGCCTTGCGTTCTAGGGAGAAAAGCCACCCGCCGAGCATGGTTCCCGCCTCGTAGAACACGTCGTAAAGCACTGTGTCTGAATAATCCTCATAGTCGTTGCGAATCATATTTGCTCCTTCCCTCCGAGTCTATTTTACCAGTTTTGAGCCAGTTTACCGTGGACTCATCCTCTGCCGATGTCACCGACGTTGCTGGCAATGCTGGCTATGCAGACTATTTCCGTTATTTGGGTTGACTGCGCTATTTGTAACGGTTACTATCTGTTACATGGATATGTCTACTCTTTCAGAGGCGCAGTTGTGTGTTCTGGGCAGTGATTTGCGTAGGGAACGGTTGCGGCGCAGGGGTGCGTGGCGGAGCTGTGTTTGGTGTGGGGATTCTTTTTTGGGTAGGAGTGACGCCCTCTATTGCTCAACTCGGTGTCGGGTAGCTTCTTTCCGAGCGAAGGGATAAACGTGCAAAAATGTGATTTGCGAACTGTGGGGTCTCGCCGCTATGGTGCTTTGTCTCCGTTGCGGTATCCGGGCGGCAAGGCGTCTTTGGCTGGTCTGTTCACTGACCTGATTAAGACGCTTGACAGTCAAATTTGTTGTTATGTGGAGCCGTATGCTGGAGGTGCTGGTGCGGGTATCGCGCTGTTACGTGAGGGGATAATAGATCAGTTAGTGATTAATGATATAGATCCAGCAGTTTATTCTTTCTGGAAGGCTGTTACCGCTGAAAATAATCGGATGTTGGAGCAAATCGCAAAGGTTCCGTTGACTATAGAGGAATGGAAGCGGCAGCGTGATATTTACCGTGATCCAGGCGCTAGGATTGGATTCGAGCTTGGGTTCGCGTTCTTCTACCTTAACCGCACGAACAGGTCTGGGATTCTTACTGGTGGCGTAATCGGTGGAATTCAGCAGGAGGGGCGCTACAAGATTGACGCGAGATTCAACCGGAAAACACTCATCGAGAGAGTGTCTGCTCTAGATGATTTTCGCGACCGGATAGTGGTAACGGCCAATGATGGCAGAACTGTGATTAGGAAATATGCAGACAGGACGGATACGTTCATGTACATTGATCCTCCGTACGTAAAAGCTGGCGCGAAACTGTATTTGAACTCGTTTGACGGACGTGACCACATAGCCCTATCGAACATCATTAAGGAATTAGATCCGCCCCACTGGCTGATAACATACGACGATTCCTCGCTAATCAAGGCACTATACCGCGACTATCCGCAAGGGCTGCTGGAACTTTCTTATTCCGCGAATCGAAAAACTCGCGCTGAGGAACTCCTCGTTGCCTCTGCTAAGGTTGCTGCGGTGATGCGACAGCTTGACTCTTGTTCTGCTCAATCTGCTTGAGTAGGAAGACTATGACGGGGCAAACCTTTCCCCATGCTGTAAACACATCTTTTTTGCTAACCAGAAAATTTTTGTCATGTGTGATGGCGTTAAACCATCCTACCGACCCATCTTTTTTCGGATTTTGGTCAACGAGGACATTGATTTCGTTTTTAATGCCTTTTGTGTTGCCGAATTCTTTTTGTAAATCAAGTAAGTCTCCTGCGAGGGTTTTATCTTGTTTCAAGGATTTATCGGCTTTTGAACCCAAATAGAGTTTTATAATTGTTTCGAGTGCTGATCTCATAAGAATTGAAGTTGCTATTGGAAAATTCTTGATGTTAATGCGCCCTAGTTCCTCGAATCGAGATTTCATGTTCAGCGAAAGTAAATTGAAATCAATATCGTTAAGGTTGAGAGTGTCTGCATCTTGTTGACGTCTTGGTGGTTTACTGCTCGTCGTCGATTTGACATTACTCCCCTGTGTATCCGCCTTATTCTGAGGTGCTAATGTGGAGTCATCTGGCAGGGATGGTGCATCTGCCTGTGGCTCAGGCGTGGTTACCGTTTCCCCTTTTAGCAGTGCGTAGAACTCGGGGCACTCCGATTCTCCATCGGCTTTAAATTCTTTTGAACGAGTGGTCAACTCCTTGTTCATGAACTTTGTTAGCAAAAATTGGAGGGATTTGATTTTAGCTTCAGGAAGTTGTCGGGCTATTTCCTCAATTGTTTGGTCTACAGGTTCTAGTAGTCCGTCTTTGCTAAAAGATACACCTATAGTTGATGCAATAGCGTTCTTGCTGTAGGCGTACTCAAATACCGACATGGAGAGGTCTGTGCTTGATGCGTATTCTTTCACCCTCGAATCAGTAAATGGTACGTTTCTGATGAACCTTCTCATCACCGCCATTTTGATGAATCTGACGACATCTATCCCTGGATATTTTGCTTTCAACATTTCAACTGTCGTTGTATCGTCTAACAGCGAGTAGTAGTAGTTAGCTTGTTGGTCTAGGCTCCATGCTCGTTTGGATTTGCCGGTGTGGAGACTGGCTATATATGCTGCTACTTCCTTCTTACTGGGTGATACCATTACTCTGATTTCAGACGGAAGATCCTTCGCTTCTTCCTGAAACTGGTTGAGAAGTTTTTTCAGCTTTTCTTGGTGGGACGGAACAACTGACGGATTGTTCAAAGCCTTAAGTGCACTGACTCTCCTGTTTCCTTCTACTACGACGTAGGTGCCTTTGTTTTGCGGGTCGGGATAGACGACGGGCACCTCGTTGTCAAAGTACCCGTTTCGTAATATTTTCTCAGCAATCTCCATCACGTCCTCAGACACGAACAAATATTTGAGCGCATCTGCGTCATCGGCACTCGGAGTTGGCACCCGATAATTTTCCAAGTCAAGACAAATGTCACTCAACAGTACTTCTTTTATCGGCAGGGGCGTGTATGCCATGACGTGTTCCTCATCCCTTCTTGTGACCTTTGGTGATAGCTATGAGAGCTGCACCTAACTGAGCCATAGTCCTTTAATTCTAGCTCACCTTGTAGAACACTTCATGGAGTGCCGTGTCTAGTCGTTGCGAACTATGCGGTTCGCCTCGGGTACGCGTTGATGCAGCGCGCCGGTTACAACCGCTTCAATGTATCCATCTCGGGAAACTTCGCCTCGTTCTCGACGGACGGATAGTTCCACTTGAGCACGGTTAGGCTCCCATCCCTCGTGCCATTGCGCTGCCCAGGAATTGTTTAGCCGCTCCACTTGTTCGAGCGTTAGTCCTTCAAACAAGTCTGGGTAGAGTTTTTCCAAAAAAAGTGCCATGTTCATCACCTCCTTCAGTTGTCTTGCCAGTCAGGATTAGTCTCGGTCGTTGTGTTTGCTTCGGCTATGGCTTCCGTTTCGGTCTTGGCTGGGGTGGTTTTCTATCCCGCCTAGGTTGTGATTCTGTTTTGGATTGTCGAGCCTGGATTTTCGTCTTTACCCGTTCGGACACTGACTCTGCCAAGTCCTGTCTTGTCTGCGGGGGTTTTGTTTCAATGTCGGGAGTTTGAAGATTTTGTCCAGGAATTTCTCGCTGGAAAGTGTATCCTTCCATGATTTTGTGCATGGCTTCGGGACGTGGCTCGAAGGTTCCAGGAGGGGGTGCGGATTCGGCTGAGGCCAGGTTCCACTCTTTTTTATCGTCTATGCGGGAAATTCTGAGTTCGAAGGGCGAGAGTTCCGCTACTTGCATTAGGAAAACACGAGCGGTTCTTCCGTTCCCTTCTCGAAATGGGTGTGCCTGATTGAGGTAGGCAAACACCTTTGAGATTTGTTCCACAAAAGCCTGGCGAGAAATGTGTGCCCAGTCCGTGGTCTTGACTGTTTCGGATACGCGCTCTAGGTAGGTATCGATGAGCTTTTTAGGAGCAAAACTATGGATAGTTCCGTTATTCCTTTTCGATATTTCGACCGTGCGGTATTGTCCAGCCCATTTGTAGATGTCTTGAAAGAGGTGGGCATGGATTGTCTTGATGTGATTCGCATCGAAGGTCTTATAGTCGTGACGGTCATCAAAAAGTATCTCCGACATTCGCTCATAAGTAATCGCGTACTCAGCTTTGCTCAGGATGTAGAAGTCGTGGATACCCAACTTGTTTTTTAACGTTGGAATCAGATTTTTTCGGGTGTCACGGATGAAGTAGCTGTCCCAAGGGTCAGAGAAGAATCTCATGAGTATTTTTCCTCTGCGTCCTTAACGACCGCTTTAATGAATTCGTCCATAGTGAGTTCACCGTGGCGACGCATCAGGCCGAGCTTCACTTGTTCCCTATCCGGTTGCCAGCCTTCCAGCCATTGGTTAGCCCAGAGGTCATTTTCGCGTTGTATTTCCTCAGCGGTCATTCCAGTAAAGAGATCAGGAAAGATTTTTTCAAGTTCCAGTGCCATACATTTCACCTCCTTCAGTTGTCTTGCCAGTCAGGATTAGTCTCGGTCGTTGTGCTTGCTTCGGGTACGTTTTCCGTTTCGGTCTTGGCTGGGGTGGTTTTCTTGGTTGTGGTTTTTAGTAGCTTGGTGGCTACGGGGTCGAGTTGGAAAGCGTCGATGATGTTGGCGCGAGCCATCCCGGCTGCTTCGAGTTCATCATGAGCCTCGATAATCTCGGTTGAGATTTTCTCGAATCTGGAAAGTAGCTTTTCAAAAGAGCGCAGGGCGCATTTCTTTTGCTCAAGCTTTTCCTGTTCAGCAAAGAGGATTTGGTCGGCGGTACGCCGAGCCTTCTTTGTTTGGTTTTCCATCGGATTGTCCTAACCCGACGGTTCAAGATTTCGCAAGTTCAATCTTAGCAGAAAAGGACCGGGCGCGCGTAGCGCGCCTCCGTCTACTGCGCCCAGGTTTTCCTGGGCGCAGGCTCAGGGCAGCATCGCTGCTCTGAGCAGCTAAAAGAGGACAAGTAAAACTTGCCGTATTCTCATATTTTATTTTGGTAGCCAGCATAGCGAAACGGGTGCAGCGTGTCGTAAACACACTGCACCCGTTTCTCTGGTATGCTGGCTGGGTATAAATAAATACCCAGACCCTTTAAGGAGGCACCGTGGTTGAGCCACGAGATGCCGGGAGGAACGGGCGACATATGCGCCGTGAAACGTATGTGTCCCCAGGGGAGTGGGACATGATAGCGTCGCGGATGCACGCCGTCGAGCAAACTAATTTCTCTCGATTTGCTCGGGTACTTCTGACAAATGGTAAGGTCAGAGTTTCTACGTCGCGTGCGCTATCAGAAACAGTTACTAGGCAAATCGCGCCGATAGGAAACAACATCAACCAGATTGCCAGGCAGGCAAATACTAACGATATTGCCACCTATGCAATGGTTGAGGAGACTTTCCGGCTCATGTCAGAAGTCCATGCAGTTATCAAACGCTTGGAGGATGACAAAGATGGCGGTAACGAAGATTGGCCAGATACGCACAACGCTAAAAGCAGCGCTTGAGTACGTTGTTGACCCAAAGAAAACCAACGGCGGCATCCTCACTTCATCTAACTGCGGCATCCCGTGGATTGCAGATTCTCTTTACATTCCTTTTCGTGAGATTCACGAAAAGGCCGAGAACGCTCACGCTATCGGTCGATACGGCACAGTGTTGGCATTTCATGTTATCCAATCCTTCAAACCCGGCGAAGTAACACAGAACCTAGCACACGACATCGGCGTGGAACTCGTCGAAGCCATTACACACGGAGAATACGATTACGTGGTGGCAACCCACGTGGACAAAGACCACATCCACAACCACATCATTTTTCATTCCGTGAACCGCAACACTCTCAAACACTTCCGCTGTCCGAAGCGAAGATACTTTGAGATAAGGGAAATATCAGACGAGCTATGCCGCAAACACGGATTGTCCATTATCGAAAATCCCGGAGAAAATGTACCCACGACTGATCTACATGCACGAGCGCACGGTCGCTCAAAAAAAGCGCAACTCGAACTGTTTATCGACGAAGCGGTACGCAATTCCTATTCGTGGGAAGCCTTCACAGACAACCTTGGAGAGATGGGCATTTCAGTCCATTTCAAAGGCGGACAACTCTTGTACGCGGCTCCAAAGATTTTTAGCCGGGAGATTCGTGGCAAAACTTTGGGCGTGGCATACAGCGAGTCAGCTCTCATGTCTCGGATTGGGAGACAGAACCTTTCGGAATACATAGTGCAGCCTTCAATGGTGAAAGTGTTAGATGAGCAACGCTATCGAGTACAGGTGCCAGGGCATAGGCGTAAACGTTACATCGTTGTGTTCAATCATCAGATAAACGACCACGGGACACACTTCCGGATGTACCTCCCAGACAACTGGGAAGGACGCATGACTGACTCCTTCGGTCAGCTAGCCGAACCTACCACAGCAGCGGAACTCTACAACTGGTTTTCCCGTCTCGATCCTGTCCGCCAGTCAGCACCGGCACGCACCACAGTTCCTATCGGGTTAGACGGCAACACCGCTCGGGAACGATACCGGGCAGTCATCGCTAAAAAATCGAGGACGTGAGAGAAGAAGCCGCCCTAGACGGGCTGCGTCTCGAATACGAAAAAGCACCGGATAAACAGGCATTCATTTTCGGGCTACGAGAAGAACTGGCAACCACCCTGAAGCAGCTGGAAAGCGCACTGATTGAAAAACAACGTCGAGACGACTTACAAGCCCCATACCTGGGCGAAGACATCGAAGTTGAAAACGCGACCAGGAAAGCCCGGGTGCTACGCACAGCAATCAAGGAACAAGAAAAAGACAACCGAAAACAGAAGAAAATTCGATAGGAGATAGAAATGAGCCAACTCACAGACGAAGCCGGAGAAAAGGTGGAGCGTATTCTGGTTGATGTCAGCCAGCAAGGAGTCCGGGTTGCTTTCAACGCTGGCACAAAGCTCACACATAAAACCGTGACCGCTTCGCTGAAAGCAGCCACCAAAGCAATAGAGAAAATTCCAGGACTTCCAGGGCAACCAGAGCACGGAAAAATGACCGTGAAAGCGCTACAGCGAAAAACGACCGACGGGCTACACGCCATAGAAATCCCACCCGAAATGTTGAAGGGAATACAGCACGAATTGAAGAAACGCGGGGTCGATTTTGCCATAGATAAAGCCAAAGACGGCAACTATTATGTGCAAATTCAGGGTAAGGACGCGGACACCATGAAGCACGCACTCAAACAAGTACAAGCGAAGCTGAGCAAACCACAAACCCGCCAAGACCTGAAAAAAGACATAGAAAAACGCGCTCAAGATAAAAAAGAAGCCAAAGCAAAAGCCCCAACGAAAAAGAAAGCACGCACAGCGAAAGCCACAAAGGGTGTCACACCTAAACCGGCTGTGAAACTTTGAGAAGGAACAATGATTGGCAACGAAAACAATTTTCCAGACCACCACGAAAACTACGGCGCATCACCAGAGGAATTGGAACGCCAACAGGCAGACGATCTAAAACGTGCCGCCACAATCCATGCCTACGAGGAATCAATCAACCGACCATACCAAGACCGTTGGATAAAAACCGAAGCCGGAAAGCAAAACCTGAACACTGATACAGTGCTGAGAAACTATCCCGAAGCACAACAGACAGACTTAATCCCGGCTTTCCGGCAATACGCCGACAAATGCAGAAAATACCTTCGTGCAGGTAATGAAATAGACTTGGCCATCAGTGGGAAAATTCCGCATAAGAATCGAATTATGTTGCGAGAAGATACACCAAGAATTTTACGCGATATTGGTTGTGATAACTTGCCTATGATTCATACGCAAAGGCATTTGTTTGATGAACTTACTGATAAGAATCCCAGCAATCCTCATTTTCATGGGCTCACTACGGGTCAGATTAAGGAGGTTCCGGAACTTCTTGAAAACCCCGTTGCAGTATTTATGAACTTGAATAGAGAAACGGGAATAGTTTGCCTACTGGACAAGAAAGACAACGATCAAGTACCAATCATTTTGGCGTTTTTACCAAATGGAGAGGGTATTTGGGAAGGAAAACGCATTGAAAGCAACGTAATTTTAACAATCTTTGGCAAAGACGGAATCCGATTGATGCTCGAAAATGCCCTAGATAAAGGAAAACTCCTGTATGTAAACCAACAAAAATTGGTGAGACTCTTGCCGTCGTCGGCGCACCAATTGCGCCGGTCGTACAAGAGTCTTAACGGAATTATACGCCAGTACAGGCCGGGGAATCAAGAGGTCGATACTAGCCAAGCAAAGGACGCTTTTTTTCGTGAGCTGAACGAAAGATACAACGACACCACCGCACTTAGCAGGCTTAACCGGCTCAGCGGGCTTAACCGGCTCAGCAGGCTTAACCGGCTCAGCAGGCTTAACCGGCTCGGCGGGCTGCACAGGCTCAGCGGGCTTAACAGGCTCAGCAGGCTTAACCGGTTCAGCAGGCTGCACAGGCTCAGCAGGCTTAACCGGCTCGGCAGGCTTAACCGGTTCAGCAGGAGTGACTTCGCCCGGTGTTACCGGGTCAGGTGTCACCGGGGTTGTACCCGGATCATCAGGAGCCGGTGTAACCGGCTGGGTCGAAGAAGAATCCGACTTTGGCGTAACCGGGTCACCCGGTGCAGCCATTGCCGCCATAGGCATCCCCATCGCCAAGACTGACGCGCACCCAGCCGCAGCTGCACCCGCACCAATCTTTGCCAGATAATGTGTTTCAACACGATGTTTAGCATTTTTACTCATCGTTCAAAACCTTTCATTCATTCCCAACCGGACACACCATCCTGGGATCCGGTCGGAACCAACAAACCCCGCCCCCTCCCTGGGACGGGGAAAACCATCATCGGCTCATCTCAGCCATTTCTTGCCTAACGGCATCCATATCTGTATTCAACTTCTCAATATCGCGCGAGAACTCCCTCTGCATATAACCGACAGAATCAATAACCGAAGCAATCTCCTCGGGGGTTTCCCCGGTTATATCGGTCTTAGGTTCTAGCCGTGACATCGGCTTCCAGTACAGCAATTCGTGGCAAGCAGAAGCGCTATAGGCTTGATACTGCAGGGCCTCACATTCGGTCTTTAGCTCAGTAGCCTCCTCAACCAACTGCTTCAACTCCTTATCGGCAGCAACGAGTTTTTCATATGCCGCGTCATAGTCTTTCGGAGTAGCCTTCCCATAGTCCTTTTCCTTGTACAACCCAGCATCTTCCAAAGTTTTCAACGCCTTTTCCTCTTGAGACTGCTGAGCACAACCAGCCAGGCCAGCCACCAACAGCAAACCAGCAAACCCCGCAGCTGCAACCTTGTTAATAATCATGATTTTTCCTTCCGTTATTTCCCTTCCCTGGGTGCTAGATTCCTGACCAAACGAGGCCAAACGCCCCGTAATTGTGAATCTAGCACCCACCCCGGAACCGAAATCTTTGACTTTCCCGCAATGCGAAATCCCGAACCGTCGATAAACGTTTTGGAAACGAGGCAAGCCAAAAACTTCGGCAACACATTAAGGAACACCAACTCTCACCTCTCGTACCCGACGCTTCGCCCGCTCAGCATCAGCCTTGGCATACAAAGCCTCGGTAATCTCACCCAATTTGGCGGTAATAACACTCGCCTCAGACTGATCCGGCATACACCCGAAATGGCCACACAAAAACGTAGACAAAACGTTCTCCTGAGCAGTCAAATCAAGCTTTGACCGCCCTTCAAGAATCGCGGCAACCTCCGCCCGACCCCACTCATTACGCTTACGCTGCTTCTGCGCCACCACCGGAGCCACACTGCCCGGCACCGGAGCCGCCAACACATCACGCAAACGATAAATCACCAACCCCGCACCGTTACGCACCTCAGAGGGAAAAGCATTAGCCGCTAAACGCTTCAGAATCTCACGCTCACTCCAACCCGCACCCAACGCTTCGTGCAGCAGCCCCGACACCACCTGCGCCGCCGAATCCGGCAAAACCCCCATCATCACCGAGGGCAGACAAGCCCGAATCAACCCCCAATCCGGAGCCACCTCCCCCGCGCCCTCGGACGAAGAATTTTCCAACCCATCCACACCAACCAAACCACCCTGGTCACACATAACGTAAGGTTCAGTGGTTGGTATGGAATTTAAATTGGGGTTGTTTAAAGGAGGCAAAGTGCCAACGTTGGCACTTTGCGAACTCTCAGAATCCGCTAAGTGCCAATCTGGCCCTTTGGTTTGTTCGCAACGAAAAGTCCCGTTTTCGTCCAAGTTATCCACAGGCTCTGTTTCGCTAAGTGCCAAATTGGCCCTTTGGTTTATTCCCAACGAAATCTCTAAACCGACGAAAAGCCGGTAGCCATTAGGCAAACGGCCATCCTGACTCGACCGATGCACGACTTCCAGAAAACCATTACCCTTCAAAAAAGCAACCGACCGCTTCACACTCCGCACAGAAGTTGAAGCCATGCGCGCCAAAGTATCAATAGAGGGATGACACAGCCCCTCATCGTTAGCCTGGTCAGCAAGAGATACCAAAACCAGCTTGTCCAAAGGCTTCAAATTCTGAATTCCGAACGCCCACGTCATCGCCTGAATACTCACCGAGCCACCCCCTAAAACAACTCCGGAGGAAACGCCGCATTGTCAGACTCGGTTTCAACATCATCGACCACTTCAGCACTGGTGTTCTCGGTCGCTGGGGTGGGGGTAAGAATACGAGAAATCTCAGAAGCCGGGATTCTGTAATAGCCAGATGGAAGTCTCGTGTAAGCAAGCTTCCCCTCGCTTATCCACCGGTAGATTGTTCCGGTGGTCACTTTCAGAAGCTTGGCAGCTTGCTTAGGACTCAGTACCTCACCCATAAAAACCTCTCATTGTTACGTTTACTGTAACTATATGACTGAGAATATACTGATAATTATGTGTTGTCAAGCGTGTTGATGTTGCATGATTTGCAATCATGTGTCAGTATGAACCTATGAATTCAGTGATAGCTGCTCCTATGAGCGCACAGACCGTCGACCAGCGGGTCGGTGAACTTATCCGATTTTGGATGTACCGCCGTGATATTAATCAACCGCAACTTGGTAAGTTGCTTGGACTTACTAGAGCAACAGTCTCGCGCAAGATTTCAGGCAAGGTAACTTGGACAGTCACCGAGCTAGCAAAGACGGCGGCCATCCTAGAAGTTCCACTCTCAGAACTCATGCCCGAAGACACCGTAGAAATAGCAAAGTCCCTGGAAGCGAATGCTTCCAGGGACCGTGGAACAGTAGCGGGGGCCGGATTTGAACCGACGACCTCCGGGTTATGAGCCCGGCGAGCTACCGAGCTGCTCCACCCCGCGTCAAGCGACCCGTACACTTTACCAGTTCTGAGGTTTTACCTCAACTTGGCGGATGCCACGGGTCGAGGTCACAAGCCCGTTGCGGCACTTTCCGGGGCCGCTGGAGGTTTTCCGCGGCCGGCCCTTACCGCGTCAGCTAACGGATTTCCGGGGTTGCGGACGGGCGCTGGCTGCCGCGGAGGCTTTCGCCTTGGGACTAGCCGCGGAAGCTTTCACCTTGGGGCTAGCCGCCGGGGTCGCTGCGCCGCTGGGCTGGGTAGTCGTTGGGACGCTCGGCTGGGAGGTGGGCGTGTCGCCTGGATTCGCCGGCTGGGTCGCGTCAGGAGCCGCCGGCAGCCCACCGCCTACGGTCAAAGCCTGCTGCAGCTGTTGCTTCAGCTCGGTTTGCGCCTTGCCGTAGGCTTCCCAATCGCCCGCTTTCATAGCCGCGTCCGCGTCATCCATCGCCTTGCGTGCGCCTTGCAGAGCCGCCTGGAGCTGCTGCTCGGGCGTCAAACTCGGTGCGGCGGGATTCTCGCCATTGCCCTGGGCCCCAGCTCCCGGCACTTCATTTTCGGAAGTCTGCACCCCGGCGTCGCCGCCAAAGAGCTGATCGAGGGAAGCCTGCAGAGTCGGCGCGAATCCAATCTTGTCACCGAACGACGTCAACACAAAGCGCAGCAACGGATACGTGGTACCGGATTGGGCCTGGACATAGACCGGCTGGACATACAGCAGGCCGCCGCCCACCGGCAAAGTCAGCAGGTTACCGCGAACGACCTCGGTGGACTGCTGAGACAGCAGGTTCAAGGTCTGCGAAACCGTATCGGTGGTCTTGAACTTGTTGGACACCTGGCCCGGACCGGGAACCGCCAGGTCCGAAGGCAGGGACAGCAGCCGCAGCTTGCCGTACCCGTCACGCACCTTGCCGGGCTTTGACCCCGTTTCCGAATCCACCGTCAAATACCCGGTCAACACGTTTCGGTCTGACTGGCCGTAGGGAATGTAAGTCGAGTACAGCGAAAACTCGGTCGATTCCTGACCGGGAGCTTTCATGGTCAAGTAGTAGGGAGGCTGCAACGCCGACAGGACGGTTTGCGAACCCTCGTGAGTCGGGTCATCGGGCAACTTCCAGAAATCCGAACCGGAATAGAACGAACGCGGATCGGTCGTGTGGTAGCGCGCGATGAGGTTTCGCTGTACCTTGAACAGGTCTTCAGGGTACTTAAAGTGCGCCATCAAATCGCCGGAAACCGAGCTCAGCGGCTCAATCTGGCCGGGGAACACTTTGCCCCAAGCGTTGACGATGGGGTCTTTCGCGTCCCACTGGTACAGGTGAACCGAACCGTCATAGGCGTCAACCACAGCTTTCACGGAGTTGCGCATATAGTTCACACTGTTCATGACTTGGTAGCCGTAGCTAATGTTGCGCGAATCGGAGATGGAAGTGTTCAAATCCATGTGGTTTGAATACGGGTAAGAGTTCGAGGTCGTGTAACCGTCAACGATCCACACCACCCGTTTCGGGGTTTTCGGGTCGCCGTCCATATCCACGACCGCGGGATAAGCCCGCGAATCCAGGGTCAGGTACGGAGCGACTTTCGCCACGCGCTGTTCGGGGGAACGGTAGAACAGGATTTGCGAGGAGCTATTGACCTGTTGGGAAAAGAAAATCTCAGAAGAACGGAACTTGAGGGCATACATGAGCCTCTCCCACAAGTTACCCACGCTCGGCCCGCCTTTACCAGCGAAAGTGTTGTTAACGCCCTTGTCCTGAGTAACATCGGAGGGGTAATCAAACTCCCGTTTCGGCGCACCCTTCGGTGCCCCCACGATGGAATAGTCCGGCGAGAACTGGCCGAAGTAAATCCGCGGCTCATACTCGCCCAACTCGCCTTGGGAGGGAATACCTTTTTCCCAAAAGGCCGGTGAGCCGTCCCCCTCGACTTTGGAACCGTAAGCGGTGACGACCCCGAAGCCGTGGGTAAACACGGTGTGCTGGTTGACCCAGGACTTTTGGGAATCACCCAACTGGTTCGTATCGAGCTCGCGCACCGCAATCACGGTGTCTTGAGCCTTACCGTCAATGGTGTAGCGATCCACCGCCAGGTTGGAGGCAAATCGGTAGTATTGCCGGTTTTGTTCCATCTGGCCAAAAGTGCGGGACACGACCGAGGGGTCCAGCAGACGTATCGAGGCGGTAGACTCGCTGTCCGACCGGAGCTGGCCGGCAGTAGCCTCCGTGGTTGCCTTATAGGTTTCTTCCTTTACGTCAGCGATTCCGAAGGCGTCACGAGTCGCTTTGATGTTGTGAGCGATGTAGGGCGCTTCGAGTTCCTGGGCGGACGGATCGACTTGGAACCGCTGCACCAGCCACGGGTAAAGCCCGCCCACCAGCAGCGAGGACAGCACCATGACGCCGACTCCGGTAGCGGGAATGACCCAAGACTTCCGAAAAGCCCCGATGATGAACAACACGGCGATGACCAGGGAAATTCCTACCAAAATGTTCTTGGCCGGCAGCACGGCATGAATATCGGTGTAGGACGCCCCCGAAAACTTATCGTGCACCCCCAGCAGCAGCACGAACCGATCCAGGTAGTAGCGCAGACCGATGATAGCGGCCAGGATAGCCAGCAAAACCGAGATATGAATCCGGGTGTGGTTGGGAATCTCAGCAATCCTTGTGGACAGGTTGCCCTGCAGGTAGTAGCGAGCCAGGGTAAACAGCCCGGCGGTCACCACCACATAGAACAGCAGGGTGGTCAGCTCGGAAAACACCGGCAGCGAGAACACAAAGAATGAAGAATCCCTGGCGAAAATGGGATCCTTGACCCCGAAGTTACTCCGGTGGAACCACGCGGCAAACAGCTCCCACTGCGAAATCAACGGGGTGGCCACCATCAGGCCCACCACCAGCGGTAATACTACAATCAGAAACTTGCGCCACGGCTGCAAAGTATCGTGCAGGGCTGCCACCGCGGGACGCTCGGAGCGGCGGGTGGCGCGCCGGAATTCTTCTTCCAAGTCCGCCGTGTCAAAGACGGTGTCGAACTCGGCGTCCAGGTCAATAATCTTTTCCGAGCCGGAGGGTTTATCAGCGCCTTTACTGTCAGCCGACTTTTCCCCAGGATAGAGCGTTTCGTCATTCGGCTGGTCCGGTTTTTCCTGTTTACCGGCGTCCGAGGCAGTTTTTTCGCCCTCACGCTGAAGCTTGCGTTTCGCCGCGTCCATCTTGCGTTCCGCGTCGCGGCGTTTCTTAGATTTGTTGCGCTGCGAGGCATCGGGACTCGCCTGCCCCGCAATCATCAAGTTAACCCAGGTCACCACGGCCGCCAGCAGCATCGCCACAACCACTAGGCCAATGCGCCAACCCCAGGCCGTCAACACCACGGAAATCCGTCCGAGCTGCTGATACCAAGCCAGTTCCGCCCAAACTTTGGACATGACCCCAACCACGGCGATCAGCACCGCGATAATCGCGATGACTATCCCCAAAGTCTTGTTTCCGCCCCGGGGGCCGGGATTCGCCCCACCAGCGGCGGGACGCGGCATACGGGGCGGCTGCATTCCGCCCGGACCGCGCGAGGCACCCCCCGGAGGACCGGCGAAAATATTGCCAAAGAACGAACCGTTGGAGGGATGCCCTGTACTCACTTAACACCTCAGTTTCGAATCGGTTACTCAAGTGCCATCTTTCCACAAAACCCCGGTGTTCTTCCATTCGGGAAATTTTTTCGTCTCCACTCCCCGCTCGCCTAGCCAGTTCCCCGAAGTTTCAACTTTCGATGGGATAATGGAAATCATGAGTGAACCGAGCAACCCTTTGACGAATTTTCCCGCCGGAACCGTAATGGGCATGTCCTTTACCCCCGATGGGAACGCCCGCCCGAACCCCGCCGGAGACGAGCCTGAGCCGTCGGCATCTGAACAGGTTCCCGTCCCGGCTGAGATTCCTGCGATAGTGCGGGTGGTGTGGGAGATTGACGCCCACGCCGAGCCGCTGCCCCAGCTGCAAACCGGTCAACTCTTTACTCTGCACAAGACCGGGGAGGCCGCCGAAATGTTGACGGGCCGGGCTCCGGATGAGCTGGTCGCCGAGATGCGCCACACCGCCGAATCCTACCCGGAATCGTTGACGGCGCTGCCTTTCCAGCTGCCCGATGATGGTTTGGATTTCTTAGCCCAGCTGGGACGCGTGGTGTGGAGCGACGAAATCGAAGGCGTGGCGGTGCTCTATGAAACGGACGCCATGCTGACCGCCGCGGACATGGCTGAGGCCCCCGCTGACCCCCAGGAACGTAAGGCTTTCCTGGAGAAAAAGACTGCCGGTCAGGAACGGGCCCGTTTTGTCGTGGCCGCCACCCGCACCGAAGCTTGGTCGATTGTTCACCCGCATTTCGACACCGACCCGGAGCATATCGAGCAGGGCCCGGCGTTGGTCGCGGATTTGTTGCAACTCATCACCAACGGCATCAACGGCGAACCGACCCCCGCCTCTTGACCTGCACTAACGCTGGCTAGACCCGGTTTAGTGCCTGCTGGAACGCCGCAACGTGGCACTGCGCCGGGGCCAAAACGGTGCCAAGAAACGGCACGCCTCGCGCTCTTGGGCGGCTCCGTCGCGACGGGCTTTGGCAAAAGACACGATGAGCCGGCTGCGCGCCCGCGTCACCCCGACGTAGCACAAACGGCGTTCTTCCTCGATGGCCGTGGCGGTTTTGGCCAGGCTAATAGGCAGCCACCCTTCGCTGGCTCCCGCCAGAAATACGACTTCCCACTCGAGTCCCTTTGCCGAGTGCAGGGAAGCTAACGTCACGCCGCCAGGTTCGTCATCCTCCGTGCCTGTCCCGCCCTCCGCGGTTGCTCCCGCTAGGTTCGTGACCCGGTCCTTGATTACGAAAGGAATTCGTTTCGCCCCCAACGCCACCCCGAACAGCGCGGCTTGGGCGTTGGTGCGGAACAGCACCGCAATCTGGCTGGGTTTCAGGCCCTCCGTCAGCAGGGCTTGAATGCGGCGGGCGATTTCCTTGGCCTCGGTTTCGTCGTCCGGCGCCGCGAACCAAGACACCGCCGGGCCGGTTTCGCGTTGGGACACCAGCCGGACGGTACCGCCCAGAGGCTTGCCGTCCGCCCCTTTGGCCTGGGCCAACACCTGATTCGCCAAGTTCACAATCTGAGGGGTGGAGCGATAGTCCCGAATCAGTTCCACGACTTTCGCTTCGGGATAAGTTTGGGTGAACTCGGTCAAATATTCCGGGGTGGCGCCGGCAAAAGAGTAGATGGTTTGCGCCGCGTCCCCCACTACCGCCAGGTCGCGACGGCGGCCCAGCCAGCTCATCAACAGGTAGTTTTGCAGCGGCGAAACGTCCTGATATTCGTCCACCACGAAGTAGCGGTACTGGTTGCGAATCGCCCGCGCCACGTCCTCGCGCTCATCCATCATGCCCGCGCACAGCAGCAAAATATCTTCAAAATCCAGCTGTCCGGCCTCTATTTTCACGTCCTCATAGGCGTCCAGCAGCTGCGCAACCCGCTCGGTACTCACATCGGCTACGGCTTCGCGTCCTGCCGCCCGTGCCGCCGCAGCGTAGTGCGGTGGGTCCACCAGCGAGACTTTTGCCCACTCGATTTCCCCGGCCAACGCCCGCACCTGCACTTTTCCGAGGTCCATTCCCAGGCGTGTCCCCGCCGCCGTTACCAGGGTCGCTTTCAGCCCGGTCAGGTCGGGCATAGTTCCCCCCATAACCTGCGGCCAAAAGTACCTGACCTGCGCCAGCGCCGCGGAGTGAAAGGTGCGCGCCTCGACCTGTCCCACTCCCAAGCCTTCCAGCCGGGTTTTCATCTCTGCCGCGGCTTTTTGGGTAAACGTCAACGCCAACACGTTTTCCGGATTGACCTGTCCGCTGCGCACGCCGTAGGCGATGCGATAGGTAATCGCCCGGGTTTTCCCGGTTCCCGCCCCCGCCAGCACACACAGCGCCCCGTGCTGGTGCTGGGCGACTTCGCGCTGCTGTTCGTCCAGTTCATCGAGCAGTTGCGCAGCGCTGAGTTCCGCGCCGGACGGTGCAGCGTGGGGTTTGGTGTTCACGTTTACCTCCTCCCGATTCCGCGTTTCATTGCTCCCCCAAGTTTCCCACGCCGGGCTACACCGCACGAAACCGGGGTCCTGTCCAGCGCGGATACGAAGTTATCCACAAGCACCGGATTGTCATTTGAGTTTATTATATACCTTTTGAGATGCTTTGAATAGAGGTGAGAGATTATGAAACTAAATGAGGGTATTCACTTGGTTAGACTGCCCGATGGTTCAGTCGAGCTGTGCGCCGGGCTGGAAACCATGTTTTGTTTCCCGCGATGTTCTGAAAAGGAGTTCCAGCTGCTGCAACGCCTGGTGGCGGGCTGTACCCGCCCGGATTTGTCCGACTTTGCCAAAGCCTGCCGCATTCCTCTGACCAGGGTCTCGGAACTCCTGCGGACCTTGGTTGACGCCGAGTTGCTGCAGCTGCGCAGTCCCCGTCTGTACGGCGGGCCCGACGATGGGTTTTGGTCACGAGTGGGGGGCGCCAAGATGCGCCGTGCCTACCGACATCGCCAGGAACAGTGCGTTTCTCTCAATCGCGCCGACCGCATGGCACAACTGCTGGCCGTGGAACTGGGCGCCGCCGGTATCGGCAAGATTCAAGTCCCCGCCACCAACCGCAGTACCGAACCGGACTTGGAAACCACTCTTGACCCGCGACACACCATGAAAGACCTGGTGGAACAGCGTCTGCGGCACGCCGCGGTGACGACTAGGCGAAGCTCGGTGGACTTGGCGGTGCTGTTCAGCTGGGGCATTCCCGACCCGGTAGCGGCACAAAAAGCGATGCAGTCCACTCAGCCGTTCCTGGCGGTGGTGGCGGGTCATGATTTTGTCGAGGTCGGGCCGCTGGTCGTGCCCGGTCTGACGCCGTGCACGTCCTGTATCGCCCTGCACCAGGCCACAGAAGTGGCGCACCTGGCAGAACGCGCCGCGAACCTGCACTGGGCGGCGTTTCCGCGGGTGGAAACGGCATTGGCAGGAGCGGGGGCGGCGCTGGCGGCGACGCAAGCCTTGGCGTTTCTGGATTGCCGCGCCCTGCACCCCGGTGATGTCACGCGTATCTCGGTGGATGGAACGGTCACGACCAGGCACTTTGAGTCTCACCCGGAATGCGACTGCAGCTATCTTCCGGTCGATCTCGACGTTCCCCCAGAACCGGCGTTTGCGAAGCGGGCGCGAGCGGTGGCAGCCGCCTGATTAGGCGTCAGAAGTGGGGTGCTCTGGGCTGTCCGGGTCCGTCCCGTGCCCGGAACCGTCGGGCGAATCGGTGTCGGGACGGTCTTGTGACACTTCCGCGTCCCCCTCCGAATCGATACCGGGTTCCAGCCCTTTGGCGTATCCCAAAGTCCCTTGCAGCATGGCCTCCAAATCGGCCTCCAGCTGGTCTTTTGGACCTTCTCCGGCCAGGCGGGCCACAAACTCGTCGGGGGCATCGAAGTCGCTTTCCTCCGGCAGTAGGTCCGGGTGGTCCCACAAGCCTTCCGCTCCGGCTTCCCCGAGCTTGGCCACCAGTTTGGACCACAAGGCGCTAGCTTCGCGCAACCGTTTGGGTCGCAGTTCCAAGCCGATGAGGGCGGCGAACGCTTTTTCGGCCGGCCCTCCGGTGGCGCGGCGCCGATTCATCATCTCTCGTAGGGCTCCCATCTGGGGTAACGTCCCTGCCAAGCAGCGCGTAGTCACCATGTCGACCCAGCCTTCCATAATCGCCAGCAGGGTTTCCAGGCTTTGTTTCGCGGCGGTTTGGTTATTGGTTTGGCTGGGAGTCAGCACACCTTGCGCGATGAGTTTGTGCAGGGCGTCTTGATCCATCGGGTTCAGGCCCTGCAGGGCCGACTCCATCGCCTGCAAATCGAAGCTGATGTCCCGGGCGTAGTCCTCAATCGCCTTGGTGACATGCATCCGCAGCCACGGCACGGCGTGATAAAGCCGCACGTAGGCGGCCTCGCGAGTCGCCAGGAAAGTCAACACCGGCTCGACATCCAGGCTGATGTCGGCAGCGAACTTTTCTACGTTTTCTAGCACCATCGCCGCTTGGTTCGCCTCTCCAATCGGCAGTCCGATGTCGGTCGAGCCGAAACTCTCGGCTGCCAAGGTCCCCCAAGCTTGGCCAAACTGCAGCCCGAACAGGTTGGAACTCAAAACCCCCAGCAAGGAATCCAGGTTCAGCGACGCCGGGTCGCCGTCCTTGGAAAACAACCCCATCAGATTTTGCAGTTCGGGCGGACCGGAAGAAATCTCGACGTGCAGGTCGCCGTCCGCTATATGCTCAGACAGCGCCTGTTTCATTGACTCAGAGGTTTTGGCAGCCACCGGGGTAACCAAGATTTTCCAGACTTCAGACGAGGCGTCCAGCCACTTCGCCGCGGACAGGGCGGTATAGCTTGCGGGCGGCGGGGTGAGCGAGGTGACCGGGTCGAGGCGCAAGTTCGCTTCAGACAAAACTTGACGCACCCGGTCGGCATCCGCGGCAGTGACCACCCGAGTTGCCCCACCCAGACGCCCCAAGGCAGTCATACGCGCCAAGTCCCAGTTCACCGGCTCATCGGAACTGGACAGCAGGGACTGCAGCGGGAAAGCAAAAACCCCTTCCCCGCCGGAAAACGCCGAGAATGGGGTGCCGGAACGGAGCTTTTCCTCCATCTCGCGGGCTTTTTCCTCGCCAAAGACCTGGCGCAGCATTTCAGCCCAGTCAGGCATCTCACTTTCATCCATGAGACTATAGTAACCGTGATGAACACCGATGCGCTGGATAAGGGAACGGATACGCCTGTACCCGAAGTTTCGCTGACGCCCGAATCTGGAACTGATACACCGCCAGAATCCCCTGCTGACGCACCCACTCGTACCCGCTCCCGATGGTCTTTGAGCCGTTGGGTCCTGAGCTTTGCCCTCATCGTCCTGGGGGTGTATTTCCTGTTCATCTATTCCTATCCCGTGGTCATCAACTATCCGGGACCGACCTTTGACGTGCTGGGTAAGGACTCTAAGCAAACCCCCCTCATCGAAGTGAAAGGCGCGAAAACATATCCGGACAACAACGGGCAGCTGCGCATGACTACGGTGTCTTCCTTGGGCGGACCTGGCTCAATGGTCAGCGGTTGGGATTTGATTGTGGCGGCGTTTAGCCCAAATACCACCATCTTGCCCGAGGAAATGGTCTATCCTCGCAACGTCTCCAGCAAAGACATTAAGAAACTCGGCGTACAGCAGATGGACCAATCCCAGCTCTCCGCTGAGGCGGTGGCGTTGGAAACCTTGGGGTATGACGTAAATATCACCTGGTCTGTCGCCGAGATTGCCAAAGGCTCGCCCGCGGCCGGCATTTTGCGCAAGAAAGACGTAGTGCAAACCATTGCCCGGCCCGGGCAAACCCCGGTGCGCATCCACACTGTTGAGGACTTGCGCAAATTCTTGAAGGGGGTGCCGGGCGACGACACTGTTGAACTCGGTATCATCCGCAACGGCGAAGCCCAGACGGTGAGTATGAAAACTGCTCCGGTCCAGTTAGCGAAAGGCAAAACCGGGAAAGGCTCGCAGCTCAGCATCTATTTGGCTTCTGACGTGGACGTCCCTCTCGACATCACTTTTCACCTTAAAGACGTGGGCGGACCCTCCGCAGGCACCATGTTCGCCCTGGGGATAGTGGAGCAGCTCACTCCCGAACACTTGACCGGAAAATCAGTCATTGCCGGGACCGGGACTATCGACCTGGCCGGTAAAGTAGGCCCCATCAGCGGAATTGAGCAAAAGATGGCGGGGGCGAAAGCTGACGGAGCCAAGTTTTTCCTAGCTCCGGCCCAGAACTGCAACGAAGTTGTGGGCAACATCCCGAAAGGGTTGCGGGTAGCGAAAATCGCGACGTTTTCCGAGGCGCTGGACACGGTGCAAAAGATTCGCGACGGAAAGACCTCTGACCTGCCCCAATGCGCCCTCCCGACCCAGAAATAATAGACTGAGAATATGACAGATAAGATTGAGCGAGCGGACGGCCGTCGGGCGGACCAGCTCCGCGAAGTGACTTTACACATGGATTGGGTCAACGCCCCAGAAGGCTGCGTGTTGGTGTCTTGCGGGAACACCCGAGTGCTGTGTTCAGCCAGCTTGACTGAGGGGGTTCCCCGGTGGCGCAAGGACTCCGGCTTGGGCTGGGTCACGGCTGAGTACGCCATGTTGCCCCGCGCAACCGATACCCGCAACACCCGCGAGTCCGTGAAAGGGAAAATCAGCGGGCGCACCTCAGAGATTTCCCGGCTCATTGGACGGGCACTGCGCGCCTCAGTGGATTACGCCGCGCTGGGTGAAAACACGATCGCGATAGACTGCGACGTTTTGCAGGCCGATGGGGGCACTCGCACCGCCTCGATTACCGGGGCTTGGATTGCGCTACAGCGCGCCATCGCCGTGGGTAAGGACAGCGGTTTCATTCCTGGCAATCCCACGCGCGACTCGGTTTGCGCCATTTCGGTGGGCATCATTGATTCCACTCCCCGCCTGGATTTGCCCTACGAGGAAGATTCCCGTGCCGAAACCGATATGAACGTGGTGATGACCGGCTCAGGAACTCTGGTGGAGGTGCAGGGAACCGCGGAAGGCGCGCCGTTTAGCCGGGCCGAGCTGGACGCTTTGCTGGACTTGGCCCAGGCCGGGTGCCGTGATTTGACCCGGCTGCAACGTGCGGCGGTAGACAGTGCGCCCGGAGCGGTGTTGACACTAAAAGATGGAGTAATTGCGTGAGTATTTTGACTTCTGTACCGGATTTGCGTGATAAGGACGCTCAGAAACTGGAACTGCCGCCGGAGGCTCAGGTGGTGATGGCGACGGGCAATGCCCACAAGATTCAGGAAGTTGAAGAGATTTTGCGTCCCTTGGTGCCGAGCCTGCGCCCGGGAGGGATAGTCGCAGCGGGCACGTTGGGGGCTCCCGAGCCGCGCGAAGACGGTACCTCGTTTTCCGCTAACGCCCTGATTAAGGCGCGTGCCCTGGCCAATGTGGTGGACGTGCCGATTCTGGCTGACGATTCCGGTTTGAGCGTAGACATCTTGGGCGGCGCCCCCGGAATTTTCTCGGCTCGGTGGTGCGGACATCACGGGGATGACCAGGCCAACCTGGAACTTTTGTTGAACCAGCTGCAGGACATGGACGATTCCTACCGCACGGCGGCCTTCATCTGTGCCGCGGTGCTGCTGGTCCCGGGAGGTGGAACATACCTGGGAAACGGGGTTATGGGCGGACGCCTGGTGCGAGAGCCGAAAGGCAAAAACGGTTTCGGATACGACCCGATTTTTATCGCGGACGGCCAAAAGGTCACCAATGGTGAACTCAGCAATGACGCCAAGAACGCGATTTCGCACCGCGCCAAAGCCTTCATTCAGATAGCTCCGCAACTCGAAGCCATACTGGGGATTCGCACCAGGCTCACCCGGTAACAGCGCCGCTCGAATGGGCGCCCGGCACGAAAGTCAGCAACGAAAAGCACTCCAATTGTCCTGACAAAGTCTGTAAATCGCCTGTAAGGATGACGAATTTTCCTTTGATTTTCCCCCGAAGTCTGGTCTTTGGCAGGGCGACATGGCACAATAAATAGTGAGGGCAAAGGATTGCCCTCGCGAAGTCGTTTAAACTTCGCCAGAGTTTCAGGAGGAAATTATGCTTTCGACTGATGTTATCGGGGCTCTAAACCCCGCATTGACAAATCAGGCTTTCACGCGTCCTGCCACCGAGCCGAGCGCGAAAGCAGACAAGCCGGAGCCCATCTCGAACACCTCGAAAACCGAGGCCGCGGCTACTGGCGCTCACGGTGCGTTGAACGGCAATGTTGCCGAGTTCAAGCCCGTTGTTGGCCCCTCGCAACCGACCCACGCGGATTTGCCCCACACCTACAAGTCATCGAATTCACACCTCGATGTCATGCTGTGACGGTTAATCCGAGTTACTAAGGAAAGGATGGAGCCATGAACCCGATTTCAGGTGCTGCGCCGATTATGGACGCAGAAACGATGAAAGCCCTGATGGTAAACGCGGTCGCCGCTCAGACAGCCACCGCGACGAAAGCTGCCACGGCAGCCGCGGCGCTAAAGGTCATGAACCCGCAAGGCGGTCTCGACGTTTACGCCTAAAGGGCCAGTAATTTGATTCTCACACGCGCTCGACCGCAGTGACCTCCGGTCCCAAGAATCTGCGAGCCAGCCTCGTGAAGGTTTGCGTGTCCCCCGTTGCCATGAACTGGTAGCGGGGGTTCGGCGTGCCCGCGCCGTCCTCAGTATGCAACCAGTCTTTGTCCAACAGCTGACGATAGACATCGTGTGCGGTTTCTTCCGCCGAGGAAACCAGGGTCACCTCCGGACCCATAACGTAGCTGATGACACCGGAGAGCAGCGGATAGTGGGTGCAGCCCAACACCAGAGTGTCCACCCCGTCGGCACGCACCGGTTCCAGGTATTCCCGCGCCACGGCCAACAGTTCAGGCCCCGAGGTGATACCGCGTTCCACAAAGTCCACGAATGCCGGGCAAGCTTTCGCGCTGACCTGCACTTGTTGGTAAGCATGTAGGGCGCGCTGATAGGTTTCGGTTTCAATAGTGGTGTGGGTGGCGATGACGCCAATGTGTCCGTTTCGCGTGGCGGACACGGCGCGATGCACGGCGGGCGAGATAACCTCCAGGACGGGAATCCCCAGGGCGTCATACTTTGAACGCGCCGCAAACACCGCCGTCGCCGACGCCGTGTTACAGGCGATGACCAGCATCTTTACTCCGCGCTCCACCAGTTTGTCCATTACGTTCAAGGACAGTTCCTTGACTCTCTCGACAGGTTTGGTGCCGTAAGGGCTGTTGGCGGTGTCCCCGATATAAATCACCGATTCTCCGGGCAACTGGTCGATGATGGAACGAGCCACGGTCAGCCCGCCCAGACCGGAATCAAAAATCCCAATGGGTGCGTTATTCACTCTCAAATCCTTTACGTTTCAGCCATCCACAGCTAGCATCAGCGTTTCTAGCCACCATGACAAAGCATTATAGATGCTGGCGATGGTGATTTCGTAAGCCGTGTAAACCCCGGCCTCCGGGTCGGACTCGGCCATCATCTCGACCTCTTCGGCTCTGGTGTCGTTATCGATGTCCAAGGACCACCCCAGCGCCAGTCGCGCATCGTTGATGGCGGTAACCCACACTTTCAACGTCTGCGGTTTCACCACCACGGCACCGTTGCCGTTCGCGGCCCACCGCAGACTTTCGGCGACGACTCGCATCGAGGCGGCCTTCTTTGCCGCCAAGTCCGGGGTGGTCAAGGCGCGCAGTTCCGCCGCCTCTTCCGGGTCTTGGCTCATCGGTCGCAAGATAGCCGCGATGAAAGGGTTCGCCGGGCACGGACGCGGCCCCAGGGGGTCAAAATCCAGCGCCGCCAAGGTTTGGTCGTCGGTCATGCCCCGGGAGTTCGGTTCAAAGCCGGTATTTCCCCGCTGGACGGATTCAGAAGTGTGTTCGCGGGGCTGTTCAGGGTCGGTTTCCGCCTCCGAGTCCTCGCCCTCGCTGTGCATCTCACGGCGGGCAGTGATGGAAGAAACCGTGTCCACCCCCAACAGCTTCTCAAACATGAGGGTGTGTTCTTTCGGGGAGTTCGGATCGAGGTCCACCCCCATCATGTCCAGGACATCGCGTTTTTCTTCGGCCTCCATGGCATCAGCCAGTTCCTCGAAAATCCCCGCCAGCAAGACCGCCTCATGCGGCTCAACCCTGCTGAACCACCCTTCTGAAGGCGCGCTCAGCGCTGCAAATGCATGCATCGTTTCCGGCTCCCCTCAATCGGCTTCCTGTTCGAGCGTCGCCCACAGTCCGTATTCGCTCATCGCCAACACGTCGGCCTCCATCTGTTCACGAGTTCCGGCGCTAACTACCGCCCGACCGTTAAAGTGAACTTCTTTCATCAGCCGCTCAGCGCGCTCGTGAGAGTACCCGAAATAGGTCTTAAACACCCACGTCACATAGCTCATCAGGTTCACGGCGTCGTTCCACACCACCGTGTTCCACTGGCCGGGAAGTACCCGGTCCAGCTGGGCGACCGGGGACGGAGCATACTCGGTACCGGGTTCGACAATACTCACGCTTTAAGGTTAAAGGTTTTCCCCCAGGCGCGCAGGATTACCGCGCCCCAAAGCAGAAAGCCGGGGCCGGTCTCAGAGCACCAGCAAACCGACCAGACCGGCCAGGAGCAGCACCACCAGGAGGGCGACGACGATCCTGGTCACCCGGCCGCTGCCGAGCTTGTGCGCATTAGACACGCGGGGAACTACGTTTTTACGAGAAGCGTTGCTCATAGCTTTATGTTACCGGCTCTCGCCGCGCCGCCGAGCCGAGATGAACCAGATCTGGCTGAACCCCGCTCGTGCGGCAGGCAAACGCGCTGAGGGACGGGGAGCCTTCGAGCGAAAACGGAAAAGCCGGCGGGCGCGACTATAGTTATACCTATGAATGCGCGCGAAACGACTTCCTTGCTGACCGATATGTATGAGCTGACCATGGTTGACTCCGCTTTGGAACACGGGATGGGGCAGCGCCAATGCGTGTTCGAGATTTTCACCCGGCGTTTTCCCGCCTCCCGGCGGTTCCTGGTGATGGCCGGAGTCGCGCGGATTTTGGAGGGGCTCAAGCGGTTTCGTTTTGACGACTCCCAGCTAAAGTACCTGTTAGATCACAAAATCGTCGGGCCGAATACAATCAAGTTCCTGGAGAATTACGAGTTTTCCGGCGACATTTTCGGCTATCCCGAGGGCGAAGTTTTCATGGTGAATTCACCGATCTTGACGGTGCGCGGGACTTTTGCCGAAGCTTGCCTGTTGGAAACCTACCTGCTGTCGATTTTGAACTTCGACTGCGCGGTCGCGTCAGCAGCGTCCCGGATGACCATCGCCGCTCACGGCCGACCCTGTATGGATATGGGGGCGCGCCGGGTGCATGAGCGGGCAGCTGTTTCCGCGGCTCGTGCCGCGCAAATCGGTGGTTTTCAAGGTACTTCTGTTTTGGAAGCCGGCAAGCGTTACGGGATTCGCGCTATCGGCACCGCCGCCCACGCCTTTACCCTGCTGTTCGAGGACGAAGAAGCCGCTTTCACCGCTCAGATTGAGTCGATGGGGCCGGGCACAACGCTGCTGGTAGACACCTACGACGTGTCCGCAGCGGTTGAAAAAGCGGTGCGGATTGCCCGAGCCGCTGGCGGGGAACTGGGCGCGGTCCGTTTGGATTCAGGCGACCTAGTGGCGGGCGCTTTCAAGGTCCGCCAGCAGTTGGACGACTTGGGGGCAACTTCCACCAAGATTACGGTGACCAACGACCTTGACGAATACGCTATTGCCGGTTTGGGGGCGGCGCCGGTTGATTCCTACGGGGTGGGCACGCGACTGGTGACTGGTTCGGGGATTCCGACCGCCTCCCTGGTTTATAAGCTGGTCGCCCGCGAGGACGCGAACGGAAACTTGGAACCGGTGGCGAAACGCTCGGTTGAAAAATCGACTCGGGGCGGACTGAAGTGGGCGGGACGCGCCATCGAGGATCACACCGCCACGGCCGAACTGCTGGTGACGGCCCCGAACCGGGAGGCCGCCACGGAATACTACGCCAGCCGTGAGGCCCGCCCGTTGCAACAGGACTTCGTGGTCGGCGGGACTATTGACAAAACTTGGATGGGTCCCGAGGCCCTGCAGCGCGCCCAGCAGCGCCACCTCGAAAGCCGTAACGAGCTGCCTTATCAGGCGTGGCGCCTGAGCGAGGGCGAAGTGGCTATCCCCACGGAATACGTAGATCTCTAACTGTCGCAGCCGCCAAAGAAAGGCCAGCCGGGTTGACCGTTGTGGTCCCCGTTCATGGACTTCATGATTTCTTTGCACGCCGGGCAAATCGGGAAATTCTTGGGGTCGCGCATCGGCACCCAGACTTTACCGCACAGGGCGATGACGGCCTGGCCGGTCACCGCTGAGGCGGTAATCCGGTCTTTGCGCACGTAGTGGGCGTAACGTTCGTTGTCACCAGGGTTGCGTTTCAGCTCGGTTTCGGTGCGTTCCAGCACCGCCGTGCCGCCTTGAGTCAGGGGTTGGCCCGCAGTTGTTTCGCTCATACGACCATTGTAACCGCCCTGGCAAGCCTGAGCTGTTGCGGGGAGCGGACCGGCCCGAGTCACCGCGCTAAAAACAAAGCCGGCCGCCACTGGGGCGGCCGCTTTGTACGAGATGAGTCGATTACTTGTTGGACACAGCCTTCTTAAGGGTGGAGCCAGCAGAAATCTTAACGCCGTAGCCAGCGGGGATCTTGATTTCTTCGCCGGTGCGGGGGTTGCGGCCGGTGCGGGCGGCACGAGACACGCGCTCCACGTTCATCAGACCGGTTACCTTGACGGTTTCACCCTTCTTAAGGGAGTCAATCAGGATTTCCTGGAAGGCGGACAGAGCACCGTCAGCTTCGGTCTTGGACAGGCCGGCCTTCTTAGCAATCTCAGCAACAAGTTCAGTACGATTCACAGACATGTGATTCCTTTCGGATAGATCGTCGATTTCACTTTGGTGAAATCCTCCATTAGAGACTACGCAAATTTAGCGCATTTGTCAGCGAGTTAGCAAACAATTCGCGAATTTTCCGCGGTTTTTTCCGCTTCAAATTCACTTATTTCACACCGGTCACAAAAGTACCACGTTTTTTGCCTCGACCACACTGCACAAGGGCGGGTCGGCGCCGCAGACTTTCCCTACAGCATTTCGCGGCGCAACTGCTCGGGGTCACGCGGGGACAAGTCGCTGAGGGTCACGTCCAACATGGTGAACGCCCCGGTTTCACCCCGCGCGGCTTTCCGGGCGCACGCCCGCGCCGCCGCCACCAGCACGGTGCCGGTGAACTCGGGGTTGGAGTCAAGTTCTAGGTTGAATGTCAGGGATTGGCGCACCTGCGGCGAGGTCGTACCGGTGCGAATAACCTGGCCGGCGTGGGGCATTCCGCTATGGTTTTGCGCCATTTCCGCCGCGGTGATGAAAGTCACGGTCGTGTCATAGTCCGCGAAATAGTTAGGCATGGCTTTGATTTCCGCTTCAATTCGGGCCGTATCCGCCCCCGGCGCGGCCACCACAAAACATTCGCGGGTGTGCATCTGGCGAGCGCTGAGTTCCCCGTCATGCCCCGCCTGCACCGCCGCCACGGTATCGGGAACCGGAACGGTGTATTGGCGCGCATCCACTACCCCATCCAGACGGCGAATCGCGTCGGAGTGCCCTTGTGACACCCCGCGTCCCCAAAACGTGGTGGTGCGCCCTTGTGGCAAAACGGCATCCCCCAGCACGCGCAACATGGAAAACAGCCCCGGATCCCAGCCGCAGCTGATGATGGCGCAGTGTCCCGCAGCCTGGGCCGCCGCCTCGACGCGAGAAAAGTATTCGGGAATGCGCGCGTGGGTGTCAAAGGAATCCACGGTGTGAAACCACTGGCTGGTCGCAACTCCCTGTTCCATCAAGTCCGTAGCCGAACCGCCGCAGTTGATACAAACGTCGATGTCATCGATGTAATCGGGCATCTCATTCACACTGGCCACCGGCGCGCCGAGGGTTTTCACCGACTGCGGATTGCGGCGGGTAAACACCACCGCCAGCTCCAGGTCCGGAGCCAGCTCCAAGGCCTTTTCGACGCCGCGTCCCAAATTTCCATAACCGTTAATTGCTGCACGCTGCATTGATTTACCTAACTTTCAGATAACAATTTTTCGATTATCCTACAAATCGGGCATATTCCCTGCAAGTTGGCGTATCAATACGTGACACGCCACCCACCGGTCTGGTGCGCCCAGTCGCGCCGCGACCGTAGTGCCGCCACCCCCGACCCCCACGTCCCTCGACTAAACCCCCATCGCACCCCGACCAAACCTAAAATACGGTCTTTGCGGGTTTGGAATGTAAGATTTTCTGCGGAGAGAGCTCCGGGCCGGTTTTCGTGACCCGAAACGGCGCCGACTGTCCCCTCCGAAAACCGAGAGAACAAAAAGGAAGATTATTTTGGTTGATGTCAGTGTGGTCCCCGAGCAAAGAGCTTCGTGGTCAGGAAAACTAGGTTTCGTCCTCGCGGCAGCCGGTTCGGCGGTGGGACTGGGCACTATCTGGCGTTTCCCGTACCTGGCGGCGCACTACGGCGGGGGCACGTTTATCTTCGTGTTCTTTATCTTTATGCTGACCCTGGGCGTATCGCTGCTGGTCCTAGAGATTTCACTAGGGCGGAAAACGGGTGAATCCATCATCGTGGCGTTCACGTCTTTCGGCAAAAAGTACCGGTTCATCGGCGTGTTTATCGCCGCGGTTCCTTTCGTCATCGCCTCGTTTTACGGCGTGGTCGGCGGCTGGGTGACCCGCTATATGTTCGCCTACGCGGCCGGCATGACGAAAGAGCTGGCTGACGGGGGCGAAAACTTCGGGGCGTTCATCTCTGACGCTCCGCAGTCCGTGGCGTTCATGCTGCTGTTCGGAGCGATCACGTTCATCATCGTGGCGCTGGGAGTCAACGGCGGGGTGGAACGGGCCAACCTGATTATGATGCCGGCGTTGATCCTGGTTTCGCTGTTGATTGGCATCTATACTTTGACCCAACCCGGCGCGCTGGAGGGTCTGAAATACTTTGTGGTCCCCGATTTTTCCAAGTTTTCACTAGAGTTGCTCATCGCCGCCCTGGGTCAGACGTTCTTTGGTCTGTCGCTGGCCGCGGCGACGATGGTCACCTACGGGTCCTACATGAAAAAAGACGTCTCGATTACGTCCTCGGCTTTCCAAACGACCGCCACCACGCTGGGAATCAGCCTGTTGGCGGGGCTGATGATTATCCCCGCCACGTTCGCGACCTTGGGTTCCGCTGACGAGGTGGCCAAGAATTCGGGGCCGTCCCTGATGTTCCTGGTTATTCCCAAGGTGTTTGAAAAGTTTGGTGGCATCGCCACCGTCATCGGTTTCGTGTTTTTCCTGCTGGTCATGTTCGCGGCCCTGACCAGCATGATTTCCCTGGTGGAGGCCTGCGTGTCCATCTTGCAAGACACGTTGGAATGGAAACGGCGCCAGGCGCTGTTGGTCACTGTCATCGTGCTGAGCGTCACGGGAATCATCGTGACCTTGGGTTACAGTTCCCTGTCGTTTATTCAGCCGCTCGGGGCCGGTTCGACCATACTGGACCTCCTGGACTTCCTGACCAGCTCGGTGATGATGCCTCTGGGCGGATTGCTGATGTGCCTGTTCTTTGGCTGGATACGCCAGCCCAAAGTCCTCATTGACGAGGTGCGTCTGTCCGGGGAGTTCAAAAGTGCCGGGCTGTGGAGCGTGATGATTAAATACATCGCTCCCATTCTGTTGGTGGCCATCTTTATCACCAGCGTGTTGAAAACGTTTGGCGTCATCAGTTTCTAAATATAGTTTTGCCTCCGGCGAGTCGCTCACCGGAGGCAAGAACTTTTATAGCTCCACCAGTTTGCGCCGCTGCAGCCGCAGGGTCACGTCGGCGTTGCGGGCCAGCTCTTTGGAGTGAGTCACCACGATGACGCACTTACCTTCCTCGTGAGCGGCCTTCTGGAGGATTTCCGTCACTCCCGCGGCGGTCGTCTCGTCCAGGTTGCCGGTCGGTTCGTCAGCCAAAATGACCGGCGCTTGTGACACGAGGGCGCGACCGATGGCGACCCGCTGTTGCTGGCCGCCGGAAAGCAGCAGGACGTTGCGTTTCGCCTCTTTCGCGTCCAAACCCAGCTTTTCCAACATCTCCGTGCTGGCTTTCGAGTTGACCAGGCGCAGGTTCTCCAGCGGGGTTAGGTAGTCGATGAGGTTGTAGTTTTGAAACACCAGGGAAATCTGGTGCTTGCGATGGTAGGAATAACCCTTTTTCGCGATGTCCTCCCCGTCAAAACAGACCGTGCCCGCAGTCGGGGCATCGAGTCCGGCCAACAAACTCAACATCGTGGATTTGCCGGCCCCGGAGGCTCCCAGAATGGCATAGAACTTGCCTTTCTGAAACTCATAGTTGACGTTGTCAAGGACTTTTGTCGCCGCCCCTTTATAGGTGTAATCGATTTGTTCCAACTGTAAAATGCTCATTTTTTCTCCTTAACTCAGCTTGGAAAGAATAGTTTTCGGGGTTTGACGCATGATGGGGAACAGCGCCAGCCCCAGCGCGATGATGATGACCAGGAAACCCAGACCCAGGGACATCGCATTCCCCGCGATTCCGTTGGCGGGTGCTAACGCCGCCAACGTCTCATTTCCGGCTTTGGCCAGCACCAGCTGACCCAAACTGTTTGACAGCAGCCGTCCCAGGATGACTGCCAGCACGGCCCCGATGGCTCCGAACAGGACTGCCTCCAGGAGGAACTGTAGCCCGACTTCCAGTTTCGTCTTGCCCAAGGACAGCAGGATGCCAATCTCGGGCAGCCGCGAGCGCACCCAGAATGTCGCCACCAGCGCCAATACCAAGGCTCCGGCCAGGCAGAATCCCCACAGCAGCATTCCCAGCATCCGGTCGACCCCGGAAATGGCTTGGAGCACGTCGGCGAACTGCGCCGAATTGTTTTCCAGGCTCAGCTTCGGGGCCGTGGCCTGGGCCGCTTTCAGGACTTTCGGCAACTGGTCGGCCCGTTCGGTAAAGTACCGGGCCGTGCTGACCTGACCGCCGAGCTTTTGCAGGGCGTCCAGGTTCGTGAACACCTGGTTCTCGGAGTTCCCCGAGGGCATCCCGGTACGGTTTTCGGCTTTCCCGGAATAAATCCCCCCGATTTTTAGCCGCACCACGGTGTTTTCGTGGCGCAGTTCCAGGGTGTCGCCCAGGTGCAGGGAATTTTTCCGCGCAAAGTCGCGGTGAATCATCGCCTCGACACCAGGTTTACCGATGTGAGAGCCCTGTTCCAGGGTATAGATTTTCCCCAAGAACTCCGGGTTCAGCGACGAATCGCTGGTGCCCTTGATTCCCAGCAAATCCCCGCCGAACTCGGGATCCAACTGAATCCCGCCGGCGGCACTGACCAGTGCCGCGTTCTCCGGTTTCGCCCATGCCTCGCCCTCATAAGCGTGGCGTTTCACCCCTGGCAGGTCCGCGAGTTGTTTCCGGATCTGGTCGGGGAGCTGACCGGTTTGACTGGTGGCGGTGAACCCCGCCAAAACGTTGGAACTGATGGCATCACGCACACTCAGCATGGTGGACTTCACCCCGGACTGGGCCACCAGGGCGGTAAACACCAGGGTGATAATCGCCACCATCAGCAGGCTGCGCCGCGGCCGACGAACGACCGAACGCCAAGATCTTGACCACACCCCGTTCATTTGTTATCCACCAACAGTGCACGCGGGCTCTTGCGCAACATCGGCACGGAGGCGATAACCACGACAATCGCAATCAGCACCAGCACCATAACTGCCACCTGAGTGGCGGAGGCAAGATTCAGGTCAACAGTGAGTTTCTCTAGGGTCTTCATAGACGACGAAGATTCCATATCCGCCCCAAACTGGCCGGCTTTCGCCATTTCTTGGGCGGTTTGGTGGTTGACCGAGGACAGCACGGAGGTGCCCATGCCCTGCGCCAGCATTCCCGCCCCAAAGTAAGACAGGACGAAAGCGGGGACGGCGATAAAGATTAGCTCCAAGCCGTACTGCGCCATAATGCTGGCTTTCGTCACCCCCATTGACAGCAGGGTTCCCGTCTCTTTCTTGCGTTCGTTCAGCCACAGGCACAGCACCAGCGCCAAAATAGCTCCGGCCAGCACAAAGGTCGCAATCGTGGTGGTGCTCATGACGCTGCGAACCCCGTCAATCGCGCCGGTGATGCCGGAAAGGTATTGGGTCGAGCGGCTCAGCTGGTAGCTGCGCCAGTCGATGTCTTTGGCAGCGGCGGCTTTCACCACGTCGTCAAAGTTGGCGCCCTTCTTCACAAAGAAGTTCGCGTCTTGATAGATTTCGGTCGCGGGCGTGACGTTGTACAGCGTCCGGGTCGTGTCCAGGTCGGTGAACACGGTGTTAGAGAACAGTTCGTTGCGAGATACCGCCCGGTCCACGTTCGACCCGGATACGAGTCCGACGATTTCGGTGGTGACTTCATTAGTCGAGTGGTTTTGGTTATCGGCGTCATAAGGGTTGCCCTTGAGTTTCAGTTTGCTGCCGATAGTCAGGTGATTGGCTTTCGCCAAGTCCTCGTTGATGATGGATTTGTTTTTGTCCTGAGCGTTCAGGTGGCGACCCGCCACCAGCTTCAACGCCCCGGAGCGGAAGTTATTGTCCATCTTGGTGTCGTTGACTCCCCACACGTTCACGGCGTTGCCGAACTGGGCTTCTTTCGTTTCGTCATAGTCTTGACGGTCTAGCTTTTGGGCTTTGGCGTCCACCAGGTCAGCGGTGACATTCTGGCGGGCGACGTAGTTTGCTACCCCGTCCAACCCGGCAATCTTTTTGATGTCCGCGGGCTTCACGTTCCCCGCACCTCGCGGGGTGCCGGTGTTGAACTGGGTATTGTTCCCCAGCACGAAGCCCTGCCCGGTTTTCGCGTCGATTTCCGCCGCGGTGGCGTCAGTAGCGCGGGACACCGCGTTAGCGGACATCAGCACCGTAGACATCGCCAGGAATATAGCGAAAATGATGATGGTTTTGATTCGTTTCCGGGCGACGTAACGCCAGGATCTTCCTACGAACGACAATAGATTCCCTCCTGTCGAAATGTTTTAGCGTAAGCTCAGTGATTTTCTTTGCTCAGTAAGCATAAGCAACTGCGGCCCCGCTCGCGCCCTCTAAACCTCATACCAGGGTAGTAACCTGCCAATCCGCCCTCAGACCGGGGCACCACTTTGTCCCGGTGAAATTCCGAGCCGGCAAGGACTCGTTTTAGCCCGAAATAATCACGGAAACATAACAAAAAGTCCCATTTTCCTGAAAATTTCCTCAAATTGTTGAGGGAAATCACAGAAAAATCTAAAACTGCAGGTCAATAGCCCGATGAGAGTAGCGAATATAAAAGCAAACAAAGGCTCTTCAGGAACGAACACAGGAAGAAACACAACGACGGTAAATCAGGGTGGGGACAATGATAAACCGAGTAATAATACAGAAAGCGCTGGCTATTGTCGCCGCGCTTGCCCTGGTCGTGGGCACGGTGCAGCTGGTTACGCTGCTGGTCCGACCCGCCACGGCCGACGCCTCGACTACTGGGCAGCACGTGCCTCGGAACCACGGCCCGATCGGACACGCCACCAACGATCCTTGGACGGAAAATTTCCCCCGCACCTCTGACACCTATCATCGCGCCAAGCTAACAAATAACCGGGTAGCTCTGGTGTTTGATTTCGAAGCCGGTTACACCTGGGAGACCATGGGTGGGAAATACAAACACTGGCAAAGCGACTATGAGGACCGCAACTATGACCAAGCTAACAAGATTATGGATATGCTTGAACACCTGCGCGGTGCTCCGGTTTCGGTCGGGGTCTATACTTTCCATCGCGCCAAAGAAGGCAAGCAAGCCCATAACAACACCCCTAATCTGAAAGCAACCTCACTGGAAAACCATGAGGGCTACGCCAAAGTTATGACCAAACTGGGCACTTTGGATGCCACAGACGGTAATGGTGAAAGGCCGACATGCGGGGATGGCTCGAATATTTGGTGGGGTCTGAAACAGGTCTATGACGACATGGTGGATTACGAAAATGAATTTCAAGCCCGCTACCATGAACCAGCTGACCAGCCGTTATATAACAACGTTATTCTTTTCACGGTGGCAAACCCGGCATTCTATGGCGAAAATGACATCTGGAGTCCTGTACGGGGCCGTAAAGATGCCCTGGACATGGCTCTGAAAATCCATGATAAGGGTGCTCATCTGCGCCTGATGGGGATGGGGCCGGGGTACTATAACGGCCCGTGGAAACGAGGGTTTCTGAAAGAGCTGGCAGATAAAACCGGTGGGTCTGTTACTACATTGAAACATGATTACGGTGGTTACACTGACGATTTCTACCACTACGAAGATCCTGACACTTACCCCCAATATAATGATTCACAGCGGAAAAAGGTTAAGGACGCGTGCAACGCTCTGGATCCCTCACAAGAGACTGTCCCCGCTTATCTGGATGGGCAAAAATGTAACCACGTGCGGGATGGGAAGTTCGCCGACACGGTTGAAAACTATCTATTTATGGATCCGGGCGTGGAAATTACTGCCGACGCAGTGGATGAAAACCTGGTGTACCTCAACCCGATTGCAGACACTAAGTTTGGGGTGACTGCCAACGGCTTGACTAAGGTACTGAGCACCGGCACGGATGGCATTATTGAGAAACGCACCGAAGGGGTAAACAACCTACGGATTGTGCCCCGACCGGATAAGGATAAGTATGCCCTGACGCGATTGCGGCTCAGAGATGGGAAATATTCGAAGGCAAAATTGCCTAAGGAAGCGAACGCCCGCTGCGTGGGATTCTCAAGACAAAAATATCCCACGGCTTTCACACCAACGACCTTCGCCCCCGGCACCGACTCAACCAATCGGGGCGGGATTGAGATTGAAAAAACGAAACTTGATACCTACACCTATATTAAGTGCGGGTTCTATCACCGTCCCATGCAAGAATCCGTGCTGCGAAAATCGGTGAAAGTCGGCAACGAGCAAATCCGCTTCGATGTGCTGAAATCCAAGTTCAACATAGATTGGAGCTGTCGCGATCCCTACGCTATAGAAGATCCTGATGCAGCGTTTACCCAGGGTTCGAAGGAGCTAGTGCTTGCCAAGCAGAATCCCGGAGATCCAGACGTCACACTGAACACTGAATACAGTTTCCCGGATATGCCTATCGGCACTCCCGGAATAGATAAAGTGAAACGTATGCCGGTCGGCGCCACATGCCAGGTAAACAGTTCCGTGAAGTATCCGCACCGCTGCTACGGCAGGGATCAGTCTGCGGGATGCACCGATAAGTGGACGAAAGATGACTGGGACAACCTGATGACCGTGGACGACACACTGGAACAATCCCAATACTTTGAGGTCAAAACTACTGAAACCGCACCGCCCGCCACAGATTACGATTACGGGTTTAAGGCGTCCGGGGAACAACTGACGAAACCTGCCTCAGCAGACCCCACGGATAAATCTATCTTGGAAACGCTGACCACTTTCACTTCGAAGAAAGCCTCCGTGAAAGTGCAGGTGAACTTCACCAATTCCCAGGATGATCCCGCCTATTCAACGATTAATAAGCCCGATTTCGTGCCGGTTTACTACAACTGCCGCTATATGGGAGATCCGACCCGTCCGCCGGAAATCCCCGAATCCGGTGCTGCCGCGATGCCGGGGTATGTGGAACTCGGTGCGGTGGATGTGCCCACCGGCGGGACCGAGTTCTATGAACTCGGTATTAAGCGAGACCCCAATACCCATCAGCCGATTCTGGATTCTAACGGCAAGACCATTCCGACCTGGCCGGTCGGCACGCACTGCCTGTTTACTTCCCTACCTCCGAAAGGCGCACCGGGAACGGCAAAGACTGATCCGTGGAGCGTACCGGGCTTTAACATCACCGACAGCTACTCCTCCGACGTGTGCGCCAGAGATTGGAAAGATAAGGGCACTGCGGAGAAAGAGTGCAACAATAACTATTTCTGGGTTCATTCCGGTGGCCAAAAATCGATTTCGCTCAAACAGGATCTGGTACGAAAGAATGCGCAAATAACCTTCACCAAAACCCTGAGCGGAAACGCCTTGAGTGTGGGGCGCGCGCAAGAATTCACGGAAAACCTCAGCTGCGAACAAAACGGCAAGACCATACCTACCGGCACAGCGACTTTCACCGCGAAAGCGGACGTGCCCGTTACAGTCACGGTTCCGGCCGCTGCCACCTGCACCATTACCGAAGAGAATTTGACTGGGATTTCCGACAATATCAACGTCGCTAAGCCGGATTCAAAGACTTTTGATCCGATTACGGACACCACCACCCCGGTTCCGGTCACGACCGATACCAAATTCGAGTATAAAACTGCGACGAAACAGGTTAAGCATGTTTCTGAATTTGCTGGCAAACTAACAGACACGAGCCTGCAAGCTGCGTTGCGGGGACTTAATAAGACCGTCACCGCGACCTGTCTGAAACCGGGAGCGACCGAACCGGAAGTCATCACCAGGAACATTACCGGTGATGGCACGGAGAGCCTCGGCACCCTTCCAGCCACTACAACCTGCACTTTTAAGACCACCGTGGAGGGATTGGATCAGTTAGCCTCGGCGGAGGACCCCGAACACCCGGGGCAAAAGCGGTATCCAGATGCCTACCGAGTCATTGCCACCTCCACGGTGGACCCTAACACCACGACAGTAGACACTCAGGGAACCGTGGCGAAAATCACCACAACCTATAAACTGCAGGTGGCGGGGGCTATCACTCTGCACACCGAATCCGGGGATACCCTGCCTTATGCCTCCCTCAAGACACTGCTGCCCGACAGTTTCGACTACACCATTAGTTGTGCGGGACAGAGCCAAAACGTTGAGGTCACTTTGAACCGGGTTAATGGGGAAACGGTTCTGACCGGGAACGAGCAGATTCCCGCAAACACTCAGTGCACCCTGACCCAAACCACCACGAATGACGCGCGCCTGACCCGCACCACCACCATGACACCCTCAAACGGCAGCCCCGCCACGTATACGTCAGGCGATACCGGCAATCCCGTACTCACGTTTACTTCCCCCGCGGCGGACGGTACCTTGAACATCAACATTGTTAACGACTATGCGGTGGCCTACACCAATCTGATGCTCTCGACGTCCACGGAGGTGAAGACTTCCGCCGATGCTAAGACCGCCGCCAACATTGACGTGCCTGAGGCTTGGAAGACTCCCCTGTTCACCCACAAAACCGATACCGGAGCCACCACGAGTGACTACAAGGTTCGCGCTGAACTGGATTGCACCAACGAGTCGGACGAATACAAGATTGCCGGCGACTTCACGGTGAATGCGGAGGGCTGGCAGCTGCCCGCCCCGCTGACCGTGCCGGTGGGCTGGAACTGCAAGATTGACCTCAACCAGCCGCTATTCAAGATTCCCGGCGCTGACCTGGTGGATTCCAGCGGTCTGCCGCTTCGCGCCGATGCCGCCTCGGGAGCCAACTTTACGTGGGATGCCGTGGGTGGCGAGGGCACGGAAAATAGCCAGAACGGTTTAACCGGCAAGGTGGTCACCCGAGCTGGAAGTGCTGCTGATGCCAACAGCCTGACACTGCATATCCCCTACCGGATGCAGCTCGGCTCGTTCAATCTTAAGAAGAAGGTCGGCGGCGAAGGTGTGTCGATGATTCCGGGAACCCACCAGTTCAAGGTCGATTATTCTTGTAGCCTCAACGGGGTGGACATTCCCCTACCCGCTGCGCGCCCTATTGCGAAAAAGCAGGACGTTACCGGCACGTTTGGCAAAGACCTCAGCGACCGACTCGGTAGCTTGGACAACCATCGCAGTATGGAGATGGGACGCTTCCAGCAAGGTGAATGGCACCCGATTGATGCCCTGCCGGCCGGTGCTGTCTGCGCGGTATCTGAAGATTCGGCTGTAGCCGAGCGTCCGCACTCCAAGTGGGACAACTATTGGGAGCTGACCCCCGGTTTCCGTTCTCGCGAGCCGATTGTTTCCAACTGCGAAACCTTGGGCACCGAACTGTGCAGCTACCGAGACCCCGGCTCGAAGGCCGTCGCTCTGGTGAAGCTGCCGCGCGACGCCGGAACCAAGGACAACATATACCGGTCGGATAAAGACAATCCCAGCGGATCTACCAACCCGATTGTGCCCCAGACACTGCCGGAAAACTTTGCGGGCACGATGGTGCCGTGGAACAACTACACGTTTGAAAAGACCCAGGTTAAGGTTCACCTCGCGATAGGCGGGAATGGGAAACGCTTGGGCGCAGGCAAGGAGATTTCGCTGCGTCTGTATTGCAAGCCCCCCTCCCTGGTGGCGAATGGAGCGCCGATTGAGGGCAACGGGGGTAACGCCGCCGCTATCTATAACACTACGCTGAAGCTGGAGCACAGTACGTCTGATCCTGACCCCTACACCGCCACCTACCTCTCCGACGTGTTTGTGCCGGTGGGTTATAACTGTGTCATCGCGCAGACCCGGCCGGAACCCTACGACGCTACGGTGGGCTACCAGCTGCACCGAGTGAGTTCGGATACCACCACGATTTTGACCGATGATATTCCCGCTGATGCCACCGACCCCCTGGCGACCCTGAAAGGTCATTTAGCGACCCTATTTGGGGACATTGATGTCAACGGCGGCGTGGCTCACGAGGCGGACGAGAACCTGTTGCCGGCGCAAAACGAGGGCATTTTGAAAGGCTTTCGGGTGCACCCCGACCATGTGTCGGCTCAGGGAGGCGAACAAAGTTTCACAGAGTTCGATTTGACGAACACTTACACTCGCCCCGTAGCGAACTTGTGGGTCAAGGCCTTGGTGGATAAAGCGACCACCAGCAAGTATGAAGAAAACGTTGGCTCGCAGCTCGGTACCCTCGCATACAAGGTGAACTACACCTGTACCGATGCGTACCTGCGGAATGACCCCGAGCCGACCGCCACCGAAGGGACTCCGGTAACATACACCGGCATCGTGGAGGTGGACAGTTCCGGACCCCCGGTGCAAATCCGCAGGTCTAGCGACGATATCCTGCCCGCAACGGCTACCTGTTCTTTCGAGATAGTAAACGCCAGTGCTGACCCGATTGGAGCCTACCCGACTTTGCGCCACCGTCTCAGTGCCGAGCTTAGTGAAACCACCGATCCCGGCGGTGAGCAGGTACGCACGCAAGGATTTAAACCCCAGTTCATGGGCACCTTATATCCCTGCCCGACTCCCGCGGAGCCTAATAAGCAATGCCCCACCCAGAAATCAAATTTGTCACAGTACAAGAACGCTAATGAAGTTGTGTTTGACGCTGCGGGCAAGAACCGGAGCACACTTACCTTCACCAACGCCTATCTGATTCAAAAAGCTGATGTCAGCGTGGTCGCATATCCGGAAGGGACACGAGCTAAGGCGCTACTTGCAAAGGAGACGACACAGTATCGCTATAACTACACCTGTAACTATCCGCAACTGCCAGGGTATGACACAACTGGCAGCGGAACACTCCGGTACGAAAAGATAACGGTTGACGAGTCTCACACCCCGCCGGTGACCACCTCGACGTGGCAAGACGCCAAGGCTGCCCAGCTGGCTCGCGCAATTGTGCCGGTAGGTTCGACCTGCACCATTGTTCCCCAGTCTCCTACGCCTGATTTGAGCGGTCTGGAAGCACAGAATCTGAAGCACATCACCGCGTTTATGACGCCGCCGTTGAATCAGCTGCTGGATCCAATCACTAAGCTCCCGCGCAGCGAACCCGCATTCACCGATGTGTTAGACACGCAAAACGGGACAGTTAAGTGGCCTGCGGCTAGCCGCGCTCAGATTCCTGCTGCCGGCTTCACCGTGAAGCCCGGAGACGACCCGTACGTCGTCATGCACGCCATCTACCAGAACAAGGTGAACGTGCAGGTTCGCAAGGTTGATAAGGAATTCCAGACGGCAATCAACACCGGGGCTGAGTTCAAGATTTATCCCTTGCAAGCCAACGGAAAGCCCGATTTGACTAACCCTATAGACGTGACGCCGCAGAAGAACCAGAACGGCAACGATATACCGGGTGTATTTGCGGCGGCTCTCGAGCCAGGCGGCTACGCTCTGGAAGAAACGAAGTCCGGGATGGGCGAGATGCTGCCCACCTATTGGGATTTCACGGTCAGTCCTAAAAATCATCTCGATGGCAACCAGAAATTCGACCCGTACACCGACTTTGGTGACGATCTCGAGGTGAAACTGGCGAACTATGTCTCCCACACCGGAATGGTGGCCGTGAATCCGCCCCTCACAGACACGCAGCCATGGTCTATTGATGTGGCGGAGGTTTCCTCCGGGTACCTGCCCAAGACTGGCGGGGCGAGACTCTGGATTGAAATCATCGGACTGATGACGCTCGCAGGCGGGCTCGCCCTGGCTTACCGTCGCAAGACTTTACTCAAGGAAAACCACTAATAAACACAGGAAGATGAGGTTAGAAGATTATGAAATCCATAGGAATACCCATTTGGCGACGCGCCGTGGCGATTTTTGCCACCGGGGCGGTCGCCCTGCTGGGGGCTGCGGGAATGCTCAACGCGCCGGCCGCCTCCGCCGCACCGATTAAGCCAGATACAAATGGATCAATCACAGTTCACGCCCTGACTATGCCTACCGGAGGCAGCACGGTAGACCCCACGGGCAAGGTGCAGACTCCCCCCACGGGAGCCAAGGCAATCAAAGACGCCACCTTTAAACTCGAAAAATCCAGCATTAATATCACGACTAATGCCGGATACGAGCAGGCGCTGACTCTCACCGCCCAGAACTTCGGGGCTAAAGATACCAGCTTCGGTGCCCCGACCGGCACCACTGGAGAGGATGGATCTCACACCTTCTCAGGCCTAAAACCCGGCGTATACCTGCTGACACAGGTTTCGGCTCCGGCTGGTAAGATCCTGATGAATCCGGCGATTGTGTTCGTCCCCATGACGGATCCGGAACATACCGACACTTGGGTATATGACATTCATGTCTATCCCAAGAACGGAGATGCCGGCAAGATTGTCAAGACGGACATCACCCCGAAAGGCACCCCGATTGCGGCCGGTTCCACGATGACTTGGCAGATGGATGTGCCGATTCCTGATATCGGTACCTCCGACTCCTACACCAAGTTCGTGGTGCAGGATCTTCCGACCAATATGAAGGCAATGGGCGTTACTTCCGCAGTACTCGATCCCACCGGGAGTAAAGTTGCTCTGTCTGGAGGCGGCTCTGATTACGACGTTGCGCTCGACACGCCAGCTACTAACCAGTTGCAGGTAACCTTCACCGCTAATGGCCTCAATAAGCTTAACGATACGACTAACCCTGCCAAAGGCAAGACTCTGCGTCTGGTGGTCACCACCAAGGTGCTGAACACTGTCACTCCTGAAAGTGGAGTAACCAACGCCGCGAAAGCCATTTACACCACCGCGAACGGCGGTGCCGACTCAACCACGGAGATTGAGTCCGACCCGAATAACCCCGCCAACACCACTTTCGGAAACTTGAAGATTTTGAACAAAAACGCTGAGGGCACCCAGACGCTTTCCGGCGGAAAATTCAAGATCTACAAGTGCGCGGGTAGCCCGTTGGGTACCGAGACCACCGGCGATCCAATCGCGGTTACCCCGACCGGATCTAGCACCGCTACGAGCGAGTTTGAGATCACCGACGCAGCTAACGGTATAACGCTGGGCCCGCTGGGAACCACCACCCAGGATCTGTGCCTGGTGCAGACCAAAGCACCCGATGGCTACCAGCAGCTGGCCGGTCCGCAGACTTTCGTTTTCGATGCCACCACGGTAAATGCCGCTAGTGGCAAAACCGTAACGGTGACGGTAACGAACACCTCCACCAGCTCCATTACCGGCTTGCTGCCGAATACCGGCGGCATGGGCATTGCCCTGTTCGTGGTGCTCGGCTTGGTGCTGTTGGGTGGAGCTGCCGTCTATATGCACCGCCAGCGCTCCTAGCAGCGTTCACCCGCAGTACCGGGATAATCTCAACTAACCGAAAGGAGGGGAATAACGTGAGCGGAAAGAACCCTGTAGTGTTGGCACCGCGCTCAGTCGCGAACGCGCCAAAACACATCAACGTCGTCCACTCACGCCCCCGCCTATGGATTCCTGTGCTGTTGACCATCATCGGGATAGGGGTACTGCTCTACCCGGTGGTGGCAACAAACCTCAACAACTATGAACAACGCCGCCACACCCTGGCCTACAGCGAACAGATAGAACAGAGCCGACCCGAGGCGCTGGACGAAATGCTCGCGAAAGCCCAGGAATACAACCGGAGCATTCCCGGCATTCCCGTGCTGGACCCGTGGATGGCGCGCGTGTCCAAGAACAACTACCCCTATCAGGGGTACTTGCACCAGCTGGACCTGCTGCCCGAAATGGGACGGCTGGTGATTCCCAAAGCGCGGGTCGACCTGCCGATTTATCACGGTTCCGAAGTGGAGACCCTGGAGCGCGGGATTGGCCACCTCTACGGTTCGTCCCTGCCGGTGGGTGGGAATGACACCCACGCCGTGCTGACCGGACACACCGGACTGCCCACCGCGACCCTGCTGGACCACCTGGTAGACGTGGAAAAAGGCGATTTGATGTTCCTCGACGTGATGGGACGCAAGATGGCTTACCGGGTTTACGACATTCGGGTCGTGAAACCTGACGAAGTGAAGACCCTCAAAGTCGAGGGTGGACGGGACCTGCTGACGGTGCTGACCTGCACTCCTTATGGCATCAACTCCCACCGCCTGCTGGTCACCGGAGAACGCACCACTCTGCCCCCCGAGGAATTCCCCGCGGTGCAGGCTCCGCTGCAGGTCGTGTCCTGGTGGATGTGGGTGCTGGTCGCTATCGCCGCAGCGGCCGCAGTGCTGGCAATAGTGTGGGTGTGGGGCCAACGGCGCCGGCGGCGAAACGAAAACTTTAAAGGCAATGCGCCCGGCGAAACGGAAAAAACCAGGGAGATGAAGTCATGGAAACGAAACTGAGAATGCGCTTGGCCGCGTTGGGGGCAGGATTTGCGCTGGCTCTCAGCCTGGGTGCGGCGCCCGCCCTGGCCAGCAGCGAAGAGGACAATATCCATGCCATCACCGGTGCTGCCGCTGGTCTAGATGTGAATGATATTAACTCCACCCGCCCAGGCACATTGGAAGTACGCCTGACCCGCAGGAACCCCAACGACGACGCTCGGACGCCAGGCATCACAGATGGCTCGACCGACAACTACACCGTAACGATTTCTAAAGTAAAGGATGTTGCGACCGTCGGACCTAGCGCTGACTTTACCCAATTGGAGAAGATGACGGTCACGCAGGCGCGCAAAAAAGGCCTGATAGACAAACAAACGAAAAAAACTGGGCCTGGCGGCATCGTCAAGTTCACCAATCTCCCGCTGGGAATGTACCTCATCGAGTCCACCCCGCCAAACACACCAAACACCAACTACCTGAAGTTTTCCCCCTCCCTGGTGACCCTGCCCTATGGGGACAAGTCCTCCGGGACTGCCAAGTGGGGTTACGGGCTGGCACTGGTGCCTAAACCAATCGTGAACACCCCGACGCCAGGAGGGAACACCGGGGGCGGCTCAATCTTGCCCGGCTCCACCCCCACGCCCACCAAGAGCGCCACGCCCAGCCAGAGCCCAACGCCCAGCACTACCCCGGCCCCACCTGAGAAACCGCTGCCGCCGCTGCCGCCCGGGGTCAATCCAAACCGGGTCACCGACCCTTATGACATTCCCGGCTGGATTTACGACCCGAAGACGAACAGCTACATTCCTAACCCAGACGACCCGCGCGTGGCGGGCGTGTGGGAAGAATGGGGGCTGACCCCGCCGAATCAGTCATTGCCCGCCAGAGTCGCTGACGCTCTGGCGAAAACCGGGGTGCAGATAGCCGGAGCCGTGACGCTGAGCGCCGGGCTGATTGTGGTGGGGTTGGTGCTGATGCGCCGACGCTCTAGCTCAAACGAGCCTGCAGATTCTCATCCAACGCATTCATAAAGTCGTCGCTGGTCAACCAGGGGGTGTCCCCGCCGACCAACAGCGCCAGGTCCTTGGTCATCTGACCGCCCTCGACAGTCTTCACAATGACGTCCTCGAGGGTCTCGGCGAACTCAATGACCGCCGGAGTGTTATCGAGCTTGCCGCGATGCGCCAGCCCGCGAGTCCAGGCATAGATGGAGGCAATCGGGTTGGTGGAAGTCTTTTCCCCGCGCTGCCAAGCCCGGTAGTGGCGCGTCACCGTGCCGTGAGCTGCCTCGGCCTCAACCGTGCGCCCGTCCGGGGTCATCAGCACGGAGGTCATCAACCCCAGCGAGCCAAAGCCCTGCGCCACCGTGTCGGACTGGACGTCACCGTCATAGTTCTTGCAAGCCCAGAGGTAGCCGCCGTGCCACTTCAGGGAGCTGGCGACCATGTCGTCAATCAACCGATGTTCATAGAGCAAACCGGCGGCCTCAAACTTGTCCTTGAATTCGGTTTCATAGATTTCGGCGAAGATGTCTTTGAATTGGCCGTCGTACGCTTTTAGAATCGTGTTCTTGGTGGACAGGTACACCGGGTACTTCCGTACCAGAGCGTAGTTAAAGCAGGCGTGGGCGAAATCGCGGATGGAGTCATTGAAGTTGTACATACCCATGGTGACGCCGCCCGCCTCGGGCATGTGAATGACCTCGTGCTCGATGGGCTTGCTGCCATCGTCAGGCACCCAGCTCAACATGACCTTGCCGGCACCGGGAACTTTAAAATCCGTCGCCTTGTACTGGTCGCCAAACGCGTGACGCGCCACCACAATGGGCTTGTCCCAACCTTTGACCAAACGCGGCACGTTTTGCATGATGATAGGTTCGCGGAAAATGACCCCGCCCAGAATGTTGCGGATAGTGCCGTTGGGGGACTTCCACATTTTCTTGAGTCCGAATTCCTCCACGCGGGCCTCATCAGGAGTGATGGTCGCGCATTTCACGCCCACCCCGTACTTCTTAATGGCATTGGCGGAATCGACAGTGACCTGATCCTCGGTCTTGTCACGATTTTCGATGCCCAAGTCGTAATACTTCAGGTCCACATCCAGGTAAGGCAAAATGAGTTTTTCGCGAATCTGTTGCCAAATAATGCGGGTCATCTCATCGCCATCGAGTTCGACCACCGGATTTTCCACTTTGATTTTCGCCATTTTTACTCCTTGTAGAGGTCAATTTTTAGGGCTTCTCGCCACTACCGAAATTTTACTCGATATCGAGATAAATTTCCAGGATAGTTTTCCCTGGAGTTGTTTACGGTTTTCCCGCGGCGGCCCGGCGGCCTTACTTCACCAGCTTGTCGGCGTAAAGTTCCTCAATCTCGGCAGCAAACGCCGCGGCCGCTTCCTTGCGCTTGACCTTCATCGACGGGGTCAGCAGACCGTTTTCGACGGTGAAGGCGGTCGGCAAGACCTTAAACTTGCGGATGGATTCGGCGCGAGACACGCGGGCGTTGACCCGTTCCACCGCTCGGGAAATGGCCTGCAACACCTGGGGATCCTTGGAGGCGGTCAGCGCGTCCATCGTGGGCATCCCGTGGTTCTTAAGCCAGGTCGGCAACATATCCGTATCCAAGGTAATCAGGGCGGACACGAACGGCATGCCCTCGCCCACCACCAGCACTTCGTTAATCAGGGCATACTGGCGCAGCGGATCTTCCAGCACTGAGGGCGCCACGTTCTTTCCCCCGGCGGTGACGATGATGTCCTTGGCGCGTCCCGTAATCCTGACAAAACCGTCCTGGTCAATGGTGGCCAAATCGCCGGTCTTAAACCAGCCGTTTTCAAAAGCGGCCTCGGTCTGTTCCGGATTGTTGTGGTAGCGATGGAAGATGGCCGGACTCTTTGCCAGCAACTCTCCGGTGGGAGAAATCTTTAGGTCAGTAGACGCCACCGCGGGCCCGACCGTACCGATACGGTAGTTCTTAATGTTGTTAAAGCACAGCGGCGCGCAGGTTTCGGTCAAACCGTAGCCCTCCAACACCGGCATTCCGATGCCGCGGAAAAAGTGCCCGAGTTCTTCGCTCAACGGCGCCCCGCCGCAAATCACAAACTTCAGATTCGGCCCAAACAGAGACAAAATCCGGCGATAAACCAGTTGAGAATACATCAAACGTTTCGCCCGCAACCGCCGGCTGGGCCCCTCTGCCGTATCCAAAGCCCGCGAATAGGCTTCGGCGACTTTCACCGACCGGGAAAACATAATGCGCGAAATCCGGTGCGCCCGGGCTTGCACCTGAGCGGTGTTGTAAATCTTTTCCAGCACCCGCGGCACCACCATGACGTAGGACGGGGCGAACTCTTGCAGGTCAGTGATGAGGTTGCGGATATTGGGAGCATGACCCAGCGTGCCCGCCCCCCACACTTGAATCAACTGCAGGTATTGGGCCAAAACGTGAGCCAACGGCAGGAACACCAGCAGCCGAGAGGACGGATACCCCGCGATTTCCGGCATCCACTTCATCCCGTTGGCCAGCAGTTCCATCCAGTTCCCGTGCGTGATTTCCACACCTTTGGGCTTTCCGGCAGTCCCGGAGGTGTACACAATAGTGGACACGTCGTCGATAGTCACCGCGCGGGAACGCTCGTCAACCTGGAAATCAGGAACGTCCATACCGGCCTTTTTAATCCTGACCACCGCCGAGTCTTCCAGGCACAACACGTGTTTCAGGCTGCGGCCGCAATCCCGTTTCGAGCTGACCAGCTGGCGCATCGCGTTCGTTTCGCACACCACCAAAGCGGGGTCGGCGTCCTCTAAAATCCACGCGATCTGTTCGGCGGAATCCGTCTCATAGATCGGGACCAACACCAGTCCGGCGCAAAATCCCGCGTATTCCAACAACATCCAGTCATACGAGGTGTGACCCATGATGGAGAACCGATCCCCGGGCTGCAAACCCATCCCAATCAAGCCGCGCGCTACCGAATGAACGTCCTCGTTGAACTCCACCGCCGTCATCGAACGCCACCCGCCGAGCTCGGTCTTTCGGTCCAGCAATTTCGCGTTGGGCAGGCGACGCACCCGATCCGCCAGGGTCCAAGGCAGAGTTTGGTGTTTCTCAGCGGTAAACAACCGCGGGCAATGCCAGTAGCGCTCGCCGTCTACTTCCACCCAACCTGGCTTATCCATCGGGTTTTGCGCCCGATTGGTAATCTCGTCGCGGTTGTTACGTTTTTCATCAGCCATAGGGTTAGCTTACCAACTTTCTGAACTCTCCCACTGCCGAGTTATCGCAGTTCACTCGGGCAATACCAGCATCACCAGGGCAATCCCCACCGCCGCCACGACCAGGACCGTCACGTCAAAGACCGTTCCGCGCGCCCGAGTCCAGGCGTGGCGGTTAGTCAGGCGAAACCCCGCCAGCGCCAACAGCACTACGACTAAACCCCAGACCGCCGCTTGCCACCATCCGATGACAGACAGCGCCAGCAGGACCGCCACCGCCACCACCAGCAGCAACACTTGGGCGCGGCTGGGGGCATCGAAAGGATGCGGAGCCGTGTTGGGCACCACCGTGGGCTGGTCAGGCGTCACCGAATCCAGCGACTGCCAGTCCGGCGTGTCGGGTTCAGGGGTTTGCGACGGGTTTGGGGTGTTCAAAAGAATCCCTCGACGGTTTGCGGGTCGGTTACGGTTATACGGGCGGCGCGACCGGCAATCCCCGGATTACCAGCCGCGCCAAACGCCTCTAGTGGAAGAAGTGACGCACCCCGGTGGTGAACAACGTGACCCCGGCCTTTTCACAGACATCAATAGTTTCCTGGTCACGGATAGAACCGCCGGGCTGGACGATAGCTTTCACGCCCGCGTCGATGAGGATTTGCGGGCCGTCCGCGAACGGGAAGAACGCGTCGGACGCCGCGACCGCACCACGCGCCCGCTCGGGAGGAGCTGCCACCGCTAAGTCGTCGGCTCGTGCGCCCCCGGCGACATCGCTTTGAGCACTCGCGGCCGCGTCTCCGGTTTCGCGTCCACCCAGGGTATTGGCGCGTTCCACCGCCAGCTTACAGGAATCGACCCGGTTGACCTGACCCATGCCGATGCCGACCGTCGCCCCGTCATGAGCCAGGAGGATAGCGTTAGATTTCGTGGCACGGATAGTTTGCCAAGCAAACTCCAGGTCGTGCAAGGTCGCCTCGTCAACATCAGGACCGCACACCTTGGTCCAACCGCTGGGCCGGTCGCCCGACTCGGCCACGTCGTCACGCTGCTGGGCCAGGTAGCCCCCGCTGATTTGGCGGATTTCCAAGGCTCCCCGATCGGGAGGAGTGACCTTAAGCACCCGCACGTTCTTTTTCGCCGCCAAGGCGCTCACAGCTCCCGGCTCATAGGACGGAGCCAGCACCACCTCGGTGAATATCGGGGCAATCTGTTTCGCCAGCTCCACCGTCACCGGACGGTTCACCGCGATGACCCCACCGAAAGCACTGACCGGGTCGCAGGCGTGGGCTTTGCGGTGTGCGGTGGCGACATCAGCGGCTACCGCGATGCCGCAGGGGTTAGCATGTTTGATAATCGCCACGCAAGGCTCCGCGTGGTCATAAGCCGCGCGAATCGCCGCGTCCCCGTCCGTGTAGTTGTTGAACGACATTTCCTTGCCGTGCAGCTGAATCGCGTTAGCGATACCGGGAGCTGGCACGATAGTCTCATCAGCGCCGATACTGTCGCACAGCGCCACGTCAGCCAAATCCGGGTGGGGAGCGCATTCGGGGCACATACAATCAGAATCCGGCCCGCCTTCGGCCACCTTTGCCGCCAGCGCATCCATGTCGATGTACAAGGCTGCGGCCTGATGCGGGTTTTCCCCGTAACGTAAGGAAGTGTCCCGGTCCCCCGACATCTCGACCCATTCGGGCAGTGCGTCCGCGCCGTTATCCCCGGTGGCGTCCGGGTCGAGTTCCGCCCCGATAGCCTGCATTGCAAAGTGGGTAATCTGGTCATCGAACCAGGTGGCGATGGCCGCGTCATATTCAGCGGTATGCGCGAAAGCCTGAGACGCCAAAATTCGGCGTTCCCGCAGGTCAAAACCGCCATTTTGGACCGCCTCGATGACGTGAGGGTACATGAAAGGCGCGGTGACCACCGCGACCGAGGGGTGGTTCTTTGCCGCGGCGCGCACCATGGAGGGCCCGCCGATGTCAATCTGTTCCACGCAGGCGTCGAAGTCGGCGCCGCTGGCTACCGTGTCCTCGAACGGGTAGAGGTTGCACACCACCAGGTCGATGGGCTCGACCTGCAGTTCCTGCAGCTGCTTGACGTGGTCAGGTTTACGCCGATCCGCGAGGATACCGGCGTGAATGTGCGGGTGCAGGGTTTTGACCCGTCCCTCCAAGCATTCGGGAAAGCCCGTCACGTCTTCTACCGGGGTGACGGGCAAGCCCGCGGCCGCAATCTTTTTCGCGGTGGAGCCGGTGGAAATGATTTGCACCCCGGCCTCGACCAAAGCCGCTGCCAGCTCTTCCAGCCCGGTTTTGTCCCACACGCTGACCAGCGCGCGCTTGATGGGAATCTGAGTTTCCTGATTACGATTTGTCGTTTCCGCCACCTTGTATTGCCTTCCTTAATTGGGGTTATTTATCTAAAAATCAACAGTTATTCGGGTGTCTTTCGGGGCCGCGACCGCGGTTGCGCGGAAAGAAACCCCACGGTTCAATCCTAGTCACTTTCAAAACCGGCACGAACTTCGTCAATCCACCAGCCGTGCGCTACCATCCGGCCCACGCTGTCGACCAGCTGGGCGCGTTCGGCGACTTTGATTCTCTCGGTCAAGGTTTCCAGGTCGTCATCGTCGTGGACGGGAACCGCTACCTGAGCCAGAATCGGTCCGGTGTCCATGCCGGGATCAACTATGAACAGCGTGGCCCCCGCCAGTTTCACCCCGGCACGCAGGGCATCGCGCGGCCCGTGAATACCCACGAAAGAGGGCAGCAACGAATTGTGGGTGTTGACGATGTGAGAGGGCCATTGCGCCAAGAATTTCGGACCCAAAATTTTCAGGAACCCGGCGCTGACGACTAAATCCGGTTCCCAGGACTGTACCGCTGCCGTCAGCGCACTGTCCCAGGCCTCCCGGTCGGGAAAGTCTCCCAGACAAACCGCGGCGGTGGGAATCCCTTGTGACTGCGCCCACTGCAGTCCCCCGGCAGTCTCCCGGTCGGAAACAACCCCGACTATTTCCGCACCGTAAGCGGTGTTCGCGGTCGCTTCAGAGAGTGCTTGCAGATTAGAACCGTCCCCGGAAATCAGCACCACCAGGCGGGAGGGACGGTCTCCGGGCAGCTTTAAGACTCGCTTCGTCATAAGTCGATTCTAGCAGTGGGAAGAGCCTCCGGATTTTTGCCCGAGACCCGCACTGCGAAACGCCGGGTCGCGGCGCGCATCTGCGGGTGGTTCAGCAGGGCGGTCACCACGAAAGGCACTCCCCAAGCCAACACTCCCGCATAGAGGGTCGAGCCGGTGGGGCCCACGTTCACCAGGCGGCCCGGCCCTAGTGAACCGCTGACAAACCACACGATGAGCAGCCCGCCCACCAGCAGTCCCGCCAGGAACAGGGCGAGGGACAACGCGGTGTCAGCCAGTCCGAGCTGGTGACGTCCACCGAGGTAGAGGCCCAAGCCAATTGCTAGTGCCACCGGAAAAATCAGGGGCCACCACCCTACTGGAGCATCCGGTAGCCACGCCAACACCGGCACCGGCGGCAAGTCGCCCCCGATGACCTGGCCGGGAGAAAACACTGTTCCCTGACCCAAGCTGAGGCCCGGACCGGTTATCCACGCGATACCCCACACCAGCAGGGTCGGCAGGTAAGCGAGGATGGCCAGGAACATCGCTACGGAACCGAGCGCGTCCGGTTTCAGTCCGGTCCAGATGGTGCGCATTTGCTCCCAGCCGGTAATCAAGCCCGCGAGCAGGAAAACCGCGGATAGCGCCGCGCCTCCCCCAGCCAGCACGCGCAGGCAGCGACCCGCCAGGCTCAGCCACGGCCACGGCTCGCCCTCGGGGAAAAACGCGGTCACATTCCACCAGGTCAGATGCCTGGCGACGACAAAGAACACTATCGCCGCAAAGAACAGCGAAAAAATGAACGCGCGCCACACCACCAGGGAAACCGCGGCAAAACCCAGGCACACCCAGGTCGGAAGGAGGAACGCCAACAGTCCCCAAGCCAAAGCGGCGGCATTCGCCGGTTTCGCCGCCCGCAGACTCGCGGCCAACATCAGCCCAATCAGCAGGGTGAGCCCCCACGGCGTGAGGGAAAACCGCATCGTTTCGCTGGAAAACTCGGCGCGGAATGCAGCGGCAAAAATAGCGTTGCCCACCATCAGGGCGTCGCTCCACTTCGTGCCTTTTTCCGAGGGAGTAGTGGCAGTGGGCATCCACACCGCTATCGCCAAGAGCACCAGCACCGCCCAGCTGATCGCCCAAGTCTGGAACCCCAGCCACAGGGAACGCCAGGTTCCAGCAGGGAACAGTTCGGCGCGGGTAGGTTTGTGGAAAACGGAACGCAATGCGGAGCGGAAAACAGAGCGGAAATCGGGGCGGCGGAACCGCTTTGTCGCGTTCAGTCCCGCGGCACCGGTGCCGGTAGAACCGGCGGGCGAACCGGAGCGTTCCTGGTTGAGTTCGGTCGGCAGGGATTGGCCGTCAGGAGCGGTGGTGACGCGGCGCTGGCGCCTCCCCGGGCGAGTTGGGGGACGCTGACCAGGACGGTTAGACCGTGCGTCCATAACTCTCCTCCCTGGCGCAGTGAGCCGCGCCTCATCCAACCTAAGTATAGGAAACCCTCAGAACCGCGCGGACTTGCCGCGCCGAAGTGAGCCGGCGCAACGCCTTATTGCCCGGCGCACCGCCGACTGAACAACAGGATTCCAGGTTAAGCGATCGAAATTCGCGATTAAATCGGCATAGCTGGCCTATATAACCACCAACCCCGATTTAATCCCCAATTAGCCACAACCCCACCCCTGCCCGCAGCGAAAACAGTGCCAGAGCGGCCCGGCGCCACGCCCTTGTGAATCCCACGCCGTAAACCACCCCCGCAACCTGGCGCGCCGGCGAAACCCGCCGCAACGCCTTGTGAACAGGCAAAAAGGACGCGGCCGAAACCTCAGTTCCGACCGCGCCCCTCTCAAAAGCTAGGGCAAAAACTATTTGCTCTGCATGATTTCGCGAGCGATGCGCGCGGTTTCGCTCGGCGTCTTGCCGACGCGCACCCCGACAGCCTCGAGGGCTTCTTTCTTGGCCGCCGCTGTCCCGGAAGAGCCGGAGACGATAGCGCCCGCGTGGCCCATGGTCTTGCCTTCGGGAGCGGTGAAGCCCGCCACGTAGCCGACGACTGGCTTGGTGACGTGTTCTTTGATGTAGGCAGCCGCACGTTCCTCGGCGTCCCCGCCGATTTCACCGATCATTACGATCAGTTCGGTTTCGGGATCCTGCTCAAAAGCTTCCAGTGCGTCGATGTGGGTCGTGCCGATAATCGGGTCCCCGCCGATGCCGATGCAGGTGGTGAAGCCCAAGTCGCGCAGTTCGTACATCATCTGGTAGGTCAGTGTGCCGGACTTGGACACCAAACCGAGCTTGCCGCGCGGGGTGATGTCACCGGGGGTGATGCCGACGTTGGACTTGCCGGGGCTGATGATGCCGGGGCAGTTCGGGCCAATCATGCGCACGCCGTGGGACTTCGCGTAGGCGAAAGCGGCGTTCGTGTCCTGGACGGGGATGTGCTCGGTGATGACCACCACCAGCTCCATGCCGGCATCCACGGCTTCGATGATGGCGCCTTTCGCACCTGCCGGGGGCACAAAGATGACCGAAGTGTTCGCGCCGGTCGCGGCCTTGGCGTCGGCAACCGTGCCGTACACCGGGACGCTGACGGTGCCGCCCTGGACCGAATCAGCCAGTGGGCCGTAGGGAACGACGTCGAATTCGACGGTGGTTCCGGCCTTTTTCGGGTTGGTGCCGGCGACCACTTTGGTGCCGTAGGCTAGCATCCTAGTCGTGTGCTTGCGGCCTTCCGAACCGGTCATGCCCTGGACGATGATTTTGCTGTTTTCATCAAGAAAAATCGACATTGTGGTGCTTCTCCTTTACTTCGCGGCCAGTTGTGCAGCCTTGTCGGCGGCTTCGTCCATCGTTTCCATCATGGTGACCAAGGGGTGGTTGGCGGCTTTCAGAATCGCGCGCCCCTCCTCGACCTTGTTGCCGTCCAGGCGCACCACCAGGGGTTTCGTCGCCTGGTCGCCCAGAATCTGGAGCGCGCCGATGATGCCGTTCGCGACCTCGTCGCACGCCGTGATACCGCCGAAAACATTGACGAAACAGGACTTGACCTGCGGGTCGGTCAAGATCACATCGAGGCCCTTCGCCATGACCTCGGCCGAGGCGCCCCCGCCGATGTCCAGGAAGTTCGCGGGCTTAGTGCCGTACTTTTCCCCGGCGTAGGCCACCACGTCGAGGGTGGACATAACCAAACCGGCGCCGTTACCAATAATGCCGACCTGGCCTTCCAGGCGCACGTAGTTCAATCCGGCCTCCTGAGCCTTGAGTTCGCGCTCATCAGCCGCCTTGTGGTCGACCAGTTCGTTGTGCTCGGGGTGACGGTAGCGGGCGTTATCGTCGAGGGTCATCTTGCCGTCAAGGGCGATGATGTCGCCCTGCCGGGTTGCCACCAGCGGGTTTACTTCCACCAGGGTGGCGTCCTCGCCGGTGTAGACCTCCCACAGTTTCAGGAAAACCGGAGCGACCTTCGCGGCGGTTTCCGGGTCGAATCCGGCTTCATCGGCAATCTGGCGGGCCACGGCCGCGTCCATGCCGGAGGCGGGAATCGGTACCTTCGCCAGGGCCTCGGGCTTTTCTTTGGCGAGCTGCTCGATTTCCATGCCGCCTTCGACCGAGCACATCGCCAGGTTCTGGCGGTTCGCGCGGTCGAGGAGAATCGAGAAATAGAACTCTCGGTCGATGTCGGCTCCGGCCGCCACCATCACGCGGTAAACAGTGTGGCCTTTAATATCCATACCCAAAATTGCCTGGGCGTTAGCTTCGGCTTCCTCCGCGCTGCGAGCCAGCTTAACGCCACCCGCCTTACCGCGGCCACCGGTCTTAACCTGGGCTTTTACCACTGCCACCGGAGTACCCAAGGCGGTGAAAGCAGCCTTGGCCTCCTCCACAGTGCTTGCGACTTTGCCCGGCAAAACCGGGACTCCATGCTTATCAAACAGGTCACGCGCCTGGTACTCGTAGAGGTCCACGCTGTTCCTTTCATTCTAGAAATTATGTCTCGACATCGAGATATTTCTTATAGTGTATCGAAAAAAATCAGATTTTCCACCCCGATAATTCCGGACCAACCGCGAAAATTGCGTCTATGCTGGAAGTATGCCTTTTCAAGACGTTAGCGAAGCAAAGGAGCGTCGTCATGTCAGACCACGGTAACCCGGAAAAACTGTCGAAGTCCAGACCGGAACCACCCCTCAAAGTCCCCAATAAAATCTATGAAACCGAGCTGTACCGGCTGCAAACCGAGCTGGCGAAACTGCAACGGTGGGTAAAACAAACCGGCGCCCGGATTGTAATCATCTTTGAAGGCCGGGATGCCGCCGGGAAAGGCGGCACCATCAAACGGCTGACCGAGTATCTCTCACCGCGTGTCGCCCGGGTCGTGGCGCTGCCCACCCCTACGGAACGCGAAAAAACCCAGTGGTATTTCCAGCGCTACATTTCCCACCTGCCCGCCGCGGGAGAAATCGTGATTTTTGACCGGTCTTGGTACAACCGTGCCGGGGTCGAAAAGGTTATGGGGTTCGCCACCCCGATTCAGGTGCAAAAGTTCATGCAGCAGTGCCCGACTTTTGAACGAATGCTGGTCGAGGACGGCATCATGCTGCGCAAATACTGGTTCTCGGTGTCCGACAAAGTACAGTACGAGCGGTTTTCTCGGCGTTTGCATGATCCCTTGCGCCAATGGAAACTCTCGCCCATGGACTTGGAGTCCATCACGCGGTGGGAGGACTATTCACGGGCAAAAGACGAGATGCTGGTGCATACCGACACGACGGAATGCCCGTGGTATCAGGTGTCTTCGGACTCAAAGAAGGCCGCGCGGCTCAATATGATTGCCCACTTCCTGTCCACCGTTCCCTATACGGATCTGCCCAGCGATACTGCCCCCATTACCTTGCCCGATCGTCCGCCGTCGAGCGGGTATGTGCGCACGTCGTTTGAGACGGTTCGTTCGGTGCCTAATCATGCTGCAGAAGTGGTGAGCCGCGCCAAAGCGGGGGAGATTCCGTTTGTGACGTTGGATCCCGCACCGGCTGATGCGGCGTCACCGGCTGCCGAGAGTGCTGAGGACGGCGAGGACGACAAGAAGAAGAAAAGGAAGAAGAAGAAAAAGAAGACGAAGTAGCTGACTTCCACTGCAGACCGGCCTCATCCGCCGGTCTGTAGCGTTTTAATCGACCGGGGTGAGTGGGGCAAAGTTCAACAACAACCGTTTGGCGGCGCCCGTGCGGAACTTCACGGTGGCGATGGTGCCTTTGCCTTGGCCCTCCAAGCCGGTGACCTTGCCTTCCCCGTAGATGTCGTGGTGGACTCGCTGGCCGACGTGAAGTTCGGGAATCTTGCCCGCCGGTTTCGCTTTCGCGGTTTTCGCCGGTGCAGCTGCCGAGTCCTTGCCGCCCGCCAAGTCGCGCGCCGTAGTCAGCCCTATCCGCGAGTTGGCGAACTTACCCCCGGACGTGGAGGTCGACCCTCGTGAACCGGTGGAGTGCCGAGCGCCACGGTACGCGCCGTACCCCCCCGAGTCTCCCCCGCGGCCGCCACGCCCGCCGTAACCGTAGGCGGAGCTGGCGGGTTCGCCGTAGCCGCGGGACGCGAGCCCACCGAAATAATCCACGGTGGTGGCTTCACGCCGGTTATCGACCAGTTCAGCCGGGATGTCTTCCAAAAATCGTGAAGCCGGCATGGTTACCGTCTCACCAAAAACCGTACGCGCGGCGCAACGGGTCAGGTACAGCCGCTGGCGCGCCCTTGTGACCGCCACGTAAGCGAGCCGACGTTCCTCCGCGACGTCCTGGGGATTGTCCAGGGAACGAGAATGCGGGAACAGTCCGTCCTCCATGCCGGTCACGAACACGGTGTTGAACTCCAGTCCTTTTGCGGTATGCACCGTCATCAGGGTCACTTCCGGCGAGGCCGTGGGGGGCGTGGGGTCAGAAGGGCGTTCGGGCTGGGCAGTGGTGTCGGGAAGCTGATCCGCGTCCGCGACCAAGGAGATCCGCTCCAAGAAATCCGCCAGGCGGGCATCGGGCTCGGAAAGAGAAAAGTCCTGCGCCACGTTACGCAGCTCCGCCAGGTTTTCCACCCGCGCGTCGTCCTGAGGGTCGTTAGATTTCCGCAGCTTCGGCAGGTAGCCGCTGTCTTCCAGAGCCGTGTCCAAGATTTCGTCTAACGGGGCGCCCGCCGCATCCAAAGCCCGCATGGCGTCCAAAACGCCCACGAACTGGGCAATCCCCGTGCTGGCTTTCGCACTCAAGTCGCCGTGATGGGTGCCCCCCGGCAGGAACTGGCGCAAAGCCTGGCCAAAATCAAGGCTTTCATGCAACGACACCTCGCGGATAGTCGCTACCGCTTTGTCTCCCAAACCGCGTTTCGGTTCGTTCAACACCCGCAGCAGGTTACCGTCGTCGGCCGGGTTCGCCGCGGCGCACAGGTAAGCGATAGCGTCCTTGATTTCGCGCCGGTCATAGAACTTGGTGCCACCCACGACCCGGTAAGGGATGCCCTCTCGCGTCAGCATTTCCTCCAGGGAACGCGACTGGGCGTTGGTTCGGTAGAACACCGCGAATTCGTCCCAAGACGAGCCTTCCTGACGCAAAGTCTGTAGCTCGCGAACGATGAAAGCGGCCTCGTCCCGGTCGGTGTCAGCCGCGTACATCACGGCCTGCACGCCCTGCCCGGCCTCGGTCCAGAGATGCTTTTTCCGCCGGCCCTCATTTTCCGAGATAATCGCATTCGCGACGGACAAAATCGTGCCGGTCGAGCGGTAGTTTTGTTCCAGATAAACCGTGGTAGCGCCGGGAAAATCCGACTCAAATTCTTCGATGTTGCGAATCGTGGCGCCGCGGAAGGCATAAATCGACTGATCCGAGTCCCCCACCACCGTCAGTTCGGCAGGAGGCTGGGCCTCGCCCGCCGCCCCCACCGTGAGCAAGCGAATCAGCTCATACTGCGCCGGGTTCGTATCCTGGTATTCGTCCACCAAAACATGACGGAATTTGGCTCGATACTGCGCCAAAATGTCGGGGTGGGCTTTCCACAGAGAGACCGTGGAGGCAATGAGGTCGTCAAAGTCGAATGCGTTGGCGCGGTGCAGCAGCTGCTGATACTCGGTATAGATTTCCGCCGTGAGCTGGCTCATCTTGTCCACGCCAGTATCCCGCGCAAACACTTCGGGGGTGATGAGTTCATTTTTGGCCTGGGAAATTTTGGCGGCAAAAGACTTCGGGGTGAAACGTTTCGGGTCCAGCCCCCGACCCTTGATGATGCGCGTCAGCAAGGCTTTCGTGTCGGCGGTGTCATAGATAGAGAAAGACCGGGTCACCCCAAGGGTGTCAGCTTCGGAGCGTAAAATCCGCACGCAGGCACTATGAAAGGTGGACACCCACATATATTTCGCGGCGTTGCCGACCAGGGCTTCGACCCGTTCACGCATCTCGGCGGCCGCCTTGTTGGTGAAAGTAATCGCCAGGACTTCCCAAGGGCGGATTCGCTCGGTCGCCAGCAGCCACGCAATCCGCCGGGTCAGCACGCGGGTCTTGCCCGAACCTGCTCCTGCCATCACCAGGAGCGGACCGGACTCGTGGGTCACCGCGGCCTGCTGTTCGGGGTTCAGACCCTCAATGATTGCGGCAACTTTGCGGGCCCGCCAGTCCTCGCGCTGCGCCGCATTCATCCCGGACCAGCCCGCAAAACCGGAGTCCGCCTCGGGGGTTTCTGGCTGCGCGACCGCCCCGCGCGGCAGGGCCGCCGACACGGGAATCTCGCCGCCAGAACCTTCGGCAAGGGTAGAAAACAAATCATTCATGCCTGTTGAGCCCACTGTTCCGCTAAGGCTTTGATGCTGCTGAGCTTGGAAAACGGCAAAATTTCGCAGACCACACCGTCGGGGCCTTCGTAAGCGATGGCGAATTTAGCCTGGTCAGCCAGCGAAACAATGTCGATGGCGCCGTAGGTCTTCACATCGAAAATCGCTGCCTCCCGAAACGAGCGGGCCCCATCAACAGACAGCATCAACACGGTGCAATCCCCGTTGCACACCGTGCGTTCGCCGATGTAGCTGAACACGTCCGCATGAGGGGTGCCGGGGCAAGCGCCGTGAAACACTTCCTCGAGCGGGCTCATGATGTTGATGAGCCGGGAATCCATCGCCGCGGCGGGCTGGCCAAAAGTGCGGCCGCCGTCAGTCGATTTTGCCCACGTTTTCACCGTCGAGCCTTGGGTTTTTATCAGCAGCATAACTTCGGTTCCGTCACTGTTGGACACCGCCGAACAATAATCCACATTCGCTCCGACCGGGGGTGAGGCCCACCAGCTGGCACCGTGGTCGTCCGAGCCGATAAACACCGCTTTGCGATCCCCTGATTCGTCCACGATGACACCCGCGTGGCACAAGCGCTGGGCCCACTGCCCTGCCGTCAGTTGCGTGCCGCGCCCGCGCGGAATATACGCCATCGTAAAGTCCCGCCCGGCAATAATCATGGAAGTGGCGTCTTGATGTTCCCAGGTCAAGCCGTCGTCATCGGTCCAGGCGACAAAGAGCGCCGTTTGTGCCTGGCGTGAATCCCAACCCGGCACCAGGGAGCGGGTATAGAAACAGAACATTCGTCCGGTCACGCGGTCATGCAGGAATGAGGGAACATGGAACCCGAGAAATTCCTGCGGGTTGCCCGCCGCCAAAGTGCGGGGTTCTTCCCAGGTCAAACCGTTATCAAAAGACCGTGACAGGCACAGACTGGTCGGGCACAGCCGGCGATAATGTGGTTCCTCGGGGCTGGCCGGGTTCGCGCCGGCGAGCTCAGCGCTGGTGCGGGTCGCGCACTCTGAGGGCAGCGCCTCCCACATCATCAGCAAAACCCGGCTGGAAGCGCGGGCGATAGCGGGATAGCGCGCTTGTGTGAAGCCGGAGGTAACATGGGGGGCTACCACGGTGCGCTGCATCAATAATCCTTTTCTATCCCGAAAATAATTGCGCCTTTACGTTATCACCTCGCACCCATTTGCTTCACCTTGCGGCGTGCCCGTACAGGTTCCCCGCTCCGTCAGCCGATGCGCCGGTCTTGGGCCCATTTAGACAGTTCGTAACGGTTGGAAAGCTGGAGTTTGCGCAGCACGGAGGACACGTGGGATTCAACGGTTTTTACCGAAATATACAGTTCAGAGGCGATTTCTTTGTAAGCGAAACCTCGCGCGATGAGGCGCATGACCTCGAACTCGCGCTCGGTAAGCGAATCGAGTTCGGAATCGGTGCCCACCACGTCGGTGCGCGCCGCCCCGAACGCATCCAGCACGAAACCTGCCAGCCGGGGTGAGAAAGCCGCGTCTCCACCCGCCACCCGGACGATGGCGTCAACCAGGTCAGAGGTGGCAATAGTCTTGGTCACGTAGCCGCGGGCTCCCGCCCGAATGACCGCCACCACGTCTTCTGCCGCGTCAGACACCGACAGCGCCAGGAACCGGGTCGGCACCCCCATGCAGGCCGCCGCGACTTCTGCGCCCCCGCCCCCGTGACCGCCCGGCAAATGTACGTCCAGCAGCGCCACCGCGGGAATGCCCTGGCGCACTGCGGCAATAGCGTCCTCCACACTATCCGCTTCCCCCACGACCTGGACTTCGTCGGGATACTTGCTCAGTTCCGCAATCACTCCCGCCCGGAACAGCCCGTGATCGTCGATGACCAGCACCGAGATGGGACGCTTCGGGTGTTCCCCAGAAGCGGTCGGGTTCGTGTTTCCGTCACTCATCGTTTGTCCTTCCTCAGTTTTCCCCAGTTTGGCGGGGCACTTTCATCGCGACTTCGCAGCCGCTGGACCCCGACCGAATGGTCGCGGTGCCGCCATAGCGCTCGAGCCTCTCAATGATGGAATGTTTTACGCCTTGGTGTCCTTGCGGGATAGCCGCAATGTCGAATCCGGAGCCGTGATCGCGCACAAAGCATTCCACCGCGTCCGACCCTACTTCCAGATAGACCGAAAACGGAGGCTTTCCGTGGCGAGCCGCGTTCGTCAAGGCTTCCCTCGTCGCCGCCACCAGCGGCTCGGACCACAGTCCCGGAACTGCGTCTCCCACCGTGACAGTGTCCAACACTACCCCGTAACGGTCCTCAATCTCGCCGGCCAGCTCCTTAATGATTTGGGACAGGGACGCGTCCGCGTGGCTGCGATCTTCGTAGAGCCAAGAGCGCAACTGACGTTCCTCAGCACGAGCCAGTTTCGCGACTTCCGGGGCGTCGTCGGCTCGCGCACGAATCAGGGCGAGGGTTTGCAGCACTGAATCGTGCAGGTGAGCGGCCATATCAGCGCGGACAGTTTGGCGGGTTTGCTCGGCCAGAGACGCCTTGTAAGACATCCAAAAGCGCGCCCAGAGCGGCAAAACCGCCAAGCTCAGCACCGCGATGACGACCAGGGTGATGAGTCCTCCGCGCAGTGCGTCACCCAGGCTGACGGTTCCGGAAAATCCAAACATGACCGCAAAAATCACCAGGAGGGCTCCGGGAATGGCAAAGCCCAGAAACCGTCCCATTCGCAGCTCGACCAGAGAAGACCCGGCGGAAGCCCCCACCCAGATTAGAGCGATACCGGTGATGAGGATGACGATGACGATGAGAGGACGCAAATCACTCATGATTTTTGGACCGGAATAGGCCCCGAGTACGGCTATGGTGATTAACCCCAGCGCCAGCAAAATTGCCGGAAACGTCACATTTTGCCAGCGGTCATTACTGCCAAAGTACCCCTTGAGCTGCGCATTAGGGTTAGACAGGCGTGATTCTGCGGCAAACGGCACACCCGCCTCAACCCCGGGGTTTCCCCGCGGCACAAAAATCCACAACCAGACATAGAGCAGAATACTGACCCCGGTGGGGGCTAAAACCACCAGGATGAGCCGCACCAGCCACAGCGGCATTCCCAGATGCAGCGCCAATCCTGCGGCCACACCAGCCAGAACCCCGTCTTTACCGGGCGGAACCGTCCCAGACACGGGACGGCGCAGCGGAGCGCGCATACGGGGGGCTGCATCAGACGTTGCCATAAATCCAGTTTGCCACGGCTTGGCGGGGTTTCGCCCGGCTTAAGGGATTAATCAGGGACAAATCAGGGACAACCCCCATAGCCACCGGGCGCTGCAGCGGCAATGATGGAAACATGGACGAAAATATGAACCCAGAACAAGCAACTGACTCCGTTCCTCCCGCGGGGGGCGAGCCTCCCCACTGCGGCGAGACTGCCGGAGTGAACGCGGCTGCCGACGCGAACGCAGCTACCGAGGCGGACCCCTCTAGTTCCGCGAACCCAAACGGGACCGGTGATGCTGCATTTAGCTCACCCAACTCGGGAGCACCTAACTCGCAAGCAACTAATCCGCAGGTACCTTACCCGGATGGGACAAACTACGGAGCCGCGGGCTACCCCGGTTCGGGCAGTTTCCCGAGCAACGGCGCAAACTATGGAACCGCGGGCGCGGGAGGCTACCCCGGAGGCCAGGATTCCACCGGAGCGGCATGGATGCGGTCCAATAACCGAGTCATCGGCGGAGTTTGTGCGGGAATCGCCTCACGCCTGAACATCGACCCCGTAATCGTGCGAGGTTTAGCTGTGGTCGGTTTGCTGTTCTTTGGGGTTATTCCCTTGCTCTACGGGGCGCTGTGGTTGTGGATGCCCAGCCAAACCACCGGACGCAGCTTGTGGACCGATTGGCGCGCCGGCGTGCCTAACCAGGGCGGTGGTGTCGCCGGCTCGATTCTGTTGATGTTTTTCGGGGCGATGCGGATGCTGCCCCAAGGCATTTTTCTGTTCGATGTATTCGACATCTGGGACGGCGGGGACAAATTTGGCGATTTACTCGCTTTCTTTTTTATAGCTCTGGTTTTGTGCCTGCTGCTGGCGCCCCTAGCGGTGGTGGTGCTGCTCATCGTTCACTTTGTGAACCAGAGCAAGACCGGTACATCGCCAGCCGGGAACGCTTACGTTCCTGGTCCCACCGGCTTTGTTTCCACCCCTCAGGCACCCGCCGGTCCAGTCCCCGCGGACGGTCTTCACGATGCCTCCGCTTCCCCAGCAGCACCCGCTACCGGCTTCACCCCGCCTACTACCAGCTTTGCGGCTCCCACCACCGGCTTTACGGCTCCAAACCCGGGCTTTACCGTCCCCGCTGCCGGCCCCGCAACTCCCTCCAGCGCCACCTCGACCATGTCTGCCCCACCTCATCCGCAGCCAAGGACGATTTTGGCGCCGCGCATTCCCGGACCGAGCCGCACTCTCAGTCTCACGGTCGGCGGGTTGGTTTTGCTGTCGATTTTCACCGGCATCCTGCTGCCTCTGATAGGGGTGCTTGACCCGCTAAGTTCCGTACTTTTGGCTGTCGGTCTGCTGACGATGGTGCTGGGGGGTGGCATGTTGGTAGCAGCCCTGCAGAAACGACGGACGGGCTGGCTTGCCGTCGTCACCCCGCTGGTGATTTTGTTCGTAACGCTGCCCCTGGCAACAGTGGGAATGTCCGTGATGCCCCAGCTGCGCGAGCTGCGTTCCACCATTGACTGGCACGATTTTCCTGAAACGTTTAGCTACCAGAGCAACGATTTACACCCCGGAGACGAGCTCAGCGCCATTCGCGGCGGCGCTAATATCGACCTACGTGCCACGAACCCTGGTAAACCCATCACAGTCAATCTGGTCAACGGGAATGTCTCAATTTATACGCTGCCAGAACAAAACGTTGACCTGGAAATCAACTTAGCCCAAGGCAACGTGACAACTTCCACCCTGAAAGACAGCAAATGGGACATGAGCGAAACCTTTTTACAGTCCTCATCCGTTGAAAAACACCGTCCACAATACTTCACTATGGACGGCAATCAGCGCGTGGAATTCGTGGATCGAACCAAGGAATATGAGGCCGCTAACATCAGTCTGGGCAGTTCAGAGGTGACGAAACTAAAAATCCAACACGACGTCCCGCTGTCGGACAACACGCCAGGAAACCAGACCAAACCCCAAACTGTCGAAATCAACCTGGCACACGGAACCGTGTCGCTCTATGAACGTCCCCCCGTGGATTTATGGAACGGCGCGGTGCTGCCTGACGGGCACTTCCTGGTCAACTATGTGTTGAATGGTCGGGATTTGATGACTGCCAATCTGCCGGAATACAACAGCACTGAGGTCGGCTCTGAAAACGACAGTAGCGCTGCACTGCGAGAGTTTCGCCGCCGCGCCGTATCCGGAGACGGAACTATCGAATTCAAAACGGCCGACGGAATTGAGGGTGACCCCATAGCGCTGGGCGGACAAACCGTGTCTGAACTGGACATAGACAACACGCTGACTCTCGCTGACGTTCAGTCAGGCAAGGCCGGGAAGTGGACGGACGCCAACCAAGACGGATTCAACGACCTGTTCCAGCCCGGCGGCAGCAAGTGGAAACCCGGCGATAACCTGTTTGACCCGCTAAACGGAACCCCGCGCTCTTCCGCAACGAACAGCGAAACCCCGAGCAGACCGGCCACGCCCGTCCCCCCGGATTCACCCACGACGCCTTCCCCGTACCGCGCCCCCGACCTTGAGAACAACTAACAGGTGACAACTATGGAAAACACAACGGAAACCATCCCCCTCACTCCCGACTTGGAGGAAGGAAAAACGCCGGAACCACCCGTGGAACCGCCCTTGGAACCCCGCCGTGAGCATCGCAGTCTGGCCGCCATCGCCTTCAGCGTGGTGTTTATCCTGATTGGTTTGGTAGTATTCGGGGCCGCCCTGGGCGTCGTCGTGTCGCTGTGGACGCTGGTCCTGCTGGTATTCGGAACCTCCGGGCTCGCCCTACTGGTTAGCGCCCTAGCAGAATCACGCCGCTAGAGCGCGCGAAGACTAATGCTGCGCGCGCAGCTGGGCGGTATCGAAAGAGTCGCGCCCTTCGGCCTGCAGCGCCTCCAGCGGATAGTTCTGCTTGAACTTGAACCAATGCCGCTGGGTGGAAAGCCACACATAGAGACGACGCCGCAGGTATCGCAGGGAAAACTGTCTTTCCGCCGGGGCGAGCAAAGGATTAAAGACTTTGCCCGCCCGGTGCAGCGACTGGACTTGACGGCGCACCTGACCGGTCGTGTACTTCAAAATCAGACGTAACGGCAGCACCGTATAGAGAATCGTGTCGAAGTGAGACTTCGGCTCAGTAGGTCGGTGATAGATGATGTCGTTAATCAAAGCGGGCAGCGGGTTATTTCCGGCAGCGGTGTTGTAATAGAGATTCCTGCCGATGCGGGGGTTGACCTCAAAGAAGTAAGCCTGACCGGTGGCACTGTCGACCTTGACATCAAAGTTTGCGAAGCCATGCCAGCCGATGCCGGTCAGGAAATCGCTGGCCTGACGATACAGTTCAGGGTAGCTTTCCGTAATCATCGCGGCCGGATTGCCCAGGGCGGTCGGAACGTGGTCTTCCAGCAGCACGTGAGCCGACCCCAGGAAACTAACCCGTTTGTCCGCGTCCACATACACCGTTATGGACAAGCTGTGCGTGTCGTTTCCGGACACCCGCGGCTGGGCCACGAACCGGCGCGCATCCGGGTTCCCGGCAGTGTGTGTTTCCAGCTCCTCCAGAATCGCTCGAGCCCGACGCGGACTATCAGCTGTATAAACCTTAGATTTGCCCGGCCAGCGCAGCCGCTCGTAACCGTAGGACTGGCACGGCTTGATAATCAGCGGATATTTGTCCCCCAGGGTTTCGGTGATGGCGTCCATCAGGGAGGTCGTTCCAGCATCGAGATTGAGCTCCAGAGTAGTGGGAACCCGCAACCCGTACTTTTCGGCAGCCTTGGCGAAATGCGCCTTGTCATTGGTCAATTCGATGACGTCCACGCTGGGGAAAGCAAAGCGATAGTAAGGAGCCAGCCGGGAAGCGTTATTTTGAATATTGACCACGTGGGTATCTTGGTTCGCCAGCAACACCAGCGGGGTGTCCGGGTAACGCGCCGCCAGTTCGGGACCCATCTCTATGAGTTTTTCGATGAAAGCACTGAGGTTTGGGTCGACGCTGCTTTCGTCTATCTCTATCGCGTCAAGCAGACGAGAGTGGCGAATCGGCCCCAGCACCAGAGGGGTAATTATCAGAGATTTCACATGCCATTGCTCATAAAATGACCGCGCAAACGCATACGTTCCAATGTCGCCGGACAGGAGAATTGGCAAAAACGGTGCACCGGACTTTTCAGCTGTGTTCATTGATACTCTCCTCTAATAGGCGACCCGGCGAGGGAATATCCCCCGCCGAGCCACCGTAGTTTTCGATAGCGTTACTCTATGAGAAATCTCGATCGTCCTCGCCGCGAGAACGATGCGTCCGCCGGCGAGCCCGCTCCCGCGGACGGCGCGGTTCGCTGCTATCACGCGGATCGCGGCGTTCACGGTCGCGCGGGTCGTGGGCCTCAGAAGTTTCGTTCTGCCCGGATTCGGAATCCACTGCGGTTTCGCCGTCCTCATCGTCCACCACGGCGTGCAGGGAGAGCTTGCCGCGCTGGTCGATTTCGGCGACCTCGACCTGAACCTGCTGGCCGACCTGGAGCACGTCCTCGACGTTTTCCACACGCTTACCGCCGACCAGACGACGAATCTGGGAGATGTGGAGCAAACCGTCCTTGCCGGGGGTCAAGGAAATAAACGCCCCGAACGTGGTCGTTTTCACCACGGTACCCACGAAACGTTCGCCGACCTCGGGCATCTGAGGGTTCGCAATCGCATTCACGGCATCACGAGCGGCCTCGGCGGCCGGACCGTTATCCGCCCCGATGTAGACGGTGCCGTCGTCCTCGATGGTCAGCTCGGCGCCGGTGTCCTCTTGAATCTGGTTAATCATCTTTCCTTTCGGACCGATGACCTCACCAATCTTGTCCACCGGGATATTCACGGTGAGGATGCGCGGAGCGGTCGGAGCCAGTTCATCAGGCCCGTCAATAGCGGCGTGCATCACGTCCAGAATCTTTAGGCGAGCGTCGCGGGCTTGACCCAGGGCGCCCTTCAAAACGTCGGCGGGAATGCCGTCAAGTTTCGTGTCCAGCTGCAAGGCGGTAATGAAGTCCTTGGTGCCGGCGACCTTGAAGTCCATGTCGCCAAAAGCGTCTTCTGCGCCCAAGATGTCGGTCAGGGTCGCGAACTGGGTGCCGTTTTCGCCCGGTTCGCTCATCAGTCCCATCGCGATGCCGGCAATCGGGGCGCGCAGCGGCACGCCCGCGTTCAACAGGGACAGCGTGGAGGCGCAAACCGAACCCATCGAGGACGAGCCGTTCGAGCCCATAATCTCGCTGACCTGGCGAATCGCGTAGGGGAAGTCCTCGCGGGCCGGAATGACCGGCTCCAAAGCCATCTCCGCCAGGTGCCCGTGACCAATCTCGCGGCGCTTAGGGGAACCGACCCGACCGGTCTCGCCGGTGCAGTAGGGCGGGAAGTTGTACTGGTGCATATAGCGCTTATGCGTCGCTGGGCTCAAGTTATCCAACTGCTGTTCCATACGCAGCATATTGAGCGTGGTCACGCCCAGAACCTGGGTTTCCCCGCGCTGGAACAGAGCCGAGCCATGGACCCGGGGCAGCACCTCGACCTCGGCGGACAGGGAGCGGATGTCTTTCAGCCCGCGTCCGTCGATACGTTTGCCTTCGTGCAGCACCCGGGCGCGCACCAACTTCTTTTCCAAAGCCTTAAAGGCGGCCTTCAGTTCCTTTTCCTGTTCCTCGAACTCGCCGCCTTCCACCGCGAGCTTCTCGATGGCGGCATCGCGGATTTCGGTTTCGCGATTCTCACGAGTCAGCTTGTCGGCAATCTGGATCGCCGCGAGCAAATCCGCTTCTACCTCGGCTTTCATCGCCTCAAAATGGTTGTCCTCGTAATCGGGGAACAACGGATATTCCTGGGTTTCCTTGGCGGCCTTGGCGGCCACTTCGGATTGAGCGCGGCACAGTTCCTTAATGAAGGGTTTGGCCGCGTCCAGCGCGCTGGCCACGAAGTCCTCGGTCGGAGCCTGTTTGCCCTCTTGAATCAGGTCCCAGGCGTACTCGCCGCCGCCGGCTTCCACCATCATGATGGCCACGTCTTCTTCGGGGGTACCCTCGTTGACGACACGACCGGCGATGACCATGTTGAATGTGGACTGTTCCATCTCGGGGTAGGTCGGGAATGCTACCCACTGTCCGTCAATCAGAGCCAGGCGGGTGCCGCCGATGGGACCGGAGAAAGGCAAGCCAGCCAACTGGGTCGCCATCGAGGAGGCGTTAATCGCCACCACGTCATAAGCGTGGTCGGGGTGGATTGACAGGATGGTGTCGACGACCTGGACCTCGTTGCGCAGCCCCTTTACGAAGGCCGGGCGCAGCGGGCGGTCAATCAGGCGGGCCGCTAGGATAGCCTCGGTGCCGGGGCGGCCTTCGCGACGGAAGAACGATCCGGGGATGCGTCCCGCGGCGTATTGCTTTTCCTCGACGTCTACGGTCAAGGGGAAAAAGTCGAATTGATCTTTCGGTTGCTTGCCAACCGTGGTGGCTGCGAATACAACGGTTTCCCCATCCAGGGTGACCATTGCCGAACCGGCAGCCTGCTGAGCCAAAAGGCCCGTTTCAAAGCGCAGGACGCGCTTGCCAAATTTACCATTGTCGATGACGGCTTCTGCCGCCGTGATTTCGGGTCCCTCCAAGGGATCCCCCTCTCTGTGTTCAGCGCGGCGGTCATCGATCGAGGCCCACTGGGCTGGCTCTCCGCAAACCTCACCGGGAAAACCGGGAGACTCGCAGATGGTCCAGGAGGCCACTACCGAGGACCGATTAACGCTGGATTCCTACATATATCAGCCGGAAAGTACCGGCATGAAAAGAAAGCTGACCGGTATCCGGCCAGCTTAGTTGCTATTTACGCAAACCGAGGCGCTCTTTGAGGCTGCGGTAGCGTTCGATGTCGATGTCCTGCAAGTAGCCCAGCAGACGCTTGCGCTGGCCGACCAGCAGCATCAAACCACGACGGGAATGATGGTCATGTTCGTGAGTCTTGAAGTGCTCGGTCAGGTCCTTAATCCGCTTGGACAACAGGGCGATTTGCACTTCGGGGGAACCAGTGTCCCCGGGATGAGTCGCGTATTCGTTGATGATTGCTTGCTTTTCTTCCTTGGTCAGTGCCACAGGTTCTCCTTTTGTACTCGTTGCGCGCAGCGCCCAGGCTTTTCCTGGAGCATCGGTAGCGCGGCCGACATGACGGCTGTACAAGTTTAGCAAACACCCCGCATTCAAGCGAATTTTCTTTGTTTTTCAACAGCGCGGGTCGGCGCGGTATCGCTCGTGGGGGTCTCGCGGGGGACCTAGGGGGGTCACGGACCCCCCTCGTTTTCGTTGCAAGGCAACGAAAACACACCCCCTAGTTCCCCGCCTGAGTACCCCCACTTTCACTCAGACGCGCCGTATTGCGAGAAACGTTGCACTTGCGGGGCGGGTTTTTTGGGAAAACTTGAATTTTTAGCTGGGCGGGCTGTTTAGCTTTAGGGCTGATTATTTGGCAAGAATCAATTTGCCGAAGGGACGATTGGTTTTTGCTCCGAGCGCTTCGTGAGCTTGGGCGACTTTGGCGAAGGGGTACGTTTCGGCAATAACCGGGCGGATTTGGCCGGATTCGACAGCGGGCCAAACGTATTCACCGACCGCGTGAACCAGGTCAACCTTGGTGTCCGTATCCAACGCGCGAATGGCGGAACCTTGCAAGGTGGCCTGTTTTTGCAAAAAATATGCCAAATTGATTTCCCCGCGTACTCCCTTTTGCAGTCCGATAACACATAAACGTCCTCCGGTCTTTAAAAGATTGAGATTCGATTCCAGCCCTCCGGCCCCACTGACATCCAAGATCAGGTCAAACCCCAAACAGTCAGTCACGTCCTCGAACGCTTTTTTCAGCGATTCTTCGTCACGGTAGTCCGCCACGCCGTCAGCACCCAGCAGAGTCACTTTTTGGCGACGGGCTTCGTCCCCAGCGGTGGCCGCCACGTGGGCACCCAGCGCCTTGGCCAGTTGCACCGCAACGGTCCCGACCCCACCACTTCCGCCTTGAATCAGCACGCTGAAGCCAACTGGGTAGCGCCAGCTTTCCCCGTACGGGTCGCGGCCTGCCAGGAAGCCATCGTGCGGCCCATCCATCCAGGTTATCCGTGGTTCCAAGTTGACCAGGTTGTGCCAGGCCGTTACCGCTGCTTCCAGGAGGGCAGCCCCAGCCACATAGCCGTCCAAGCGTCCCACCACCGGCACCGGCAGACACAGGTCAGGATTGGCCACGCAGTATTCCGCCTGGGCGCCGCCTTCCACCAAGGCCACAACCGAACGTCCCAGCCACTGGGAAGCATCGAGTTCAGGGCCGACTTCAACGATCGTCCCGGCTGCTTCCAGGCCCAGTGTCTGCGGCATCCCGGCAGGCGGCGGATAATGGCCTGCCACCTGCAACAAGTCCGCTCGGTTCACTCCTGCGGCCGACACTTCAATGAGAATCTGGCCGGCACCGACCTGGGGACGGTCCACCTCGACCAGGACTGGCACGCCGTCAACGCCCTGTACGCTCCACATGAAAACCCCCTTGCTTTAAGTCTTTTCCAAGTCTAAAGCAAGGGGGTCGATGAAGTTATCCGCTGAATAAATGCGAAAGTTTCCCGGGTTCAGAGGTTGTAGCCGATATAGGCAGCCGTAGCGTGGGGACTAGTGGTGGGCAAGCTCACATCGGAAGGCCAATACAGACTGTGACCTGCAAATGTCACCGTGGTCTCGCCTCCATCGTGCAGACGCCACACCCCCAGATCAGCTCCCGAAGTGCTGTCCAGGATGCCAACAATTTTGGCCTCACGAGAGTCAGTGGGCGCGCCTGCCCCTAAGTCAGAGGCGTGCGGAATATCAAATACTGCCGGTTTGTCCAAAATCATGACCACATATTCCGTACCTGAAAACATTGCCTCCAATTCCGGCACATCTTTGCCCTGTTCCAGCCGGATTAACTCCTTGGCGGAAAGAACCCGAATGACACCGGTCAAGACACTGGCTTCAGTATTGTTCACCACCTGGGGATCCCCCGGGCCGTCCGCACCTAAACCAACGCCAGCTGCCATAGCTACAGTACTTTCCGGTAACACGCCTTCTCCTCCGATAAACACGATCTTGTTAGCGCCCATAGACACGATTTGCTGGAAAGTGCCTCCGCCATCGGGGGGTGTCAGCAGGATAAAACCGTCCTTGGATGCCCCCGCCACCATCGCGTCTTTCAGGGCGGTTCCCGACGCCACGTAGGCGACCTTTCGGGCCGGATCGGAGGCGGCAAACTTGGCGATTTCAAAGGCGGTCATATAACGGTTTGCTCCCGCAAAACGTTGGGTCTCCGCACCGCTCGCAACCGTTTGGAGTACCCCGTCAGGAACCGCGCCCGGTCCGCCCAAAGCCACCAGTTGTGCGCCAGCCGGCTGGCTCGCCGGCATCCGCATCGCCACGAACTGCTGCGCGGCACTGATGCTGGCCTCGTTCGTGTAGGTAATGATGGGACCGTCACGCAGTACCGAACCGGCTACCGCGTCGGGGGAACCGGAACCGGCATTTTTCGTCAGATACATCCGGTTGGTGGGGCCATTTACCTTGAGCCAACGGTCGGCAATAGCCCGGGCGGTCGCGTTGCGGTCCGGGCCAGCCAGGCGTTCCACGTTATCCGCGCCGCAAGTCTGCCGGGCTTGCTGGGCAATGTTTTCAGGAACCGCGCCCGGCCCACCCAAAATCACGATACGGCCGGGTTTGACCCCACCAAGGTTCAGCTGTTTCCCATCGGTGAGCACCACCGGCCCGTCCCCGATAGTCGCCGCTGGCAGGGCATCCACCGGGTTGCGATTCGCGGCCACATAGACCACCGGCCAGTTTGTCCCCCAAGTGTGCTTGGCTACCGCCAGGGAGGTTTCCACCCCACTGGGCCCCGCCAGACGTTCATAGTTCAACCCCTCTGCCTGAGATTCGCTGACGGTGACCAGGGTCATCATCGCTAAAGTCAAGGCTCCCACCGCGCTGGAAATGGCTCCGCGCTTTACCCATGTCTGCATGTCTGTACCTTTCCGTTGCAACAGTCGTGACCCACTCAGCTTATTGAGGCACTTTTGGTAACTGAACACCCAAAAGGGTGAAAGCCCCGCCCTTTCCCCACGTCGGGACAGGGGCAAAATCGGAGCGGATAGCGTCATGCTAAGGTTGAGGGGTGCAAATTTTTCGTGACAAACCGTCAAGTTTCGGGCCGAGTATCGTGACCATAGGTACTTTTGACGGCGTTCACACCGGACACAAGCGAATCATCGAGAAAGTCGTGGCGCTGGCGCACGAGCGCGAGGTGGCCTCTGTCGTGTTGACGTTCGACCCGCTGCCTCGCCAAGTTCACCACCCCGACCCGAAGAATAAGTTGATTTGCTCCCTGCCAGACCGCCTGACCCGCATTGAACAGCTGGGGGTGGACGCAACTTGGGTTCAACAATATGACCTCGATTTTGCCGCCCAGTCCCCCGCCGAATTCGTCCAAAACTACCTGGTCACCCCCCTGCATCCCCTGGTGGTCGTCATCGGAGAAGACATGCGTTTTGGAGCCAAGAACAGCGGAGACGCCCAGACTTTACAGGAACTGGGGGAACAGTACGGTTTTACCGTCGTGACGGTGCCGAACATCGTTGATCCGATTTTTGGGCGCCGCTGGTCCTCATCTTGGGTGCGCGAGCTGCTGGCCCAAGGCCGGGTTGACCAGGCAGCTTATGTGTTGGGTCGCGCCCATTCGGTACGAGGCACGGTCATTCACGGCAAACGGCGTGGGCGCAAACTGGGATTTCCCACCGCTAACCTGGACGCGGAGTTCGTGGAGGCCATTCCCGCAGATGGTGTTTACGCCGGTTGGCTGCGGATGCCTTACCCGCCGCACTCTAAGAGTCCGACTTCACTAGAGGTGGTGCCCGCCGCCATTTCGGTGGGAACTTCCCCGCATTTTGGCGACGTGGGGCGCACCGTAGAAGCTCACGTTTTAGGGCGCGCAGACTTGGATTTGTACGGGGAAGAAGTCGTGGTCGAGTTCGTGCATCGGATTCGCGACAACCTGGCTTTTGATTCTTTGGACGCACTGCTGGAGCGCATGGATCGCGACCTGTTGGAGACGGCTGTAGTGCTGGGGGTTCCGAAATCCCAACGTATCGACCCCGGCGCGGTCACAGTCTGAGTGCGGCGGATTTGTCAGCTTTGTTTGGTATAAAAGTTCCATGGTAAACAGTGACACCACCCGCAAATTTACCCGGATAGCCACCGCGACGCTGCTGGTGATGAGTGTGACCTGGGGGTTGTCAGGCTGCGACGATGCCGCCGGAAAATCCGCCGCCAAAGGAATTCCTCCCAAAACCTCCCTTTTGAACGTCAAACCGAAACCTACTGCAACGCAGCCCCCGGAGATCACCTTTACCGTCGCGGCCACAGGCGACGCCCTGACGCACGATGCCCTCATGCCCGATGTGTCGCGCGACGCCGCGGGAAACACGCATTTTACTAATCTGATGGCTGGCATCAAACCGTTTCTCGAGGGGGCTGACCTGACGATTTGCCACCAAGAGATTGCTTTTGCCCAGGACGGCGCCCCCTACCAGGGTTTTCCCAAGTTCGCTATGCCTACGGGCTGGGCGAAAGATATGAAAGACTTGGGTTACGACGGCTGCTCCACCGCTTCCAACCACACGACTGACCAGGGCATTGAAGGCGTCTATCAAACGCTCAATGTGCTGGAAAAAGCCGGGATGGGGGCCACCGGTTCTCGGCGCAGCGCGGAGGAAAAACCTTATCAGATGTACAGCTTGACCAAAGACGGTCGCACCATCAAGATTGCTCACCTGTCCTTGGGTTGGGGAAAGTTGGGCGGGATGCCCTACATCAGCGAAAAACCTTGGTTGGTTAACGTGGACAATATGAGCGACATTCTCAAGTGGGCCGCCCAGGCTCGCCAGGAGGGTGCCAACGTGGTAATTTTGTCGGGCCATAACGGGTTGGAATATGAGTTGCAGCCCTCCGGCTGGGCGCGTAAATGGGCCCAAGAAGCAGCCGATAGCGGACTGATTGACCTCTATATCGGTCACCATCCGCACGTTCCCCAGGGCATTGAGAAGCTACCCGGCGGTGTGGACGGCAAAGGTATGTGGACGTACTGGAGCGTAGGGAATGTCATTTCGGATATGCGTCCCCTGACCACGATGCACACGGATTCGGAACAAATCGCCTGGGCCACGATTAGGGTTCCAGCTCAGGGCAATGCCGAAGTCATCTCCGCCCAGTGGGTGGCAATCGGGCTGGAACCAGATTCGCACATGGTGGTGCCGCTAGCCGCGGCCGCGCAGGGACAAATTCCGCCTAGTAGCGCCATGAGCGCGAGCAAGGCCGCACAGTATCGGGAGTTTTTGCAATCCCTGGTGGGGCCCGAAACTCCTGAACTCACCGAGCCGCCCGCGGCGCCTTCCCCCGCCAAAGTCGAAGCGCTGCCAAAGCAATAAGCTTCTGCAAATGCTCTTGGAACCTCATCGGCACCAGACCGGTGGGGACGATTTACTGGGATTCTTGCAGTTTCGGGTCGCGTTTCAGGTAAGCCCTGGTTTCGCGGGCAATCAAACCCGAAGCCAGGATTAGCCCGATTAGGTTCGGCAGAGCCATCAACCCGTTCGTGACATCAGCCAAGGTCCAGGCCACTTTTAGCTCCGTGATGCAGCCCACGAAAACAACTATGGCAAACAACAAACGATAGACGACGACGGCTCGGAGGCCGAACAAACGCTGCACACAGCGTTCCCCGTAGTAGGCCCAGCCCAGCACGGTAGAAAATGCAAAGAACACTAGGGAAACTGCCACCACAAAGTGGCCTTGGCCGCCGGGGAAACCGATGTTGAAAGCCTGCGCGGTGAGGGGTGAACCATCCAGCGTCTCACCGCTGGCGTCTGTCATTTTCCAGGCTCCCGTAACCACGATAACCAGCGCCGTCATGGACACCACGATGATGGTGTCGATAAAGGTTTGTGTCATGGACACGAGCCCTTGCCGGACCGGTTCGCGAGTGCGAGCCGCGGCCGCAGCAATCGCGGCAGACCCCATCCCGGACTCGTTAGAGAAAATCCCGCGCGCCACCCCGTACTGGAGCGCCACCATGAACGTGGAGCCCACAAAACCGCCTGCCGCGGCACTGCCCGTAAAGGCATCGTGAACAATCAGCGCCAAGGCGTCGGGGATTTTCGTGGCGTACAGACCCAGCACAATCAACGAGGCTCCCACGTAGAGAATAATCATGATGGGGACAAAAGCCGAGGTCACCCGGCCGATGGATTTCACTCCGCCCAGCAGGACGATACCTGTCAAAGCCGCCATGAACAGGCCGGTCATCCACGGATTCACCCCGAAAGAGGCCTGTAACTGGGTCGCAACCGAGTTCGCTTGGGTCAGGTTGCCGATACCGAACGAGGCAATAATCGCGAAAATCGCAAAGGCGATGGCTAGAGCCCGACCCAGCCACTTCACTTTCGTGACGTGTTCCAGGTAGTACTGCGGACCGCCGCTCATCTCACCTTTGGCATCCTTGGTGCGGAAACGTACCGCCATGAAGGCTTCGGAGTATTTCGAGGCCATACCCAACAGTCCCGTGACCCACATCCAGAACACCGCTCCGGGTCCGCCGATGTGGATAGCGGTGGCGACACCGGCGATGTTTCCGACCCCGACGGTAGCAGCCAGGGCGGTAGTCAGCGCTTGGTAGTGGGAAATGTCGCCCTCAATTGTGTCCTCGAGCGGTTGTTTCCCCTCGGGACTTTCCCCGGTGCCCTCGTCGCGTTTCAGCAGGGCGAGGTGCATGGCGGGACCGAGTTTGCGGAACTGGATTCCCGACAGCCGAATGGTTAGCCACAGCCCGGTTCCCAGCAGCAGGGGAATTAGGAAAAACGGCCCCCAGACGAAAGAGTCAATGGTGTTGAGAACCTCTAAGAACTTGTCCATAGTTTATTGCCTCAATATTTTCGGAAACGAACTTGTGGCAAGTTTAGCGAGTGAGCCCGGTTATCCATAATTCGGCACTGTTGTCCACTATTTGAGACGGGCGACAAGGCCGGTGGATGGGGGCGGTGCTTTCGGCCGGTTACCGCGCTGTCAGCAGGGCGCCGATTTGGTTCGCCACGCCTCGTGACACCGCCCCGGTACCGCCGGCGATGGTGTAGGAGGCCTGCGGATGAGCCTGCACGAAACTTTGCAGGTTCACGTCCAGGGCGGCCGGGCGGCTGAGCAAAATGGCTTGGTTTTTCGCGTGCGCGTAGCCGGAGCCGGCCAAACCGTCAGCAAACACGGTACCCGAAGCAATCAGGTACCCCGAGGCGTTAGGGAAGAAGTTTTGGGCCAACTGGGTGGAGGTCTGGAAACGATCTTTACCCACGATGGTCTTTACCTCGCTGACGGCAGCCCCCCAGGCCGGATCCGCTTTAGCACCGGTAGCGGCTGCGGCAGCCCTGCCGCCTACGCCCCAGATGCGCAGCTTGCCCCCCTGCTGTGCCACCGTATTCGCCAGGTTAGAAATCGTCTGAAGGGTAGTTGGGGGAATGCTGTTCGAGCGGGTAAAGAGGATGACACCGTGGGTGTTTGCCACAGCGGGACCGGCGGCAATGGCGTCGGGAATGTTGGGGTCGCTGGTGGCGTTGACCAGGAAGACGTCAAGGATCTTCGTGTTGGCAACGACCGAAGCGTTTTCCTGGGCCGCCCGGGCCGCAACCCGGCCCGCCGTGTCAAAACGGTCTTGCCCCACCAAATCGATGATAGATATCCCCGCCTGCTGCAGTTCCGTGCGTTGGGCAGCCGAGAGTTTTACTCCCCCGCCAACCACATAGAGAGTCTTGCGCTGCGAGGCCTTGATGGCGGAAATCACCGCTGGTTCCACCGGGTTGGACACCGTGAGCAGCACCGTTGCGCCTCGTGCCCCCACCAAAGCTGCCGAACTCAGAGCATCCGGAGCGAGCCGCCCGGTGGTCAGCGCAATCGCGTCCCCGCTGGTCCCGCTGGCCGCATGCAACGCCAAGGCTGTCGAGACACGGTTGGCTCCGCCAATCCGGTTCAATCGAGATTCATAAGGATACTCAGCCGCGTTCCCCGAAGCTGCCCCCAGGGTCACCCCGGTGATGTCTTTCAGCCACGAAGCTAGGGGAATCACGGAACCAAAGTAAGCCGCCTGATCGTTGCCCCCAATCAAAGTGCCTATGACCTGGTTCCCCACCACCAGGGGTCCGCCGGAGTCCCCATGTTCAGTTTTCACACCCGGCCACGAAGTCTTGTAGCTGAGCTGACCGGGGGCGCTGGGCACGTTGCAGCTCGCCGCGAATTCACCCTGTTTATCGCCCCGAACCACCGTGAAACAGGTCGCGACAATTCGTTGCGACGTAGACAGGAGGGTATTAGAAGTGCCGCCCCAGCCATACTCCACCGCCACATCGCCGACTTTGGCTGGCCCGGAGGCTAAAGTGACGGGAGGAGTGGTATAAACCGGAGTTTGCAGGTGCATGACCGCGGCATCATACTGAGGGTTGGCTTTGTAATCGTTCACGGCAGTGGTCGACTGCCGGGTCGGCCCAAAACTAACGTTGATATATCGGGGCTTATTGGCCACGCAATGTCCTGCGGTCAAAACCCAGGAGGGATCAATGAGCACGCCGGTACAAATTGAGCCGGTATTGTCCCAATTGCTGATACTGATGAAAGCCACCCAGCTGGCCTGCGCGGCGCTTGGCGCTGTACCCCCTCCAATCATCAAATCGCCGAATTCCGAACCGGGATATGAATCGGGCGCAGCGGAGGGCTCACCGCTGGGGGCGGAGGTGAAGTTATCAGGAAGTTCGGGAAACTCGCTGGTTTCATCTGCGGCCGGTACCTCCGCTGCCGCGGTGTTGGAAATGGCTGGGGTGCGAGATGGCCCAACCGGGTTGGTGAAACTCATCTGGGCAGGACCGCCGAGCAGGCCCACAAATCCTAACAAACCGAGCATAACCATCGGCCACCATGATTTGAGATACGTGTTCTGTGTCATTTCTTCACTTCCCCAAAGACGAAACCGGCTCCTAAATAGTTTATGTCTTTACAGGTCAAGAATTTGCAGGTCTTAACACCCAAATCGGTTTCAGCCCCTCGTTTTCCAGCTGCACCAGCGCGACGACACGCTTTTCGCGCCCCTCCGTGCCGCTCGTCGCTTCGGTTACAGCCAGCAGCGAACCGGCGGACGCGTTTGGGCTCGGATTTGTTGTCTCAAGGGCGGTGGCGGCGGCTTCGCGGATTGGGCCGGTCAGCGCCTGCCCGAAAGACAGCGCCCGCACCTGGGCTTCATCGCCGGGAAGTGCGGGGAAAATCCCAAGGATTGCCGCATCCAGCCCCAACGGACTCAGCACCCCGCGACTCTCGACTTCGGCTCCCAGCTCGGACAGGCTTTGTGCCTGGTCCAGCCCGTATGACCCAACCGAAATGCGTCGCAAGGCCGTCAGATGAGCCCCCACCCCCAAGTCAGCTCCGAGGTCTCGAGCCAGGGCACGCACGTAGGTTCCCGCCGAACAGTGCACCAAAAGTTTCGCATCAGTAACGCTCACCGGAGGGTTTGAGTCGTCTCCCGCCATCGTTTCGACGACGGGGGTGCCTCTCAGTTCGAGCTGGTGAATCGTCACCGGACGGGGCTGGATTTCCACGTTCTTGCCGGCACGCGCCAGGTCATAAGCACGTTTGCCGCCAATCTTGATGGCAGAAAACTTGGCGGGGATTTGGTTGACCGGCCCGCGCCACGGCACTAAAGCCGCCGCGATGTCCTCCGGGTATAATACGGCACCCGCACGAGCCGTGACCTGACCCTCGGCATCATCAGTATCCGTAGAGATACCAAACCGCACCCGGGCGGTATAGACCTTGTCATGGGCCGTTAGGTATTGCAAAAGGCGCGTGGCTTTACCGATGGCGCAAATCAGGATTCCTGTCGCCAGCGGGTCCAGCGTGCCGGCATAACCAACTTTCTTTTGCCCTGCCAACCGGCGAATCCGTGACGCCACTGCGTTGGAACTCAACCCGCGCGGTTTATCGACGATGACCAGTCCGGGCGGACAGGTTTCGCCCCGAGGCAAATCTGCGGGACAGTCGGGCAAGAAGTCCGGCGCGTCAAACATCGCAGCCCGCCCGGGGAACCTCGTGAACCCACCGCCCCGCGTCGGCCACGCCGCTCGGACCGCACCCGATGAGGGTCCGTCCGTGACCGGACACCAGACCGACGGCGTTAGGATTCCTGGTCATCTTCGGACTCACGGGGAGTTTTGTACGGATTGGCTTCCCCGGCATATTGGGTGCCTTTGCGGGCAGCCAGCTCAGCGTCGGCCGCGCGGGCCTCCGCCAGCGCCGATTCCAAAGCCGCGGCTTGCTGGGGCACCGGATCGGCCACAAATTCCAGGGTCGGAGTCAGGCGCGTGCCCAAATTCTTGCCCACCCGGGAGCGAATCAGTCCTTTGGCGGACTCCAAAGCCGCGCCGGAAGCGGCGCGTTCCGTGTCGCTGCCAAAAGCCGTGTAATAGACTTTGGCGTGCTGCAAATCCCCCGTGACCTCGACCGAAGTAATGGTGACGAAACCTAACCTGGGGTCTTTAATCTTGCCGGCCAACAGGCTGGCCACCGTAGTCAAAATGTTTGCGGCGACTTTTTCCCGCCGGGTCTCATCCATTGTTTCTCCCCTCTCGGTGTGTTTTCACAGCGCCCCGGCCGAGCCAGGCGGTAAACCGCCACAGTTCGGCCCAGACGCAGGGTTGGGATATTAATCGCGCGGAATTTCGCGCATTTCCCAGGTTTCGATACTGTCGCCCACCTGGATGTCCTTGAACTCCAGGCCGATACCACATTCGAAGCCTTCGCGAACCTCGGTGACATCGTCCTTCTCGCGGCGCAAGGAATGAATCTCCAGCTCTCCGTTGACGACCACGCCATCGCGGACCAAGCGGGCCTTGGAGCCGCGCTTGATGGTGCCCGACTTAATCAAGCAGCCCGCGATGTTGCCGAACTTGGAGGACTTAAAGACCTGGCGAATCTCGGCGGAACCGAGTTCGTGTTCCTCATAAATCGGCTTGAGCATACCCTTCAAGGAGTTCTCAACGTCCTCAATGACCTGGTAGATGACGGAATAGAACTTCATCTCCACGCCTTCGCTGTCAGCCAGTTCCGCCACGCGTTCGGCAGGACGGACGTTGAAGCCGATAATGATGGCGTTGTCCACGGTCGCCAGGTTGACGTCGTTTTGGGTAATCGCGCCGACACCACGGTGAATGATGCGCAAGCCGACTTCCTCGCCCACGTCAATCTTCAGCAGGGAGTCTTCCAGAGCCTCGACCGAACCGGACACGTCGCCCTTGATAATCAAGTTCATCATGTCGACCTTGCCGGCCTTCAGAGCTTCGTCGAAGGATTCCAGCGTCACGCGCTTGCGGCGCTTGGCCAGCATCGCCGCGCGTTCCGCAGCCGCACGTTTGTCCGCAATCTGGCGGGCTGTCCGGTCGTCTTCGGCGACCAAGAAGTTATCGCCGGCTCGCGGCACCGAGGTCAGACCCAGCACCTGCACCGGAGTGGAGGGGGTGGCTTCCTCAACGTTTTGGCCGCGCTCGTTGAACATGGCACGCACCCTGCCGTAGGCGGTTCCCGCCACGATAGCGTCGCCGACCCGCAGAGTACCGCGCTGCACCAGTACGGTAGCGACCGTGCCGCGGCCCTTGTCGAGGTTTGCTTCAATAGCGACACCGCGGGCAGGAGCGTGCGGATTCGCCTGCAGATCCAGCACCGCGTCCGCAGTCAGCAGCACCGCGTCCAGCAAATCCTCGATACCAGTGCGCTGTTTGGCCGAAATCGGCACAAACATGGTGTCGCCGCCGTATTCTTCGGGCAACACGCCGTACTCGGACATCTGGGCTTTGACCTTGTCCGGGTTCGCGGTAGGTTTATCAATCTTGTTGACCGCCACCACAATCGGCACGTTCGCGGCCTTGGCGTGGTTGATGGCTTCAACGGTCTGAGGCATCACCCCATCATCGGCGGCAACCACGATAATCGCAATATCGGTAACTTGGGCGCCACGGGCACGCATCGCGGTAAAGGCTTCGTGACCCGGCGTATCGATAAAGGTGAGTTTGCGGCCCTTGTCAGCCTTTTTCAGCGTGACCATATAGGCGCCAATGTGCTGGGTAATCCCGCCATACTCGGTATCAATCACGTCAGTATTACGGATGGCATCCAACAACTTGGTTTTACCGTGATCGACGTGGCCCATCACCGTCACGACCGGAGGTCGGGGTTCCAGAGCCTCGATATCATCGAGCTCTTCCGCCTCTAGGTCAATATCGAAAGATTCCAGCAGTTCGCGATCCTCGTCCTCCGGTGAAACCACCGCGATTTCGTAGCCGAGTTCCGCTCCCAGCAGCTTGAACGTGTCCTCGTCCAGGGACTGATTAGCAGTGACCATCTCTCCCATATGGAACAGCACCGTCACCAGCGCAGCCGGGTTGACGTGAATCTTGTCCGCGAAGTCGGCGACCGAGGCTCCGGAACGAATCCGAATCTCTTGGCCATTGCCTTTCGGGACGGTGACACCGCCAATCACGGGTGCATTTTGCTCTTCGATTTCCTGACGTTTAGCCCGGCGGCTCTTGCCTTTCCGGGATTTACCGTGGCCGAAAGCGCCCTGGGTGAAGCCACGCCCGCCGCGGCCGCGAGGTGGCGATGGCGGACCTCCGAACGCGGGAGCGCCACCAAAACCGCCGGCTGCCAATGCATCGGGGCTGGGGCGAGAACTACGGCCGCCACGGCCGCCGCGTCCCGCGGGACCGGAGTCGCCGCGTGATGAACCAGTGCGGTCTCCCGGCTTGGGACGCGGTCCGCCGCCCTGACCGGGACGGGGAATCCCTTGACTCATGCCTTGGGCGGACGCAAAAGGATTGTTACCCGGCCGTCCTCGGCGCGGACCCGGCTTCGCTTTGATGCCGCCGGTGCCGCCGGGACGCGGCATACCCTGGGCGGAAGCGAAAGGATTGTTACCCGGACGCGCGCCAGGCTTGGGTATAGAGGCTCCCGGCTTGGGAATGTCGGGGTGGGCACTAGGTTTCGCCTGCGGTTTGGCCGGGCTGGGGCTCGGAGCTGATTTCCCTGGTTTTGGTTGGGGAGCCGCGGGAGCAGGAGGAGCAGAAGCGGCCGGTGCGGCCGGTGCCTCCGGGCTCGAGGTGTCCGGTGCCGGCACACTCTCCGAGGTCGGCTGGTCAGCCTCACCGGCTGGCGGAGTCGGTTCTGGCTCAGCAGTCTCGGCGGCCGACTTTTTACTCTTTGCAGTCGTCTTCGCGGCTGGCTTTTTCGCTTTCGCAGCTGCTTTTTCGGCTTTCTTTGCGGCCTCCGGGCTGAACTTGCCCAGCTTTTCCTTTTCAAAGCGTTCCATCATCCGCTTCACTACCGGGCTTTCCACCACGGAGGATGCAGATTTTACGAACTCGCCGGCGTCTTTCAGATACGCCAGCATTTCTTTGGATTCAATACCGAGCTCTTTCGCAAGCTCGTGCACGCGCATTCGTGCCACTTTTCTCCTGTCCTTCGCCACCCCACCCGGCGAAGGGTGAGAATGGATTAATCGTTGGTACTCATCGGGTACTCATCGGGTGCCCAACATCTTCCAACCCGCTCCTAGGTCATTGCGAACACAGTGCCTGGGGATTAATGAAATCCACCAGCCGCAAGGTGTCCTCAGCCAATAAGTTCATGTACTCAAACGCGGCTGTTGGAGCCGCGAAAAGCAACGCTCCCGATTATACCCGACTTTTCTCTATGCATTTGAATCGGAGTCCCGAGCCTTGCAAAACCACCAGCCAAAACATTGGGGTGGAACCGTCCATGACGGCTCCACCCCGAAGTTATTGGCAGATTCTCAAATCAATACCAGCCGCGGGCACAGAATTTCGCCCAGGCGGCAGCGGGGCTACCGTAGCGACCCTTGATGTAGCTCAAGCCCCAGCGGATTTGAGTGGCCGGGTTTGTAGCCCAATCCGCCCCGGCGGAAGCCATCTTGCGGCCGGGATTAGCCTGCGGGATACCGTAAGGACCGCCGCGGCGTCCGGCATTCGTGCGCCACCCGGATTCCCGGTTCCACAGGTTGACCAAAGGCTGCATCTGATCCGGTCCCCAACCGTACTGGCCCAACATATCGTAGGCAATACCCTGCGCGGTGCCGGCACCCCACGGATTCGCAGCGCGAGCTGCGGCCTCCCGTGCCGCTTTCTCAGCTGCTGCCTTGGCAGCGGCGGCAGCGGCTTGCTCAGCCGCCTGCTGTTCACAGGTTTTCGCCGCAAAGTTGTCGGCAATAGCGCCGGTACCGCCGATAGCGGTGAGATGTTTACCAGCCAAGGCTCCCAGCACCGCTTGGGGCGAGCAGGAAGTCTGAACCAACACTACCGAAGCTTTATTCTGCTTCGCCAAAGGTGCCAAAGTCAGGGCGTCTACCGGATTCTTGCCGTTGACCAGCAGGTAGTTTTGCGAACCCATAGCCTGAGCGGCCGCCAACGCGGTGGTGTAACGGTTATTTCCCGCTAGTCGCGCGGCCTTCTTGCCGGTCAGTTGTTCAACCTGAGCTTTCGTTTGCTCACTCACGACCCCGGTTCCCCCAATAATCGTGACGCTTTGGGGATTCAACTTCGCCAGGGCCTCCGAGCTGGATTCGCCCAACTGCTGGGGCTCCGACAGCAACAGGTTCGCTTCCAGATTCGCCGCGTAGGACGTGGCGGCCAAAATGTCTACCTGCGAGTTACCGTTGGCGATAACCACGGGAGCATCCGCTTCGCCTTCCAGAGCGACCTTCGCGGCCGACTCGTAACGGTTGGCACCCCCCAGCGAGGGCGCATTCGGGCTCATGACCGCGGATTTATCATCGTTAGCGGCCTGCAGGGAACCAATGAGTCCGTCAGGCGACTTATCGCTAACTAATACAGGTTCCAGAGCTGTCGCCGCGGACACGGCTTGAGAAGTTTCATAACGATCAACACCAGCCAAACGAACGTCGGCACTGACAGTTTGATTTGTAATGGTTGCGGAACCTCCGTCTTCCGCATTGGCAATCGGGGCAACCCCCGCTACACCGATTCCAGCGATTGCAAATGAACTTGCCATCAGTTTAGTAATACGCATAACTCGAATATTCGGCCGGCTCATTTGACCCAGCCAAATGCCCTCCTCGTTTTTTCGGACGTTTCGCGACCCTTCGCCGCGACTCACCGATTATAACGGTTTGGTAACAACCGTGTCCATTTTGGCGGTTTCAAAGGCTCTCACCTGGGGGTCTGTCTTCACAAGGGCGGTCCCGCACGTCGCCGCGCCCCACCGGAAACGCCGGGGACACCCCTTGTGAACAGAAAAACTCAGCCCCCCGAGGAAGCACCTCGGAGGGCTGAGCGTAAGCGTCAGGGGACTAAAAATCTAGGCCGGAGCGCCGCCATTTTCCGTATCCGAATGGATGTCGATACCCCAACCGGTCAGACGCGAAGCCAGGCGAGCGTTTTGGCCCTCCTTGCCGATAGCCAGGGACTGCTGGAAGTCCGGGACCACCACTCGCGCCAACCGTTTGGCCTCGTCAATGACCCGCACCGAAACGACTTTCGCGGGGCTCAACGCATTGGCCACGTAAACCGTCGGATCTTCGGCCCAATCGACGATGTCGATTTTTTCTCCGTTCAACTCGTTCATGACCGCCCGGACCCGAGAACCGTTCGGACCGATGCACGCACCCTTGGCGTTGATGCCTTTCTCGGTCGCCCGCACGGCAATCTTGGTGCGGTGCCCCGGCTCGCGAGCCACGGACTCGATGACGACTTCTTCCTTTTCAATCTCAGGAACTTCGCGCCTAAACAAGCCCTGCACCAGACCGGGATGGGTGCGAGACAGTTCAATATGCGGGCCTTTCAAGCCGCGCGATGCCGCCAAAACATACACCCGCAGCCGCACTCCATGCTGATATTTTTCGCCGGGAACCTGTTCCGCGGGCGGAATGATGCCTTCCACATCCCCCAGATTCACGGTCACCAGCTTCGGATCGCGCCCGGAAGTCACCACCCCGGAAACGACTTGCCCGACGCGTTCCTTAAAATCACCCAGGACAGCTTTGTCTTCTTCCTCCTGGAAACGTTGAATAATCACGGATTTCACCGTGGCCGCGGCGGTGCGCCCGAAATCTTTGGGAGTAATCTCGGACTCGCCCAACTCATTGCCGTCCTCGTCCAGCTCCTTGACCAAAACCCGCACCTCGCCGGTCTTGCGATCAACCTCAACCCGTGAATGATCCTTTTCGGCACCCGGCTGATTGCGGTATGCCTTCAAAAGCGCTTGCTCGACCGTGTCGATAAGCGAGTTCATATCCATGCCTTTTTCGGCTTCCACCAGGCGCAATGCAGACATGTCAATTTGCATAATTCCTCCGTATTGATTTGTCGCTATTTATTTTTTCGTCCTTTGTGCTGGGACCCCCGAGGCTTCCCAAACAAGATGACGGTACGTACCGATTCTATGTCCTCGAAGGGATATACCGTAACATCTCCGTCATCATTTACGCTCAGCCCGGTTTCCGTAACGTCAGTCAAGATTCCGGTGCGAACCTGCCCTCCGATTCGCACTTCCACGTCTTTGCCCAAGGCGCGGCGCGCCAGCCGCAGGTTCGTCAACTCATGTTCAGCCCCGAGCGTGGAAATCTCAAGGGTATAGGCTCCCGGCACCGGATCGCTCGCGTCCAGAGCAGCGCCGATGGCGCGGCTGACTTCCTCTAGCTGGGCGCTGCCCAAATCGGCGTCGCCGTCAGGTAAATCCAAACTCAGCGTCACGACCCGCTGATGTTTCGGGCCGGTGACGGCAATTTTTTCCAGATACAGTCCGGCTGCGTCTACGACCGGGCTGACGACCTGAATAATCGCGGCGACTGCGGGGTCTGCCGACGTATGCGGTTGTGCCTGTGCTTTTATCTGCAAGAGTCTCCCCTTTTTTTGTTCCCTCAGGGTTGCCTGAGCGCGTGAATGGGATGGGGTTGTGAAACAATGGGTCTATGTTTTTGCCCCCGTCCCGTTTCCTGAAACTAAGTCTATGGCTTATGGCGGGTGTTGCGCTGACTGGGTGCGGGCTGCGCATCGATACTCCCCCCGATGCCCTGCCGGAACTGGATGCCGGACAGGCCGGGATTTCCGCTGTTTCCCGCGCGGAAGCAGCCGTCAACGCCGGCAGTGAAAAGATGGCTGACGACGCCTCGCTGACTCCCGGGGTGCGGGCGGCAATCGGGACGGTACGCGATCTGTCCGCGACCCGTCTAGCGGCCCTGGGCGGGGTCTGGCAGCCGTGGCCGCAGGGCACCCCGGAGGGCGCCGACCCCGGACCGCAACCTTCCCCGGCTCCGGGCAGCGTGGAGGACTTGCTGCAGCTCCTGGTGGACTCAGCCGCGACGTCCTGCCAGGCGGGGGCACGTGCCCCCCACGCTAACGACGCGCAACTCCTCACGGCCTTGTGCGCCGCCCAGCAGCTTGACGCCTCTCACGTGGCGGGGGCCGCGGGCAGCAAGCTCCCCGAGCCAAAAGTGCCGGTGGACGAACCGGCGGGCACGAACCCCGAAGGTCCCACCGAACCGCTGGCTGACCGGAAAAACCTGCAGAAACTTAAAGAGGCCCAGACGGCCCTGGATTTTGCCCGTTTCCGTATGGACGTGGCGGCGGCGCACCTCAGCGGGAATGACCGGCAGTGGGCTTTGCAAAGGGCGGATTCCCTGGCTTGGGACGTGCAATCGCTGGTGGACGGGGGCGTCGAGGACGTGCGTGCTGGCCAATACGCTTTGGATTTTCCCCAGATTAAGACAGCTCCAGACGCGATCCGCCTGATTAATCAGGCTGATGCTGATGCGTTCGCGGCTCACCTAGAGATTATCGGGATGATTTCGCCCACCGGCGCAGCATCGCAGAAATCGCCAGACCCAACCCTCTCGGCGCGGCGTCAACCCTGGATTAGCGCCGCGAAAGGCGATGTCGCGTCGCAAAACCGTTTCGGTGTTCCTCCCTCCCAGATTTTCGTACAACTGTGGCCCTGACCAGCGCAAAAGGGCGTTACGGTCGGTTTACCCGCCCTGGTGAGACACAGCGCGTTTCGTACCGGCCACATCTAAAGAAAAGTTAAAAGTTTTACAAATACCGGGGCGAGAGATTGAAAAACAGCGCGTTTTTATAGCACAATATCTTCACACCCGTTAGGATTTTCCGAGTTCCGAGAGGCTATTTCCGTTGGCTCACACCGATTACCAAGACACGCCGGACGCCACGCCCGAAGAAATCTGGGAAAACTTTTTTAAGTTCTCCCAGATGCTCAACCTCGAGATTGACTGTGCCCTGAAGGAAGAGTGCGGTTTCGACCTGCCACAATACTCAATCTTGACGGCTCTGGCCCACGCTCCAGAAAAGAAGCTGCAGCTCGGGGAACTCGCCAGACGAACGGTGTTTTCACCCTCGCGATTGAACTATCGCCTCGGAGAGATGGAGAAAAAGGGCTGGCTGAATCGACTGTGCCAAGGTGCGGATAAACGAACTCGCAATGCCTGCCTGTCGACCAAAGGGTTGAACGCTTACGAAGCTGCGGCGAAAGTACAGATGAAAGCCGTGCGCGAACTGTTCGCTGGCCGGGTCTCGCAGCCAGATCTAAACGCGATGCGCCGCGTGCTGTCCAGTATGCGTACCCACCTGGAAAAACCGGAATTCTAGAGGCCGCAACCGCCTCAGGGACGCCTCGGGGTTTTTTCAGGGTAAACCCCCATAGCTTGTTAGTTTCGGGCTGGCTACGCTGGATTTCAGTTAAGAACTCTAGCGAAAGGTGATCAATATGTCCTCCCCGAATAGTCCCGCCGACACCCCGTTTACCCCGGTGACGCCCCCCACTCCACCAGCCTCTGCCGACCCCGAAACGTCCCCCTCCCCCCTTGTGACCAATGCAGAGACAGACCTACCGACTGTCCCGGTAGCCGAGCTGCGCGATGTCACCAAGGTTTACGGGGAAAAAGGCACGCGCGTCGAGGCTCTGCGCGGAGTTAACGTCGACATTAACGCCCGCGAATTCACGGTTATCATGGGCCCCTCCGGTTCCGGTAAATCCACGCTGCTGCACGTCCTAGCCGGTTTGGACGCGGTCACTTCCGGGTCAATCACGGTCAACCGCATGGACATCACAAAGCTAAAGGACAAGCCCCTGACCCTGTGGCGCCGCGACAACGTAGGGTTCGTGTTCCAGTCGTTTAACCTGGTTCCGACCTTGAGCGCGGGGGCCAACATCGAGCTACCGCTGCGTCTGGCGAATAAGCCGATAGATCGGCACTGGTTCGACCAAATCGTCACCGGACTAGACCTCACGACCCGACTGAACCACAAGCCCTACGAGCTATCCGGCGGTCAGGTGCAGCGCGTCGCGGTCGCCCGCGCCCTGCTGTCTCGCCCCGCCATGCTGGTCGCTGACGAACCGACCGGAAACCTGGACACGGCGTCTTCTGCAGAAGTCCTGAACCTGCTGCGCGCCGCGGTCGATAACTTTGGGCAAACCGTGGTGATGGTGACCCACGACCAGCACGCTGCCACGACCGGGGACCGGGTCTTGATTGTCCGTGACGGGATGATTGTGCACGATTTGCATCACCCCGAACCTGCAGACATCGCGAAGGTGGCGTGAGAGATGAAAGGAATTCTGCGCGCAGATTTGCGCAAAAACGTGAAAAGCTACACCGCCACCGCCTTGGCGATTGCCTTGGCCGTAGCGTTCCTGCTGACCTGCCTAGGGTTGACCGCCGGGTTCAAGACGACTTTGGCTCGCAACCTTACGGAGAAAGCCACCGGTGCTGACCTAATTGTCACGGCTCCCAACGGAGTTCCCTACGACGGTGAGGGACCCGAACCGGACTACCTGCAAAAGGTCGCGGATCAAGCCCATAAGGCCCACCCGGAGTGGAAAATCCTGACCCGCACGTCCATGAGCGTGGATTTGTCCGCAAATCGCAAGAAGGTGTCTGCCTCGGTATTGGGGCTGGGTGATCCCGTGTTCGACCCCAGCTCGGTCGTGGAGGGAAAGCGCCCCAGCTCTGAATCAGAAATCGGTATCGAGCAGTCCAACGCTAAGACTCTCGGGGTCAAGGTTGGGGATACGGTCAACGTGGGAATCTACGATCCTGCCACCGATGACACCAAGACCGTGCCACTCAAGGTCAGCGGTATCTATAAAGCCCGTCCCGGTGCGTTCCCCACCAGCTACGTTTCCGATTCCCTGGTGAAAACCTGGGCTGGGGACGATTATTTGGCTGACATCTTGCTGGTTTCGGGGGTCGGCTCCACAAACCTGAAAGCGGCCACGGCCGAGCTGAAACAGTTGACCTCCCACATTGCCGACGCAGATTACTATGAGGTGTTCACTGCGGATCAATACTTGGATCGTGCCGTGGATAGCATTACGGGCGGACAGGACGTCCCGCTCGTGTTGGCCTTGGCGTTCCCGCTCATCGCCGGCGTTACCGCCATTATTGTCGTGTCGGTGACCTACAACGTGCTGTTTGCCCGCCGGCGGCGCCAACTGGCTCTGTTGCGGGCGGTCGGTGCCACCTCCGGTCAGCTGCGTTCCCTAGTGGCGCGCGAGACATTACTGGTAGGAGCCGTTTCTGCGATGATCGGGGTACCGGCGGGCGTGATTTTTTCGGCCATAGGGTGCCGAATTGCCAACCTCGTCGACACTTGGGGTCAGGCTTTCACCGTTTTGAACTGGCAAAGTCTGCTGGCAGGTTTCCTCTGCGGTACCGTGATTTCTTTCCTGGCCGGGTTTGCCCCGTCGCGCCGGGTCGCCCAGGTCACCCCGATTGAGGCTCTGGCGACGGAAGACAAGCTCAGTCGGCGGCGCAAGCACCGGACGGTTCGCGCCATTTTTGGTTCCATTCTGTTCTTTGGCGGCACCGCCACCATGGTCTACGCCACCGTCCAGAACCATCGGTTGATGATGAGTGTCTCAGAGCAGGGAGACATGGATACCTACACCTCCAATTTCTTCCTGATAGCGATGTTTGCCGGAATGATTTCTTTCCTGGGGCTGATTATGCTGACTTCCATCGTTTTGCCCTACGTGACTTCCGCTTTGGGTGTTTTCAGTTCCCCCGCGGCGGTGACGTGGCGTTTGGCGGCAGAGAATACGGGGCGTAACCCGCGGCGTACCGGAGCTACCGGCGCGGCCTTGACATTGGGTATTACCTTGATGGTACTGCTGCTGGTCGGGACGGCCTCGGTAGACGCTACCGGCAAAAAACTCATCGACGAACACACGCCGGTGGATCTGCAACTCGTTTCAGAGGGAGAACCGCTGAGCCAATCCACCATCGCCAACGTGAAAGCCACTTCCGGTTTGGAACACACCATCGCCGTAAATGGGCTGCTGGGCAGCGCTGTTCCCTGGGACGAGTACGAAAAAACCCAGAAATTATTGTCTCAGCCAGAAAAGTTGACCCAAGACGAAAACGGCGGCTGTATCGTTGCCGCAACGAACGAGCCTTGTGACCCCGACGCGGATGCTCAGGAAATGCTGTTGGAATCTAAGGATTTTTCGGCCATTTCGCACAGCCGCATTCCCGTGATTGCCCCCGGCCACGTGGGAATCCCGCAGTTGAGCAAGGAGGAAGTAGGCAAGCCTTATGCCGTCCGAAGCGGCGATAAAGTGCTGAAGCTCACGGCTGAGAAAACTCCCCTGGATTTCATCTCCCTGAACCCTCAGGATTTGGCTGGCCTAGCCAGTTCCACCCAGGTGGTCCGTCCGGCACAAACCGACGCTGACCAGGAACTTGAGCGTAATGCCACGGTGCTGGCGCCTCGGGTTTTGCTGATGCGGATTTCCCCGGATTGCAGCTTTTCTGACATTGAGCAGCTCGCTTCGGATATTCCGGCCGCCTCTGAGCAGGACGCCTACATCACCGGTTCTGCACCCGACCGAGCCATGTTTACCCAGATAGCACAAGGGTTGATGTGGGGTGCTTTCGCGATGCTGGGAGTATCCGTGTTGGTTGCGCTGGTTGGGGTGGCAAACACTTTGGCGCTGTCGGTGATGGAACGCCGGCGGGAAAATGGGATGTTGCGCGCCTTGGGCATGACGAAAGGACGTCTGCAAGGAATGCTCGCCTTCGAAGCGCTGTTGACGGCCCTCGGGGCCCTGGTCGTAGGCGTATTAGCCGGTTTGGGTTACGCGATAGCCGGCATCAATGCCCTGCCGGTGACGGAACTGGCCTCCGCACAAGTCATTGTGGTACCTCCGTTAGCTATCGCGGCCGCGGCACTGACCATCGTGGTGGCTCTGCTGGCCTCGATTGGTCCGGCGCGGGCAGCAGCGCGGGTCACGCCGGTAGAGGCGCTGGCTCACGACTGAGTAGGCGGGCGGCTAGCCGAAGCTGGACTTCAGCGAAGCCGCCCCGGTAGCGGTGAGTTCGACCTGGGTCAGGGAACTGATGAGCGGGAGTACCAGAGGAATTTTTCCGGTCGCCCGCAGAGTCACCTGCACCCGGGTCGAAGCCACCGTAACGTCAACCAGGTCAATTCCCAACAGGCCAGAGTTAGCGCCTATAGCCGCCCCTGATAGGTATTCGGCAGCACGTTCTGAGGCGTGATTCGGTTCGATTTCCAGGGGGACGCCGTCGACGATGCCATTTTGGTAATAGACTGTATCCGCCATGTCTGCCGCCGCCAGAGAGGCGGTCTGATCCGCCAAGCGCTGCAGGCGCCGCTGTTCCAGATACACCCCGGAGACCGCCATACTCATCAGGATAATCACACAGAGCAGCACGCAAGCGGCGAGTCCCAATAGCATGATGCGGCCATCCTCGTCACCGAGACGGTCGAAGCGGGCGACAAACCGACGCGGCGACGCACCGCCCTTGTGCCATTTGCTAAGCCCCATGCTTGCCCCACTGAATCGGGTGCTCCGCGCTCAGCGGCAACGAGGCAGGAAAAGAACCCTGCAGCATGGTTCCCACCAGCGGTAGGGGAACCTGCAGATTAACGCGGACGGTACCGCGCGAACCCGGCGCGGGACACGACCCCGTCACACAGTCCAGAGAGTAGCGCGCCTGTCCCGCCGGTAAACCCTGGTCAGCGGCCGCTAGCTGCACCGCCAGACTGGCCGAACTGACCCCCGTTTCGGGATGCAGCGTGAGGATACGCGCCGCCCCGGCCGCTCCCGCCTCCGCTGCGTACAGGCCGGATTGAACTTGAAAGAAAGCCAAAATCAGGTACACCAGCGGAATCAAAAGCATCATGGTGATACCCACAAACTCCAACGTGGCCTCCCCGGACTCTTCCCGAGTCAAGCGGGAAACGATCCTCGGCCACTTCCGGTTGCACGGGCGCTTCACGGCCCCTCCTCTATCACCGCGTGACCCACTGCGGTCAAGTCCCCCACCCCGAACAGGCCGATAACCGGCATAGGGGCTTTCACCTGCACTTCCATCACTTCCAGGTCCGAGGTGGAATAGGAACCGTGCAGCGTCGCCACGGTGACGCGTTCGGCGCTGACCGTATGCACATAGCCAGGCCCCAGAGTCGAGGCGAGGGCAGCGCGCACGGTGTCATCGGCGGCACTCGTGGGCGCACCAGACAGCGCTGCGGCGTGCGCCCCCGCCCCGGCCGCGTCAATCAAAGTCGTGTGGACCCACAGCGCCAGCGACAACTGCAGCAATCCCAGCACCAGAATCAGCACCAGCGGCATGACGAGGGCGAAACTGGCCGGTTCCGAGCCGGATTCCCCCCACCAGCACTGTCGGGCTCGCCGAGCCAGAGACTCACGGCACTCACAGGGTCGAGACATGGGCAATGGCATCGTTAAACAGATTCGTCAAGGCCGGCAGGGCCACCGCCGAGAGTGCCACCACCAGTCCCGCGGTCATTAGGGTTACCATCACCCAGCCGGGAACGTCGCCGTCTTCGGCTTGCAGATGGGTGTACAAAAAGTTTCGCAAAGCACGGAGTTTTTGCATATTTTTATCCTTTCGATTGTGATTTTGACGGTTTACAGCTGCAGCGCCACCAACCCGGGATAGAGAGCGAAGACCACGGTTAGCGGCAAAATTAAGAACACGACCGGCACCATCATGAGGACTTCTTTCTTTCCACCCTCCGTGAGCAACTGGGTTCGCGCCACCGCTCGTGAATCAGCCACTTGGGAACGCAGCACACCCGCCAAGGGAGAACCGCGTTCCAACGCGGAAACAATGGCATCTATGAGGTGCGCGAGGATTTCGGAATCATTGCGGGCCCGAGACGCGGTCAAACTGGGAGCCAGAGAATCTCCGTTGTCGGCCGCCGCCAAGATTTTTTCCAACTCCTGACCGGCGACATCGGTGCAGCGGGCAGAAACACGATGCAAAGCCCCGTAGAGAGGTTCCCCGGCTCCCACCGCCAGTGCCAACAGCTCGATGACGTCAGGCAGTTCTTGATTCAAATGCATTTGGCGACGCCGCGCCGCGCCTGTGAGCCGGTAATCGGGAATCAACAGACCCGCTAGCACAAAACAGGCCAGCATCACGAAGGCTCCGGGTATCGGCAAGGTTTTTCCCAAAAACCCCAGGAGGCTCAATACCGCCGCCAGTATCCCCAGGGAAACGGCCCATCGCAGCTGGGAACGGCGAAATCCGCGCACATCCCGGGGCAAACCCGCCAACTGCAACCGGCGCTCGACAGAATCTTTGGAGGGGCTGATAAACGTGAGAAACCTGGTCAGGCCGTTATGGGCGAACGGAGTATCCCGCACCCCGGTTCCTCGGTAGGCTGCCATGACGATGAGGTCAGCCTGAACATAAGGGGTGATTCGCCAGGTCGGAAAGGAGCCTTGACGAATCCAGGGACCCAGGCACAGCCCGATGAGCCCACTCCCAGCCAGGATAGCGAGGCCGCCGATGATCCAGGTCAAAAGGTCTTCCACGGTCTACTCCCGCATCGTGCGCGGGCTGACTTCCAGGCGGCCCAAGCGCAGCATCAAGATGTAGGCCAGCGCCGAAATTAGCGCCCCCACCAGCAAAATCATGGAGCCTACCGGGGTCGAATACACCTCTAATGTGCCCGGACGACTCAATAGCAGCGCCAGGATAATCCACGGGGAGGCGGCAGCGAGGCGCGCCCCGGTCACAGTCCAAGATTGGCGTGCCAGCACTTCCCCGCGGGTTCGTTCCTCCGCGCGGAGCATCGCACCCAAATCCTCCAGCAGGACCACCAAGTCGTTGCCCCCCACTTGTGCAGCTAAACGCAACGCCTCCACGATGCGATCCCCCACTGGATCGGCCAGTTCATGTTTCAAGATTTTTAGGGAGGCATCGAGGTTCCCGCCCGCCCGATAATCGGCCGCGAAATGCGCAAACGGCACTCGCAGCGACTTCGGGGCTCTCGCGGCGACTTCCAGGAGCGTTTCTCCCAAACTCAGCCCCGCCCGCACCCCGGAAACCAGGTTATCCACCAGATTTGGCCAGGCTTTGCCGCGCTGACCCTGCACGGAATGCAGTTTGCCCTGCAGCCCCAAAAAGGGCAGATACGCGGCCAGCAGCCCCGCCAACCACCCGACCATCACCAGCCCGGTGACCAAGGCGAGGCCAATCCCTGCTGACACCCCCGCCAGGAGGGACAGCGCCAGGAACTGTCCCAGCCCGAGGGGTGTTCCGCTCACCGCGGTGATGTCGTCGAAACGGGCGCATTTTTGTGCCCAATAGCGTTTCAGGGAGCTTTCTCGGCGGGTCGAATGCCGTTTCGGGCTCAACGTCACCAGGAAAATCCCGAAAGCCGCGCTGAGGGCTGCCGCCAAGGTCAGCAGGGGGCTAGTCATCGGGAGCCTCCCGCCAGATAGCCGCCAACTGGCTGGCTCGAGAACCGAAAGCGGAAAGAAAATCGAAATCCGCGGGATTCTTGGCTGGCTGAGCGCCATCGGGCGGCGCACTGTACAGCGGGTGCGCCACAACCTGGCCGTCGCGCAGCGTCCCGTCCAAAGCCAACACTTCCGTCACCGCACGGCTGCCTTGCCAGGTTCCGCGCAGCTGCACCACCAGGTCTATGGCTCCCGCTACGGTCGGCACCACGAATGCCGCGGTCACGTTTTCCCCGGCCAGCAGGGGCAGGGTCGACAGTTTCGTAATCGCCTGGCGGGCGGTGTTGGCGTGAATCGTAGACATTCCGGGGATTCCGCAGTTCAGGGCAATGAGCATATCCAGGCTTTCGGCGCCGCGGACCTCCCCGATAATCAGCCGGTCGGGACGCATCCGCAGGGTTTCCCGAACCAAATCCCGCAGAGTAATCTCGCCTTGGCCTTCTATCGAGGCGTTGCGGGTTTGCATCGCCACCGCGTCCGGGGCTTTCAGATTGAGTTCCAACACTTCCTCACAAGTGATGATGCGCTGGTCAGGAGGGATCTCACCACACAGGGCGCGGACCGTGGTGGTTTTCCCCGATTGGGTCGGCCCGGCCACCACGATATTCAGGCCGATACGCACCGCTTCGGCCAGGAAACGAGCCATCCAGGCGGGCATCATGTTGAGCCGAACCAGGTCCCGCACCCGCACAGCTTTCGCGCTGTGCTTGCGGATATTGATGGACCAGGTAGCCGTCACGGGCGGAATGACGACGTGCAGACGTTCTCCGGTTTCCAAGGTGGCGTCCACGCAGGGATTGACGAAGTCCAGATGGCGTCCCGAGGCTCTCAACATCCGCTCTACCAGGGCTTCTACCTCGTCTTCGCCCAGCAACAGATTGGTCAGGTGGGGTTGTCCGCCGCGGGAACAAAAAACCTGGGAAGGGCTGTTCAACCAGATTTCTTCCACCGCCGGATCGTCCATCAGCGGCTGCAGTTTCCCGTAACTTAAGCCCAAGTCGACAACTCCCTCATGCCTGAGAGCCAATAAAATTACGGTCAGTTTAAGCGCTTTTTTTACTGCTACAGTGCCAAGCCCTGGTTTACGGAAGGAAAATTCTCATCTTACATTCATGTAATACTCAGCTTTTTCTGAGGTTTGCCGTATCTTTGCCAAAAGTCGACACGGTACCCTCAGCAGCGCCCGTCACCCCCGTCCGGAGAGGGGCTTATTGACCGGATTTTCGGCTTTCCGGAGCGGTCTGTCGGTTTAGCTACCGAGGTGACATAAAATTGAAAAATGAGCGATACCGATTTCCTGACCTTGGCAGCTCTGGCGACCGTAGCGGTTCCAGACCTTGAGGTTGAGTCACTGTGCCCGCCTCTGGGCGAAGATAACGATTTCCGCTGGGTCGGCGTCCTCGATAATCATTCAGCCCGGTGGAGCATCATCGGAGCCAAGCATCTGGATGCGGAAGCGGCCCTAGACAAGCAGCAAAAGATTTTGACCATGCTGACCAATTACCGTGATGCGCACCGGCTTCCTTTTGACGTGCCCCGTATCGAGGGCAGCGCCACCTCAAAAGATGGAACCTCTATTTTTGTTTATCGCCAATTGCCGGGCAATCCGTTGGAGTTCAACGAACTGGCAGAGGATCCGGACCTGCTGCGCGCCTTGGGCAAGGCCATCGCGGCCCTGCACGAGATTCCTGCCAACCTGGTCGCTCACGTGGGCTTCCCCACCCCCAGCGTAGACGACATCCGTGCGGAGCTGCGCCAAAATCTGTCCCGGGCGGTCGCGACCGGTTTGGTTCCCCCGGTTCTGCAGGCTCGTTGGGAACAAGCCCTTGACGAAGATGCCTGGTGGCATTTCCATCCCACTTTTGTCCACGGTTCGCTGGAACCCCAGCACGTCCTGGTCGCGGATTCCCGGATTTTGGGGATTTCCGGTTTTGCCGAGGTCAGCGTGGGTGACCCCTCCCAGGATTTGTCTTGGGTGGCTGCGGAGCTGACTGACGAGGCCGTGGACCTAGTCTTTGACGCGTACCATTTGGGACGCGCGGAGGGCGCAGACCCGTTCTTGCGTCAACGTACCGACCTGTATATTGAACTGGCGTTGATTAACTGGCTCAATTGGGGGGTTGACCAAGGGAATGCCTCGATCATTGCCGATGCCCAAGACCTGTTGAACGAGCAGCTGGAGCGGCTGGACGGAGACCTGTCACTGACGGGCCGCCCCCTCTATGAGGAACAGACCACCCCTGACCACAGCGTGGAAGCGAGCGGAATTGCCGTGCCAGCGTGCGAGAGCGCCCCGGAAGCAAACGAGACTGACGCAGAACCTACCGCCGAAATTCCCTCGGAAATAACCGCCGAAATTCCCTCAGAATCAGGCTCGGAGGTGACCTCGCCGTCCCCGGATAGCGCCTGAGGACGGCGCCTGAGCCCGAGTGGCTTCAGGTTTGCTCGTCGGCTCGAGAGTCCTAGAGCAACCGCCCGAGACACGGCCCCGACCAGCCGTCCTATCCCCTCCCATAGCGGCACACGACCGGGATGGACACCACCTTCAACCAGAGACCTCTACATAACCTGGGGCAGCGCCTCGCCGGGGCGAACACCGTTTTCCAGCCCGAAATCCCTCCGCAAAGCCCGGGCGGCACATAACCTAGGCAAAACGGCGACGGCTTCAATACCCAAACTTTTCTAAGACTTCGTCCGCCTCCTTTCCGCGGTCCGTCAAGTTACTGACCAAAAGATCCCGGCTATATTCGGCTAGGCCCAGCTCATCGAGAATGTCCCGGAGGGTGAGCAGTTGGCGCTCCGGACTGTCCTCATTGAGGAACACGTAGGCGCACACGATGTCCTCGGCGGGTGTCTGGGGATGAGCCTGCAGCCAGTAGAGACGATAGATGCCCAGCTGGTGAAGCCATTGAGCATAGTTTTCCGGGGTCGGACGTCGACCGGTTTTCCAGTCCAGAATCCAGATTTTTCCGGTTTGTGCCTCAACAAACTGTGCATCAATCCGCAGCGGAATCACGGCACCGCCCGCTTCCTCAACATAAAGCTCACCGTTGAATTCGACTCGTGGACGGCGCAGGCGCCGCAGCAGTTCCAGGTCAGCATAGTGCTGCTGCCATTTGTGCAGCAGCTTACGCTGTTCGGAGGTGAACCCGTCTTCCATCCCGGCATCAAAAATGAGCACGTCTTCGTTTTCGAGCTGGCTGGCAATCCAAGCGTGCATATAGGTTCCCAAACGGGCCGCCGCGCTGGGTTCCTGCGGCAGGGGACGCAGACGCTGCAGCAGGTAACCCTCGCTATCTTGCGCCAAACGCGCCATCCCGGTTGCAGAAATTCGTCCCAGCAAATCGCCCGTACCCAGGCGTGTTTGCGGCTGGTACAGCAGTTGACCCAAGCGGCGCTCGGTTTCTTCATCAGCGTCCTGACTGATTCCGTCAGCAAATTTGCCGCTGGCCAGGGCAGCCTCGGTGACCGCAACCGCGTGAGCAAAGTCCTGGCGAGTCTGGGTCCACGGCAGTGCCGGCCAAACGCCCGCATCGAACCGACCCAGATTCGGGTTTTGGGTTTTTTCAGGAATGGAGGTTACTTCGGTCTCGGGCCATTCGACACTGGGGAGCGCAATCCCCAATCGGGTGGCCTCCTGTGCAAACGTCTCAGCGTTGAACGGGGTCAGCAGGTTTTCGGTTTCCACCGCGCTTCCCCCCGATGTCTCTGCGTCCGCCCCGTCTACCGCACCCGATACCTCAGCATCGGTAAAGATGTGCTGGTGTGGGTCCTGTCCCACCAGGAAAAACTGGCTGGGCAAACGTTCTGTCTTGTTCTGCCGTTCGAACCAGCAGTGCCCCAGCAAGAGCCGTGATTTGGCACGGGTCAAAGCCACGTAGGCCAACCGGGATTCTTCCCGCAGGGTGTATTGGCCAGCCTCTTCCTGGTACGGCTCCAGCAGACCTTTTTTCGATGACACTTTTCCTTTCGCGGTCAAAACGGTTTGGGTCTTTAGTTCCAGCTCGGGCAGATGGGCCCGGTCACTGCGCAGCGGATAGGGCAGCACGTCACGTTGCGTGACCCAAATGCTGCTTTTAGTAGAGGGGAAAGTCTTTTTGTTCAGGTTCGGAACCGCCACCCAATCCCATTCGAGGCCCTTTGCGGCGTGCATGGTGATAATCTGAACCGCCGCATTATCAACCTCAAACTCCAGGTCAGCAAAGCTGGCTTCTTCATCTTCACCGGCACTAAGCCAGTTGAGGAATCCGCTCAACGTCGCTCCGGGAGTCCGCCCAAAATCGCGAACCAGGTTTAAGAACTCGACATAGGCCGCGGCATGGCACGGGGAACCGGGCAACTGCTGCTCGATATCCAAATCGAGCAGTCGATGCGCCAAACGCGCCAACACAAGGGGGGTTGCGAACGCGGCGTTATCCTTTAGTTCCGTGAGGATTCCACGCAGTTTTTCCAGTCGAAGGCCAGCCTCAGCCGAGACTTCAGCCCCGCCCTCCATCACTATCTGGTAGGGGGTGAAACGGTGCGGATTTTGCCCCACCGCCTGTAAATCGCTCAATCCCAATCGGTATCGATCGAGTAAAATCAGCAGGCTGGCGCTTTTTTCAGGATTATCAGTGACCTCCAGAGCGGCCCGCGCCAAACGCACCCCCGGATCTGTCAGAACACCCTGCATCCCCCTGGTTTGGTAGGGGATTCCGGCTCGACGCAGTGCCTCAACCAAGCCGGGAATAGCGTTTTTTGCACGGCACAGCACCGCGGCGGTAGGCAGCTTTTCGGCAGGCATCCCCTCGCTTTGCAGCTTGACCCGCTGGGCTTGCCACAACCGGAGAAAGTTCACCACCGCTTGACTCTGCTGGATATCGGTCAGTGTCTGGATTCCGTAGACGATGCCGGGATTCGCCCCCGGTCGTGCCTGCAGGGGTTTACTGACTGCGGGCTTGAGGCCCTGATCCCGCCGAGATTTCCCCTTTGTGCCCGGGGAAGGGGCCGTGGCCAGTTCGGCAGAAATGCGGTTAGCGACTTTGAGGATGGCCTCATCGTTGCGCCACGAGGTCGACAGGGTCCGGGTGAGCAGCTGTTGTGGATCCGAGCAAAACATGGTGCCGAAATCCTCCATAGAGGCCGCGGAAGCCCCCCGCCAACCGTAAATGGCTTGGTTCGGATCGCCCACCGCAGTAACCGCACAATCGCGGAAAATTCCCGAAAGAAAACGCATCTGAGCCACGGAAGTGTCTTGGAATTCGTCTAGGAACACCAGCTGGAATCGTTCCCGCTGGCTGTCCCCGACGACCGGCAGTTGTTCGACCAAGCGGACCGTTTCCCGAGTTTGGTCAGAAAAGTCTGCCATCATGAGTTCCTGTTTGCGTTCGTTGAAAGCCTGGATGACGTCGGTGGCGTTACGCCCGAATTCCAAGGTGTTGAGGGCGGATTTCAAATGGCGTAACGCTGTCGCGTTGAGCTCTGAGCCTTCAGTATCACGCAGGTGTTTGGCAACAGACAGATAGGAACGGTAGGTCTGTTTCATTTCAGCCAGATCTACGAGATGCGAATTCGTGTCGTTAGCCAGGGACAGCAGGATCTTTATCAAGTGTTCGGTGTTTTCACCCTCGCGTTTCGTCCCCAGCGCTCCGGTCCAGCTTTGCACCACGTCGGTCATGATTTGATACCTGGCGGCGTCGGTGATGGTGGTGAAACCCGATTCCCGCCCGACCAGGTTTCCGAATTCCGTCAGGAGGGTCCCCGCGTAGGAATCGTAGGTTGAAACACTGACCGGGTGGCGCAGCATTTCCGAGGTCATCCCCCGTTGGGTGAGGGCCTCGAAACGCTGGTGCAGCTGGTCAAGGTCAAGGTCTGCGGCTTTTAACGCCGCGGTGACCTCAGCAGTTTGCTGCCGGTTTTGCACCGACTCCATGAGGCTCGCGAAGTGTTCCAAACGCAACGCGAAACGGGCTGCCATTTCTGCCGCGGCCTTGCGAGTAAAGGTCAAACCCAGGATGGCTTCAGGAACAATGCCAGCGTTGATGACCCCGTAAACCAGCCGGTTCGCGATGGTTTCCGTTTTCCCGCTGCCGGCCCCGGCTACCACCAGGAGTTGTCTCCGCGGAGCCGTGATTACCGCGGATTGTTCCTCGGTCGGCGGGTTAGCCCCCGTCAAAATAGCCAGTTCACCCGCAGAAAACAGTTCTTTCTCAGGTTTAGATGTAGTCATCGTTGTCTCACTTCCACTCCGAGATTATTCCCGGCGCCCCAAGCTCCGAGGGATTCGATTTGTGTCAAATTCGGTCCGCTGAACGCCGCCACCGCTAAGTCCACACGGTCTTGTAAATAGTCTTTCAACAGCATGGTTTCCGGATCGGGCGCTCCCGGAGCCTGACCGCGCAGCCAAGCCAGCGGGTCAAGGAGAATTTGCCGTTGTTCAGCGGAGAACGGTTTGGGAAGGGTAATCGTTTCCGTTTCTGAAGCTAGGGCTTTTTGGACCCAGATCTTGGGGTCTCGCGGCTCTTCGATGACTTCGGAGTTCAGCGGTTCGTCTGAGTCTGGCGGCACCAAGAGGGCCACAATTTCCGCCAGGTCGCAGGGCTGCTGCTGGCCTAATGCAGAGGCGTTATAGGCCGCTTGGTATAAGGCTAACTGGAGATTAGCCGCCACCAAGGGGGCACTGAATTTTGTAAGAGCTCCGGTCTTATAGTCGATTAATATGACTCGCCCATGCGCAAACATGACCCGGTCAATTCGGGCGTTGTACACCAGGGCGCCGGCCCCGGAACTGGCCTGCAACCGAGCGGGATAACGCACCTCGAAAAGAGAGGGATACTGATGATTTACCAAGAAAGTCGCCAGGGGTACCAGGCAGGTTTCGACTCGGCGGCGGAAGTTCCATTCCACCCACGTGTCCCCGGAGAGAGGGCCCAGCAAACTCCGCACCTCGTTGCGTAGTTCGGTCAGGACTTGGTCATACTCCAAGTCATCTCGCGACCCGTGGTCCTTCCACCAGTATCTGCGTCCCAGGATCTCGGCAGCTGCGTGAACAATGTTCCCGACTTTATTAGCCGCGTACGGGTCATCTTCATCGTTAGAGTAGCCGGACCAGCTCAGCACGTTATCCAAAGGATTTTCCAAGGCACGTTCCAAGCCTGAGGCATAGATGTGCACTTCGGTGGATTGCGGATTGGTAGATTCCGGATTGGTTCCGCTGACCGGCAAGGCACCCATCCAGTTGTCCGGATGAGCGGCTGGACAATCCCCCGCTGCCAGTTTCGCCAAGAGACCCGCGGCGGTTGGAGCATCGATAGGGGGAGTTCCCCAACTGGTTTCCCCACCCAAGCAGGCCGCGCGCAGGTAGGCTACAAAGTCACGCAGGTTCGTGGGCAAAGGTCGATGCTGTTTCGGCTCTAGCTGCAAAGTCTGCACCAGCGGCGTGAGGAAAGTGGAACGTCCGACTCCGTCCTGAGCGGTGGTGCCCAAAATTAAACGTTCAGTGCAACGGGTCAAGGCGGTAAAGAAATGCCGGTACTCGTTTTGCCAGTTCCACAGGTAACCGGCGCTGCTGGAGTTTACGGGGTCGCCGCAATCTTCCAGCTCGAACGTAGAAGCACCCAAGATTGAACCCGGCCAACGCATCGCCGGCCAGCTTCCGTCAGTCAGTCCCGCTACTGCCACCAGTGGCCAATGCTGCGAGACAGAGGCCGCGGCAGGTGTGACTGTGACCGCGTCGTGTACCAGATGGTGCGGGGCGACGGTGCCGGTTGGAAGATCGCGAGCCAGCATTCCCCGGGCGAAATCCGCCGCGGTTTGGCCCGGATTTCGAGCCTCGAACCAGTCCGCCGCCTTGAACAAGTCCATCACTAAATCCAGGTCTATCTGGAGGGTAGAACGCACCATGGGGACCAAGCCGGGCTGCAGAGCTCGAGCCTGGAGAAGTTCAGCGCGTCCCAGACCATCCCAAAGCTTCCACAGCAACAACTGCACCGACCCCGAATCGGCTTTCCATTGCTGCCATCCCGAACGAAGCGCCTGTGCGAGGTCTGCCAGCTGGTTCGCGTCAGGAAATTCGGAGGTTATCTCAGTGAGGGTGCGCCCGGAAAAATCCTGACCGGAAATCACCGTACGCAAAAACTGACGGATGTAAGGCAGGATTCCAACTGTGTCGGACGCGCTTTGCTCATCATCAGCAACAGTCTCGGATTCCATCGCGGAGGGGGACCGCTGTTCACCGTCCCCGACTTCCCCCGGAGGCAGCAATGTCAGGTCGTGCAGATAGGTGTCCATGCGCCGCATTCGCCACACGTCCCAGCCCACCAGGGCAGAGGAAAGTAATCCGGCCAAATCCAGGTCCGAAAGCTCTACCTGGTCAGGGCTTTCCACGCAAACGGCCTGCATCATCTGAAGCAGGCAGCGGGTTAGACGCCCTTCGTTGAGTTGACCGGCGGCTCCCGGAACCACCACCGGAATATCCATGTTTTCCAAAACTTCAGCGACTTGGCGGGCTTCCAGAGAAGACCGGGTCAGAACCGCCATCTGAGAGTATGGCAGGGGGTGGTCAGAGAAAATGTGGGCATCTTGCAGGAGCGTCCCGATTTCACGGTATTGGGCCGTGTCGGTGGGTTTTTCCACCAAAATAACGTGGTCTGGGCAGTCCGAGGCGGCGGTTGGTTCTGGCTGTGCCGGATCCGGGGACGGCTCCCCCTGCGCGTTCCACAATCGTGCGCTGATGCCGTGTACCCCCAGACGATTCACGGCCACGCGCCACAAGCGGCGCAACGGTGCGGGGACGTGTTCCCGGCTGAGCAGAATCTCGGTGACGGTTTTGCCGGGAATTTTCCCCAATCGTTCCCACAGTTTTTCGCACAAGTGCGGACTGGCCCCGCGATAGGTGTTCACGCAGGTTTCGGGCAGGGTACAGGCCACGAGGGTGGTCCCATGCGCCGCCCAAAGCGAGAGGATGTCAATCATCAATCCGTTGAAGTTTTGCAGGTCATCGACCCCCACCAGTTCCGGTACCGGGGCTCCCGCTTTCACTGCCAAAAGGTATTCCTCGAAAAGGGAAGCCGTGTCCAGGGGCCAGGCAGATTGGCGAGCCTGCAGGCGTTGCGCCTCCCGGTCGGTTTGCATGGCCTGGATGAGCCGGGTCACCAGCGGATGTACCGGGGATGGTGCGGAGTCTGAGAAGGCGCCGCCAGCAAAAGCCCGAACGCGGAAAATCCCGTCCACCAAATCACGCCGGAATCCCTGGGTTTCCAGAGCCGAGCGCAGTTCCTCCTCTAGGGGCATTTCGGCCAGGAAATCCTGGATTTGGACCATAACCTCAGCATCGGTAGCCAGTCGCACCTCCGGCAAGCCCTCCGCTTTACGCCATTGATTGAAACGCGCAAAAACTTCCGCCACGAAACCTTTGCTGATTCCCAGAGGACAACCCGGAGTCTCAGAGCGGGCACGAAGCTCTAAAGCTCGCTCGCTCAACCGCCGGGCAGCACCCGCATTCGCGCTCAACACCAGCATCCCGGGATTATCCACCAGCAGCTGGGCTAAAAGCGTGGTTTTGCCGCTGGCCGGAACCCCCGCCAACAGTACAGATTCACCGTGATTAAGCGACTGGCGAACCTGACTCGCTAACTCATCGAAACTCTCCATACCTTGAGAGTACCAGTCCCCCGGAGACGAAAATTTTAGAGTTTAAAACTCCCCCCACCCTTGTGCAGATAATTCCCGCTCACCGGCCAAAACCCCTAGAATGAAGGGACAGTCGGAAAGGAAAATTAATGGAAATCAAAATCGGAATGAAGTCCGTGGCTCGCGAAATCGCTCTGGACATCGACAAGTCCCCCGAGGATCTGCAAAAGCTGCTCAAAGACGCCATCACCAAGGGGGAAATCATTGATTTGGTGGACAAGCGCGAGTCACACACCATCCTGAACGCGGGTAGCATCGCCTACGTCGAGTTTGCTCCGGAACGCCAAAACCGGATTGGTTTCGCTATCTGATTGTCTCTAAAAAGCCAGCCCTAAGTCTTCCATCCTGCGGGAATGCTGCTTCTGTATCTCCTCGACCTTGTCGCTGGCCTCAACACCCTCGGGCAGGAGCAGCGGGTAGGTGTCCAGAATGGCTCTGACCCCGGCTACGGCCTCTCCCGCGACCCGCCGCCCCCACATGGACAGGCGCGACTCTACCGTCGGGTCAGCCGCGATTCCGTCACGCAGCCGCGCCCGCACCCACTGCGTCAGCCCAGCGGACCCGGAAACCCCCAGAATCTCAATCATGTCAGCCCCCACAAACTGGGCTGCCAAATCCTCCATATCCGCCAAAATTCCCACAAAAATGTAGCTCTTAACCATGCGTTCCCACCAGTCACGAGGGCGGGTGCGCAGCTCCATGTCGTCAAAGAAGCCCACGTAGGGTTGGGTCAAGTCCGCCAAATCTAAGCCCCGCCGGTTAGCAAACGCTTCCAAATCATCGATGGCGGTCACGAAGGAAACCCCCATCCGCGCCAACGCCAGCTGGTCAGCAAAATCAGTGGTCTGGGACACATCCCGAGCCAGCCTCGCATAGGCCGTAATCCGCGTGAAAGCCACCAAACCCAGCATATGCGCCGTGCGTTCTTCCGAAATTTCCATAGGTTCATTCTAAGCGCTGAGCTGCGGTAGGGAATGCGAAACTCAAGACATTGCCTGGAAAAGTTGTCAAAATGGGGGGATGGGGATTTCTTTTTTTCTAAACTCGGAACCAGCCGGGACCGCCTCCCGTCACCAGTCCGCCACTCACTTTTGGTCTGAAGGCCGGCTCTGGCGGCGAGCCGGCGTGACGCTGGCTGCCGTGGGCTTGGCCGCCACCGGGCTGATAGCGGGTAGCCCCGGAGCAAACTTTGTGCCCGGTCAGCTCGCCGCGGCACAGGCGGCACCGGGTAACAGCGAGACGGCGGCACGCGCCGAGTTTGAATCCTTGTGGGACTCAACAGACAAGGTCACCCCGTTTTCTTCCGGGACGGTCATTTCTTCGTGCACCCCCGGCACGGCGCAGCCCGAAGCCGTCCAAAAGATGCTTTCGACCTGGAACTATTTACGCTCATTGAACGGCCTCACCCCGGTCAGCTTGCCCGCCAACTACGCTCCGCAAGGCCCGGCACAAGCGGCAGCCCTCACCGCCGCGGCAGGACCGGTTGCTTCGCCAACCCCCGACTCTGTTCCGGGCGCGACGTGTCTGAACGAGGACGTGAAGCTCGCCTCCCGGTCAGGGGTCATTGCCCGTTTGGACGGCATCGTCACCCCGGCCACGGAAATCTTGCGCTACATCACCGAAGCCTCCGCCACAAACATGAACGACAACCTGGGCCATCGTCTCCAGATGTTCTCACCCATTCAGGCAAACGCCGCTATCGGAGCCGTTTCCATCGGGACCTCCGGCCCTACCGCGACTTCCATCCAGCTTTTCGACACGACTTACCAGGCTGCCGGCCGGCCGGCCCACCCCAATTTTTGGAATTCCACGAATCATCAGCCGCCGAGCATCGCGTGGCCGGCGGCGGGGTATTTCCCCTCGCGTATCCTGCCTACCGGAGCGGGCGAAAATGTGTCCCGCTGGTCTTACTCCGGGCAATGCGCCGACCTGCGGGCTGCCGAGGTCCGTGTGACCGGCCCCGCGGGAGAGATTCCGCTGCAGGTCATTCGCCGTTCGCAACCGGGGGTCGACCCCAATCTGACACCGTGGGAATACGGCGGTTATGACACGATTCTGTTTAAAGTTCCCCTGGATCAGCTGACTATCCCCGACTTTTACAACGTGTCTCGCTACACCGTCAGTATCTCTAACATCCGAACCGCCCCAAACTGCCAGCCGGTACCGACCTCGACCAGCTACCAGATCAACCTGTTCAACTCGGATTGGCCCGCCGACCCTAACGGCGATGCGGATAGTGACGGGGTCCCGAACTCGCTGGATCCCCGACCGCACATCCCTGACCTGCACACTAATCGGATTGGCGGGGCTAACCGATTCGAAACTTCCGCCGCTATCGCTAAGGCGTCAGACTCCCGTCCCGCGGTGGTCTACCTGGCTCGCTCCGATATTTTCGCCGATGCTCTGGTCGGCGGGGTTCTCAAGGACGGTCCGGTGCTTTTGGTTCCTCCCGATACGTCCTCGGTACCGCCCGTGATTACCGAAACTCTGCACGCTCTGGGGCCCACACAGGTCATAGCTTTAGGGGGAACCGGAGCGGTTTCGGACGCCCGTCTCTATGAACTTGCCGGGGGACGCAGTGCCCTGCGGATTGGCGGAGCCAACCGGGTCGATACTTCCGTGATGATTGCCCGCCGAGCCTTTTCTAAAGCAAATTCTCTCTACATTGCCAACGCCTACGGGCCGGGCGGTAGTGTCTCACCAGACGCTCTGACCGGCGCCGCCTTGGGAGACGGGCCTATCGTCCTGGTCAACTCGTCCTCCCCCGCCATCGCCACCATTCGCCAACTGGCGACGGACCTGCAGGTGAGCCGGGTAGTTGCCCTGGGCGGGCCCGCGGCCGTGTCGGATGCGGTACTTCAAGGTGTAGCCAACGGCAAAGCGGCGACCCGTCTGGGAGGCCGGGATCGTTACGAAACATCGCGGGAAATTGCGTTGGAATCCGCACGTCTGCAGCCCTCAACCCACGCCTACCTGGCTCGCGGCGACGTGTTTGCCGACGCGGTTTCGGGAGGCCACCTGCGCAACGGGCCGATTTTGCTAATACCGCACGGATGCGCAGCCCTGGACCAGAAAACGTTGCATACTTTGGCAAAACTCAACGCTTTCCAGGTGACTGCGCTCGGCGGATACGGCGCAATCTGTGAAGAAACCTTACAGAGCGCGCTGCAGTGGCCAGACTACGTCAACCACAACGTCACCGAGTTCTAGGCGGTTGCCCGCAGTGGCGAACCAGGCAGGAAAAACACATCCCCCGGCCAGCGCGGTTTACAATGAAAGATGTACACAAACGACTTTTGAACACTGACGACGATAAGGAAGATACACATTGAGAAGCGAAGATACCTTGGAAACCGCGGGAACTGACGAGGAAGCTGCGGCGGACATCACCGGTATTAACGACTTGGAAGCGAACCAAGACAAAACTTTCGCTGATTTCGATGTGGAACCCGAAATCGTTGAGGCCCTGCAAGATCAAGGCATCATTCATCCGTTCCCGATTCAAGCCTTGACCCTGCCGGTCGCGTTGAACCGTCAGGACATTATCGGTCAGGCCAAGACCGGTACGGGCAAGACCCTCGGGTTTGCCATCCCGATTCTGCACGACATTATCGGGCCTGGCGACGAAGGCTGGGACGAGATTCCCGATCCGGGAGCCCCGCAAGCCCTGGTGGTGTTGCCGACTCGCGAGCTGGCGAAACAAGTTGCGGCGGAAATCCGAGCCGCCGGCGCCCACCGGGTAGCTCGGATCGTCGAGATTTATGGCGGGGTCGGTTTCGATTCCCAGGTCGACGCGCTGCACCAGGGAGTCGAGGTGGTGGTCGGCACTCCGGGACGTCTGATTGACCTGATGGAGCAAGGCACCTTGAAACTGGGGCGGGTCCGCACCCTGGTTTTGGACGAGGCCGACGAGATGCTGGACATGGGGTTCCTGCCTGATGTGGAAAAACTCATCGCCCAGGTTCCCACACACCGCCACACCATGCTGTTCTCGGCCACGATGCCGGGACCGGTAGTGGCTCTGGCGCGCCGTTACATGGATCAGCCCACACATATCCGTGCCGCCGACCCGGCTGACTCCTCACAGACCGTGCGGCAGGTCAAACAGGTTGTGTACCGGGTGCATTCCCTGAACAAGACGGAAGTCGTCGCTCGGATTCTGCAAGCTCAGGGGCGGGGTCTGACGATTATCTTTACCCGCACGAAGCGGATCTGCCAACGACTGGCCGACGATCTCTCTGACCGGGGTTTCGCCACCGGCGCCATCCACGGCGATTTGGGTCAAAACGCACGAGAGCGGGCCTTACGGGCTTTCCGTCACGGCAAGGTGGACGTGCTGGTTGCTACTGATGTGGCGGCTCGAGGCATTGACGTGGATGACGTGACACACGTGATTAACTATGAATGCCCCGAGGACGATAAGACCTATATTCACCGCATTGGGCGCACCGCTCGCGCCGGCAACAAGGGCAGTGCCATCACGTTTGTGGATTGGGAGGACCTGACTCGGTGGCGGTTCATTAACCGGGCGCTCGACTTGGATTTTGCCGAACCGAAAGAGACCTACCACACGTCCCCGCATCTCTATTCCGACCTGGATATTCCCGCTGACGCAACCGCAAACTTACCGCGGTCCCGCCGGGTTCGCGCCGGATTGGAAGCCGAGGAGCTGGAGGATTTGGGCGGACGCGACCCGGGGCGTTCCGGGCCACACCGCGGTGGGAAAGGCTCCGGTTCAGGACGCCGGAAATCTGAGAAGGGCCGCGGTCCGCGCAAGAACGGCAAAAAGAAACACGACGTCAAAGACGGCGGGAAAACGGCAGAGCGCAGGGGCAACGCAGAACCGGCAAAGAAGGAACGCCAACGCAAACGCACTCGTCGTCACAAGTCCGATAAGGATAAAAAGTAAGGGAGCTCACTGATGATTGATCACCTCACCCCTTACGAAGGCGTTATTTTTGGCGCTTTAATCGGAATGGGCATCATCTCGATGCTCTCGGCCGAGGAAAACACCCAGACGGTGGGGGCCTGCCTGTTAGCGGCCGGTTTTTGGGGCGGGGTTATTGCGCTGGTTCGCGCCTTGGTGCATCGCGAGCCCGGGGGTCTATATGTCATCTCCTTCGTGGCAGCGCTGATTGCCGGTTTGATGAAGTTCTTTGTGTTTTCTGACTTAGGCAAAGACGGCGGAAACCGGGTCATCTGGACTTTCATTATCGGCATCGGCGTCGCCGGTTTAGTCGGCACGGCTTTGAACGCTTTGATTCGCAAGCCCCCGGAGGACCCGGAAGCGGCGGCGAAACAGGCCGCCCCGAAGCCCGACGAATCCGAGGAAGCCGCTCCCCTGCGCGGGATGGATGAAGCCCCGTCAGAGGCTGGCGCACCGACAGATGAAGTTCCCCCTGAGGACGCCCCGGACTTGCCCTAGACACCTAACACAACAGTCACCTGCCCGGCCTAGGACAGCTCGAGGACAGCTCGTGGACAGAGGTTTTGGTGGTGACAAACGGGAAAACGACCGCGTGTTAGTGCCGAGCGCGTAGACTTGAGGGCATGAGTGATCAAAAAGAATCCCGCGGTAAGAACCGCTCCCGTCAGCCCCAGTCCAAAGAGTTCAAAAAGTTTATTGGCGAAAACTGGGGTCCGCGTCCCACAGACGGCTATGAACGTTCCAGCGCCGCTCCCTACGCGCTGCAGCGCCGCGTGAAGCTGGGGGAAAAGTTTAAGGGGGTGCGTCTGGTCGTTCCCGCCGGCTCCCTGGTGGTGCGCAACAATGACTGCGATTACCGGTTCCGGCCCCACTCCGCTTTTTCCCACCTGACCGGCTTGGGGACTGACCTGATTCCCGATGCTGTGCTGGTTTTGAACCCAGTGCGGGAAGGCGAATCCGGTGAAGGCGGGGGAACCCACACCGCCACAGTCTTTTTCCGCCCCCGCGCGTCGAGGGCTTCTGAAGAGTTTTACGCCGATTCGCGTTACGGCGAACTGTGGGTCGGGGTGCGTCCCTCGTTGGAGGAGTTCGAGCGGATGTGCGGGATTCCCTGTGCCCACTTGGAGACGCTGCCCGACCTTTTGGCTAAAGATGCTGGTCAGCTGCAGATTGCTATGATTTCTACCTCCGATACTCAGGCCGCAGCCGTGGTGAATCAGGTTCGTGAGCAAGCCGGGATTGACCCCGATGACGCCAAGAAGTTAGATGATTTGCTCGAGGAAGCGACTTCGGAACTGCGCCTGATTAAGGACGATTGGGAAATCGAAGAGATGCGCAAGGCTGTCGCCGCCACCAAGGAAGGCTTTGAAGAGGCGATTCGTTCTTTCCCAAGGGCGGTGAAGCATTTTCGCGGTGAGCGCGTGGTGGAAGGTGCGTTCGGGGCGCGGGCTCGGGAAGTCGGCAACGGCCTGGGCTATGACACCATTGCGGCTTCCGGGGAGCACGCCGCGACCCTGCACTGGATTAACAACGATGGCCAGGTGCGGGAGGGCGACCTCATCTTAATTGACGCCGGTGTGGAGCTCGATTCGCTCTACACCGCGGACATCACCCGGACCCTGCCCATCAATGGTCGTTTCAACGAGGTACAGCGCCGGGTTTATCAAGCGGTCTTGGATGCTGCCGACGCGGCTTTTGAACAGGCGAATCAGCCGGGATGTATTTTCTCGGATGTCCATAGCGCCGCGATGCGCGTCATCGCGCAGAGGCTCGACGAGTGGGGTCTGCTGCCGGTTTCCTGGGAGGAGTCGCTGCAGGAGGATGGCCAGTATCACCGCCGGTGGATGGTGCATGGCACCTCACACCACTTGGGCATTGATGTTCATGACTGCGCCCAAGCGCGCCGTGAAATGTACAACGGGGCCAGGCTGGAACCCGGCATGATTTTCACGATTGAGCCCGGACTGTACTTCCGTAAGGACGACTTGGCGGTTCCCCCGGAATATCGGGGCATTTCCGTGCGTATCGAGGACGACATTCTGGTCGGACCGGGCGGCAAATGCGAGCGTATCTCGCAGCATATCCCCCGCACCGTGGCTGACGTGGAAGCCTGGATTGCCCGCGTGCAGGCGGAATAGCGCCGCGGCCGTCCCGATTTCGGGCGGTTCCGACTCCCCTGCAGTAATTTCTGGTGACTCGAAACGTCACAGCCTGATCCGCCAGCGAATCATAAGGATGTGGATATGGCCTTGAAAATCGACCCCCACGTGCATTCCGCGCTTTCCGATGGCACGGACTCTCCGCGTGATTTGCTAAAAAAGGCACGGGCCGCCGGGCTGGACGTGATCGGGGCGGTGGATCACGATACGTTCGAGCACTGGGAGCCGTTTCGCGCCGCCCATGCCGCGTTGACAGCCGAAGGGACTCGTCCGCCTGCCATTATTTTCGGTACGGAAATCTCCACAAGCGTGGAGCGCTGCCCTGTTCACCTGCTGAATTATCTGCCAGATCCGCGCCGCGGCGCGGTGAGGGAAATTTTAAAGAACGCCCACCGCGACCGCCTGGAGAGGATGCGGCGCATGGTCGTAAAAATCAACCAGGATTATCCGCTGACGTGGTCAGATGTCCAGGCGGAGATTACCGGATTGACCCCGGGTCGCCCGCATATCGGCGACGCCCTGGTGCGGAAAGGCTATTTTCAGACCCGCACTGAGGCATTCGAAAAGGTCCTCAATCCCGGCTCCCCCTATTACGTGTCGCGCCCGATTGTGGACAGTTTCGCCGTCCTCGAGGCTATCCTGGCTGATGGCGGGGTTCCCGTGCTGGCTCACCCGTTTTCGCTGACCCGCAGCAAACGGAGGCTGGACCCTGCCGTGGTGCGCAAATTCGCTCAGGACGGCCTGCGGGGCATCGAGGTCAACCACCGCGAACATGACGCTCCCGCCCGCCAACTGGCCGCGGATTTGGCTCGGGAACTCGACCTGTTTGTCTCTGGGGCTTCGGATTATCACGGGGCGGGCAAACCTAATCAGCTGGGGGAAAACACTATGCCCGAAGCCAGCCTGCGCCAGATTCTCGCCGCGGGCGCCAGCCCGCTTCTCGGTGAGCTGCCACTGAGTTAGGAACGACCGGCCGGTTTGGTGGCGAACTGCTGCAGTGCGTCGTGGACGGTCGCGGCATAGATGTCCTGCCCGGCTGGACCGGGGTGGACTTCGTCGCTGGCTAACAGGTCCACGTGCCCAGCAATGGCGCTGTCCCAGCTGGCGACTTTCACCCGGTCAGGATGGGCGCCGGCCAGGGCATACATGGTTTGGTTCGAGATTTGGATCCACTCCTGAGAGGCCCGACCGTGACCGGTCACAAACACAAATTTTGTCTGAGGGAACTCGGCGAGCAGGGCTTCGCCGTCTCGCGCTCGAAACGTCGAATTCGTAGCGAGGGCAAACACTACGTAGGGGCGCAGCGTGCCTTGGGCTTGGCGAGCCCGCATGATGCCCACACCTGCCGCTGAACTGCGTGATACCGCCGCGTCTATGGTGGCACCGGGCAGCGTTTCGGCGAGCTTCGGCGCTGCGGCGAGGGTCACGGAGTCTCCGATAATGTCGACTTGGTCCCCGGTGATTGGCTTGCTATTTTCAGAAGGAGTGGTTGACGTGGTTGGCTTATTTTGGGGAGTTGGCACGGGTGGTTTCGTCTCCGCGCCAGTTTTCGGGTGGTGGCTGTCCCCCGGCTTTTCGTTATGGATGAAGTTCGCTCCGGCTTCGACAAGTTCTTCGGCAGCGGTTTTTTCTGGAGCTATGGCGATAGAGATGACCAGCGGCAGCACCGCCACCACAGCCGCCATCCAAACCAGGGAGCGCCGCGACCACGGCACCCGCAGCCGGGAGGAAACCGCAGAGCTCACGGCCTTTTGCGAGCGGGGCGCAAACCAACGTTTCCAGGTGACGATTAAACCGTTGCGCCGCATGGGATTTTCTACATATTTGTAGCTCACAGATGCCGCCAAAATCGATACCACGGCAATAATCACCAGCGCCGCCCACTGCGGCAAATCCCGCCACAGGCTGTTGACCAGCATGAACACTGGCCAATGCCACAGGTAGAGGGAATAGGAGCGCACGCCTAGCCATTGCAAGGGAGGCCACGACAATAATTCGACCAGGACCTGACCCGGTCCGCTCACCCCGGCCACTTCCTCCAAACAAGCCTGCATAATCCCGATGGTCAGCACGCTAACCGCCAGCACGCCCCACGGATAGGTGAAGGGGTCGCTGTCACGAAGCATCAGGAAACTCACGAATACCCCAACCATGCCGACCCAAGCCGCCAAACCACGCAACCGGGCTGTGGAACGGTCCAGGTAATGCGGGGTGTTTTCCAACGCTAAGGGGAACAGCAACGCCAAAGTCGCCCCCAGCATCAGCCCGAACGCGTGCGTGTCGGTGCCTTCGTAGATGCGGGTCAGGTTCCCGCCTCCAGCTTTCAGCACCGCCATTTCGCTCACGGAAGCCAGCGCCAGCAGCGCGGGCACCAGCCACCGATGCCGGGTGGGAATCAGGAAAGCCAACAGCAAAATCAGGGGCCACACCAGGTAAAACTGCTGCTCCACCGCCAGGGTCCACATATTGGCGAGGAACTGGGGGTTGGTTCGGTCAAAATAGGAGCCTCCAAAAGCCACGTTGATCCAGTTATAGGTGTAGGTCAGGGTTCCCAGGACTTGATACCAGATGCCCACTAGGAAATCTCGGTTGACCACGGCTGCCAGCGGCACGGTCACCAAAACAGTCAAGGTTACGGCGGGAACCAGTCGCCGGACTCTCCGTAGCCAAAACGCGGCGATGTTGATGCGCCCGGCGAGGCGCTGTTCGCGCGCCAACAGGGCCGTAATCAGGAATCCCGACAGCACAAAGAATACGTCTACCCCCAGGAATCCTCCCGGCAGCCAGTTCGGAGCCACGTGGTAAACCAGCACCGCCAACGCTGCCAAAGCACGAATCCCGTCCAGGCCGCGCAGCTGGTAGCGTGGTATTTTCCGGTCTTTCGAAGCGGGGTCTGTAGGGGATGGCACAGTGTTGTGGGCCGGTGCGGGCGCGTCGCTCTGCAGAGCCGCGCGGGAAGTTCCCTCGCCGGCTCCAGAGTCGGTAACGGGGATTTCACCCGGTGTGGCGGGCTGCTGCGGGCGAGGTTTTTGCGGCGCCGGCGGCGGGACAGGGCGGACACGTCCGTTCGACCGAGCCTTGCCAAAACCGAAAACCACCGTACTCCCTCATGACCGCCGCGAATATAACAAGAGTTAAGCCTAACGCCCTAGTGTGAAAAAACCCAGCGCTGGCATTAGCATGAAGGTATGACATTACCCACTACAGATGAACTGATGAAAGCCCTGGAAAAGGTCATTGACCCTGAGATTCGCCGGTCAATCACCGATTTGGATATGGTCCAGGAACTGAAAATTGACGAATCGGGCCACGTTTTTGCCCGCATCGCCCTGACTATAGCGGGATGCCCCTTGCAGGCTCAGATTGAGCAAGACGCCAAGGCGCGCCTGGCGGAAGTTCCCGGCGTGACCTCTGTGGAAGTGGAAATGGGCGTCATGAGCCGCGAGGAACTCGACCGAGTGAAGGAAAAGCTGCTGGGGGCTCGGCCGGTCATTCCTTTTACTCAGCCGGACTCGCTGACCCGCGTTTATGCGATTACTTCTGGAAAAGGCGGGGTCGGCAAGTCCTCGGTCACCGCTAACCTGGCAGCCGCGATGGCGGATTCCGGCCTGAAAGTGGCGGTTTTGGACTGCGACATCTATGGGTTCTCGATTCCGCGTATGCTCGGCCTAGATGACGCGGCCCCCACCCCGGTGGGAGACATGATGATGCCCCCCACCGCCCACGGGGTGAAAGTTATTTCTATGGGTATGTTCGTTCCTGACGGACAGCCGGTGGTATGGCGCGGCCCGATGCTACACCGGGCTTTGGAACAGTTCCTGTCCGAAACTTTCTGGGGAGACTTGGACGTGTTGCTGCTCGACCTGCCCCCCGGCACCGGCGACGTGGCGATTTCGGTGGCACAGTTGCTGCCGAACTCGGAAATTATCGTCGTGACCACCCCACAGCTGGCCGCGGCCGAAGTCGCCGAACGTGCCGGTTCGATAGCTTCGGGTACGAATCAAAAGGTCGTGGGGGTGATTGAGAATATGAGTTACCTGACCGGGCCGGACGGTTCTCGTATCGAGGTCTTTGGGACGGGCGGCGGCGAGCAGGTGGCCTCTCGACTATCTCAGATTCTGGGCTACGAAGTTCCGCTTTTGGCTCAGATTCCGCTGGAAGTCGCCTATCGGGAAGCCTCCGATGGCGGTGAGCCCCTGTCTATCAGCGATGCCGCCAAGAACGGACAATCCGTCGCCGGGGCGGCTTTGCGTTCCGCTGCCACGACTTTGAGTAAGCGGGCGCACAGCCTCAAGGGTCATCGTTTGAACGTCACCGTAAAATAGCGCCCCGCACCCCTACGGTTCGCGGGAAAATATAGCTTTTCTACCCGACGGTGCGGCGGATGAAATGTTCCTAGCGGTTCTTGATTGCCACCAGTAGCCCGTCGCCGACCGGCAGCAGGTTCTCAGTCCATTCTGGGGATTCCTGAATGTAGCGCAAGACCTCGCGCATCGCCACGGTGTCGGGCTCACGCCGGGCGGGGTCAGCCACCGAATCATTCCACATGGCGTGGACCAGAACCAGTAGCCCTCCTGGGCGCAGAGCCGGGTTTAACAGTTCGACATAGGCTTGGGCTTCGCCAGGGTCCCCGTCCACCACGGCCATGTCGTAGGCTCCCCGGCTGAGGCGCGTCAGGACTTGCAGGGCACGTCCCGTAATCATGCGCACCCGCGTGAGCGAGATACCCGCTCCCGTCAGGATTTCCTTGGCGACCGCGTGTAGCTTTGGCTCGACATCAATGGTGGTCAAGACCCCGTCCGCGGGCATTCCGGCCAGCGTCCACAGGGAGGACACTCCGGTTCCGGTACCGATTTCCAGTGCGGAACGAGCTCCGGAAGCCCCGGCCAACATCCGCAGCGCCGCCCCCACTCCGGGGGAAACCGGCACGGAACCGAGTTCCCGACCCCGCTGCCTGGCGATGGCGATAGTTTCGGACTCCGGTAAAAATTCTTCCGCATAGGACCAGCTAGCGGTCTTATCTATGGAAATTTTAGATTCGTTGAAACGCGGCACTATTTCAAAAACTTCTCTAGTTCCTTAGCTAAGGTAGCGACTTCCTCATCGTTGAGTTCAATCACCAGACGACCGCCCCCATCAGCAGGAATACGCATCACGTTACAGCGCGGTTCTTTAGTGACTTCCAGGGGTCCGTCCCCGGTGCGGGGTTTCATGGCTGCCATTTGTCCCTCTTTTCGAAAACGGCTTTACCCCTCTATTATACGGGAAGTTCCGGCTTTGATAAGGAATTCCTATTTTATCCAAGTATCACTGGGCACCGGGACGGGAAATCAGCTTTCATTAAAGCGTCTTTGGCAGGGTGTTCTCTACCACATAGAGAGCTTCCTCAGCGGTATCTACCACCTGAATGATGGAGGCATCCGCAGAGCTAACCATACCTTCCTCAACCAGGCGCTTGCGCACCCACTTCATCAGTCCGTCCCAATATTCGTGCCCGACCAACACTATGGGATATTGCTGAATTTTGCTGGTTTGACGCAGCGTGACGCATTCAAAAAGTTCGTCCAAAGTACCGAAACCGCCCGGCAGAGCCACGAAGGCTTGGGCATATTTCACAAACATGGTCTTGCGCACAAAGAAGTAGCGAAAGTCAATCCCCAAATCAACGTACTCGTTGATTCCTTGCTCATGGGGCAGCTCAATGCCCAGGCCGATGGTCAGTCCATCGTTACGGCGGGCTCCTTTGCTGACTGCCTCCATCAGCCCCGGACCGCCGCCGGTGATGATGGAGAACCCGGCTTGGGCAAAAACTTTGCCGATTTCCTCGCCCAGGCGATAGTACATCGTGCCGGGTTCGACCCGCGCGGAACCGAACACGGTGATGGCTTTACCGATATCCGCTAGAGACTCGAAACCGTCGACGAACTCCCCCATGATTCGCAGGACTCGCCAAGGGTCCTCTTCGGTCCACTTCGGATCGACTTTCGAGCGCAGCAGGGCCTGGTCCGCCAGTTCCTGGTGCAGCACCCCGCCCCGGGGACGCCGGTTAAAAAAAGTCTTCATGCGTAAATCCTTATTTCGGTTCTTTCGCCGTGGCCTCCGGCCTCGGCTCTCCTGCCGATTTTTCCTTGCTTGGCAACCGTATCACCAATTATCAGCAGCGTTGGAGGCAACTTTAACGTTTTGGGCAAACTCTCGGGTAGTCACCAGCAGCTGACCTGCGGATTCCACCACCACCGCGCCGGGGATGCCGATAATCGCGACGCCTCTGAGGTTTTCCGCCCTCACAAGGGCGGCAGGAGCGGCATCGGTATAGACCGGGATCTCCGGGCTCAGATTCGCCAGTTCAGAGGCGTTGCTGACGACGTGACGCACCGCTTCCCAGTCCCCCACATCTGACCATCCCAGGTCCGGTCGGGCCGGCACCACCGCAACTCGCCCCCCTTGTGCTAACGGTTCAGCCAAAACGGTATCAATCGGCGCCGCGACGACACCCTCCCACAGCGCGGTTTTCGCGTCCGGACTCAACGTTTCCCATCCCGCAGCCAGTTTTCGCACCGCCGTGCCTGACCCCGGCACTCGCGCCTCCAGGGCATCGAGCAAGACGTCACTGCGCACCACAAACATACCCGCGTTCCACAGGTAGTTACCGGTGGCCAGCCAAGTGCTGGCGGTGGCCGCATCCGGTTTTTCCGTAAATGACTGCGCCCGATGTACCCCGCTAAGCTCTCCATCCAAGGCAGGACCCACCTCGATATAACCAAACCCGGTCGCCGGTTCGGTCGGCGCAATCCCGATGGTCGTGAGCCATCCGGCGGCAGCAGCCGGGACAGCCTGGGCCAGGGCTTCACAAAAAGCGGCGGGGTTTGCGATGAGATGATCCGCCGCAAAAGACCCGACCACGCAGGTTCCGTCACGTTGCTCTATCAGGGCGGCCCCCAAGGCTATGGCCGCCATCGAATCTCGCGGACTAGGTTCCGCCACGCAACGCACCGGAACCGACAAACCTAGGGCGCTGACTTGTGCGTCTAAAGCCTCGCGGTGGGGCGCGCCGGTTACGAAAGTCAGGGACTGGCAGAGTGGCGCCAAACGTGCCGCGGTTTGCTGCACCAGGCTTTGCGTCCCGTTGATGTTGAGCAGGAACTTTGGTTTCGCCGCCGTCGACCAGGGCCACAGCCGCCGCCCGTACCCCCCGGCAGGCACTATCGCATGAATTTCCACGACACGAATTCTACCGGAGGCTAGGCGTGAGTTTTTGCGTTGAACAGAGTAGGCTTTACCCCGTGTATTTACCTCCTCGTAAAGAAGGCCAGGTTTATTTGGGCATGATTATTCCCGTGCCCGAACCCTATGCTGGCGAGCTGCAAAAAGTCACGAAAACTGACGGTGTACCCCCGCACGTCACCATCGTGGAACCGCGTGCGGTGGATCGCGAACAGGTCCCGGACATTCAGGCTCAGGCTGCCGAAATCTGCCGGTCCTTTTCACCCTTTGTCATTAGTTTCGGCAACATCGGAGATTTTCGACCCGTGTCCCCGGTCGTCTATATCGAGGTGCAGCGCGGGCACGAGGCCTGCAAAGAACTGGCAAAACGGCTCCGCTTCGGACCCTTAGATACTGAATCACGCTTCCCCTACTATCCGCACATCACTTTGGGGACGAACGTCACCAATGAGGACCTGGATCGGGTCGCGGCTCTGTCGAAGCGTTCGCACGGCTTTTTCATGGTTGACGGCGTTGACTGTTCCCTGCTCGAGCCGAACCACGTCGAACAGTTGGCCATCCTCCAGCTGGGGTCGGGGGTGCCCGAAAGCGTCACCGGGGAAATACCCGAAATTTTCGCCCACCCTCAGTTGCACACTCGAAAATTCTGAGGCCCCGTGATGAAACAACCTGATTCCCAGCCAGTCGAGCCCACCACACCCGCGAGGGTGGTGGAACTCAGCAAGGCTTTCCTGGAGTGGCTCAACACCACGCGATTTATGCGGGCTTACCTGCGCTATCAAAACGCTTCTGCAAACCTCTTGGCTGGCGGCATCGCCTATACCGCCCTGTTTTCTATGGCGGGGATAGTGACCCTGATTATCATGACCGCACAAGTCATGATTTTTGCTTTCCCCATGACCAGTCACACGATTTTCCAGGACGTTAATCAATGGATTCCCGGAGCTATCCAGGTCGACGGGCAGCCGGGTCTGATTGACCCCGCCGCGATTGCGACTCCCAGCTTTACCTGGGGAACTTTGGTGGTTTTGGTTGTGTCCATCATGGCGGGAATCCGAGTCGTCGCGGCTTTGCGTGTCTGTATCCAAACTGTTTTCGGACTGCCGCAACGCCCCGGAGAGGGATGGAAAAACGCGCTGCGAGACGTGTGTATGTTTCTGGTTTTGTTCCTCAGCGGAATTTTGGCTTCGGTTTTGGGTTCGGGTTCCATCGTTGCGGTGCGTGCCTTGCAGCGCCGACTGCCGCTGGCTCTGCCGGTTCCTCCCGGGCTGATTAATGTTGGAGCCTTCGTCCTGACCAGTATCTTGGCAACTTTGATTCTGGCCTTCACGCTGCGCTACCTGGCTTTGGTGCGGGCTCCGCGTCGCGATCTGTGGATTGGGACGGGGGCGTTGGGATTTTTGTCCACGGCTCTGCAGATGTCAGGAGCCTATCTGGCCTCCAGCGTACCCCCCGCCTACGCCCCGTTTACTCTAATTTTGACGATTATCTTGTGGGTTAACGTATTAGGTCGCCTGTTCCTGTATATGTCGTGCTGGATCGCGAACCCCCCGGCTGCTCCGGCGCCGGTGAGGGACTTCCCGCATTTTTCCGAGCGTCCGAACTTCGTGACTGTTTCGGCTCCCGCTAGTTTGTCCTGGCCCCACGATCCACTTTCCGGCCGGATTTGGTCCCCCGCCCAGGAAGAAGCCGCTTGGCGGCTGTCTCAGCAGGTCATTTGGAGCAGCCGAGACCGCCGGGAAACCGCGGCCGGTAAACGCCTGTCGGGACATCCGGTGGCTCCCAGCGCTGCGTCTCGGAAACAGAATCGGAGGTAACTCATGAAAGTGACCACTGTCAATGTCAACGGCGTTCGGGCGGCGTTCCGCAAAGGGTTTGGGGACTGGCTGGATAATGACGATTCGGATTTATTGTGCCTGCAAGAGGTGCGGGCCACCCCATCAGACACCCGGGACTTGTTCGGTCCGGCTTGGGACGTGCGCGTGTGGCCCTGCCGTGTGAAAGGGCGCGCCGGGGTGGCGCTGGGGGCTCGGCGCGATTCCGGCTGGGAGATTGGTCAGGTTACCGAGGGACTGCCTCCGGAGTGTTACGCAGAGATTGGCGGGGAACCGGACGTGGATTCCGGGCGCTGGCTGGAGGCCACTATTCACGGACCCCACGGAGCGACGTTTACCCTGGTCAGCGCCTATCTGCATTCCGGAGAGCTGCACACGGAAAAGCAGGAACAAAAGCTGGCTTACCTCAATCGAGTGGGCAAACGCGTGGACCAGTTGGGCGCGCGCGCTGTGGCGGGTGCAGGCTCTGATGCTCCGCAAGAGGCCCTGATTTGCGGGGATTTCAACATTGTGCGTACCGCCCGCGACATTAAGAACTGGAAGCCTAATCACAATAAGACTTCCGGAGTTATGGACGAAGAGATTGCGTTCCTGGACGCATGGATGGCCGACACACTGTCTGGGAGTGACGGGGTGCCTTGCGTAGACGTAGGACGAGCCTTGGCAGGAGAAGTGGACGGCCCCTACACTTGGTGGTCGTGGCGCGGTAAGGCCTATGACAACAACGCCGGCTGGCGCCTGGATTACCACATGGCTACCCCCGTACTGGCGGGGAAAGCCCTATCGGCCGCGGTGTATCGCGCACCGGCTCACGATGCCCGTTTCACGGATCATGCTCCCCTCACGGTAGCCTACGATTTCCCCGAGTAAACCCGTATATTCAGCTGTTTTTAAGAAATGTCCGGTCAATTCTTAGAAATTCCTAGGAATGTGGGAAAACTGACGATATAATAATAGAACGTGGTGTGAATTATCTGGGAAATGTCTGAAAACGCCCAGGTGAATTAAGAAAAAGGAAATACAACAAATATGAAAACTACTCACTATGACCCCCGGTTATTGACTCGTTTCACCAACCGTGCTCTGGTTATCGGCTCCTCAGCCGCTTTGACTCTGGGACTGGGCATGACCGGTTTTGTCCCGGCTGCTTTCGCAACCGAAACCCCCACTCCCGAGGCTCCCTCCCAGGAATCCCCTGCTGAACTAACCCCGGTTACCGACCCGGCTCCCAGCGGCGCTGATACTCAAAATCAACCGGCTACCGACCCGGCCGCAAATGACCCGGCCGCTTCCGTGAATCTGGTGACTCCGGTTAAGGCTCCGCCTGCTCCGGCCGAGCCGGCGGATCCAGCAGTTCCGAGCGGCTCCAACTTCGCACACCCAGAAGAGGTCAAAACCGTTGAGGACAGTGAAATTCATCGTACTTGGTGGTTAACCAATCCTATTGATAGTATGAAAGGCGATGCCCTGGTTAAACGCACAGCGGACGGGGAATACGATACCCAGAACGACAAAATCTTTCCAGTAAACTCCGGGGACACCCTGGATATTAAAAGCAATCTGGATGTCAGCGTGGGATATAGAGAAATGAAGGAATTTCAGGAAAGAGTTATAAGCGTAATAAAAGAGGACGGTGTGATTCGTCATTTTGGGATAACACCCAATGCCAATAATTTTACATACGATAAAGCTTATTCCGTCATCGAGACTTTCATTTCGGTTCCAGAGTACCTGGAGATGCCCGATGACCCAAAGTCTTACACACTGGAAACCCACAACGGAGACAATCCGCTGCACCGGATTACCAGTGTGTTGCGTTCGGCAAAACGGCTTGCTATAACTTTGACACTTAATGAGTCGTACGAAAAAGGAAATTGGGAACAAGGCTCATACTCGCCCCTGAGGGACAGCTTTGCTGCGTACGTGAACAAGCCGCTCAGCTTGGTTATCTCTGGAGTTAAGGTTAAGGACAACATTCCCCCCAAGGGAGCCCCTGCCAAGCTGATATTCGAGACCAAAGGATACCTGGATCTCCGGAGTCCTAGTAGCATCAACGCGAGGGAATTTAATGCTATGCGTAATTTCTCGCGACTCTTCATACATTGGTCTGCCGATCAAGACCCTGAAGGCTTGGATTCCGAACCCATATATAAACACATTATTTCCTTGACTATGGACATCAAGCCGAAACCGACTCCGGCAGACCCCGTGGTTCCGAATCCGAATCCGCCGGTCACCCCGGATACGCCGAGTGTCGTCCCCGGTCCCGTTCCGGGAGGGACTGTGGTTCCTCCCAGCGAGCCCGTGCCTCCGGTGGCGGGTGTTACTACCACCCCGACAGCTCCCGAACCCCCGGTGGCGGGTGTTACTACCACTCCGGCAGCTCCCGAGCCCCCGGTCGCGGGCGTCTTTACCCCGGCAGCTCCCCGGATTCCGGTGGCACAAGGGCCGGATAAGGCTTTGGCAGCTACCGGTTCGTCAGCCGAAACGCTGGCTGGCGGAGCTATGATTGTGTTCCTCGCCGGCGGAGCCATGATGGTCGCGTCTCGCCGCCGGGCTCGCCGCTAACAGCTGACGTCACTTCCCGAGGAAAACGCCTCGGATTTCACACCCAGCACCCAAGCAGGCAGAATCATAACCTAACAGTGTGTTGGTCGAGGTAAACCTCGACCAACACACTTAATTATTGTAAATTTAGTGACACCTAGAGTCGCTAGTCTCTACAGGAAAATAACAAATAAATGGGCAAGAACATGGATACCCACACTTGGATACATTATCTATCATGTTTTTTCAACGCTGTCGCCAAGCAAATAACTAAACAAGAGGATGCCAGTTACACGATTAAACGATAAACGATGTAAATCCCACCATGAAATATCTGGCTACATAGAATGCCAAAAATCTGAAATAACTTCGTTTCGACTGGTTTTCCCGGTCTTTTTCAAAATGTTGTGAACATGGACTTTCACAGTAGTGAGCTCTATAAACATAGCCTCAGCAATCTGACGATTGGTTTGCCCTTGTACCATCCTCAACAAGACCTTGTTTTCAGTAGGTGAGAGTTTATATTTGCGGGTAAATATGGCAGCTTCATTAGCAATGATATCTTCATCGGAAGCCCTCTCCCGAGAAGGAGGCTCGTTGATATGCAGTCTTAGTATTCCCACTCCTCTAAAAGAGATATACCAGGAAATAAAGAGAATAAAGAAATTCTCGATAAAGGTACGCTCCGGAAGGAATGGTTCTTCCACCGATGAAAGAGAAGGAAGAATTATCATAAAGTAGATATTCCAAAGAACGGTTCCAATACACAGTATCCCAGAGACTATAAATAGAATCAAATGCTTCTTAAGTAAAAAACGTTTAATGGTATCTTTACAAACAAAATAATAGATGATGAGGAAGCATAACAATGACATGAACCCTACAGCCCTCATTGAGAAAAATATAAATTCCCTCCACATTCGTTCTGGTTCTGCTACTAAAATGATCACACTGAGTGCCACGAATAAAAGCGCCGGGATTGCAATCCAAATTGGCCGCAAACTTAGATACATAAATGCGGTGTACCACAGGAGGCATATCAGTGCACAACCTAGCATGATGGACTCAGGAGGGCTGGAAATTACAAAAATATCCACGAATCTCCCGGAGGGATTTTCTTCTGCCATGTAGGGTCTGAACATCAATGCGACATCGAAAAAATAAACAACACTGAAAATTGATGCACCGAGATAGGTTTTCCGCCTCGAGACTGTGTAGGCAGAAAAAGAAATTGCTCCCGCAAAAATGGAAAGCATCATCACTCCCTGAGTCAAGTAAAACAACCACGTACTCATGAGAGCTCCTCACCCTAGCAAAGCATCCCTCTATTTTACCAACAAGTTGCCTACTGCTGCGCCTTGACTGACGCCGCAGTAGGCAACCTGAACAAAGGACTTCTTGGGTCTAATGGGCGTAAATCAGCGTTTGGGCGACAAGCATTCCGCCGCCAAATACCAAGACGAACACCACCATAGGCCAAACAAACTTCAACCAATGGCTGTACTTCATGTCAAGCATCTGCAAAGTAGCCATCACCAGGCCAGTAGGTGCTAAGTACAACATAGCGTACTGACCCCACTGGTAAGCGCAGACGATGATCCAACGCGGAATACCAACTGAATCAGCTAACGGAGCCATAATCGGCATGGACAGCACCGCCAAGCCAGAGGAGGACGGTACTACGAAGCCAAGGACAAAGAAGATGAACATCATGATGATTATGAACAGCGGACCACTCATTCCCGAAACCAACTTCGTAGCACCATACAGAATGGTGTCTGAAATGTAGCCCTCTTTCAAAATCGAGTTAATGCCACGAGCCAGTCCAATAATTAAAGACACCGCAACGAGCGAAGAAGCCCCGTTCGAGAAGGCATCCACGAGTTGTTTTTCGGTGAGGCGGGCCTTACCAAACAGTGACAATATCATTATCGCAATCGTAATAGTCAAGAAAGACGCAGCCATCAATGGGAAGTACCAACCCCGAGCCATGACACCCCAGACCATAATCGGGAAACCTGCAAAAAACAAGACCAGGATAATTTTGCGCTTCCAGTTGAAGGGAACATCTTCCTGGCTCATCATGCCCCACTGCTTTTCATAGGAATCCCGGTCTTCATAGGTGTAAGAGAACTCGGGATTTGCCTTGATTTTTTTGGCGTACCAATACAGGTAACCTATGACTACTGCTGCCCCTACTACACAACTTACCGCGCGCCACCAGATGCCCTCGGTAAACTGAATGCCTGCAGCATTAGACGCAATCACAACAGAGAATGGGTTGACGGTTGACATCGTAGTCCCCATGGAACCAGCAAGGAAGATAGCCCCTACTGCGATAATAGAGTCGTATCCCATCGCGATAAAGATAGGACACATGATTGGATAAAAGGCCACAGCTTCTTCTTCAAGACCACACAGAGTGCCTCCAACTATCATGAACAGAGACATCGCGAATACGAGAGCAAACTCGTGTCCTTTGGTTTTCTTAGTCAAGGCCATCAGACCAGACTCGAAAGAACCGGTAGCCCGAACCACACCAATGAGACCTCCAAGGACAAAAATGAACACCATGATGTCCACTGCCTCCATAGTGCCATTCACCATGGCCTGCGGAATTTTTTCAAGACCAGCAGGATTAGACTCGAGTCTTTCGTAAGTGCCAGGAATAGAAATCGGTTTTCCAATTGCTCCGTTGGCAAACTGTTCGTACTTGATGTCTACCCCGAGTTTGTCCAGGGCCTCTTGATTGCCGGGAACAGTACTGACTTCCCCTTGTGGACTTGTGATTGAGAAAGCTTGAGTCTCCTTATCATAGGCCAGTTTCGAGTACTGACCTGCTGGTACGAACCAAGTCGCAAACACCGCAATAATGGTGAGAAAGAATAGGATTGTGAACGCGGTGGGCACGTTCAAACGAAAGCCTTTTTTCGGTTTTTGCCCAGTTTCGCTCGCAGTTTTTCCGTCGGTAACTACAGACATACTGCATCCTCCTTGTAGTTTTGTTGTGAAGTTTGGTACCGTCTCAAAATTAGAGAGGACCGAGTAGCATCTTTGCTAGAGAAAAGTTTGCCAATCCGATTTAGGTTTGTAAACGAACTTACACCGCTCTCTAAGGATGATTCGTGTTTATTTCTGGGCAACCAACACGTACACCCACTCTTAACCTAGTTTGAACAGGTATCTTACATGTGTTCTAGACAGACTGTTTGCGAAGAGAAATACCGTCACTTCACTCGATTGATAGTAGCCTTCCGCCGTAAAGGTGGAGTCCGGGAGCATCGTACGTGCGAATCCCAGGGAAGAATCTTTATCGTCCTCGCCTTGGGTCGTACAAAAATAAGCTGGTGGGGAAGGAACTAAGTTCCTCCCCCACCACTGGCGGTATCAGGTGACAGGCTACTTTGGTAGTTTGCTTGGAAACTAGACCTCGATGTTTCCACCGCTAGTCATGCACATTTTCTTGTAGCTGCGCTGGTTGATGTCATCAGGACCACCATAATTACCGCCTGGGGTAATGATGGTGCCGGATTCGCCCGCGATAA